>Ga0194110_10000486_pt1 | contig 51243 bp, 38 predicted proteins | sample TA2Kig1200mmetaG_FD_146192 | JGI IMG/M metagenome (GOLD analysis project Ga0194110, IMG submission 146192) | Freshwater microbial communities from Lake Tanganyika, Tanzania - TA2015032 Kigoma Deep Cast 1200m | ecosystem: Environmental > Aquatic > Freshwater > Lake | place: Tanzania: Lake...
GCAGGCGCCGGCCAGTGGAGGTTCACCCCCAGCCCTGCCGCCACCACGCCCCCCCGGGCCTCGGTCAGCACACCCCCCACCTTGCGACCGCCGGCGACCAGGTCGTTGGGCCACTCCAGGCGCACGGCACCCCCCAGGACCCGCCGCGCCGCCAGGCCGGCCGCCAGGGTGAGCCGGGGCCACGCCGCCTCCGGCCAGGTGGGACGGAACGCCAGGCTGGCGGCCACCGCCCGCGGGGCCGCCTCCCAGGCCCTCCCCCGGCGCCCCCGGCCGGCCGTCTGCCGGTCGGCCACGACCAGCACCGGCCCGGCGTCGGCGAGCAGAAAGGCGTCATCCTGAGTGGAGGCGGTCACCTCCACCCGGCGGAACGCATAAGGTGTATCCCTCATCACGGTCCACGAAGTCCAAGAAGCACCGCCGGGCGAGGATAACGGGAGAGGCGTGGGCACCGAGGAGCGCATCGAGCAACTGCGCCGACTGCGCCGCGAGGCGGAGGCCGAGCGGCGCGCCCCGGCACCCGGGAAGGGCTCCGCCCGGGAGCGCCTGGCCGCCCTGCTCGACCCGGGCACCTTCACCGAGATCGACAGCCTGGCGCGGCACCGGGCCCACGGCTTCGGGATCGAGGCCCGCCGCCCCGCCGGCGATGCCGTGGTGACCGGGTGGGGCACCATCGACGGCCGCACCACCTTCGTGTTCTCCGAGGACTTCACCGTCTTCGGCGGAAGCCTCGGGGAGGCGGTGGGCGAGAAGATCTGCAAGGTGATGGACCTGGCCCTGGACAACGGGGCGCCGATCATCGGCCTGAAAGATTCCGGTGGGGCCCGCATCCAGGAGGGGGTCATCTCCCTGGACGCCTACGGCGAGATCTTCCGGCGCAACGTGCAGGCCTCCGGGGTGATCCCCCAGATCTCCGTGATCCTCGGGCCCTGCGCCGGCGGAGCGGTCTACTCGCCGGCCATCACCGACTTCGTGTTCCAGGTCAACGGGGCCAGCCACCTGTTCATCACCGGCCCCGACGTGATCAAGGCCGTCACCGGGCAGGAGGTGGACTTCGCCACCCTGGGCGGGGCCCACAGCCACGCCTCCATCTCCGGGGTGACCCATTTCGTCGCCGCCGATGAAGCCCAGGCGGCCGAGGAGGTGCGCTACCTGCTCTCGTTCCTCCCTCAGAACAACCTGGAGGCTCCCCCCTCGTTCGCCCCTGAGGATCGTCCCGACCGCATGGACCCGGGCCTGGCCACCCTCCTCCCCGACTCCCCCAACCAACCGTACGACATGGCCGCCCTGGTCGAGAAGGTCGTCGACGACGGCGACTTCTATCAGGTGCACCGCCACTGGGCGCGGAACATCGTGGTGGGCTTCGCCCGCCTCGACGGCCGCACCGTCGGGATCGTGGGCAACAACCCGACGGTGCTGGCCGGCACCCTCGACATCGACGCCTCGACGAAGGCCGCCCGCTTCGTGCGCTTCTGCGACGCCTTCAACATCCCCCTGGTCACCTTCGTCGACGTCCCCGGCTTCCTGCCCGGCCTGAGCCAGGAGCACGGCGGGATCATCCGCCACGGGGCCAAGCTGCTCTACGCCTACTGCGAGGCCACCGTCCCCCGGCTGACGGTGATCACCCGCAAAGCCTACGGGGGGGCCTACGTGGTCATGAACTCCCGTTCGGTGGGAGCCGACCTCGCCTTCGCCTGGCCCACCGCCGAGATCGCCGTCATGGGGGCCCAGGGAGCGGTGAACGTGATCTACCGCAAGGAACTGGAGCAGGCTTCCGACCCCGAGGCACGGCGGGCGGAGCTGGCCGCCGACTACGAGGGGCGCTTCTCCAACCCCTACGCAGCAGCGGAGCGCGGCCTCGTCGACGAGGTCATCGACCCCCAGGAGACCCGCCCGCGCCTCATCCGGGCGCTGGCCATGCTGCGCCACAAGCGGGGCAACCCGCCCGGCAAGAAACACGGCAACATCCCGCTATAGGAGGCCGGCGCGTGGAATCGGTGCTCATCGCCAACCGCGGAGAGATCGCCGTCAGGGTGATCCGGGCGGTGCGCGAGATGGGGATGCGCTCCATCGCGGTCTACTCCGACCTCGACCGGGATGCCCTCCACACCCGCCTCGCCGACGAGGCCTGGAACGTCGGTCCCGCCCCCGCCGCCGAGTCCTACCTCAACATCGCCGCCATCCTGGAGGCGGCGGCCGCCAGCGGGGCCGAGGCCATCCACCCGGGCTACGGGTTCCTGGCGGAGAACGCCGGCTTCGCCGGCCGGGTCATCGAAGCGGGCCTCGTGTGGGTGGGGCCCCCGCCGGAGGCCATCGCCACCATGGGCGACAAGATCGCCTCGCGGCGCGCCGCCGAAGCGGCCGGCGTCCCCGGCGTGCCCGGCACCCTGGAGCCGGTGCGCCGCGCCGCCGACCTGCGGGCCGTCGCCGACGCCTACGGCTTGCCCATCGTGGTGAAGGCGGCCCACGGCGGGGGAGGCCGGGGCCTGCGGGTGGTGCGCCGCAGCGAGGACCTGGACCGCTCCTTCGAAGCGGCCCGCCGCGAGGCCGACGCCTACTTCGCCAACCCCGAGGTCTACGTGGAGCGTTACCTGGAGGGCCCGCGCCACGTCGAAGCCCAGGTGCTGTGCGACCGCCACGGCAGCGCCGCCTTCTTGGGGGAGCGGGACTGCTCGCTGCAGCGCCGCCACCAGAAGCTGGTCGAAGAGGCCCCTTCACCCGCGTTGACGGCGCGCCAGCGTCGCGAACTGGGCAAGGCCGCCGTGGCCCTGGCCCGGGCCACCCGGTACGAGGGCGCCGGCACGGTGGAGTTCCTCCTCGATCGCGCCGGGGACTTCTACTTCCTCGAAATGAACACCCGGCTCCAGGTGGAGCACACCGTCACCGAGGCGGTCACCGGACTGGACCTGGTCAAGGAGCAACTGCGCCTCGCCGCCGGTGAGCGCCTCGGCTTCGACGAGGTGACGCCGCGCGGCCACGCCGTCGAATTCCGCATCAACGCCGAGGACCCCGGCCGGGGCTTCCAACCCCAGCCGGGGGTGATCACCGCCTACCGCGAGCCCGGCGGCCCCGGGGTCCGGGTGGACTCCGGCTACGAGGCGGGGGCGGCCGTCAGCCAGTACTACGACAACCTCATCGCCAAGCTGGTGGTCTGGGGGGCCGACCGGGGCGAGGCGCTGGCCCGGGCGCGGCGCGCCCTGGGCGAGTTCCACATCGGCGGCTTGCCCACCACCCTGCCCTTCCACCGTCTCATCCTGGACCTGCCCGCCTTCCGCGACGGCACCCACGACACCCGCACCGTGGAGGCGGAGACCGACCTCTCCGCCTTGATCCAGCCCGAGCCCGAGCCTCCCCCCGAGCCCGCCGCGGCGGCCCGGGCGGTCACCGTCGAGGTCGGGGGCCGCCGCTTCGAGGTGCGCCTGTGGGCTCCCGAGCCGCCCGCCGGCAACGGGGCCAGGCGGCCGCCCTCCCGGCGGCGCTCGACCACGCCCGCCAACCTGGAGATGGCCGAGCCCGCCGGCCTGATCACCGCCCCGATGCAGGGCACCATCGTCAAGGTGCACCATCGCGCCGGCGAGGCGGTGGAGGCCGGCGAGCCCCTCTTCGTCCTCGAAGCCATGAAGATGGAGAACGAACTGCGTGCCCCGGCGGCCGGGCAGATCATCGACCTGCGGGTGCGGGAGGGGGACCTGGTCTCGACCGGGCAGGTGCTGGCCATCGTCCGCTGAGGCAACGTCGGCCCGCCTGCGTTCAAGAAAACGCCCCGGCAGAAGGCGCGACAGGGTCCGCGCCGCGCTAGCGTCCCGGCGACGTCGATGGGAGCCTGAGACACATGGATGCCCTCATTGCGGCTCGATGGCAGTTCGGGATCACGACGATCTACCACTTCCTCTTCGTGCCCCTCACCATCGGCCTGGCCCTGGTGGTGGCGATCCTGGAGACGATGTGGGTGCGGCGCCGGGATCCGAAGTACCTGCGGGCGACCAAGTTCTGGGCGAAGCTATTCCTGATCAACTTCGCCATCGGGGTGGTCACCGGCATCGTCCAGGAGTTCCAGTTCGGCATGAACTGGTCGTCTTACTCCCGGTTCGTGGGCGACATCTTCGGCGCCCCCCTGGCGGTGGAGGGCCTGCTGGCCTTCTTCCTCGAGTCCACCTTCCTGGGCTTGTGGATCTTCGGCTGGGACCGCCTCTCCCCCCGGGTCCACGCCGCCTGTGCCTGGCTGGTGTCGCTGGGCACGATCCTCTCGGCGTTCTGGATCTTGGCGGCCAATGCCTGGATGCAGAACCCGGTGGGTTATCGCCTGAATCCGGCAAAGGGACGGGCAGAACTGGAGAGCTTCTTCGACCTGGTGCGCAACCCCATGGCCTGGCACCATCTCGGGCACACCATCCTGGCCTCCATCCTCACCGCCGGGGTGCTGATGCTGGCCATCAGCGGCTGGCACTTGCTGCGCCATCCCGACAGCCCGGTGTTCCGCCTCTCCTCGGCGCTGGCGGTGGCCCTGGTCCTGATCGCCAGCGTGGGCTCGGCCACCACCGGCCACTTCCAAGGGCAGGAGGTGGCCAAGATCCAGCCGATGAAGCACGCCGCCGTCGAAGCCCATTGGGAGACTGAGGGGCCGGCCGCCTTTTCGGTCGTGGCCATCCCCAACATGGCCGAGGGGCGGAACCTCTTCGACATCCGCATCCCTCGCCTGCTCAGCATCCTCACCTACCACTCCTGGACAAAGGAGGTGGTCGGCATCAACGACCTGCAGGCCGAGTACGAGGAGCGCTTCGGGCCCGGCGACTACCGCCCGCCGGTGGGCGTCGTCTACTGGTCGTTCCGCGCCATGGTGGGAGTCGGCTTCTTCCTGATCGGCTTCGGGGCCCTGGGCGCCTGGTTCCTGTACCGCAAGCGCCTCTACGAGACGAAGTGGTACCACCGGGTGGCCCTGCTCTCCCTGGGCCTGCCCTTCATCGCCAACATCACCGGATGGGTGGTCACCGAGATAGGCCGCCAGCCCTGGTCGGTGTACAACGTCCTGCTGGTGCGCGACTCGGTGTCGCCTTCGGTGAGCGCCGCCACGGTGCTCACCTCGCTCATCGGCTTCACCATCCTGTACGGGGCGCTGGCGGTGGTCGACGTGTACCTGATGGCGAAGTACGCCCGGGCGGGCGTCGGCGAAGAAACCACCCCGGCCGAGGTCGGCGCCGGCCTGGCCTACTAGGAGGACGCGATGATCGAGATCGACCTCAACTCGCTCTGGTTCTTGCTGATCGCGGTCCTCTGGATGGGCTACTTCTTCCTGGAGGGCTTCGACTTCGGTGTGGGCATCCTGCTGCCCTTCGTCGGCCGCGACGACCTCGACCGTCGCGTCGCCATCCGCACCATCGGCCCGGTCTGGGATGCCAATGAGGTGTGGCTGCTGGTGGCGGGCGGCGCCACCTTCGCCGCCTTCCCCGAGTGGTACGCCACCCTGTTCAGCGGCTTCTACCTGCCGCTCTTCCTGATCCTGGTGGCCCTCATCCTGCGGGGAGTGGCCTTCGAGTACCGAGCCAAGGACCGCCGTCCCCAATGGCGGGCCTGGTGGGACCGGGCCATCGTCTTCGGGAGCGCCCTGCCGGCGCTGCTCTGGGGGGTGGCCTTCGGCAACATCGTGCGCGGCGTGCCCATCGACGCGGCGCGCGAGTACGCCGGCGGCTTCTGGAACCTGCTCAACCCGTACGCCCTGCTGGGCGGCTTGACCACGCTGCTCCTCTTCACCCTGCACGGGGCCACCTTCCTGGGGCTCAAGGCGGCGGGGCCGGTGGCCGAGCGCGCCCACCGCTGCGCCACCATCCTGGCCCCCGTCACGGTGGCGGTGGCCGGGGGATTCCTCGCCTGGACCCTGGTGGATGCCGCCGGGGGCAACCGCGGCAGCTTCCCCATGGGTGCCCTGATCCCCGTCGCCGGCGTGGCCGCCGCCGCCGTCCTGGCGTCGATCCCCCTGCTGCGGGCCAAGCGCGACGGCTGGGCCTTCGTCGCCACCGGGGTCACCATCCTGACCGCCACCCTGATGCTGTTCATGACTCTGTACCCCCGGGTGATGCCGTCGAGCAGCGAAGCCGCCTACAGCCTCACCATCTACAACGCTTCCTCGACGCCCACCACGCTGCGCACCATCTCCATCGTCGCCCTCATCTTCCTGCCCGTGGTGCTCGCTTACCAGGCCTGGTCGTATTGGGTGTTCCGCAAGCGGGTGACCCGGGAGCAACTGTCGCCGACCGGCTGACGCCGAACACCGGCGCGCCCGGCCCCGTAGACCGGCGCTTGTTCCGGCTGGGTCGGGGTGCCCGCTGGTTCCTGGCGGGGGCGGTAGCCCTGGGCCTGGCCGGAGCCGCCCTCGCCGTCGCCCGGGCGGTCCTCCTGGCCCGGGTCATCGCCGGCGGCTTCTTCGGGGAGAGCCCGGCCGCTCTCGGGCCCGCCCTGGCGGCCCTCGCGGTGGTCGCCGGGATGTCGGCGGCGGTGACCTGGGGGACTGAGGTGGCCGCCCATCACAGCGCCGCCGGGGTGAAGTCGGCCCTGCGGCGCGCCCTGCTGGAGGGCGTGGCCGCCCGCGAGGGCGCCGGAGAGAGCGCCGGGGCGCTGGCGGCGGCGGCCGGGCGAGGCATCGAAGCCCTGGACGCCTACTTCTCCCGCTATCTCCCCCAGATGGCCCTGGCGCTGGCCGTCCCGGCCGTCGTCCTGGGATGGATGTTCCCCCTCGACCCCCTGGCCGGGGGGATCGTGCTGGTGACCCTGCCCCTGATCCCGGTGTTCGGCGCCCTGGTGGGCAAGGCCACTCGCGCCCACGTCGCTCGCCGCTGGCAGGCCTTCTCGGACCTCGGCGCCGGGTTCCTCGACTCCCTGCGCGCCCTGCCCACGCTGAAGGTCTTCGGCCGCAGCGGTGACGCCGTGACGCGCTTCGCCGCCCTGGCCGACCGGCATCGCCGCCAAACCATGGGCACCCTGCGCATCGCCTTCCTCTCCGCGTTGGTACTGGAACTGGCCTCCACCATCTCGGTGGCGGTGGTGGCGGTGGCGGTGGGCCTGCGCGTGCTCGACGGAGGCTTGGGACTGCAGGCCGGGCTCTCCGTCCTCATCCTCGCTCCCGAGGCCTACCTGCCCCCCCGCCGCCTGGCCGCCGAGTTCCACGCCGCCGCCGAGGGAGTCGAGGCCGCCGGCACCATCCTCGACTCCCTCCCGGAGGGGCAGTCCGCCCCGCGTCATAGGGGTGCCGATCCCGCTCCAGCCCGGCCCACCCCCGTCGTGATCCGCGGACTGACCGTGACCTTCCCCGGCCGGACCGCGCCCGCCCTGGACGGGGTGTCGCTGCACCTGGACGAAGGCGACTACCTGGCTCTGATCGGCGCCTCCGGATCGGGGAAGAGCACCCTGGTCCGGGTGCTCCTGGGCCTGGCCCCCGCCGCCCCCGGGACGGTGGAGGTCGGAGGACGCGATCTGGCCACCGTGGACCTCGCCGCCTGGCGCCGTCTCGTCGCCTGGCTGCCCCAACAGCCCCGCCTCTTCCACGGCACGGTGGCCGACAACGTTCGCTTCGGCGCCCCGCACGCCGACGACGCCGCCGTCACCCGGGCCCTGGAGGAGGCCGCCGCCGGCTTCGTGGCCGACCTGCCCCGGGGCATCCACACCCCGGTCGGCGAGGGCGGGGTTCGCCTCTCGGCGGGCGAGCGGGCGCGGGTGGCCCTGGCCCGGGCCCTGGTGCGGCGTGCTCCCCTGCTCCTCCTCGACGAGCCCACCGCCCACCTCGACCCGCTCACCGAGATGGCCGTCCTCGACTCCCTCGACCGGCTCAGAGGTTCCTGCACCATCCTCGCGGTAGCCCACCGCGCCGCGGTGGCGGCGCGCGCCGACCGGGTGCTGCGCCTGGAGGGCGGGCGCCTCCCGGCAACGGGGGGGAGCGCGCCGTGAGGCGCCTCCTCGCCCTCCTCATCGGGGTACGCGGCCGGCTCGCCGCCGCCATCCTGGCCGCCACGGGGACGGTGGCCGCCGGGGTGGGACTGCTCGCCACCGGGGCCTATCTCATCGTCCGGGCCGGGCAGCAACCCGGCATCCTGGAACTCACCGTCGCCATCGTCGGGGTGCGCTTCTTCGGGATCTCCCGAGCCGCGCTGCGCTACCTGGAGCGCCTCTCCGGGCACGACGCCGCCCTCCACCTGGTGGCCCGGCTGCGCACCCGCGCCTTCGCCGCCGTGGAGCGGCTCACCCCCGGAGGTCTCGAGGACGAGCGCGCCGGGGATCTGCTCTCCCGCCTCGCCGACGACCTCGAGGAGATCGAGCAGGCCTTGCTGCGGGCGCTCCTGCCCGCCGCGGTCACCCTCCTCACCGTCCTCAGCGCCGGGGCCGCCGCCTGGGCCCTGCTCCCCGCAGCGGGCTACCTGGTCGCCGCCGGACTGGCCGTCACCGCCGCGGCCGTCGGCGGGGCGGCGCTGGTGGCGGGCAGGCTGCGGTCCGGGCGCCTGGCCGCCGCCCGGGCCGACCTGGCGGCCGTCGTGGTGGACCTGGTGGAGGGCGCCGACGAGGCCGCCGTCCACGGCCGGGCACCGGACCTGCTCGCCGCCGCCGCGGCCGCCGATGCCCGCCTCACCCGCCTCTCCCGGGGAGCGGCGTGGGCGAACGGCGCCGGCTCCGGCCTGGTGGCCCTGGGAAGCGGGCTGTGCCTGTGGCTCGTGGCCCGCGCCGGCCTCCAGGCCGTCGCCGCCGGGACCATGGATCCCGTCCTGCTGGGCGCCCTGGCCCTCCTGGCCCTGGCCGCCTTCGAGCCGGTCGCCGCCCTCCCCCACGGCCTCCTGCGCCTCGACGACGGCCTGGCCGCCGCCGCCCGCCTGGAGGCCCTCGAGCGACGGCCCGACCCCTGCCCCGACCCGCCGGTGGCGACGCGGCAGATGCCGAGCCCTCGCCTGGAACTGCGGCGTGCCTGCCTGCGCCACCGCCCCGACGGGCCCTGGGCGCTCCGGGAAGTCGATCTCACCCTGGAGCCGGGGAAGCGGGTAGCCCTCGTCGGGGAGAGCGGCGCCGGGAAGTCCAGCGTGGCCCAGGCGCTGCTCCGCTTCCGGGACCTCGACGCGGGCGACTACCTAGTCGGGGGGGTAGATGCCCGTCGGCTGCCGGGAGCCGACGTGCGCCGCCTGGTGGGACTGGCCGCAGAGGAGGCCTTCCTGGTGGAGGGCACCCTGGAGGACAACCTGCTGCTGGGAGCGCCCGGCGCCGGGCCCGACCGGGTCCGGCGGGCTCTGGAGGCGGCCCGCCTCGATGCCTGGGTGGCCGGCCTGCCCGCAGGCCTCGCCACCCCGGTGGGCCGGGGCGGAGCCGAGGTTTCGGGCGGGGAACGGCGCCGCCTCTCGTTGGCCCGGGCCCTGCTGGCCGGGTTCCCCATCCTCATCGCCGACGAGCCCACCGCCGGCCTGGATCCGGAGGCCGCCGGCGCGGTGGTGGCGGCGCTGACGGCCGCCGGGCTACGGCACGGCCTGCTCCTCATCACCCACGGTGCCGAGGGCCTGCAGGAGATGGACGAGATCGTGCTCCTCGATCGGGGCCGGGTGGCGGAACGGGGCACCCACCAGGCCCTCCTCGCCTCCGGCGGCCCCTACGCCCGTCTTCAGGAGGCCCGCGGCGCCCCGTCGCGCTGAGGGCCCGCCGCCGCCTCCGCCAGGGTCTCGGCGAGCGACGGATAGGCCAGCAGCGTCCCCGCCAGGTCATCTCGCCGCAAGCCGGCGCGGACCGCCAGCGCCAGGATCCCGATCAACTCGGCGGCCTGGGCGCCGACCACCACCCCCCCGAGGATGGTCTCGTCGCCGGAGTCACTGATCACCTTGGCGAAGCCCCGCGGGCGGGCGGTCATCAGGGCGCGCGGGTTGGCGGCGAAGCGGGCCCGGGTCACCCGGACCCGCCGCCCCGAGGCGGCGGCCGGGTCCTCCTGCAGGCCGACCCAGGCAACCTCCGGATCGGTGTACACCGCCTGGGCGGCGGCGGTGTGTTCCACCGGCGCGGCGGGGAGTCCCAGCGCCCGGCGGCCCGCCACCGTCCCCTCGGCGGCAGCAACCGAAGACAGCATGGGCCCGCCGGTGACATCGCCCGCCGCGAAGATGTGCGGCGTCGTGGTCCGCTGCGAGGCGTCCACCGCCACGGCCTCACCGGCCAGGCTCACTCCCGCGGCGTCGAGGCCCAGGCCGGCCGTCGCCGGCAGCAGTCCCACGGCGAGCAGGGCGTGGGAGCCGCCGGCGGTGCGCCCGTCCTCGGCGACGACCTCCACCCTGCCGTCGGCGTCCCGGATCTCCCGGGCCCGGGCCCCCCGCAGCACCACCACTCCCCGGTCGGCGAACTCCTCCTCGAGGGCGGCGGCCGCCTCCGGGTCGGACTGGGGCAGCACCCGCCCCCGGCTCGCCAGGAGGACCACTCGCGACCCGAGACTCGAGAGCAGGTGGGCGAATTCGACCCCGGTGGCCCCCGCCCCCACCACCACCACCTCCTCGGGCGCCTGGGTCAGCCGGTAGACCTGCCGCGAGGTGAGGATCCGCTCCCCGTCGGGCGCGACCCAGGGGGGCACCCGCGGCACCGACCCGGTGGCGATTAGGGCACAGTCGAATTCGAGGGTGTCCTCGCCGCCCGCCGAGGCCACCGCGGCGGTGCGGGCCCCGGTGAACCTTGCCCGGCCCGCCCGGATGTCCACCCCCAGGGCTTCCAGGCGCCCCCGCTCGGTCTCCGACAGGAGAGCCGCGATCGAGAGACGGCGCTCCGCCAGGCGTGCCGGGTCGGGACGGAGGGGACCGGGGTCGGCGGAACCCAGGTGGCCCCGCGCCCTGATGCCGGCCAGGCCGCTGATGCTGGCCGCCAGCGCCTTGGAGGGGATGCACTCCCGCAACTGCGAGGCGCCCCCGAGGACCTCGGCCTCGACCAGGGTCACCGCCGCCCCGCCGGCGGCCGCCACCGACGCGGCCGCGACGCCGGCCGGTCCGCCGCCGATCACCAGGAACCGAGGGACGCTCACGCCACGGGACGGTAGCGGCCGAACACGTCTAGCAGGGCCGACGAGACCTCTCCCACCGTGGCCCCGCAGCGAACGGCCGACTCGATGGGATAGAGCAGGTTCCCGGATCCCGCTGCCGTCCGCCTCACCTCCTCGATGGCTGCGGCCACCGCGCCGGCGTCCCGGCGCCTCCGCCACTCCACCAGACGAGCCACCTGCTCCCCCTCCACCGCCGCGCCGGGACGGGAGACCGGCACCTTCGTCTCCGGGCCGGGCTCGGTGAAGCGGTTCACCCCCACCACCACCGCTTCTCCCGATTCCACCCGGCGCGCCTGCCGGTAGGCCGCCTCCTCCACCGCCTGCCGCACCAGCCCGGACTCGGCGGCGGCCACCGCACCCCCGACGGCGTCGACCTCGGCGAGCAGCCGCCGGGCTTCCTCCTCTACCCGGTCGGTGAGCCACTCCACGAAGTAGGAACCGGCCAGGGGATCCACGGTGTCCGCCACTCCCGACTCGTGGGCCAGGACCTGCTGGGTGCGCAGCGCCAGGGTGGCCGCCGCCTCGGTGGGCAAGCCGAGAGCCTCGTCGTAGGCATTGGTGTGCAGCGACTGGGCGCCTCCCAGCACGGCCGCCAGCGCCTGCAGCGCGGTGCGCACCACGTTCACCTCGGGTTGGGCGGCAGTGAGGGTGCTGCCCGCCGTCTGGGCGTGGAAGCGCATGCGGAGGGCGTCCGGGTCGTCGGTGCCGGTGCGCTCCCGCAGCAGGCGGGCCCAGAGCCGCCGGGCGGCGCGGAACTTGGCCGCCTCCTCGAAGAAGTGGCTGTGGGCGTTCCAGAAGAAGGAGAGGCGCGGGGCGAAGTCCTCCAGGGGCAGGCCCGCCGTCCGGGCCGCTTCCACGTAGGCCAGGGCGTTGGCCAGGGTGAAGGCGACCTCCTGGACGGCGGTCGCCCCCGCCTCGCGCAGGTGGTAGCCGCTGACCGAGATCGGGTTCCAGGCGGGCATCTCGGCGGCGCAGTAGGCGATGAGGTCCGTCACCAGCCGCATGGAAGGCCGCGGCGGGTAGAGGTAGGTTCCCCGGGCGGAGTACTCCTTGAGGATGTCGTTCTGCACCGTGCCCCGCAGCCGACGCGGGTCGGCCCCCTGCTCCTCGGCCACCAGCCGGTACATGACCAGGAGGATCGCCGCGGTGGCGTTGATCGTCATGGAAGTGGAGACCTCGCCCAGGGGAATGCCGGCAAACAGGAACCGCAGATCGTCGACCGTGTCGACGGCCACGCCGACCCGCCCGACTTCGCCGGCGGCGCGGGGATCGTCCGAGTCGAGGCCGAGCTGGGTGGGGAGGTCGAAGGCCACCGAGAGGCCGGTCTGGCCCGCTGCGAGGAGAGCCCGAAAGCGAGCGTTGGTATCGCCGGCGGTGCCGAAGCCGGCGTACTGGCGCATGGTCCACAGCCGCCCCCGATACATGTCGGGGTAGGGACCGCGAGTGAAAGGATAGGCACCCGGCGCCCCGAGGGACTCGGCGGGATCCCATCCCTCCAGGTGGCCGGGGCCGCACACCGGGTCGATCTCGATGCTGCTCGGCGTCCGGCGGGGCTGGGGAGAAGGCGGGGGCATCGTTACAATCCTCCGAGAGGCCGGATGCTACCCGGGAACCGCCGGGCCTCTCCGGGACGTCCGACGGGGTAGCCGATGGAGATCTCCTTTCATCAGGCCGAGCGCATCGACCGGCGTGGCCGGCGACTCATCGCCGCGGCCGTGCTCGCGGCGATAGCCGTGATCGCCTCCAGCTGGGTAGGGCTTCTCGCCTTCCTCAGCGGGAACGCCGTCGCCGGGACCCTCGTCGACCTCCGCCGGGCCTGGATCCCCAACGTCTCCTCTCTCTCGCTGGCCCTCCCCGACCTGGGCCGGCTCTCCGAGGTCTATACCGCCGACGGGGTGCGGCTCGGCCTCCTCACCGAGCGCAACAGCCAGCCTCTCCCCATGGCGCAGATCCCCGACCTGGTGGTGGCGGCGGTCCTCTCGGCCGAGGACGCCGGGTTCTGGACGCATCCCGGCATCGATCACCGCGCCATCGCCCGGGCTCTTCTGGGGAATGTCGGTGGCGGCACCGCCAGCCAGGGCGGGTCGACCATCACCCAGCAGGTGGTGAAGCAGAACTTCATCGGCACCGAGCCCACCCTGCGCCGCAAGGTCTCCGAGGCGGCCATTGCCATGGAACTGGAGCGGCGCTACACCAAGGAGCAGATCCTCGAGTTCTACCTGAACTCGGTGTACTTCGGCGCCAATGCCTACGGGGTGCAGGCCGCCGCCCAGGAGTACTTCGGCAAGGCGCTCGAGGAGCTGACCATCGCCGAGGCCGCCGCCCTGGCCGTGCCCATCCGCAACCCCACCCTCTACAACCTGCGCAACCGCGCCGACGACCCGACCGACGCCCGGGACCGGGTGATCGGCCAGATGCAGAAGCAGGGGTACATCACGGAGGAGGAAGCCGAGGAAGCCCTCCGCCAGCGCCTGGTGACCGTGCCGCACCAGGAATTCCAGACGCTGGCCCCCCAGGTGCTGATCGCCGCCAAGGAGGCGGTGCTCAACGATCCCCGCTTCGGCCTGGGTGACTCCTACCTGCAGCGCAAGCGGGCTCTGTTCGGCTGCCCCGCCGACGACACCACCTGTGAAGGGGGCGGCGGCCTCAAGGTCTACGTGACCGTCGACTACGGCCTCCAGGAGCAGGCCCAGGAACTCCTCCAGCGGTGGTTCCCTCCCGGGTTCACGGGGCCCACGGGCGCCATCGCCATGGTCGACAACCGCACCGGGGCCACCATAGTCATGGCCTCCGGCCTGGAGTTCGGCGAGGACGTCGCCGCCGGTCAGCGCACCTACGACATCGCCACGAAGGGCCGGCGCAACCCGGGCTCGGCCTTCAAGCCCTTCGGGGTGGTGGCGGCCATGGAGAACGGCTACCCCCTGAAGTCCTACTGGGCTGAGAGCTCACCCCAGATCCTCGAATACGGGGCGGCGCGCCCCTGGGTCTGCTACGGAGGCCCCAGGGACGGGACCATCCGCACACTGGAGCAGGCGACCATCGCCTCGACCAACTCGGTCTTCTGCGGGCTGGCGGTCAAGGTCGGGGCGGCCAAGATCGCGGAGGTGGCCCACCGCATGGGGATCCGCTCTCCTCTTGGCGACGTGCCGGCGATCGTGCTGGGGGCCTCGGCGGTGAGCCCTCTCGAGATGGCCGCCGGCTACTCCACCCTGGCCAACTACGGCCTGCGGGTGGAGAGCTACCTCATCGAGCGCATCGAAGACGCCGCCGGCAACATCGTCTACCGCCACCAGCCGCAGCGCACCCGGGTGCTCGACGCCGCCCTCGCCGCCGCGGTGGTCAACACCCTGGAGCAGGCGGTCTCTCGCGGCACGGGAGGAAACGCCTGGATCGGGCGCCCCCAGGCAGGGAAGACGGGGACCCACGAGGGCCACACCGACGTCTGGTTCGTCGGCTTCATCCCGCAGTACACCACCTCCGTCTGGGTGGGGTTCCCCGACAGCCAGGTCGAGATGCGCAACATCGTCATCAACGGCACCTACTACGACCGGGTCTGGGGATCCAGCGTGGCCGCCCCGATCTGGGCCGACTTCATGGAGATGGTCACCGCCGACCTTCCGGTGCTCGACTTCGCTCCCGACCCGCCGGGGATCGAGGCCTACTACGAGACCCCCCGGGAGGAGGTCCCCGACGTCATCGGCATGGAACTCGAGGAGGCTCTAGAGGAGCTTTACGCCGCCGGCTTCGAGGTGGAGTGGGAGTACGTCAACTCGGATGAGCCCAAGGACGACGTGGTGGCGCAGAACCCCGAACACCCCACGCGGCACAAGCAAGGCCTGGTGGTCGAGATCGAGGTCTCCAGCGGCCGCAGCCCCGAGGTGGCGATGCCGAACCTCCTGGACATGGACCTGGGACAGGCCCTGAGCCTGCTCGAGGCGCTGCGGCGCGACTCCGAGATCGATTTCACCTGGGAGCTGGTCTCGCTGGCCACCGGCAAGCCGGAGATGCACAACGTCGTGGTCGGCACCCGGCCGAATGCCGGAGGCAAGATCACCAAGGACACCGTGGTGGTGATCCGCTACCGCGTCTACGAGGGCGGCGGCTAGGCCTTTTCTTCGCGCTCTGGGTCGCACCTAGTTGTATCCAACTGCTGTTAGTTGTATCTAACAGCCATGACCGCCGCAGCCCCCGGGACCATCCAGCGAGACGCCCGTCCTCCCGTCTCCCTGGACGCCGCGCCGGCCCCGGGGGCGGCGGAGGTCGCCCTCCTGCGCCCCACCGCCATCCCCCGGCCCTTCATCCGGCCTCGTCTCGCCCCGGCCACCGGCGGGGCCGGGCACGCCCCCGACGACCCCATGGTGCGCCGCTACTGGTCCGCCCTGGTCGGCCCGGGAGCAGTCGCCGACCTCCTGCGCCTCACGGTGGCCGCCCGCCGGGGGCGACGCCTCCGCCGACCGCTGCACCTCCCGAGCCTGCTGCGCGAGGGCCTGGTGCACCGACAAGGTGCCGCCATCCTCGTCCCCGAGGTGGTCCCCCTCCTCGATGAGGGTCAGCAGCGGCGCCTGCATCCCAGCCTGCGGGCCGAGTATCGGAGACGCCTGGGGGGCTGACGCCCGCCCGCCGCCCGGCCGCGGGTACGGTCGGACAAGACGGGCAACACCAGGGCGCCCTACCATCGCTCCCGTGGAAGGCATCGCCGCCGCCGCGGGACTGCTGCGACCCTGTCGGAGAATCCTCGTCTTCACCGGTGCCGGCATCTCCACCGAGTCGGGCATCCCCGACTTCCGCGGGCCCGAGGGCCTGTGGACCAGGATGGATCCCGCCGACTTCACCCTCGAGCGCTACCTCCGTTCCCGGACGACCCGCCGTCGCTCCTGGCGGATGCGAATGAACGCCGGGGCCCTGGATGCTTCCCCCAACGCGGCTCACCGGGCCCTGGTCGGCCTGTGGGCCTCGGGGCGCATGATCGGGTGCGTCACCCAGAACATCGACGGACTGCACCAGAAGGCGGGCCTCCCCGAGGAAGCCGTGGTGGAGTTGCACGGCAACGCCCACACCACCGTCTGCCTGGGCTGCGGCGACCGACGCCCCACGGCGGAAGCCCTCCGCCGGGTGGAGGACGGGGAGGACGACCCCTCCTGCCTGCTCTGCGGGGGCATCCTGAAGACGGCGGTGATCTACTTCGGCGAGATGCTCCCTCCGGCGGCCACCGCGGCGGCCTTCGACATGGCCGAGGAGGCGGATGCGGTGCTCAGCGTGGGCTCCACTCTCTCGGTGTTCCCCGCGGCCTACGTGCCCCACCGGGTCGCGCAGCGGGGCCGGCCTTTCGTGATCGTCAACCAGGGCCCTACCGACTTCGACCACCTGGCCTCGGTACGCCTCGACGCCCCGGCAGGGACTGCGGTCCCCGCTCTCGTCTCCGCTCTCACCTGACTGGACGCCACTTTCCGTAGTTGACTACTACTCATAGTACTCAAGCCGGCCTGGGCTCTCTCCGATGCTCAGAGTATGCCAGCCGACTACCGAGCGCAGCCCCGCCGACGACCGGCTCGACCGGTGGCGGGGGGAGTCGCCCTCCTGCTCAGCCTGGCGCTGGTGCTTCCCATCGCTCCGGAGGCCGAAGCGGAGACCACCTACACCTTCCTGGGCGGCGGGTGGGGACACTCGGTGGGAATGAGCCAGTACGGCGCCTACGGCATGGCCCGGGAGGGCTACACCTGGCAGGAGATCCTCAGCCACTACTTCACCGGCGCCTACCCGGCCGCCGCCGATCCCGCCCTGCTGGCCGCCCCCCTGTGGATCGGACTCACTCAGGAGCGCACCCGCGTTGAACTCCGCCTGGTGGCCACCGGCAGCGCTACCCCGGCACCGGTCACCTTCACCCAGGGCAGCAAAACGGTCCGTGCCGCCGGGGGCCAGACGGTGGTCGTCGAGCAGTTGAGCGGCGGCGACTGCCGGGTCACCGGTCCGGCGGGCTCCATGCGGGGCCCCTGCAGCATCGACGCCGCCTGGGATGGCGGCGCCGCCCAGCCCACGGCCGCCCTGGAACTCGTCGGCTGCGTCCTCCCCGACTGGAATGCCCCCGGCGGCACCGTCTGGCGACCTTGCCGCTACGCCCGGGGCAGCCTGCACATCCGCCCCGACGACGGCACCGGCTTCAACCTGGCGCTCGAGATCGGGATCGAGGACTACGTCCTGGGAATCTCGGAAAGCCCCTACGCCTGGGGCACCACGGGGGGGCAGGCAGCTCTGGAGGCCCAAGCGGTGGCCGCCCGCTCCTACGCCCTGAGCCGGGCCCTCCAGCGCGGTAACCCCGCCTCCCGGCCCTGGTGCTGGTGCCACCTGTACGACACCACCGTCGACCAGTTCTATGTGGGCTGGGGGCACGGCACCCAGCCGTGGATCGACGCCGTCGCCACCACTGCCGGGCAGGTGATGCTGCATCCGGCCGCCACCCGCAACGGGGCCCTGGTCCCCATCGAGACCTTCTACTCCTCCAGCACCTTCGGCCGTACCGAGGACTCCGAGAACGGCTTCACTGCCTACGTGCCCTACCTGCGGTCGGTGGACGACCACTGGAGCACTCTCCCCTCCACCGGCAACCCGAACGCCCGCTGGACCCGCAGCCTGAGCGCCACCGACCTGGCCGCCCGCCTGCCCGGAATGGGCACCGTCACCGGAGCCGCCATCACCAAGTGTTCCGCCACCGGGGCCGCTCTGGAGATCACCTTCACCGGCCAAGGCGGCCCGCGCTCCTACGCCACCCGGGATCTGCGCAACCACCTCGGACTGCGCTCCATGCAGGTGTACAACGTCGGGGCGCCGCCTCCTGCCACCCCGCCTTGCTCCACCCCGCCGGAGCCCGGCGGCCCGGTCACCCTGGCCTCGATGACCGTGGACGACGACTCCGCCGGGGACAGCCGGGGCAACGGGAACGGGGTCGCAGAGTGCGGCGAGGTGGTTGAGGTCTTCACCACCATCACCAACCAGGGCCTGCCCCTCTCCGGGGTCAACGGCACCCTCACCACCGCCGACCCCTACGTGCGGGTGCGCTGGAACACATCATCGGGCTTCCCCGACCTCGGTGCCGGCCAATCCGCCGCCAACCGCGACGACTGGGACCTGGCCATCGCCGCCGAGGCCCCGCCGGCCCACACGGCGCGCCTCGGACTTCGGGTGACCTCGGCCAACGGCGGCCCCTGGGACCTCGAGGTGGCCCTCCCCATCACTTGCGCCGGACCTCTGGAAGGAACGCTCGCCGCCGTCGGCGACCTCGACGGCGACCGGAGAGGCGACGCCGCGGTGGCCTACGCGCGGCGCGGGCAGGCCCCCGTCCTCGGGCTGTATTCGGCGAGTTCGGGAGGGGTGCTGGCCGGCATCCGCCTGGCCCCGCCCGGCTACCTCCCGGTCGACGCCGCCGCCATCCCCGCCTCCCCCGGGTCGCCCGCCGCAGTGGCGGTGCTGCTGGCCGGGCCCGACGGAACCTCCCGGATAGTGGTGGCCGACACCGCCCCTGCCCGCCGCCGGTACTCCTTCGACCTGCCTCGCGGCTCGCAGTACCGCCAGGTCGAGGTGCTCCCCGCCTCTGCCGGCGGCTCCCCCACCCTCTTGATCCTGGCGGTGAGCGACGCCGGCGGGGTGCGGGTGGTGCGCCGCAACGCCGCTACCGGCGGCCGCCTGGCTCCCGTGCGCTTCGGCGCCACTCTCGACCCGGTCGCCCTCGTAGCGGTGCCGCCCGGCCCTCGCGGCCCACACCTGGTGCTGGTAGGCCATGATGGTGCTGGGGTCCTGCGTTCCGTGGCGCGTAACACCGACGGCCGCCTCGCCCGGAATCTGGGCCTCTCCACCGTCCTGGCGGCCCGGGAAGCCGCCGTGGTGGCCGGTCCCGATGGGCAATCCCTGCTCGTGGTCACCGCCACGCGCCCGGCCACGGGCCGGGTCAGCCTCATCGTGGTGGACCCGATCTCGGGAACGGGACGGACCACTTACCCCGTTGCCAACCTGGCCGAGGCACGCGCCCTGGCCGCCCTGCCCCAGGCCCCGGGCGCCGCCTCGGGGACTGTGGCCGTCCTCGGGAGCGCTCACGACGGAGCCCTGGTGGCCACCGTGGTCGATCCGCTCACCGGCAACCTGCTGTCGGCCCCCGAGTTCCCTGCCGGCTACCTGACGGACCACCTGGTCGCCCTCGGCCCCGGCGGGGCGCTGGCGGCCCTGGGACGAGCCACGGGCGACGGTTCGGTCCTTACCCTGCGCCACGCCGTGACCGGAGCCCGCCTGGCCTCCATCCCCGTGCCGTGACCGGGCAGCCCGGCGACGCCGCTCAGCGGGCGCCGAAGCCCGACAGCACCGTCCAGACGCTGCGGCCCAGGATCTCGAGGTCCAGCCACGGCGACAGGTGCTTCACGTAGTAGAGGTCGTAGGAGAGCTTCTCGACGGTGTCGGCCTCGGAATCCGCATAGCCGAAGTTGACCTGCGCCCACCCCGTCAGGCCGGGCCGCACCAGGTGGCGATGGGTGTAGAAGGGGATGGTCTCCGAGAACCGGTCGACGAACGGGCCCTGCTCGGGCCGGGGGCCGACCAGTGCCAGGTCGCCCTTCAGCACGTTCCACAACTGGGGCAGTTCGTCGAGGCGGATGCGCCGCAGCAGCCGCCCCACCCGGGTGAGCCGGTCGTCGTCGCGCCGGGCGAAGCGGGGCTCGGTGTCACCGGGTCGCATGGTGCGGAACTTGTAGAGGGTGAAGGGGCGGCCCTCGAGCCCGATGCGGAACTGCCTGAAGATCACCGGACCGGACGAGTCCAGCCTGATCGCCAGGGCGAACAGGCCGCCGAGCAGCAGGGCCAACGGCGCCATCAGCAGCACCAGGAAGGTGTCGATCACCCGCTTGAGCCGGACATAGGGGATGTGCCCCGAGAGGGGCACGGTGAGCTCCCAGCCCTCGTAGAGGTGGACGATCGCCAGGCGCCCGGTGTGCTTCTCGTAGGCATTGATCAGCGACTCCATGGGGTACCCGGCCAGGTTGCAGGAGGAGACGAAGCGGGCCATCTGGTCGCTGAGGACGGCACGCAGGTCCACCGCCAGCGTGGTCCCGGGCGGTAGGGGCCGCTCCGGCATGGTGCCCGACGGGTCGAGCACTTCCAGCACGTTGGCGTGGGGAGAGCCTTTCAGGTGGTCGATGAGCACCTTCTGGGTGGTGACCAGCACCATGCTCTCCGCCCAGGGCCGCCGGCGCTGCACCCAGCGGTGCGCCAGGGAGAGGCCCAGCCAGGTGGCGGCGGCCACGGCTATGTAGTTCCGGGACCAGTAGGGGCGGCCGAACAGGATCACCACAGCGGTGAGGCCGAGGGCCACGGCCACCGAGGACACCGCCCGGCCGTAGGAGGGACGGAACACGCCGTTGGCCGCCGAGCGGCGGGAGACGTAGACGCCCACCAGGCCCCCGATGGTGAGAGCGGCCACCATGGTCATGGAGTCGCGGCGGAAGGACCAGGGCAGCGGGGTGCGGAAGGTAGCCCAGGAGGCGACGACCTGGGCGACGAGCAGGGCCGCCAGGTCCAGCGTCACCGTGGCGGTGGTGATCCGTCGAGCCATGTGCTGCGGAGGCTAGTCGCCGCCGCCGGGCCTGCCACGGGGCTCCCGGACCCAGCCCTGAGGACCGCTCAGCAACCTCAGGTCAGCGACTCGGCCAGGGCGACCAGGGTGCGCACGCCGAAGCCGGTGCCTCCCTTGGCCAGGTAGTGCGCCGCCTCGGTGGCCCGGGCCGGCCCGGCGATGTCGAGGTGGGCCCAGGGGACATCGCCCACGAACTCCTTCAGCAGCAGAGCGGCGTTGATGGCTCCGCCGTAACGCGGCCCGGTGTTCTTCATGTCGGCGACATCTGAATCGATCTTCTTGCGGTAGTCGGCGGGCAGGGGCAGCTCCCACACTCGCTCCCCGGCGGCGGCAGCGGCGAGGCGCACCTTCTCGGGAGCCCCCCCGGTGCCGAAGAGGCCGGCGATCTCCTCCCCCAGGGCGATCATGCAGGCCCCGGTGAGGGTCGCCAGGTCGACGATCAGGTCGGGCCCAGCCTCCGCGGCCAGCGAGAGGCCGTCGGCCAGTACCAGGCGGCCCTCGGCGTCGGTGTTGAGCACCTCGATGGTCTTGCCGTTGCGCGCCTTGAGCACGTCGCCGGGGCGCAGCGCCGACCCGCTCGGCATGTTCTCGGTGAGAGGCGTCAGGGCGAGGACCTTCACCGGGACCTCCAGGGTGGCGATGGCCTCCATCGCCGCCAGCACGGCGGCAGCCCCCGACATGTCGGTCTTCATGGTCTCCATGTTGTCCGCCGGTTTCAGCGAGAGGCCGCCGGAGTCGAACACGATGCCCTTGCCCACCATCGCCAGGAACGCTCGCGCCCCCGGCGGTTCGTACCACATCTCCACCAGGCGGGCCGGTTCCACCGACCCGGCGTTGACCCCGAGGATGCCCCCGAAGCCGCCCGCCGCCAGTTCGTCCTTCTCGTACACCTTGACCCGTACTCCGGTGCGCTCCCCTATCTCTCGCGCCACTCCGGCGAGGAACTCGGGAGGCTTGTTCACCGAGGGCTCGTTGACCAGGTCGCGGGCCTTGGCCACCGCCGCCGCCACCACCGCCGCCCGCTCCACCGCCGCCAGGGCGGTCGCGTCGGCGTCGATGAGTCGCAGCGAGGTGGTCGCCGCCGGCTTGGGCCGGCTGCGGTGTTTCTGGAAGGAGTACTGCCCGAGCAGGAACCCCAGCGCCACCGCCGCCTCGCCGCCGTCCAGGCGCTTCCCCAGCGTGGTGGCCACCGCTCCGGCCCGGGTGAGAGCCCGCCCCGCTCCGCCCGCCGCCCTGCGCAGCACCTCGGCGTCGGGAGCCTCGCCCAGGCCGACGAGCACCACGGTGCCCTGGGGAACGAGGCCGGCGCCGGGAAGGCAGAGCACCTCTCCCTCCTTGCCGGTGAAGTCGGCGCCGTCGAGGTAGCCCCCGAGCCAGTCGCCCATCCGCGCCGCCAGCCAGCGGCCGCTCTCGTCCCAACCCCGCTCGGCCCCCACCCCGATGAGCAGGGCGTCGGCACTCTCCTCCAGCGTCCCGGCACGGAACTCGATCACCGCAGTCACTCCTCCCGGCGGCTGGGGGTCCAATCCCCTTCGGCCGCCCGCGCCAGCATGTACAGGTAGTCGCCGAGGCGGTTCAGGTAGGGCACCACCAGGGAGCCCTCGACGCCTTCGGCCCGCAGGTGGGCCACCGCCCGCCGCTCCGCCCGCCGCACCACCGACCGCGCCTGGTCGAGGAAGGCGGCGAGCAGATTGCCCCCCGGCACCACAAAGCCGGCGGGCATGCCCGTCTCGGCTTCGACGGCGTCGATGGCCGCCTCCAGGCGCTCCACCATCCCCGCAGTCACCAGGCTCACCCCAGGCTGCAGGCGGGTGCGCTTGGCCGGGGCGGTGGCCAATTCGGCCCCCGCGGCGAACAAGTCGCGCTGCGCCGCGAGGATGGCGTCTGCCGTCTCCCCGGAGGCCGCCGCCCGGGCCACCCCCAGAGCCGAGACGGCCTCGTCCACCGCCCCGCAGGCTTCGGGCCCGCTCTGATCCTTGCCCACCCGTCCCCCGAAGAGGAGGCCGGTAGTGCCGTCGTCGCCGCCCCGGGTGTAGATCTTCACGAAGGGCGATTGTACGCGCCCGGCGCGGCCGCCGGCCCGGAGCCCCGCCCCGCGAGAGACGACGCCGGGCGAAGGGGCCAGCACGGGAAGCCAGTTAGACTCGCCCCGGTCCCTGCCGGCACCCCGGGTGCTCGGGCGCGACCCCCATCGTCCCAGGAAGGATCCCGAACGTGCCCGACAGCCTCATCGCCCCTCACGGCGGCCGCCTGATCGACCCCATGGCCGACCCCGGCCGCGCCGAGCAGATCAAGGCCGCCTCACGCGACTGGCCCTCGATCGACCTCACCCCCCGCCAGTTGTGCGACATCGAACTGATCCTCAACGGCGGCTTCTCCCCACTGACCGGCTTCATGGGCCAGGCCGACTACGAGCGGGTGATGGCCGAGATGCGCCTGGCCGACGGCACCCTCTGGCCGATGCCGATCATGCTGGACCTCGACGACGAAACCGCCTCGCGCCTCGGGCCCGGCGCCACCCTGGCCCTCCGTGACGACGAGGGAGTGATGCTGGCCGCGCTCCATATCGAGGATCTCTGGCAGGCCGACCTGGAGCACGAGGCCCGCACCGTCTTCGGCACCACCAGCCGGGAGCACCCCGCGGTGAGCCACCTGCTCGGGTCCACCAGGCCGTGGTACGCCGGCGGGCGCCTGGAAGGGCTCACCCTCCCCCACCACTACGACTACCAGACACTGCGCCTCACCCCGGCCGAGATGCGAGAGCGCTTCGCCCGCCGCGGCTGGCGCCGGGTGGCCGCCTTCCAGACCCGCAACCCCATGCACCGCGCTCACCTGGAACTGACGGTGCGGGCCGCCAAGCAGATGGAGGCCAACCTGCTGATCAACCCCGTGGTGGGGATGACCAAGCCCGGTGACGTGGACCACTACACCCGGGTACGGGCCTACCAGGCGATCATGGACCGCTACCCGCCCAACACCGCCGAACTGGCCCTGCTGCCGCTGGCGATGCGCCTCGGCGGCCCGCGGGAGGCGGTGTGGCACGCCATCATCCGCAAGAACTACGGCTGCACCCACCTGATCGTGGGGCGCGACCATGCCGGGCCGGGCAGCGACTCCAGCGGGAAGCCGTTCTACGGGCCCTACGACGCCCAGGAACTGGTGGCCCAGTACGAGGCCGAGCTCGGCGTGGGCATGGTTCCCTTTCAGATGGTGGTCTACCTGCCCGACGAGGACCGCTACGTCCCGGAGGACGAGGTTCCCGAGGGTGCCAAGACCCTCTCGATCTCGGGCACCGAACTGCGGGCCCGCCTGGCCGACGGCCGGGAGATCCCCGAGTGGTTCACCTTCCCCAGGGTGGCCGAAGAACTGCGCCGCACCCATCCGCCCCGCAGCCGCCAGGGGTTCACCGTGTTCTTCACCGGCCTGTCGGGGTCGGGCAAGTCCACCATCGCCAACGTGCTCCAGGTGAAGCTGCTGGAGATGGGGGGACGCCCGGTCACCCTGCTCGACGGCGACCTGGTACGCAAGAACCTCTCATCGGAGCTGGGTTTCTCCAAGGAGCATCGGGACATCAACATCCGCCGCATCGGCTACGTGGCGTCGGAGATCACCAAGAACGGCGGCATCGCCATCTGCGCCCCCATCGCTCCCTACGACTCGGTGCGCAAGGACGTACGCCGCACCATCGAGCCGCTCGGCGGGTTCATCCTGGTGCACTGCTCGACACCGCTGGAGGTGTGCGAGCAGCGGGACCGCAAGGGCCTGTACGCCAAGGCTCGCGCCGGCATTCTGAAGGAGTTCACCGGCATCTCGGACCCCTATGAGGAGCCGGCCGACGCCGACCTGGCGATCGACACCACCGACATCAGCCCCGACGAAGCGGCCAACCAGATCATCCTGCACCTGGAGCACCAGGGGTACATCGAGCCGCGACGCGACTGAGGGTCGTCGCCCGGGAGCGCCCCGGCGAGAGGCGAGACCACCCGGTCCCCGCTTCCGGCGGTTCGCAGGCCGAACCTCGCCGCCGCGGCGGCCGCCCGGGACGGGGCCGTGCCCGGCACGGGCTGGGGCGGCACCGCGGCCCTCTCGGGTCCGGCCAGACCCGGGCCTCCAGCAGGCGACCAGCGGGGTTCACTGCCGCCTCGGGTCGGGCTGGTGATCATCGGCGGTTCGGTCGTGCCGGCGGCAGAGGAGTTGGAGGTTGGACAGGTGTAGGGCCCGTTGCTCATGCAGCCTTTCGGCTTCGACCTCGGCGGCTGGGGGGTCGGTGGCCTGCTTCCAGGCGGCCAGCACCTGCGGCACCCGCTGGGAGGAAGCCTCCTTCACCTGGGCGACCAGGTTGCCTTCATCCTCCGCGACCCGTTCGGCCTCCGCCAGGTACGCGGCCCGGCAAGCATCCACCCGGGCCGACAGCCCGCCGATACGCCGCAGACCCTCGGCCAGACCCTCCGGGGACAGACCCCGAGGCCGGACCGCCAACACCGCACAAGCACAGTCCCTCGTATCACTGCACACCCCACCTACATACCACCCGCCAGTGACAAACCCCGGGCCCGTCGGCGCCCGCCTCGATTCGATGCGCGCATGAGACCCCCCGACGAACAGATGGCACTGAGAGCGGCTGCGTCGTTGGCCCGGACAAAGGGCGAGCGCGGGGCGTGACGCGAGCTGCTGTCCCAAGGGAGCGGCGGTCGCCGCCCGAAGGACGCCCCCCGGCGAGGCAAGCCGTGTTCTGTGCAGCGACGGCGCTCCTTGACGGCAAGCACGCGTGTAGCCTCTGTTGTGCAGGCGTGCCGTCGCGACCGGGCACGTGGCCGCTGCCCGATCACAGTGCGCGGTTGCAGAGCGATCCGGCAACCCCAGTGCAACCGTGGCTGGTGGTGTCACCGGGGGCAGTCGCCCCGTGATGGGCCGCGACGGAGTCGGGCCGAGCGGCGGCGTTCGGACCGATGCGCCTTTGTCGGCCGCCTCGGGGTTCTTCCGGAGGAGGATGGGATGAAAGCCGGAGTGCTCACCGTCAGCGATCGCTCGAGCCGGGGGGAGGCCGAGGATCTGTCCGGGCCGCGGGCCGCCGAGTTGCTGGCAGGTTGGGGGTTCAACGCCGAGGTACGCGTAGTTCCCGATGGCCTCGATGAGGTGGAAGCGGGGATAAGGGGCTTCCTCGCGGAGGGAATGCGCCTCGTGGTGACGACCGGGGGGACCGGGATGGCACCGCGCGACCAGACGCCGGAGGCCACCCGGCGTGTCATTGAGAGGCAAGCCCCGGGCCTGGCGGAGGCCATGCGGGCAGCCGCTTTCGCTACCAACCCCCACGGCATGCTCTCGCGGGGGGTCGCCGGTTTGGTGAGGGAAGCGCTGGTGGTGAACCTGCCCGGGTCGGTGAGGGGGGTAGAGGAGTCGCTGGCGGTCATCGGCCCCGCGCTGCGTCACGCCTGCCAGCTTGCCGGCGGTGAGCCGTCCGACCACCGTGTCGGGCCTGCTTGAGAGCCGACCGATGCTAAGTTCGATAAGGCCATGGTGACCATCAGGCTGCCCGCAGTTCTGCTCCCCTCGGCGGGCGAGGCGGCTGAGGTCGAGGTGACGGCCAGCACGCTGGGCGAGGCCTTCGAGTCCCTCTTCGCCGCCCACCCTGTCCTTCGAGCGCAGCTGGTGGACCGGGCCGGAGAGATCTCCCCGCACCTGCTGGTGTTCCACGGCGACCGCCTTCTCCCCCGGAGGGCATGGGCTGCCGTGCCCCTGGCTTCGGGTGACTCCCTGCGCCTGGTGCCGTCGGTGGCGGGTGGCGCCGACGACGTGCGAATGCGCGGCTTCCGACGACGCGCCAGCGTGGCCGAGGCACTGGCCGCCGCCCTCGAAGGGGCGCGTCCCCTGCCGGACGAGAGGGTGCCCCTGGCCGAGTGCGCCGGACGAGTGGCTGCCGGCCCGGTGATCAGCGGGGTCGACATTCCCTCTTTCGCCCGGTCAACCATGGATGGCTATGCCCTGCGCGCCGCCGATACCTTCGGGTCCTTACCCTACGACCCGGTCGTTCTCACCATCGGCGGCGAGTCGATGCCCGGTCGGCCTGCCCCCGGACCGCTTGCGCCCGGCACCGCCTGCCGCATCATGACCGGGGCGGCTCTCCCCGCGGGGGCCGACGCGGTGCTTCGAGCCGAGGAGGCCTCGGAGGTCGCCGGCCGTCTCGAGGTGAGAGCGGCCGTCGCCGCGGGCCGCAACGTGGGACGGGTAGGCGAGGACGTGCGGCGCGGCGACCAGGTTGTTTCTGCAGGACGGCGTCTGCTGCCACAGGATGTAGGCCTGCTCTCGAGCGTTGGGTGTTCGAGGGTCGCCGTCTACCGCCGCCCCCGAGTGCGCCTCATCGTCTCGGGGAACGAACTGCTTCCAGCCGGGCGCCGGCCTACCAAGAATCGCATCACCGACAGCAACGGACCCATGCTGGCGGCGTTGGTCGAGCGCGACGGCGGGGTGGTGGAGGCTTCTCTGCGGCTTCCCGACGACCCGGCAGCCCTGCGCCGGGCTCTGGGCCGGCCCGGAGCCGAGGTGATCGTCACCGCCGGCGCCGCTTCCGTCGGTCGGGAGGACTGGGTCCCGGTGCTCGTCGCCGAGTTGGGGCACCTGACGGTTCACGGAGTGGCCATGCGTCCCTCATCACCCACCGGCGTCGGGCGCATCGGGGACACGCCGGTCGTCTTGCTCCCCGGCAACCCGGTGTCCTGCCTGGTGGCCTACGACTTCTTCGCCGGGCCGGTGATCCGCACCCTGGGAGGCCTCGCCGCGGCCCTGCCCTACCGGGTGGCCTCTCTCCCTCTGGCTGCCCGCCTGGTCTCTCAGATAGGACGCACCGACTACGCCCGGGTCCGGGTGCGCTCGGGTCGGGTCGAGCCGGTCGCCATCGGAGGAGCGTCGGCCCTCTCCTCTGTCACCCGCGCCGACGGCTTCGTCGTCATCCCGGAGGCATCGGAGGGCTATCCCGAAGGCACGGAGGTCGAGGTCCATCTCTACCAGCCGCCTGAGGGGGATGGATGAGACAGCGCCAGTTCCTCGAGGCGGTCGACGAGGCGGAGGCACACCGTCGCTTCACTGCAGCATGCGCTCACTTGACCCCGGCCGAGGAATGGGTGCCCCTCGCGCAGGCTGGCGGGCGCGTGCTGGCCGCCGACATCACAGCCCCCGTCGATGTCCCCGCCTTCGATCGCAGCAACGTCGATGGATTCGCGGTGCGGGCCGCAGACACTTTCGGGGCCGAGGAGCTCCGGCCGGTGGCGCTGCGCTTCAGCGAGCTCTCCCTGGCCGCCGGGCAAGAACCACCACCGGGCTTCCGGGTGGAGGCGGGTTGGGCGGTGCCTATTGCCACCGGCGGGGTGATCCCCCGAGGCGCCGACGCGGTGGTCATGGTGGAGCAGACCCGTCCCGACGAAGCGGGCATCCACGTGCAGCGCCCGGTAGCTCCCGGAGACAACGTGACCTTCGCCGGTTCGGACATCGGCCGGGGCGACCTGGTGCTGCTCCGAAGGCGGGGCCTCACCTCGCGGGAGACGGCGGTGTTGGCCGCAGTAGGGCTCGAGCGGGTGCAGGTCGTAGGCCGGCCGCGCGTGGCAGTCGTGTCCACGGGCGACGAGATCGTTCCCCCGGGCAGACCCCTGCCTACGGGCTCGGTGTACGACTCCAACCAGCGCATGCTGCTCGACGCCGTTGCCGAGTCGGGTGGCGAGCCCGTTCCGGCTGGGATCGTCCCCGATGACGAGGCGCAACTGGAGGCCGTGCTTGAGCGTCTGCTGGTCGGACCCGGCGCGGTAGATGCGGTGCTCCTTTCCGGCGGGACCTCCAAGGGAGAGGGGGACCTGAACGCGACGGTGGTGCACCGCCTGGCCGGGCGTCTGCCCGGCTCTCGCGGAGTCGTGGTCCATGGGGTCGCGCTCAAGCCGGGCAAGCCGGTGCTCCTCGCCGTCGTTGCCGGCCGGCCCGTGGTGGTTCTCCCGGGCTTCCCAACCTCGGCGGTATTCACCTTTCATGAGTTCGTGGCTCCGCTGCTGCGCCGCCTCGCCGGAAGGCCGGAGGAGGAGGCCGCCAGGGTCGAAGCGGTGGCGCCGTTCAGGATCAACTCCGAACCGGGTCGAACCGAGTACGTGCTCGTCGACCTGGTCGAGGGGCCCTCCGGCCTTACCGCCTACCCGCTCGGCGCCGGTTCGGGCAGCGTCACCGCCTTTGGGCGGGCCGACGGCTTCATGCGCATCCCGGCCGCCACCGAGTACATCGCCGAGGGAGAGCGGGTCGGGGTGCGCCTCATCCACCGGGGGGCACGGCCGGCCGACCTGGTGGCCATCGGCAGCCACTGCGTCGGCCTCGACTTTCTGCTCGGCCTGCTCGCCGAGCGAGGGTTCGTCGTCAAGTCGATCAAGGTGGGGTCCACGGCCGGCCTGGCCGCCCTCGCCCGGGGAGAGGGCGATGTCGCCGGGATCCACCTGATGGATGAGGCTACCGGCGAGTACAACCGGCCCTTCCTTCCTCCCGGGATCGGGCTGCTCGGCGGGTACGGACGACGGCAGGGAGTGGCCTTCCGCGCCGGCACTCCCGGCCTCGAGGTCCCCGATTTGGCCGGCTTGCTCGCGGCGGTACGGGACGGAAGGCACCGGATGGTCAATCGCAACCCGGGGAGCGGCACCCGAGTTCTCATCGACCGTCTGCTCGGCGACCTGCGCCCCGACGGCTACACCAACCAGCCGCGCACGCACCACGCCGTCGCAGCCGCGGTGGCCCAGGGGCGCGCCGACTGGGGAGTGACCCTCGACGTAATCGCCGCGACGGCCGGCCTTCGCTTCCTCTTCCTCCAAGAGGAGCGCTTCGACCTGGCGGTATCCGAGGAGCGCCGCTCCCGCCCGGCGGTAGCGGCGCTCGCCGGCCTCCTCGCCGATCCGGCGGTGCGGGCGCGCCTTGCCAAGTTGGGCTTCAGCATCTAGAGAACTGCCCTTGCGGCCGGGTTACTCTGAGTGATCATGACATGGCGCGTCGCTAAGGCGGGCCCGGCGCACCGCACCGTGGAGGGGCTGGGGGAAGCCTGATGGCAACGGATGCTCTCGGCAGGCGGGTCGACTACCTGCGGATCTCGGTCACCGACCGGTGCAACCTGCGCTGCGTGTACTGCATGCCCGCCGAGGGTGTGGTATGGAAGCCCCATGCCGAGATCCTGAATCCGGAGGAGATCGCCCACTTCGCCGCGCTCGCCGCCGAGCAAGGCATCGGCCGCATCCGGCTCACCGGGGGCGAACCTCTCGTGCGGGCCAGCATCCTCGACCTGATCCGACGGCTTCGCGAGACTCGGGGAATCGAAGCCATTGCCCTCACCACGAACGGGACGCTCCTGCCCAAGTTCGCGCCGGCGCTGCGAGAGGCGGGGCTCCAGCGGGTCAACATCTCTCTCGACTCGCTCGATGCCGAGGAGTACGCGCGTATCACCCGGGGCGGCAACCTCGGGCACGCCCTGGCGGGCATTGCCGCCGCCCTCGACGCCGGCTTCGACCCGGTGAAGGTGAATGTCGTCGTGGTGCGCTCACTCGGGCAGAACCTGGACGGGTTCGCCAGAATGACCCTCGACCGCCCGCTGCACGTGCGGTTCATCGAGTTCATGCCCGTCGGTGCGGTCCCCGAAGCCGCAGAGCATCCGTCGTGCTCGGTCACTTCGTGGTCCCGCGACGACGTCGTGCCCGCCGACGAGATCCTCGCCGCCATCTCGGCATGGGGCGTCAAGCAGGGGATCGGCGCGCTTCTGCCCGCCGAAGCGGACGCGCCCGGCGGCTGGGGCCCGGCGCGCTACCACCGCTTCGCCGGAGCGCCGGGCACCATCGGGATCATCTCCCCGCTGTCCGAACACTTCTGCGCCAAGTGCTCGCGCCTGCGTCTCACTGCCGACGGCAAGCTACGCCCGTGCCTTTTCTCCGACCTCGAGTTCGACGCACGCGAGGCGCTGCGCGCCGGCGACGATGAGCGGGTGCGCGTTCTCATCGCCATGGCGCTGCGCCACAAGCCCGGAAGCCACGGCGAGCGGATCGGCACCCGGCGTCACATGTCCCAGATCGGAGGCTGACCCATGAGCGGCGACGTCTGCAGCGATGACTCGCCTCTGACTCACCTCGACGAGCGCGGCGCGGCCCGGATGGTCGACATTGGGAGCAAGCCCGTCTCCCGCCGCCGGGCCGTCGCCACGGCGTTCGTGACCATGCGGCCCGAGACCCTGGCATTGATCACCAGCGGGGAAGCGCCCAAGGGGGACGTCTTCGCCACCGCCCGCATCGCCGGGATCACCGCCGCCAAGCGCACCAGCGACCTCATCCCGCTTTGCCACCCGCTCCCACTCACCAAGGTCGCGGTCGAACTTGAGCCCTGCTTCGGCGGCGACCACTCACCAGGACGGGCGGGTGTCGCCATCACCGCCACCGTGGAGACCCACGGCAAGACCGGCGTGGAGATGGAGGCCCTCACCGCGGCTTCGGTCGCCGCGCTCACCATCTACGACATGTGCAAGGCGGCCGAGCGCGGCATGGTCATCACCGACGTCTCTCTGACTCTGAAAGAGGGCGGCAAGTCCGGCCGCTGGGTTCGCACGGAGGCAGCCGAAGATGTCGAGTAGTCGCGGCGACTCGCGGACCGGGGTCGTGCGCAGCGTCAACCTGTCGGAACGAAAGACCGTCCGCAAGAAGCCCGGTCGGCACGGACTGCTCATCCACGACCGCGGCTTCCAAGGCGACGCCCACGCCGGCGACTGGCACCGCCAGGTCTCCCTTCTCGCGCTGGAGTCCATCGAGACCATGCGCGCGAAGGGACTTGACGTCGGTCCGGGCGACTTCGCCGAGAACATCACCACCGAAGGCATCGACCTCTGCGCCCTCCCCATCGGCACCAGGATCAGAATCGGCGACACCCTCGTCGAACTGTCCCAGATCGGCAAGATCTGCCACACCAGGTGCGCCATCTACTACCAGGCCGGCGACTGCGTCATGCCCCGTGAGGGCATCTTCGCGGTGGTCCTGGAAGCAGGGCCCGTGAATGCCGGCGACACCATCGAGGTCATCCAGATGGGCGACGGCACCTGCGCCCGCGCGGCGGGTCCGGCTCTCACAGAAGACACCGGGGTGGCCCCGGCCCGGGCACCCGCCGACGAGCCCGGGTCGGTCTGAACCGGCCGGCCGGCAGAGCGCCCATCGCGACGGCAGGCCCAGAGTCACCGCGCCTGGGGACGAAGCGGTCGGTCCCCACCAATCCGGCCCCAAGGCCGTCCAGAGGTCCACTTCCGGGCCGATCTGCCATGGGAGGCCCCCGCCGAGACGGGGTCGGCGATCACCCCCACGCACCCGGCCACAACGAGTGCGCCCGGGGTCTGCTCGCAGAATCGCACCAGGATGCCGGTGACCGGCAAGCGGCAAGGCCTCGAGCGCGGCCCGGCCCGGGGCTCTCTCTCCGAGAGGTACCCCGGGCCGGAGTGACATGGAAGCCCGCTAGGCCTTCTTGGCCTTCTTGGCCGCCTTGGCCTGGCGTTTCTCTTTCAGGGTCTTGGCTGCCGCCTTCTTGTCGTGGCCGCCGCCCTTGTCCTTGTTGGCCATGAGAGCCTCCGTTTGCTCTGCAAGCCTGCATGGTAGGTCGGCCGCCTCCGGAAAGACGGGTGCCGCCCCGCGAGGGAGGCGCCTACAAGATGAAGTCGGTCGACAGGAACGACGAGCGACGGCCCCGGACGATGGCCGCGGCCAGTTCCTTGTTGGCCTCGCTCCCCTTGGCCGCCACCAGGGTGCGGATGCTGAACACCCGCAGGGCGTCGGTGACCGACAAGGTCCCCTCGGCGGAGTCCTTTCGCCCGGTGAAAGGGAAAGCGTCGGGCCCCCGCTGGCACTGGCTGTTGAGGTTCACCCGGCACACCTGATTCACCAGGGGGTCGATGAGACGGGCCACGGCCGCCGGGCCGGTTCCGAACAGGCTGATCTGCTGGCCGAACGGCGAGTGGACCACGTAGTCCAACGGTGCCGCGATGTCGTCGAAGGGCACTACCGGGATCACCGGGCCGAACTGCTCCTCGTCCCACACCCGCATCCCCCCCGCCGCCGGGTACAGGACCGCCGGGTGGAAGTAGGTGCCGTGCACCGTGCCCCCGGCGGCGTTGCGGATCGCGGACCCTTTGCCGAGGGCGTCGTCGACCAGGTCCCTGAGGTAGGCGGGCTTGCCCGGTTCCGCCAGCGGGGTCACCCACACCCCCGGTTCCCAGGGCATGCCCACGGGCAGGGCGTCCACCGCGGCGGCCAGGCGGCCGACGAACTCATCGGCTATCGAGGAGTGCACGAAGAGGATCTTCAGGGCGGTGCAGCGCTGCCCGTTGAAGGACAGGGCGCCCAGCAAGCACTCCCCCACCGCATTGCCCAGGTCGGCGTCGGCCAGCACGATGGCCGGGTTCTTGGCGTCGAGGCCCAGGACGCTGCGCAGCCGATGCGGCCGGGGGTGCTGATGCTTGAGGATGTCGGCCACCCGGCTGGTGCCGATGAAGGCCAGCACGTCGACGCCCCCCGACTCCATCAGCGGCCCCACCACGGCGGCCCCTTCGCCGTAAACGGTGTTGACCACCCCCGGCGGGAAGCAGTCGCGGAAGGCCTCGAGCAGGGGCCGCCACAGCAGCACGCCCAGCTTGGGTGGCTTGAACACGACGGTGTTTCCCATGATGAGAGCGGGGATCAGGGTGGTGAAGGTCTCGTTGAGGGGGTAGTTGAAGGGCCCCATGCACAGCGCCACCCCCAGCGGGGCCCGGCGGATCTGGGCGAAGACCCCCTCCTCGATGACGAAGCGCGACGACACCCGATCGAGGTCCTTCAGGGCGTCGACCGTCCGCCGGATGTAGTCCACGGTGCGGTCGAACTCCTTCTCGGAGTCGCTCAGCGACTTGCCCACCTCCCACATGAGCAGCCGGACGACCTCGGCGCGGCGCGTTGCCATGGCGCCGGCGAAGGCCTCGACGCTGCGGATGCGCTCCGCCACCGGCAGGGTGGGCCAGGCGCCCCGGCCGTGGTCGTAGGCGCGGGTGGCCGCGGCCAGCGCGGCGAGGGACTCCTTCGCCCCCTGAAGCGGGTAGGCCCCGAGACGCACCCGGCGGCGCGCCGACCCGTGACGCATCAGCAGCGGGGAGAAGACCTCCTGCATCGGGCCCTTCCAGGTCCGCAGCCGGCCGCCCACCAGGTACTCGGACTGCTCCAACTGCCCGGGCAGCCGGTGCTCCGGCGGCACCTGCCCGGGGGTGGGGAACACGGCCGCCGCCCGCCCGGCCGTCGCCGACCCCCTTGCCGGACTACTGCGGCGCCAGTTCTTCATCGTCCACCGCCTTCCCGAAAGCACGTCCCGGACGCCCGGCGAGCCACTCGGCCACACCGGCTATCGGCTTGAGGGTCAGGCGCACGAGGTCCACCAGGCCGCGGCCGAGAACCCGTGGCGCCCGCCGCCAGCGCGGCGCGCCGACGAAGCCGCGGCGGACGAAGTAGAGCCACAGACCCAGGCCGATCAGCGCCATCACCCCCAGGGCCCACAGGTAGCCGAGCCGCCACCCGAGTTCGGGCATGCGGGCGAAGTTCATGCCGTAGACGCCCGCCACCAGCGACATCGGCAGCAGGACGGCGGCGAACACGGTGAGCACCTTCATGACGTCGTTGGCATGCTCCGCCACCGTGCTGCGGTAGGTCTCCAGCACCGCCCCGAGCACTGCCTGGGCGGTGTCGAGCGACTCGGCGATGCGGAAGTGGTGGTCGCGCACGCTCTGGAAGCGCAGACGGGCGCGCTCGCCCACTCCCTCCAGGGCTTCCGAACCCAGGCGCATGAAGGTGTCCCGCAGTGGGCCGACGATCTTGCGCAGCATGAGGGCGTCGCGGCGCAACGCCTGCACGTCGCCGACCACGGTCTGGTCCCCGGCCAGGGCTCGAGCCTCCGTGTCCAGCACTCCCTCTTCCAGGCCCGCGATCAGCGGTTCGAAACGAGCCGCCCCGGCTTCGGCGATGCGGGCGAACAACTGGTCGGGCCCGACTCCGGCCAGCCATCCGGGCTCGCGCATCCGCTCCCGCACCCAGGCGAACTCGGGCAGGTCCTCGCGGTGGAAGGTCACCAGGTACCCGGGGCCGATGAACGCGTCGTACTCGGCAGTGCGCAGGCGGGTGGGGTCGGCGGCCACCCCGTGAGCCACCACGAAGGTGTGCCCGGCGTACGCGTCCACCTTGGGGAACTCCCCCAGGTCGGTGACGTCCTCCATGGCGATGGCATCGAACCCGAAGGCGCGGCCCAGGGCATACGCCTCTTCGACGGTGAAGTCCACCACGTCGAGCCAGCACCACCCTCCCGCCGTCCTCACCGCTGCCAGCTCGGCCGGCTCGGCCGCCTCCGCCCGGTCGCCCCCGGCGGCGACGTGGTACAGGTGCTGCATGGGCTGATTATGGCGGCGGCGCGCCACCGGCGGTGCCTACCCCAGCCAGGCCCGCAGCCGGGCGGCCACTGCCTCCGGGGTCAGGCCGAACTCGACGGCGAGGCGCTCGGCCGGCGCCGAAGCGCCGAAGCGGTCGATGCCCAGGTTGAGCCCGCCCGCCCCGGTGAGACGCTCCCATCCAAAGGTGGATCCCGCCTCCAATGAGGCTCGGGGCAGGCCCTCCCCCAGCACGGAGAGCCGATAGGCCTCGTCCTGGGCGAAGAAGGCCTCCCAGCAGGGCAGGCTCACCACCCGCAGGCTGCGCCCCTCCGCGGCCAGCACGTCGGCGGCACCCAGGGCCAGGGACACCTCGGACCCGGTGGCCACCAGCACTGCGTCGGCTCCGTCGCGCAGCACGTAGCCGCCGCGGTGCACTCCGCCCTCCTTGCCGGCGCGGTCGAGCACCGGAAGGTTCTGGCGCGACAGGACCAGGGCCGTGGGGCCGTCGACGCGGTTCAGGGCCAACTCCCAGGCCTCGGCGGTCTCGCCGGCGTCGGCGGGACGCACCACCCAGAGGTTCGGGATGGCCCGCAGGGCGGCCAGGTGCTCGATGGGCTGGTGGGTGGGGCCGTCCTCCCCGAGGAGCACCGAGTCGTGGGTCAGGACGAAGATGCTCGGCGCCTCCATCAGGGCCGCCAGGCGCAAGGCCGGGCGCAGGTAGTCGCTGAACACCATGAAGGTGGCCCCGTAGCCGCGCAGGCCGCCGTGGATGGACAGGCCGTTCACCATGGCCCCCATGGCGTGCTCCCGCACTCCGAAGCGGAAGTTGCGCCCCTCCGGGCTGCCCTTCTGGAAGTCCGGGGACCCGGCGATCAGGGTGTTGTTCGAGGGGGCCAGGTCGGCGGACCCGCCCACCAGGCCGGGCAGGGGCCCCGCCAGGGCGTTGATCACCTTGCCCGAGGCGGCGCGGGTGGCCAGCGCCTTCCCCGCCTCGAATCCCGGTACCGGCCCCACCTCCGCTCGGCCCGGCTCCCAGTACTGCCGCCAGAGGGCCGCCCCTTCCGGGTCGGCGGCGAACCGGCGGTCCCGCCGCTCCTCCCAGGACCGGCGGGCGGCCGCTCCCCGAGCCATAGCCGCGGCGAAGAAGGCGCGCACCGCCGGATCGACCTCGAAGCGGCGGCCGGCCGGCCAGCCCATCGCCTCCTTGGCCCCGGCGATCTCGTCCTCCCCCAGGGGGGACCCGTGGGACTCGGCGGAGCCCTGCTTGGTGGGCGCCCCGTAGGCGATGTGGGTGCGGCAGGCGATGAGCGAGGGGCGGGACTCGTCGGCCACCGCCTCGCCGATGGCCGCCGCCACCGCGGCCCGATCGTGGCCGTCGGCGGTCAGCGTCTGCCAACCGAAGGCGGCGAACCGGCCGGCCACATCCTCGGTGAAGGCCAGGCTGGTGGGACCCTCGATGGAGATGCGGTTGTCGTCGTAGAGCACGATGAGCCGTCCCAGGGCCAGGTGCCCCGCCAGCGAGGCCGCCTCCGACGAGATGCCCTCCATCAGGCAACCGTCGCCGGCGAAGACGAAGGTGCGGTGGTCCACCAGGTCGGGCCCGAACACCGCCCGCAAGTGCGCTTCGGCGGCGGCCAGGCCCACCGCGGTGGCCAGGCCCTGTCCCAGGGGGCCGGTGGTGGTCTCGATGCCCAATCCGGGGTGGCGCTCCGGGTGCCCCGCGGTGGGCGACCCCCACTGGCGGAAAGCCTTCAGGTCGTCCATGGAGAGCGGGAAGCCGGCCAGGTGGAGCAGGCTGTAGAGGAGCATCGAGCCGTGGCCGTTGGAGAGCACGAAACGGTCCCGGTCGGGCCAGGTGGGGTCGCCGGGGTCCACCTGGAGGAACTGCGTCCAGAGCACCACCCCGATGTCGGCCATGCCGAGGGGCATCCCGGGGTGCCCCGAGTTGGCCTGCTGCACGGCGTCCATGGAGAGCGCCCGGATGGTGTCCACTGCCAGTTGCTCCACGCTGCGGGTCATGACCTCACCTGCTCGCCCGACGACGGCCCAGGCTAACCGGTGCCGGATTCAGTCCACCGAGTGCAGGTGGCGCGGCGCCCCGTTCAGGCGCTCCACCCCGCCCCCGGTCACCAGGACGATGTCCTCGAGGCGGACGCCGAACTCGCCCGGCAGGTAGACGCCCGGCTCCACCGAGAAGGCCATGCCCGGCTCGAGGGGCACGGCGTTGCCCTCCACCAGATAGGGGGCCTCGTGCTCTTCGAGGCCGATGCCGTGGCCGGTGCGATGGGTGAAGTGGGAGCCGAACCCGGCCGCCGCGATCACCCGGCGGGCGGCCCGGTCCACCTCCTGGGCGGGAACGCCCGGGCCGCTGGCCGCCACCCCCGCCTCCTGGGCGGCGGCCACCACGGCGTGGACCTTCCGTACCCGGGCGGGCGGATCTCCCACGAAGAAGGTGCGGGTGATGTCGGAGTGGTACCCGTGGAGGCGGCCTCCGAAGTCGACCACGACGGCATCGCCGGGGGAGATCACCCGGCTGCCGGCCTCGTGGTGCGGCGAGGCGCCGTTGGGGCCCGAGGCCACGATGCTGAACGCCGCCGACTCGTGCCCCTCGGCCACCACCATGGCGGCGATCTCCGCTGCCAGTTCCCGCTCGGTCTTGCCGGCGAAGCGGGTGTGGTCGAGGCGGGCCACTACGCGGTCCGCCGCCGCCCCGGCCTGCCGCAGGAGATCCGCCTCGCCAGCGTCCTTGCGGCGTCTCAGTTCGCCGACGAGGGCCGAGGCGGCCGAGAACTCGGCCCCGGCCAGGCTGGACTGCAGTCCCAGCAGGAACACCGACCAGGTGGTATCCCCCACGCCGAGCCGCCGGGCGGATCGGCAGAGGCCGGCCACCAGGGAGAGCGGGTCGTCGGTCTCCTCCCAAGGCTCCAGAGAGAAGACGCCGGGGAGGGGCGTCACTCGCGGCGCCTCAAAAGCCGGGAGGACCAGTGTGGCCGGGGCGTCCACGGGAAGCACCAGCATGGTGAGCCGCTCGAGGGGCATGGCCCGGTACCCGGTGAAGTAGGGCAGGTCGGCGCCGACCGACAGCAGCAGCGCATCGACCCCGCGAGCCGTCATGAGTTCGCGGGCCCGCCTCAGCCGGGCAGGGTAGTCGAAGGGGACCAAGGCAGCGGAGGCTAGCCGGTGGCCCGGCGCGGGGCGGCCGGTGGCCGCCCCGCCCCCGCTGCTCCGGCTCTCAGCAGCTTCGCTCGACTTCCCCGAGCCGGCAGGTGTTCTTGCCCAACCCGCCGAAGAGGCGGTCGAAGCCCGCGCCGCCGACCAGCGTGTCGGCCCCGCGGCCACCGCGCAGCACGTCGTCGCCGGGGCCGCCGCGCAGGCGGTCGGGCCCCGGGCCACCCTGTATGACGTCGTTGCCCTCCCCGCCGATCATCAGGTCGGCCCCGGGGCCGCCCCAGGCGGCGTCGTTGCCGGGGCCCAGGCAGATGATGTCATCCCCTCCCCGGCCTCGCACCTCGTCGTCGCCCGCGCCGGCCGAGATGACGTCGCGCCCGGCCGTACCCAGCAGGATGTCGGCCTTGGGGGTGCCCACGATGGTGGGCACCTTCCCGGCGCAGCGGCCCGCGGTGTAGATGAAGAAGGTTCCGTTCCACTGCCCGACGCGCACCGCTATCGACTCGGCGTCCTGCCGGGAGGAAGCCGACGGATACCAGGTGGTGGCATAGTCCACCGGGGCCGTGCAGTCGGTGAAGCGGAAGTAGTAGTCCCCCGCCGGAAGCACGAACTTCCAGTCCCAGATGTCACGCCGCCCGGCGACCAGGCTCCCGGCCGGGTCGAAGGCGTCGACGCACACTTCGCCCAGGCCGGCTTCGCCCCCCTTGGCAACCAGTGCCTTGCCCGTCTCGGCCAGGGTGGGCACCACCGCCACCCCGCCGCCGGGGACCAGGGCGGCATTCACCGTGGTGGCGGCGCCCGATCTCACCGCCACGGACTGGGCCAGGTCCTCGACCATGCCCCCGCCGCTCCACTGGTCGGACCACTGCTTGTTGGGATCGCGGAACTCCACCACCCAGTTCCCCGCCCGCAGTGGGGTCAGGGTGAAGCGGCCGTCGGCGCCGGTGATCGCACCGGTTTCCTCGCATCGCGCCGACGCGGCGCGCCCGCGGCCGTCATCGGCCGGGTGGGCCTGCACCCGGATGCCGGCGATGGGGGCCCCGGTGGCGGCGGTGGTGACCCGCCCCTTGATGGAGCCGGGGCCGGCCAGCACGGCATCGGCCCGGACCCAGGCGGCGCCGGACACCGTGATGGGAGTGGCCGCCTCGATGCTGGCGGCGTCGTGGTACCACTCGGGCCGCCAGGTGGCATCCTCCTCGCTCACGTGCTTCTGGAAGAAGTACAGCTTCACGGTGACCGCCTTGCCCCAGAACGGCATCTGGTAGGTCCCGTCGGCCCCCGTCCAGGAGAAGAAGGCTTCCTCCCATCCGCCGGCCACCTGCTTGAAACCGCGCACGCCGATGTACTCGATCGGCTTCCCGGCGGTGTCGGTGATGGTGCCGCGGATCCCGTTGGCCGAATCACCACCGCCGCCGCCGCCGTAGGCTCCGGCCGCCAGCGCCGGCAGCAGCAGCGCCAGGACCGCCGCCGCCAGGATCATCGTGCGCCGCCTCATCCGCGCCTCCTCTACTCGCTTGCACCCAACCATCGGCAGACGGGAATGCAATTCTTGAATGGGGCGTTCAGCCTACCGCCACTCGCTCCTCCCCGGCGTGATAGGAGGACCGCACCAGCGGGCCGGCCTCGACGCACCGCAGGCCCAGGGCGGCGCCGTGCGCCCGAAACGAGTCGAACTCCTCCGGAGCGGCGTAGCGGTGGATGGGGCGGTGCCGGGCGGTAGGCCGCAGATACTGCCCGATGGTGACGATGTCCACTCCCACCGCCCTCAGGTCGGCCAGGGCCCCGAGGACTTCCTCGTTGGTCTCGCCGAGGCCGACCATGAGCCCCGACTTCACCAGGCCGTCGGGCCGCACTCGCCGGGCCCGGGCGAGCAGCGCCAGCGAGCGCCCGTAGTTGGCTGAGGTGCGCACCTCGCGCTGCAGGCGCACCACCGTCTCCACGTTGTGGTTCAGCACCTCCGGCTTCTCCTCCAGGACGAGGCCCAGGGCGGCGGCGTCGCCCTTGAAGTCGGGGACGAGGACCTCGACGGCGCACGCCGGCACCCGCTCCCGAATGCGGCGGATGGCGGCGGCGAAGACCCCCGCCCCGCCGTCGGGCAGGTCGTCACGGTCCACCGATGTCAGGACGGCATGACGCAGACCGAGGCGGGCTACCGCCTCTGCCACCCGTTCCGGCTCGGCCGGGTCCGGAGGCCCCGGGCGGCCGGTGGTCACCTCGCAGAACGAGCAGGCCCGGGTGCACACCTCGCCCAGCAGCAGGAAGGCCGCCGTCCCCGCCGCCCAGCACTCGTAGATGTTGGGGCAACCCGCCTCCCGGCAGACGGTGTGCAGTTCCAGGCCCTCCACCAGGCCGCGCACGCTCCGGTAGCCGGCCCCCAGGTCGGCCCGCACCCTCATCCAGGGCGGCCGATCCGGCTCTCCCGCCAGGCGCCTGCCGACCGTGAGGGGAACCGCCGCCCTTCCTTGCGGGGTGAAGGTGCCGGCGGCCACGAGGCGGTCCACTTCGAACGAGTGGTCCTTCCGCCCGGAGCCGGGCGGGTAGGCCGCCGCCTGCGTCTCCACTCCGGCGTGCCCGAAGGCGGCGACGAAGTGGGGGACGACGGCCTCCACCATTTCCTCGATCGAGACCCGTCGCCCGGCCAGGCCGCTCACCGAGGCCACCGGGCGGCCCGCCAGGCCGCAGGGGACTATGTCACGGAACCCGTCGAGGTCATCCGCCACGTTGATGGCGAAGCCGTGCATGGTTACCCCCCGGGCGACGCGGACCCCGATGGCGGCCACCTTGCCCTGCTCGGTCCAGACCCCGGTGTAGCCGGGCTCCGTCCACGATTCCAGACCCAGATCGGCCAGGGCGCCGATCAGCCCCCGCTCCAGCCGCCGCACGTAGGCCACCACGTCGGGCCGCTCCCCCAGGTGGACGATGGGATAGCCCACCAATTGGCCCGGCCCGTGGTAAGTCACATCGCCGCCCCGGTCGACGCGCAGCACCTCGGCCCCCCGGCCGGCCAGCTCACCGGCCGGGGCAAGCAGGTTGGCCTCGTCGGCTCCGGTGCCCAGGGTGTAGGTGGGAGGGTGCTCCAGGAGCAGCAGGTAGTCGGCGGCGGCGCGCCCCGACGCCCTGCCCTCGTGGAAGGCGCGCTGCAGGTCCCAGGCCTCGCGGTAGGGCAGCCGCCCCAGCCAGCGGGCCCGGAGCGCCGTCACGCCAGTTCCTGCTCCCAGTCCCGGGTCTCGAGGGTCTCCTTGATCCGCCGAAGGAACAGCACAGCGGTGGCCCCGTCGAAAGCGCGGTGGTCCCAGGTCAGGCCCAGATACCCCACGTGGTGCACCGCGATGGCGTCGGCCCCGGTGGAGTCGGTCACCACCACCGGCCGCTTGGCCACGGTGTCGGTGGAGAGGATCGCCACCTCCGGCACGTTGATGATGGGAGCCGACATCAACGACCCGTAGGGGCCGGGGTTGGTGATGGTGAAGGTGCTCCCGGCGGCGTCGTCGGGGGTGAGGTCCCCGCGGCGCGCCTTCTCGGCCACGGCCCGGATGCGCCGGGCCAGTTCCCGCATCCGCATGCCGTCGGCGTTGGGGAGGTTCATGACGATGAGGCCGCGCTGGTCGAGGTCCACGGCGATCCCCAGGTTCACCACCCCGTGGAGCACCACCTTCTTCTCCTCCAGGTAGAAGGAGGAGTTCACCACCGGGAAGGCCCCCAGAGCGTCGATGGTGGCCCGGGCGATGAAGGGCAGGTAGGTGAGAGAGAAGCCCTCGCGCGCCTTGAACGACTCCTGGTGGGAGCGACGCACCCGTTCCACCACTTCGAAGTCGGCCTCGACCGCCGTCCAGACGTGGGCGGCGGTGCGCCGGTTGGCCACCATGTGCTCGGCGATCCGCAAGCGCAGCCGGCTGGGATCCTCGACCCGATCCCCCGGACGCAGCGGGATCCGCGCCGGCGGTCCCTCCGCCGCGGCCGGGGCGGGGGCCGCGGCAGGAACGGCCACCGGAGGGGCGGGCGCCGGCGGAGGCGCGGGGGCAGCCGGCTCCGCCCGGGGGATCAGGGACTCCAGGCCGCGGCCCAGGCCCACCCTCTTCGGCGGCTCCATAGGCTCGGCCTCTTCCTCGGCCTCTTCCTCGGCCTCCCGTTCCTCCGCCTCCGGGACCTCCGCCTCCGGGACCGCCGCCGGCAGGATCTCCACGACGGGCATGGCTGCCGGGGCGGGCGGGGTGGCCGGGACCTCAGCCGGGGACTCGGGTAGGGCATCGGGAGTCGGCGCAAGGACCACAGGCTCGGTCGGAACGGGCGGGACGACAACCGGGGCTTCACCACGCGTCCGAGCGTCGATCGCCGCCTGCACGTCCTGGCGGGTGATGCGCCCATCGCGACCGGTCCCCCGGAGCGACGCCAGATCGAGCCCATACTCGGCAGCCAGACGGCGCACCACCGGCGACAGGAAGCCCAGGTCGGCCCGGGCCTCGGCCAGCTCGCCGGCTGCGGCCTCAGGGAACTCGGGGAGCGGGGCCGCGGGCGCGGGAGCAGCCGGCTCCGGTACAGGAGCAGTCGGCTCCGGCGCGGGAGCGGGAACCGGCACTGCCGCCGCCGGCCCTTCGAGGACGGGGACCCGCAGGGCGGCGGGCGCCGCCTCGATGACGGGCACCAAAGAGGCCGCCTCGGCCGGGGCGGCCGGAGCCTCCGTCGGTGGCGTCGTCACTTCGGGGGTGGCCGCCGGGACGGGCATCTCGCCGGCGGCACCGATCACTGCCAGCGGGGTACCCACCGGGACGGTCTCCCCGGCGGGCACCAGGAGCTCGAGCACCACCCCTGCCGCGGGCGACGGCACCTCGGTGTCCACCTTGTCGGTCGAGACCTCGAGCAGCACCTCGTCCTCGGCGATGGCATCGCCCGGTTGCTTGGCCCAGCGGAGGATGGTCCCCTCCGTGACCGTCTCCCCCAACTGGGGCATGCGGACCGTGACCGACATAAGCGCTCCTCCTAAGTGTTCGCCGACGAGAGTATTGCCGCCAGGAGGTCTGCCGCCCTGGGGCCGGCAGGCTCCGCGTGACCGAAGGGAAACCCGCCCGGCGGGGCCAGACGGCGCACCGGGGCATCGAGGTGCCAGAACGCCTCCTCGGCAACGCGGGAGGCGACCTCGGCTCCCACCCCGCCGTAGGGAAGGTAGTCCTCGACCACCACCAGGCGCCCGGTACGAGCCACCGACGCCACCACCGCGTCCAGGTCGAGCGGGGACAGCGCCTGCAGGTCGATCACCTCGGCCTCCACCCCCAGCCCGGAGGCCTCGGCGGCCGCCTCGAGAGCGGCGGCTACCCCGGCTCCCCAGGCCACGAGGGTGACGTCGCCACCGCGGCGGGCCAGGCGCGCCCGGTCCAGGGCCTCCGGGCGAATCACAGACGGAAGAGGGGCCGTCGCCGGGTAGAGGCGCACCGGTTCCAGGAAGACCACCGGCCCGGGATGGCGCAACGCCGCCGCCAGCAACCCCCCGGCCGCGGCCGGGGTGGCCGGGACCACCACGCTGAGGCCCGGGTAGCGCGCCGGAGCCACCGCTTCCACCAGATCCCAGGCGGAGAAGGGCCCGGGCCCGTAGGGCACCCGCAGCACTACCGGTGCCGGGGCCTCGGCCCCGAGGGCATGTCCGGCCAGCAGGCCGAGGGCTCCCCCGAGGTGGCGGGCGGGGATCTCGGCCACCGGCCGCATCCCGCAGAGGGCCCCCCCGACCGCCGCCCCCACCAGGCCCGGCCCCACCGCAGGCAGCTCCACCACCCGCCTGGGGCCGTACCTGTCGTGCAGGCCCCGCGTGATCCCGTGCAGCCCGCCCGGGCCGGCCGCGTCCGGTCCCAGCACGGTCACCGCGGCGTCGCCTGCCATGGCCTCGTCGAGCACCCGGGTCAGTGCTCCGGCCAGGGTCGTCTCCGCTTCGTCGCCCGCCCCGCCCGCCTCCGGCTCCGGCGGCTCGGCCCGCGAGGAGACCACCACCGGCGAGGCGGCCGGAGCGGGGTCGGCCTGCTGACGCGCCCAGGAGACGGCACGCTCCACCCGGGCGCGCACCCGCCCCTCGAGGTGCGAACGCCGGATCTCGTCGAGCAGACCCCGAATGCCCAGGTACTCCTCATAGCGTGGCAGGGGATCGCGCCCCTGCCACGAGCGGCGCGCCTCGGGGTCGACATATTCCGCCGGGTCATCGACGTGATGCCCCTGGTAGCGGAAGGTGACCGCCTCCACCAGGCTCGGCCCCTCCCCGGAGCGGGCCCGCTCCACCGCCTCCCGCGCGGCGGCGTACACCTCGAGCACGTCGTTGCCGTCGACCACGACCCCGGGGATCCCGTACCCGTCGGCTCGGTGGGCGGTGTAGGCCAGGCGCGTGACCCGCTCATTGGGGAGCGAGTAGGCGTACTGGTTGTTCTCCACGCCGAACACCACCGGCAGCCCCAGCACGGCGGCGGTGTTGACCGCCTCGTGCCACACCCCGGTGGCGGCCGCTCCCTCGCCGCAGAGGGCCAGGGCCACTCGCGCCTCCCCCCGGCAGAAGAAGGCGAGAGCCGCTCCCACCGCCACCGCCACCCCGTCGGCCGACGCCCCGGACACTCCCAGCACCCCTCGATCGAGAGCGGGGGTACCGAAGGAACGGCGGCCGCGCGACGGCCCGGCAGCCTTGCCGAAGAGGTCCAGGACGGCTTCCTCCAGGGTCACCCCCCGCACCAGGCGGGCCAGCAAGTCGCGGTGCCCCCCGGCGAAGACGTCGCCCGGGTCGACGGCGGCGGCGAAACCCACCTGGGCGGCCTCCTGACCCGACCCCGGGTAGAGGAAGCCGCTCCCGCCGGGGCCTCCCGGATCGAGCAGGGAGGCCTCGAGGAGACGACCGGTGAGCATCCACTCGTAGAAAGCGAGCAGTTGGGCTTCGCTCACCTCGACGGCGGCGCCGCGCAGGTCGGTCAACTCACTCTCCTCAATGCAGGCTGCGGCCGGCCGAAGACATCAGGGTCTCCCCCAGCACCTCGGCCAGGGTCGGATGACCATGGATGAAGGCGGCGGCCTCTGCCGGCAGAGCCTCCCACCCCACGGCCAGCACCATCTCGTGGATCAACTCCCCGGCAGCCGGACCGGCGATGGTGGCCCCGAGTATCGGGCCCCCCACCTCCGAGACCACCTTGACCAGGCCGCGATTCTCTCCCTGGATCATCGCCCGGGACGCCGCCTGGAAGCCGTGGCTGTGGGTGGCCACCTCGTACCCGGCCGCCCGGGCCCGCTCCTCGGTGAGGCCCACGGCAGCCACCTCGGGCCGGGTATAGACGATCGCCGGAACCGCCCGGTAGTCGACGGGTGCCGGCCGCCCGGTGGCGATGTAGGTGACGGCGGCGATCCCCTCGGCGAACCCGGCGTGGGCCAGTTGGGGCGTCCCGGCCACAATGTCCCCCACGGCGAAGATCCCGGGCTCTCCGGTCTCCTGGGTGGCGGGGTCGACCTTGACGAAGCCCCTTTCCACCTCTACTCGAGTGCCTTCCAGCCCCAGCCCGGCCGTGACCGGCGCCCGGCCGACGGCCACCAGGACCACATCCACCGTCGCCGCCCCGCCGTCGAAGGGGACCACCATCCCGTCGGGCCCGGAGGTCGCCGGGCCCACCGCGGTGCCGGTGCGGATCTCGACCCGGCGCGACGCCAGCTCCCGGTGCAGCACCCGGGCCGCCTCGGGTTCCATGCCGGGCACGATCTGCTCCATGACCTCGAAGAGGTGGACCTCGCTGCCCAGGTCGGAGAGGAAGGAGGCGAACTCACATCCGATGGCACCGGCGCCGACGACGGCCACCCGCCCGGGCCGCTCGGTCCAGTCCAGGGCATGGTCCGAGGAGACGATGCGCTCCCCGTCGAAGTCGTAGCCGGGGATGCTGCGGGGCACCGCCCCGGTAGCCAGGATGATCGCCCGGCCTTCCAGGCGCCGCTCCCCTTCGCCGGTGGACACCACCACCCCGCCGGGCAGCGCCAGTCGCCCCGTGCCCGCCACCGTCTCCACGCCCCGCTGGCGGAGCAGGCCACCCAGGCCGCGGTGCAACTGACCGACGATGCGGTCCTTGCGCTCCCGTGCCCGGCCCCATTCGAGGCCCGGCGCCGGCGCGACCACCCCGAACTCCCCCGCCCCGGCCACGGCGGCGAACACCTCCGCCGTCTCCAGCCACGCCTTGGTGGGGACGCAGCCCCGGTGCAGACAGGTGCCGCCGACCAGGTCCTTCTCGACGAGGGCAACGGAGAGCCCGAAGTTGTGGGCGTACAGGGCGGCGGCGTACCCGCCGGGCCCCCCTCCGATGATGACCAGGTCGTACAAGAGATCCCCAGGGCTCGACTGGTTTGAGGTTAGCCGCCGGGATGCCCCACCCCCCGCCACTCAGCGTGACCGGAGTAGCCTGGCCGGGTGCCCGCCGCACCCTGCACAGACGGCCGGCCCCGGCCGGAGCGTGCCCGCGCCCGGCCCGGAGGCTCCCGGTGAGCCCCGGGCCCCTTCCCGATCGGCTGCGAACCGCCGACGGCATCACCCTCCAAGCCCGCTGGGACCTACCCGACGCGGGACGAGGCCCGGCGGTGGTGCTCTGCCATCCGCATCCCCTCTACGGGGGCAACCTGAGCCTGCCGCTGCTGCGCACGGTGGCGGCGCACCTGGCCGGAGCCGGCCGCCCGGTGCTCCGCTTCAACTTCCGCGGGGTCGGGGCCTCCGCAGGCTCATGGGGCGGAGGCGAGGGCGAGGAGCACGACGTGGCGGCCGCCGTCGAAGCCGCCGCCGCTGCCTTCCCCTCGATGGCACCGGCCGTCGCCGGGTGGTCCTTCGGGGCGGTGGTCGCCCTCCGCTGGCAGGCCGCCGCCGGCAGCGGGACCCCATTCGCCGGCATCGCCCCTCCCCTGCGCACCGGCCTCACCCCCGGGCTGCCGCCGCCGGAGGCGCTGCTTCCCGCCCGGCGCCTCTTGATCCTGGGGGATCGCGACCAGTTCACCTCCGTAGCGGACCTCAGGACCTACGCCGCAGACGCCGGTGCGGAGGCGCTGATCCTGCCGGGAAGCGACCACTTCTTCTACGGGCGCGAAGCCAGGGTGGCCGAGGCGCTGGCGGCCCACTTCGCCCCCGCGTCGTGAGGCTCAGCCGGGACGAAAGCCCCGGTTGCGGGCCTCGGCGAGGGTGTCGGGAGAGAAGGAGGCCACCAGGGCCCTGCCGACCAGGTCCTCCTCCTCCACCCGACGGCGCAGGGCCTCGAACCGGCCCTCGTCGTCGCAGTCGTAGATCCGCATCTCGTCGCGCAAGCCGACAAAGCGGTGTTCGGTGAAGCGGCGCAAGCGCCCCATCTACTCCATCCCTTCGCCAACGGCACCGACCCTAGCCGACCCTACCCCCTCAGACCGTGTTGAAACCGACCACCACTGCCGCCAGGCCCGTCCCGCCCGGCTGGATGACGATGGTCCCCCGGACTTCGCCCCGGCTGAACTCGATGCGCCAGGAGAGCGTGTCGCCCTCCGAGCGATTTGCCACGTACCCGGCGCCGACCAGGTTCAGGGTGTAGTACTGGATCACCGCCGCCGCCTCGGCGCGGATGGTGAAGGCGAACTCGGTGCGGTGGTTCACCCGGTCCACCAGGGTGGAACCGATCACCGCGCCCTCGGGGAGGGGAAAGCCCTTGGGGACGGAGGCGGGGAGCTTCCCCTCGCCGAAGGTGATCGGCTCGTTGTCGCCGCCGCAGGCAGCGGAAACGACGGCCACCAGGCACAGGCCTGCGATGAGAGCGAGGCTTCGAGGGCTCACAGCTCGCCATGCTACCCGGGCGGGGTCACCGGAGAGCCCACCGCTCAGACCCGCGGCGGCTCCCGGTAGGCCCCGAACACCGACTGGAGGGCGGCGACGATCTCCCCCTCGGTGGCCCGGGCGCGGGCCGCCGCCACCAGCGGGTCCATGAGCCCGGCCTCGCCCCGCGCCGCTTCCACCAGGGCCGACAGGGCGGCGTCCACCACCCCTCGGTCGCGGGCGCGCCGCCCCTCGTCCAAGCGGCGGCGCTGCTGCTCCTCGATCTCGCCGGGGATGCGCAGGATCTCGAGGTCTTCCCCTCCCTGCTGCACGAAGCGGTTCACCCCCACGATGGTCCGCTCGCCGGACGACACCGCCTTCTCGAACTCGTAGGCCGAGTCGCCCAGGGCCCGCTGGAACCAGCCCTCCTCGATGCCCCGCAGCACCCCGGCGAGCATCGAGCCGCCGCCGAGGCGATCCACCTGGGCCAGGATCTCCTCGGCCCGCTGCTCCATGCGGTCGGTCATCTCCTCCACGAACCAGGAGCCGCCCAGCGGGTCGATGGTGTCGGCCACCCCCGTCTCCTCGGCGATCACCTGCTGAGTACGCAGCGCGATCTCGGCCGCCCGCTCCGTGGGCAGGGCGTAGACCTCATCGAGGGCATTGGTGTGCAGGCTCTGCGTGCCGCCGAGCACCGCGGCCAGCGCCTCGATGGCGGTACGCACCACGTTGTTGTCCGGCTGCTGGGCGGTGAGGGAGACGCCCGCCGTCTGGGTGTGGAACCGCAGCTTCAGCGAGCGCTCGTCCCGGGCGCCGTAGCGCTCCCGCATCCAGCGCGCCCAGATGCGTCGCGCCGCCCGGAACTTGGCGATCTCCTCGAAGAAGTCGATGTGGGCGTCGAAGAAGAACGACAGGCGCGGGGCGAAGTCATCCACTTCCATTCCCCGGGCGCGGCAGGCCTCCACGTAGGCGAACCCGTCTCCCAGGGTGAAGGCCAGCTCCTGGGCGGCGGTGGCTCCCGCCTCCCGGATGTGATAGCCGGACACGGAGATGGTGTTCCACTGCGGCACCTGCTGCGCGCAGAAGGAGATCATGTCGGTGATCAGCCGCAGGTGCGGCTCCGGGGGGAAGAGCCACTCCTTCTGGGCGATGTACTCCTTGAAGATGTCGTTCTGCAGGGTGCCCCGCAGCAGGGGCCACTCCACCCCCTGCTCTTCGGCGGCCACCAGGAGGAAGGCGAACATCACCTGGGCCGGGCCGTTGATGGTCATCGACACCGAGACTTCGCCCAGCGGGATCCCGGCGAAGAGCCGCCCCATGTCGTCGGCGGTGTCCACCGCCACCCCGCAGACCCCCACCTCCCCCCGGGCCAGGGCGTGGTCGGAGTCCAGCCCCAGCAGGGTGGGCATGTCGAAAGCCACCGAGACCCCGTGCTGGCCCTGGTCCAACAGGTGCCGGAAGCGGCGATTGGTCTCCTCCACCCCGGCGAACCCGGCGAACTGACGGATGGTCCACGGCTTGCCCCGGTAGCCGGTCGGGTGGATTCCCCGGGTGTAGGGGTAGCCCCCCGGGTAGCCCACATGCTCGGGGGGTTCTCCCTCGGCGGGCAGGCCGAGCGGGGGAACCTCCTCGAAAGACAGGGTGACGAACCGCTCCCGCCGCTTCCGGGCCCGGCGGTAGGCCTCCTCCCACTCCGGGCGGCTCACCACGTCCCCTCGTCGGGAACCGGCACCGAGGCGCCGCAGTTCGGGCAAGGAGCCGATTCGACGGCGCCCACGATGAAGCGGAGACCGCACTCCGGGCATTCCACCCGCGGGCTGGGCGCCGGAGCAGGCGGAGGGGGCGGCGGGGCCACCAGGCCCGGGTCGGCGCCCCGGGGCCGGACTTCCATGAGAGCGCCGCAGGCCGGGCAGGGGTAGCGCCCCGGTCCCGGCACCTCGACTTCGGTGCGGCAGCGGCCGCAGCGCACGATCACTCCGCCACCTCCACCCGGGCATGGTACCCGCCCCGCGGAGGCCGGGGGTGCCTGCGGCGACCTCCTCCGGCTACCTCCCCGCACCGACTAGCGTGCTCGGCCACCAAGGAACCCGCCCCATGACCGTCGGCACCATCACCACCCTCGCCGGGATCGCCACCCTCGTGGCGGCCGCTCTCGTCGCCGGGGCCGCCCTGCTGTGGCTCGCCGCCCGGGTCTTCGCCGGGGCGGCCGCCCTGCAGAGCCGTCTCATCGGGCTCCTGGGGAACCAGTCCCTGTGGCTCGCCTGGCTGGTGGTGGTGGCGTCGACCATCGGAAGCCTCTACTACTCCGACGGGGTCGGCTTCGAGCCCTGCTCGCTGTGCTGGTACCAGCGCATCGCCCTTTACCCGCTGCTGGTGATCCTGCCGGTGGGGGCGGTGACCCGCGACCGCTTCGTGGCCCGCTACGCCCTGCCCCTCACCGCAGCCGGGGCCGTCCTCGCCCTCTACAACTACCTGGTGCAGTTGTTCCCCGGCATCGAGGTGGCCTGCTCCACAGAGGTCTCCTGCAGCACCATCGACGTTCAGGCCTTCGGCTGGCTCACCCTGCCGCTCATGTCGCTGGTGGCTTTCCTTGCGGTGACCGTCGGGATCCTGTACGACCGTGCCTCCTACCGGGCCGCCTAACGGCGTCACCTGCCTTATGCTGCCCCGTTCCCGAAAGGAGTCGCCTTGAGCCCTGCCTCCTCCAGATCGCGACCCCCCCGCCCGGCTCCCGCGTCGGCGCGTCGCCAGCCGGGGGCGAGTGGCCCGGCCTCCTCCTCCAAGCGGTTCCCCATCGCGCTCATCGCGGGGGTGGCGCTGGCGGCGGGCCTCATCGCGGTCATCGTCCTCAGCATGGGCTCGCAGGACGAGGGCAAAGAGGTGGGCGCGCCCACCGTCAGCGGCGAAGCCCTGCCGGCCTTCGTGGAGCTGCCTGCCGAGGACCTCTCGATCGGCCGGCCCATCCCCGAGGTCGTCGGCGACGACTTCACCGGAGCCGAAGTGCGCATCACCCGGGATGGCCGGCCCAAGGTGCTCATGTTCTTCGCCCACTGGTGCGGGGTCTGCCGGCAGGAAGTACCCAAGATCATGGAGTGGCTGCCCGGAGCCGACCTCCCCGAGACCGTCGACCTGATCTCGGTGAGCAGCGGGGTGAACTCCGCTCAGGCCAACTATCCCCCCTCGAAGTGGCTCGAGCGGGAGGGATGGACCGTCCCGGTCATCAGGGACGACGCGGCCGGCAGCGTTGCCGCCGCCTACGGGCTCAGGTT
>Ga0194110_10000491_pt1 | contig 51007 bp, 38 predicted proteins | sample TA2Kig1200mmetaG_FD_146192 | JGI IMG/M metagenome (GOLD analysis project Ga0194110, IMG submission 146192) | Freshwater microbial communities from Lake Tanganyika, Tanzania - TA2015032 Kigoma Deep Cast 1200m | ecosystem: Environmental > Aquatic > Freshwater > Lake | place: Tanzania: Lake...
GCTCCAGCAGCGGGCCTTCGACCTCCTTGGAGTCCGACCCTGATGTACCCAGTACGACGACACCACCGATGACTCGAAAACCCCCATTCCTCGGCACTTCTCCGGGTTTGGGGGGACGGAACTTCGGTCTAGAATGGCGACCGCCGGAGACTGCGTGCCACACCCGGCCAACTCCGCCAACGCGTTCTCAATGCCGCGGGCCACCTGTTCGGCCCAACGACGATGTCGGTGAGTCAGCATCGCCAACCATCCGAGCATCGTGTCATCGCGACCTCCAGGGCTCTCTCGGATGTCGAGACTAGCGCGCGCCAGGGGCGCATCCGCCCGCCTCATCTCGCTTGCCTCCCTGTCTGAGATTGGGCACCCGTCCGCCCGATCCCCAAACCCACAGGACGGCCCGGCAGTCCTCCGCCCCCCTTCGCCAGGCCCACAGGCCTCCCCTCCCAGAGGAGGTCCCGCAGCTGAGTGTCACTCGTGAAGCTTGCGGCGTGAGTCTGGAAGGCCGGACCGGGGAGAGGGCCCGGAAGCCGGCAAGCCCCCTCCGAGGCGCGGACGTCAGGGGAGATGCCTGCCGGTCTCCGGTCCCGCCTCGACTCCGCCCGCCAAGTGACGCGCGCCGCTACCGTCTCACCCCGACGCCCGTGATGTCGAACTCCCTGAACCCCAGCGCTTTCGCCGGTGAGTCCTCTCTCAACCGGTAGTCATCCTTCGCTGCATCGACGAAGAGCGGATCGGCGACGAGGGAGTTCCTGTCGAGCCAGGGGCCGAGGGTGCGCCACTGGTCGAGGGGGAAGCCCAGGAACGTGACCGGCTGGCCGCTGAAGTCCCAGTAGAGGTTGTTGTCGAGGGCCATGCGGTAGTTCGGCCACTTGGGCTCCACCCACAGGCGGCCGTTCTCCCAGACGCAGATGTTGCGCTCGAGGACGTTGGTGTTCATGTCCTCGGCCTGGGGAGCGTCGCCGTAGCGCGTCCACTGGGCGGGGCCGTTGAAGGCGAAGAGGTTGTTGCGAATGATGTTACCGAGGCAGTCCCAGTTGAAGTGCAGGCCGAACGCGTTGCGATAGACCAGGTTGTTCTCCACGACGATCCCCGTGCTCGACTGGTCGAGCCCGATCCCATACCCCGCGCAGTGGTGGATGACGTTGTTGCGGATGACCGTGCCGGGCTGGATGCCGAGCGTGTAGATGGACGAGTGCGACCCGAGCGCGCTGCCGAGATGATGCACGAGGTTGTACTCGACCACGTTGTTGCGCGCGCGCTGCGGGGGGAAGTAGGCCCAGCGCCAGCCGACCGAGACCGCCCATTGCCACGAGCCGCTGATCTCGTTGTGGCTCACCGTGTTGTAGCTGCTGTTGCCGATCCAGATGCCCGGCCCGCCGAAGTACGTCTGCGCGCCCTCGGTGAGGGTGTTGTCCGAGATCGTCGTGCGGCACGTCTCGGCGACATCGTTCGGCCGGTTCTCGAACTCGCCGATCTTCATGCCGCCCGCGCCCAGGTCGCGCAGTGTGTTGCCGGTCAGGCGGCAGTCCTGGCAGCCCTGCTCAAGCTCGATGGCCCACGAATCGCAGTGCGCGATCTCGCAGTCCTCGATGGCGCACTGGTGCGCACCGCGCGCCCAGATCGCCGCCGACACGGCCAACTCCGCCTGCGGATAGGCGAGGCCCTCCTTCGGCAGCGGCCAGGCAGCGTGGGCGAAGCGCAGGCCCCTTAGTGTCACGTGCTCCACGAAGGCGCCGGTGTCCGGGTTGCCCTGGATGAGCAGAAGCTGATCCGCAATGGGCGCGATGACCTCGGCCCGCGTCAGGTCCTCGCCCGGAAGCGGCCGGTAGCTGAGGACTCCGGAGGGGCGGTCGAGATACCACTGGCCCAGTTCGAGCGGAGCTTCGCGCACGTTCTCCACGTAGTAACCCATCGACCACGTCAGCGGGCGCCAACTGCCGCCGGTGAAGGTCACGACGCGGTTCGCCTCGTCCAGCTTGGCGATATGCAGCCGGGCCTCGGTCCAGTACTGGAGCACGACCACCTCGATGTCATCAAGGTTGGCCCAGTCCGCGCGAAGATGATCGGGCGCGTACTGGAAGGCGGACTGCTCGGGCTGCGCGCCGCCGGCCAGCGCGTACAGGCCCCCCTTCGGGAGGCGCGTGCGCTTGCGGCGCTCGCGGTTCACCCACAGGTTGCGGAAGGTCCACTGGCCGCTCTTCACCTCGGGGATCTCGACCTGCCACACGCCATCGCCCGCGTCCCGCCAGCCGGTGATCCGCCGCCCGCCGCTGATGAGCGGGTGCTCGTTCGGGTAGGCGGCGATCACCGTCGGGCCCTCGGCGGTTCCGCTGTGCGCGGGAGTGATCGACAGCGGCTCCGTGAGCGCATACGTGCCCTCGCGCAGGAGCACGGTCACCGTGCCCGTGTTGCCCGAGGCGCGGGCCTGGCGGACGGCCTCCAACGCGCGAGCCGGCGTGAGGAACGGCCCGTCCTTCCTCGTACGGTTCGGCTCCGGCAGCTTGCCGGACCAACTGTCATTGCCGGCGGGCGAGACGTAAAGCGTCAGCTCATCCTTCGCCGGAGCAGCACAGGCGGGCAAGCACGACAACGCAAGAGGCATGAGGCAGGTCATGGGAATCACCACAGGGATGGTTCGGGGGAAGGCGAGGGAGGTCCTGCGAGGGACGACAACGGCACTCACGGGCGAGCCGCCCGTGCCACCAGTGGGGCGCTACAGGCGGCGGAGGCGGAGGTCGCGGAGGGCGCCGGTGGTGCGCCAGGTGCAGATGCCGAGGGGCTTGGAGGGCTCGCACTCGATGCGGATGCTGATCCGGTGCTTGGCGGTCGCGACGTCGATGATCTTCTTCTCATCCAGCCAGCCGGAGATGCGGTCGGCGGTGACCCGCACGCGGACGCGGTACCACTGGTGGCGGGTGAACTGGATGTACTGGCTGGTCTCGTTCTCGGAGGCATCGACCCAGTCGAGGCTCGACAGGCCGACCACCGAGCCGCCCCAGCCCCCCAGGATGAGCGAGCAGTAGTCTTCCTTCACGGGGAACGTGAGCCCGCAGAAGAAGTCGTCGCCGGTGACGCGCATGGCCTGAAGGGTGACCTCGTAGTCCACGCGCGGCAGGTCGCCCCGCCAGGTGATTCCCGTCATGTCGTTGCCCATGGAGATGACGATCCGGCCGTTCTCGACGCGGACCTCCTTGCGGCCGTAGAAGTCGCCCTCGGCCCAGCCGGTCAGGTCGCGGCGGTTCCAGAGGTACTCCCAGCTCTCGATGGGCACGGCGACCGTCCCGAGGTCGGTCGGGGCCTCGGGCTTCGCCTCGACGTCGGAGATCGAGGTGCACGCCTCGCGCTCGCCTGGTCGGCGGACATCGAGGGAGTGTCGGCCCGGGGTGAGGCCGTGGAGCGTGAAAGAGCCATCGGCGGCGACGCGGGTCTCCGCGTAGCAGGTCAGCGCACCGCAGGCGTAGGCAGCGGCCCAGGAGGCGGGATCGGGGCCCTCCTGCGGGACGGTGCCGCTCTGCACGGCGACCACGTAGCCCGAGGCGGGGGTCTTCCCATCGGGGAGGGTGAGATGGCCCGTGACCGTGCAGGGCGGCGGGACGCGAAGCTCGATGCTCTGCGGGCCGTCGCCGGCGGTGACGTCTACCCCCCGGAACAGCGCGCGCGCCACTTCCCCGCCCGGAACCGTCGAGCCCTCAACCCATAGGTCATAGCGCCCGACCGGCAGGCGCTCGAAAGCCAGGCTTCCCGCCTGGTCCGACGTCTTGCCGGTGCCTACCTCGGCTCCGGAATCGGCGGCATAGAGGTGGGCTCGCACAAGCTGCCCGAGCGGCTCGTCCTTCGCGCGCTGCAAGGCGAAGACCACGCGCTCGCGGGAGGGCGCAGGCGCTTGCGCAACGGCCAACTGGCCGAGCGCCAGCAGTACGGCGGAAGCGAGGACCAGGGGGAGTATCGGGATGATGGCACTGGGTGGACGCACGAGCGGGCACCTCCTCGATGGCGCCGCTCTATTCGCCCTGGGACCGGGCAGGCCCTGCGCGTATGGTGCTGTTGCGCTGAGGCGAAGATTAAAATTTAAAGATGTGACCCCAATGACCAATGAAGGCGCGGGTGGCGCGGGGGCTGTTGTGGATTACGCGGGCCTGTCCCGCGGAGACGCTATCCACAGGGGGAACCTGATCGTGAAACGGACCGCCGCAGTTGTCGTGCTACTGGGACTCGCAGTTCTCGTCGTGTTGGCTGCCGCCGGGTGCCCGAAGTCGGGCGAAGGGAAGGTCGAGACGCCGCCAACACCGCCAACGACGGCACAAACCACGCCGTCGGCCGAGACGGCCGCAACACAGCCTCCGGGCAACATCGGCAACGCCAAGAATGCGGAGGGGAAGTACATCTGCCCGGTGCTGGGTGACCCGGTGACGGACTTCAGCAAGGAGAACTCGTCGGAATACGAGGGCAAGGCCTACTTCTACTGCTGTCCGGGGTGCAAGGAGAAGTTCGACGCTGACCCGGCCAAGTACGCCAAGGCCGCCGCGGCAGGCAAGGCCCCCGAAGGCTCGGAACCCTCCGAGGCCTCGGGCGAGCAGACAGAGGGCTCGGGCGGGACGAGGTAGGTCTCCTGGCGGCGCAAGGAGGGCAGGCGCACGGCGGCGAACGTAGAGCCGAGCGGGCGATGAGGCCTGCGTGTCGGCCTGAAGGAGGCACGCGATGGGTCCCGAACGCCTGATCACCTACTGCGGGCTGTACGGGGGGTGCTGCGCCCGGTACAAGGGCTATCGGGCCTTCCGGCAGGCGGCGGAGATCGTGGCTGAGATCTGCGACGCCCACGGATTCCACTACTGGATGCCGCACGTGGTCTCGGAGTTCAGCTACGAGGAGTTCCGCAAGGGTGTGGAGTTCTTCCGCCGGGATGACACGTGGTTCACCTGCGAGGGCTGCTGCAAGGGCGGAGGGGGCGGGCCGCCGGGGTGTGTACGCGCGTGCTGCAAGGAACGCGGCGTGGAGGTGTGCTTCGAGTGCGCCGACTTCCCCTGCGAGCGCGTGGCGGAGGACACGGCGATGCTTGCCCGCGCCGAAGAGTACCGGCGGCTGGGCCGGGAGGAGTGGCTCAGCCGACAGGTCGAAAGGGCAGACCGAGGCTTCGAGCACCATACACGGTGGTGCTATCGAATCGAGATGGAGCCGGAGAAGGCGGAGGGCGGGTGAGGGAGCGCGAGGAGTCGTGAACGACCGCGTTGAACTGCATCCACCACCCGGCGACGCCTCCGTCTGGAGTTGCTGCGCGCGCCGGTGTGGCGCAGCGGGCGGCCCTGCACAGCACCCGTCCCCGCAGTTCCCCCTGCGCAGAAGGTGCACGGACGGGTGAAGCCGAAAGAGGGAGTATCATCTCAGCAAGAGGCATAAGGAGGCGAACATGCGCAACGGAAGAGGCTTCACGCTGATCGAGCTGTTGGTGGTGATCGCGATCATCGCGATCCTGGCCGCGATCTTGTTCCCTGTCTTCGCTCGTGCGCGCGAGAAGGCGCGCCAGACGAGCTGCCTAAGCAACGAGAAGCAACTCGGCCTGGCCCAACTGATGTACGCGCAGGACTATGATGAGACGCTAACCGGTCGCGTGATGTGGGGCCCACGGCTCCAGCCGTACGTGAAGAGCATCCAGCTCTTCGGCTGCCCGAGCTGGGGCAACACGGTGGTGCTGGCGGGCAGCTTAGGCTATTGTCAGACGACCTACCTCCAGTACCCTGCGGAGCGGGGCATCAAGGGTGGCTACATGGTAGCCTGTGGGACAACGGGGGCTAGCGTCGGCCGCCCACTGGCCTTCTGCACAAGGCCGGCCGATAGCGTCTGGCTGTTGGAATCCAACCCCAGCGCGAGCGCCACTTCCTACTCCGGGTGCACTTCCCACTCGAACCCGCTGGCAGCCTGCGCGGACGGGCCGCGGCCAGCCGTTCGACATAACGACGGCTGCAACGCGAGCTTCCTCGATGGGCACTCCAAGTGGGCCAAGGTGGACCCGAACGACACCGCGGTCTGGCTGTACCAGCCTTGGCGGGACTGGCTTCTGGTCCGGTAGGTCGCCGGCACCGGCGTCGGCATCCCCTGTGGCGTGACAACGCCCCCGGCGACTTGGCCGGGGGCGTTGCCGTTGGGCGTGGGGCCGAAGCCCGTCCCACCGGATCTCAGCGCCTCTGCTCGCGTTGCCAGTCGAAGATGGAGGGCACCGAGGGCTTGGGGCGCGCGGCCTCCCGGAGGGGCAAGGTCCGGTTGCCCCGATCGGCAGCCAGGTCGGGTAGGCCCTGGTAGACCTCGCCATTGCCGCCGTAAAGACGATTGTCGAGCAGCTCGACGCCGATGCAGTCCGCGGTATCGAGGGTGACGGCGGGCTGCCGCTCGTCCTTTACCACGAAGACATTGCGGCGCAGGATATGATCGAAGCTGAAGGTCTTCGCGAAGACGCCGGGGCCTGAATCGACCACGAAGCGATTGTGGAGGACCAGCCAGTTCTCGTTCATGCCCCCCATCCACAGGCCCGTCTTGGGGGAGCTGAGGTCGCAGTTGTAGACCACATTGCGCGGACCGTTGGGGCCATGGGCGGTGTCCTCCGGCGGCGAGGCCCACGCGCCGTAGCCGTAGCCGCCGTTGCCGTAGCGCGACTCGACGACGCACTGCTCGAAGAGGTTCTCGTTCGTCCAGCCCGAGTGCCACTGGGCGTCGCTATCGTGGAAGGTGCTCCGCCGGATGACGCAGCCGGACGCCGCCCACTGCACGCACGGCGCATGGCGCATGGCGAAGGTCTCGACGCGGTCCATCAGACAGTCGCTGCAGAACTCCCAACCCACGTAGGCCGTCCCTCCGCCGCCCTTGAACCACGCATCGTTGAACACGCAATCGCGGATCTCACACCACTTCCCGTCCAGCGCATACACCGGCCAACGCCCGCACTTGTCCACCCGCACGTCTCTCGCCCAACACTCCCAGGCGCTGGAGAAGACGACGCTGCTGATCCACAGGTTCTGGGTCTGCTCGATGCGGAGAGACTCGACCCCGCAGCGACGGATCGGCGCGACCTTCTGCACATAGGAGCCGTCGATCACCGGGAACTCGATGCGCAAGGGCTGGTTGAGGAAGACGCGCTTACCCTCGATGCGCTCGATCACCAGCCGCGCCTGCCGATACGCGCCCCACTGACAGGCGTTGCGGGTCAGCGTCTTCCAGCGCTCCGTCGCGGGCCCGTCCAAGAAGAAACGGTCACCCGGCGCCAGGCCCTCGACGCTCTCCAGAAGGAGGGACAGGTCGCCCCGCTTACCATCCTCGGTGAGCTTGAGCTTCGGGCCGCTGGGCCCCCGACCGCAGAACTGAATGGCCGCAATGGCGCGCGGTTGAGGCGGCACGGGGTCGCGGTTCTTCGAGTCCACAACCACCGACAGCGTGGCCTCGAGGTCGCCCGTCTTGTAGCGCGCCATGACCTTGATTGTGTGCGGACCATCGGGCACCTTGCCCACGATCGCCGAGCCCGTGAGGCGGATCTGGAACGTGTTGCCCCAGTGCACGCCGCGCTCTGCCGAGGCGACCTCAGTGCCGTCCACCTCCACGCGATAGCCCTCCAGCCCGTCGGGGCGCGTGTGAACCTCAATGGGCGTGCTCGGGCCTACCGTCGCGTCTGGGTGGGGCATGTAGAAGCCGATGCCCTCGGGGGGCAAGGCGTAGCGGAAGATGAGATGTGTGCGGTCAGGCCCGGCACCGCGGATCACTACCCCGTTCGCATAGATGCTCAAGGAGCGGTCCAGGTAGTACGTACCCTCGCCCAAGAGCACCGCCCCGCCACCCGCCTCCCCGGCTGACGCGCAGGCTTGCTCCAGAGCCGCTGCGTCGTCGATGTCGTCATCGGCGCGGCCGCCGAAGTCCTCGATACGGGCCTTCACCGGCACGTCGGGAATGCCGCCCGGCACGCCGGCGTGGGTCCAGTCAGGATACACAATGCCATCCGGGCCGGGGAAGTCGGCCGGAGTCAGCCTGTCCGTCTGGTCCGGACGGAGCTTGTAGGACGGCGGCCAGAGGGGTTCCACCTTCGCTCCCTTCAGCAAGACGAACTCGAAGTCATCGAGATGGCACGTCACGACCGCGTGGCTGTAGCTATGGACCAGCACATCGACGAACCGGGCGTTCTCCGGCGTGTAGATGCGCAGCGAGGCGGCGACCCACTGGCCTGTGGGCTTCTCAGGCGCCGGGCGCTGACAGCGATCATCGGGCACGAGGGACTTCCCGTCTTCGCCATACACCCGCACGTAGATCCCGCAGCCGGTCCCAGACACGGGATAGGTCTTCCAGCGAAGCTCGTAGGCGCCCCGACCGGGGATCGGTACTCGCGTGCAGCCCACATTGGAGCCGCCCTTGCCACCATCGGTGTCCACGATCTTCAGCGAGTACTTACCCGTCGCGGCCTGCTCGTCGGAAACTGCGCCCATGCAACCCTCAGGGAACCACCAGCCCTGCTGGCCCTCCTCGAAGGAGTGGTTCGCTGGCCGCAGTGCGTCCGTTTGGGCCACTGCCGGGGAGGAGGTCAGAAGCCACGCGAGAAGTGGGAAGGCGACCACTGCACACCTCCGGACGGGACAGGTGGCTGGAGGATTGGTCCAGAGCAGCTTCGGGACCTCCCAGCCGGTGTAGGATGGGATCTCTTTGCATAGGTTCCGCCCCTCTTACCGCAAACAAGATCCACCGAACAGGGCACTTAACAAGCCGGGGCTAGGGACATGGGCCCCGGGAGGGAGCAATACACGGTGACAGCGCCGGCAGTAGCCCCGCAGCCGTTGGGCTTCATCGGTCTTGGAGCAATGGGCGGCCCGATGGCCCGAAACCTGTGCAGAGCTGGATATGAGGTCCTCGGCTACGACCTGGATGTCGGGAAGCTCGCCGATGCCGAGTCAGCAGGCGTGACGGCGGCCGACGACGCGGGCGAGGTCGTAGCCCGATGCGAGGTCGTGCTCACCAGCCTCCGGTCGTCGGAGACCTGGGTCGAACTCGCGGAGACAGAGCTCGTTCCCCACGCACGGAGCGGGCAGGTCTTCATCGACATGGGCACCGTCGCTCCGCCGGCGACGAGGAGGATAGCGGCGTCGCTCGCGGCGAAGGGCGCGGCGCTGGTCGATGCGCCCGTGAGCGGAGGCCCGGGCGGCGCGGCGAGCGGGACGTTGAGGATCTTCGCGGGAGGCGACCCGGAGGCGGTAGAGCAAGTGAGGCCCATCCTCGAGGTGCTCGGCGACCCGGAGCGGGTGGTCTACTGCGGGCCGAGCGGCTCGGGACAGGTCGTGAAGGGCTGCAACCAGCTGGCGATGGGCCTGGCCGACGCAGCGTACATGGAGGCGCTCTCCTTCGGCGTGGCGCAGGGCATCGATCCGCTCGTCATCGCCCAAGGAGTCGGGGGAGAGGAGGGGTGGCGGAGTCACTTCGCGGCGTTGGCGAGGCACATCACCGCGGGCCACGCCGATGAATGCTACGTGAAGTACCCCGAGCTGCCGTACTTTATTGCAGAAACCAATGATAAGCGGTTGCTGATGCCGCTGATGAGGGCCCTCTACGCCTTTAGTCTTGGATTAGCCAATGATAATCGCGACAACATGGGCCGGCCAACGATTGCCTTCTGGCGGGCACTCATGGAAGGGGACAGAGATGGGAGGTAGCCCGATGTGCGCCATTGCGGTAATGGGCCTACTCGTGCTGGCAGGCGGGGTCTGGTCGCAGGGGCAGCGCGTGACCGTGCGGCCGGAGGACATGGGGGAACTGTTCGCCAACCCCGGGATGGGCTGGGTGCTGCACTTCTACGACAACGTGCCGACCAATTACGGCTCGCAGCTCGGGTACGCCGACACGCTGGATGACTTCCCGGCGCTCGGCGTCATCTACCTCCGAATCCCCTGGTCGTACCTCGAGCCGGAGGAGGGCGTGTTCACTTGGTCGGTGGTCGATACGCCCGCGCGGAAGTGGATCGCGAAGGGCAAGCAGATCGCGTTCCGGTTCTCGTGCAGCGAGTCCTGGTGCCGGTGGGCGACGCCGGAGTGGGTGCAACAGGCGGGCGCGAAGGGCCACAACTTCACCCCCGGCAAGGGTGTGCAGGAGGACGGCCCGTTCTGGGAGCCGGACTACGACGACCCGATCTTCCTGGAGAAGCTCGACCGCTTCCTCGCCGCCGCGGCCGCGCGCTACGATGGCGACCCGAATGTGGCGTGGATCGACGTCGGGTCCTTCGGCGTGTGGGGTGAGGGGCATACGTACCACAGCAGTGCGCTGCCCTACTCGGCGGACACGATCGAGCGGCACATCGACCTGCACCTGAAGCACTTCCAGCACACGCTGCTGGCGGCGAACGACGACTTCGTGCTGCAGGATCGGGGCAACGGTGCGATCGACTACGCGCTGGAGAAGGGCCTGACCTTGCGGGACGACAGCATCCTCGTGCAGGGCGGCGCGAACGCCTACTTCCACGCGGACATGGCGCAGAGCTTCTGGCCGAGCTACCCGGTGGTGCTGGAGAGCGAGCACTACGGCGGCTCGCGAGACCGGGGCAACTGGCAGGACGGGAGCCTGTACCTGCAGGCCCTGGAGGAGTACCACGCCAGCTACCCGTCGATCCACTGGTGGCCGCGCGAGTTCCTCAACGAACAGCGCGCGCTGATCGAGAAGATGAGCCTGCGGATGGGCTACCGGCTGCAGCTCGTGGAGGCCAGCTGGCCGGCGCGCATGAGGCTGGACTCGAAGCTCGAGTTCGCCAGCGAATGGCGCAACGCGGGCGTCGCGCCCTGCTACCCGCACGGCTACCCGACGGTGATCCTGAAGGACGCGCGAGGCGGCATCGCGGGCGTGTTCGTTGACGAGGGCTTCGACATGCGCGATCTACCGGTCGGCCCGCCCGGCCAGGCCGAATCTCGCAGACGCGAGATCGCCTTCGGGCTGCCGTTCAACCAGCGCCCCGGCGAGTATGACCTCTACATCGCCGTGGGCACGCGCCTCGGCACGCCGACGATCCGCCTGCCGCTGCCCGACGGCGACGGGCTGCTCGCGTACCGACTCGGGAAGATCGCCATCACCGGGCACTATGGCGCGCAGGTCGGCGACCTCCAGCCGCGCGACGGCAAGTGGCTGCTGCCCGTGACCTGGACCATCCACGACCCGCTGCCCGCCGGCGCCACGCCTTTCTGCCACTTCGAACAGGACGGCAAGATCGTCTTCTTCGGCCAACCCGACGCCGCCGATCCCGCGAAGATGCTCAGCCAACCAGGCACCGTCGAGATGGGCTTCCTCATCGACCCACCCGTCGAGGCGCGCGGGAAGACCTTCGACGTACGCTTCGGCATCTGGGTGCCCGACCGCATCGGCCGCTCGGATGAGCGCATGATCGCCGACACGGGCGCACTGGACCGCCGGGTAAACGCAGGACGGATGCAGGTTGGGGAGGACGGCGCGGTCACGATGGTGCGCGAGAGATAGGGCGCGCGGCCCACCCTACCCACAGCCTCAACCACAGCCCCGCCAACCACCACGAACCAGGCGCCCAGAACGGCACGACACGGGAGAAGGAGGGGCTACGGCTTGCCGGTGACGCGGGCGAGGGCTTCGCGCGCGGTCTCCGCGCTATAGGGATCGTCAAGGCGCTCGAAGACGGTAAGGGCCTGCCGGAAGTGCTCCGCAGCCAGACCCATGTCCCCGCGCTCCTCGGCGACCCCGCCCAACTGGTGGTAGGTCTTCGCCGCGTCGTGCTCGTCGCCGAGGCGCAGCGTGATCTCGAGGCTCTTCTGGTACAACTCCTCGGCTTCGTCGAAGCGGCGGCGCTCCTGGGCGATCACGCCCAACTGGTGGTAGGTGGCCGCCGCGCCCTGCTCGTCGCTGAGGCGCAGGTGAGTCTCGAGGCTCTTCTGGTACCACTCCTCGGCTTCATCGAAGCGGCCTTGCAAGTAGGCTACGTTGCCCAACTGGTGGTAGGTGGCCGCCGCGCCCTGCTCGTCGCTGAGGCGCAGGTGAGTCTCCAGGCTCTTCTCGTACGACTCCTGGGCTTCGTCGAAGCGGCGGCGCTCCTCGGCGATGATGCCCAACTGGTGGTAGGTCATCGCCGCGGCGTACGCGTTGCCGAGGCGTTGGTCGATCTCGAGGGCCTCATCGTAGCGCCTTTGAGCCTCGTCAAGGGAATGCCTCCCGAGAGCGAGGAAGCCCAGGTCGCGCAACGCCATCGAGAGGTCCCAATCGCGGACTGCCCCGGGCGGCAGACTTCGGAGTTCCTCAACCATGCCCTCCAGGGCCTGCCTCCGGCGCTCCCTGTCGTCCGGCAACAGGTTGCGAACCTGCCAGCCCGTTCCGGGCAGTTCCTCCCAGATCGCCGGAGCCCCCGCAGGCCCGGCCGCGGCAAGCTGGTACTCGGCGGAGCGCCAGGCGTAGAAGTCCGGCGCCCCGACGATGAGACGCTGCATGGCGTATTCGGGCAGCCAGAGCAGGAGTGGGCAGGGCACGACGGAGGGCAGCGACTCGCGCTGGACGTTGAGTGCAGCGAGGATTCCGCCATCGGTGGACGCCGGGATGGACAGCTCCAGCCCAGAGAGCGAGACGGCAAGCGGAGCCGGACCCGAGGACGCCACGCGTTCCCGCAGGAGGGATAGGAGGTCCGTGACAGGCCCATCGAGGTCGATCTCGACGATCTCACGGCCCGAGCCGCTCGAGCGTTCGCGCAGTCGGCCGAGAGCCTCGCGCCGTAGCGCGGACGCATTGCAGCGCATCAAGTACAGCGCGAACCCCCCCGCCCGGCGCAAGGCGCGTTCCACAGCCGCGAGGGCTGCCTCATTCGGGTCCAGCGCCACGGCAGGGGCGGCCTGGTCACTCATCGGCCTTCGGCTCCACGGCCCTGAACCGCTGCATTCGTCGGACGGCGGGATGCACGTCGTACCAGTCGTCGCCGTTCCCGTATCCGAGGATCGCCCGGGCCGTCAGCAGCAGCTTCTCCTCGTCCGTCATCGAGATCGTCTTCTGGGGGCTCTGATCGAGGGCTCTGAGAGCCTGTAACTGCCCATCGTTGAGCCAGCGGAACTCGTTGGTGAGTTCCTGGCAGGCGGTGCTGGCCGCCTGCATCGTAATCGGTGGCTCATCCCGGTGCTCGATCGCAATGCGAACGAGGCGGACAAGATCCCGTGGATTGCCGCCAGACTCCCGGCAGAGAACCTCCAGAGCGCCGCTCTCGAACAGCTCAGGCTTCGCGCGTCGAGTCACAACCTGCTCCATCACCCGGCACCCGGGAGGAAACGGCGCGCCGCCGCGCGTGTGTAGCTTGACCATCGGGAGGTGGTGGACCTCGCCGTAGATGGCGGAGAGCTGGGAGCACTGGTGGGAGAGAACCAGGCCCACGCCCACAGTGTAGATGGTGTGGCAATCGAGCGACACGAGCTGGCGGCCGTAGTCGCAGAAGATCACGTCATGCGGGCTCTTGCCGCCCAGCGCCGGATCCGGGGCGGGGCTGATGCGGTCGAGGTTGTCCACGATGACGACGAGGTCGCGGCAATCACGCCTACGGAGTTGGGTTCTGGCGCTGCGCAGCAGTTCGTTGAGGCGGCTGGTCAGGACGCCGATCTGCTCCCGGATGACGCGACGGAGTTCGGTCCGGCTCTCCTCGCCCATCCTGAGGGCCGTGTTCAGCCGGGCGAAGAGCTTGACCAGCATCGGCAGCCCCTGCAGTTCGGCCCCCGCGGCGGCCTCGATCTCGCTCTTCTTGATCCCCACCTGCGTCTCTACGCGGTCCGCGAACCAGGCGTAGACCTGGTCGAGTAGCGCCGGAGCGAGCCGCACATCGTTACGGGCGAGGTCCTCCACCACGCGCCGGGCGATCCCAAGGAGGACGTCACCGAACTCGACATTCATGGGATCGAGGAAGTCGAGCGCGTCGAAGGACAGGACGAACAGGCCCTCGGCCGTGAGGGCGTCCGCAACCCGGTTCAGCTCTGTAGACTTGCCACACCCGCGGTGCCCGGTGAAGAGGTCGTGGACGAACGTACCGGCTTCGCAGGCACGTCCCACGCGCAAGGCAATCCGCCGAACCAGATCGGGTCCGCCGCGCGCGTCGTGGCAGTCCACCCACCAGGGGCTGCCCACCACCAGGGGCGTTTCGGGCTCAAACCGACCCCAGGCTTCCGTGAGGTTGCCCGTTGGCACTCTGTCAGGCGTCTTGCGCATGGAGATCACGCCCTCTCGTGGGCAGATGATACTGCCGGGAACGTGCGAAGTCAACTGCGGCGCGTGCGCAAGGACGTCTGCCTCGCTACGGACGGGTCGCGCCAAGGGGGAGGCAATGCAGGGACGACCGGTGGTGCAGCCGCTCTACCGTCGCAGATACAGAGGGGCGAGAGCGGTCGTCTTGCGGCCGGTATTGTCGTGGGCGAGGATGCGGATGAAGTAGGGGCCGGAGGGCGCGAGGGAGCCGGTGGTGGTGCGGCCGGTCCAGAGGAGGCGCTGGGAGCCCGCGTCGGCCGCGCGGTCCCTGGCGAGCAGAGCGACCGGGCGTCCGGCGAGGTTGAGCACCTCGACGGTCACCCGAGCCGGTGCGGAGACGCTGAACACAATCTCAGCGCCGGTCGCGGTCGGCAGAGCAGTCGCGCCACTGAGGGCGAGGCTTGCTGCACCCTCAGTTCCGCCCGTAGGGATGATGCCGCCCTGCAGGGGGATGTAGTCCACCCGGCCGAGGGTGGCGTCATCGAGCTTGTCCCAGATCTTCGCGTCGATCGCGGGTTTGGTGGTGGCGCCGAAGGTGTTGCCCTCGGCCAGCAGCCGGTTCGGCGTCTCATTGCGGATGTTCCAGAGGTTACTGAGCGCGAAGACGTTGCGGCCCTCGCCGACGAACTGGGAGTCCAGGTCACCGAGAGAAGCGTGCGCCTGGTTCTGCAGGCGCACGGCGGCATAGACGCAGTTGCGGAAGCGATTGCGCAGCACCCGGCTACTGGCGCCGAGCCCCGTGAGGTCCAGCGCAATGCTCGGCCCGACGAAGGTGTTGTCCACGACATCCACGTTGGCGCCGTCGTTCAGGATGTGGGTGGTGGTCGGATCGGCGGTCCCTCCGCTGGGCAGGAGGCCGAAGCGGTTGTAGCGCACGATCGAGCCGGAGCCGCCCTGCAGGAACTTGATGGCGATCGTAGGTGGCAGTGGGTCGCTGGGCGCGAAGAGGTTGCCCGCTGAGGCGGTGGCGCCTCCGATGGTCTGTGGGCCGGCGTCCCCCACGAGAACCCCATACCGCAGGCCCCGCACCTGGATGCCGCCGGCATCCAAGCCGAACCAGTTGGCCTGGATGGTGTTCTGGCTCGTGCCCTTGCCGCCAATCCCCACGCCGGCCTGGCAGCCCCCGAACACGTTGCCCCAACCTGGGTTGCCGATCAGGTTATCGTGGGCGCTTCCGTAGACGTAGACGCCGAAGTCCATGCCCGGTACGACCGTCTGTCCATCGGCCTTCAGCCCGAACCAGTTCCCCTTGATCTCATTGAGCTCTGTGGCGCCCCCGGCGACGCGGATGCCGTCGCGCACCCCGGCGAACACGTTGTCGGTGATGAGGTTGCTGGTGCACCCCGTTGCGTTCTTGGCCAGACCCACTCCGTAACAGCCACCGCCGAAGGCCTTCCGTCCGTCGCGGGTCAGGCCGAAGTAGTTGCCAATGACGTCGCAGCCGGAGCAGTCCTGCATCAGCAGTCCGTAGGCGAGTACGCCGGAGGCAACGACGCCACCGGAGAGGATGTTGCGCTGGACGGGGCCCATCCCGCCGAGGATGCTCGCGTTGGTGCATCCCAACAGATAGAGGTCGGCAAAGTCGTTGATCAGCTTGACCGTTCCTGTGAGGTCCACGCCCAGGTGACACGAGAAGAGGTACAGGGCGTCCGAGTTGAACGCCCGGATGCCGCTCCCCGGGAACCGGACAACGGACAGGCCGCCGATGGTGCAGTGTGGGGCGTTCCAGACCTCAAGACCGGGTGTGCTCCCATCGCGGGCGAGGAGGCTGCCGTCGAGCTGGATGTCGGGGGCGTTGTCCTGGTCGATGTCGCCGAGGATCGACACGTACCGTTGGGTGATCGACGGCAGCGCCGAGGTCGGCTTGATGATCCTGCCCTTCAGAGCGCTAGCGAACTTGATGGAGGAGTACTCGCCGCCGGGCAAGTTCGCCTGAGTGATCGCCCACCGGAGGCTGCCTGCCCCGGAGTTGGCGGTCGTCGTGACCGTGTACGGACCGCCGGCGCGGCAGACCGACGTCGCGAGAAGCGCCCCCAAAGCGACCAGGGATCGATGAGTCATGGCGTGTGCCTTCCTATCCCCGAGGTCAGCGGGCCCATCGGCAGTTCGTGCCCGAAGTATGCTATATCTGGTACTTGAACGCCGTAATTCTCCTGTGGGCCTCCGGCGAGCTCCGCCCCTCAGGGCGCCATTGGGAGCGGACCAACACCAACGCACGGTGTTCGAGGACCCCTCGCCCGCCGGGGCGAACTTGCGGAGATGCACATCTCGTATTCTGCGAGGCTCCGCATGTGGATTCCCAGTGGCTTGGTGACTGCATTCGCCCTGGTCGTATACTGCGCCGCTTCCGCCCAGACGGCCGTCGGCAAGATACAGAGCGTAACGGGACCGGTTGAGCCCACCAGGCTCGGACCCACGCTGGTACACGAGCACATCCTGGTCGACTTCATTGGGGCGGACAAGGTCTCGCCGGAGAGGTATGACGCTGATGAGGTGTTCGCGCGGATGCTGCCGTACCTGAGGGACCTGAAGGCGACGGGGATCAAGACGTTGGCGGAGTGTACGCCCGAGTACCTGGCGCGCGACCCGGCGCTACTGAAGCGGCTGAGCGAGGCGAGTGGAGTGCGCATCCTCACGAACACGGGCTGGTACAAGGACCCGTTCCTGCCCCCGTTCGCGCACGAGGCGACAGCGGAGCAGATCGCCGGGAGGTGGATCCGCGAGGCGACGGAGGGAATCGGCGAGGAGCGGATCAAGCCGGGGTTCATCAAGATCGCTGCGAATGAGGGCGACTTGAGCGACATCCAGCGCAAGATCGTCACCGCCGCCGCGCTGACCTCGAAGGCGACCGGTCTCGCGATCGCCTCGCACACAACGCAAGGGGTCACCGCGCTACAGGAGTTGGACGTCCTCGCCGAGCTCGGCGTACCGGCCTCGCGGTTCATCTGGGTTCACGCGGACGCGGAGCCGAACCAGGCCCTCCACTTCCAGGCGGCCGAACGAGGCGCGTGGATCGAGTACGACGGCATCCGCGTGGCCAATGCCGAGCAGAGGCTCCCGCTGGTGCAGGAGGCGCTTAAGCGCATCCCCGACCAGTTGCTGATCAGCCAGGACGCGGGTTGGTACCACGTCGGCGAGCCGAACGGGGGCGAGGTCGCGCCCCTCGACTGGCTGCCGAGGCACTTCGCGCCGAGGCTGGGCGAGGCGGAGCGGGAGAGGGTGCTGGTGACGAACCCGGCAAAGGCGTTCGCCGTGGGGAAGGTCAAAGGCTGAAACACGAAGACCGCGAAGAAGGCGCAAAGAGGCACGAAGACGTCTTTGGGTCTCTTCGTACCTTCTTAGCGGTCTTCGTGGTTCAGCGCGTTGCCGTTACCCCGCGTAGCGCACGTTGGTGACCCAGTTCAGGCGCTCCCATTTGAGGGTTGGCGGCGTGTCGCCGGCGATGATCTGGCCGTAGGGCCAGCAGTCGGCGCCGGGGAGGTCCCCCGCGTTCTTCGGGGGCTTCCAGCCCCAGTCGCAGATCGTCGGCCACTGGCCGTCCTTGCTGAGCACGTTCACGACGAGGGCGCCATCCGAGCCATCGGACTCGCGCTCGAGGCCGAGCATCCAGGGGGAGTCGGGGAGGTCGGTTGGGACGAGGCGCGTGTACTGGGTCGGGCGGCCAGTGCGGACGAAGCTGCAGTAGTAGCTGATGGCGTCGGCGGCGCGGCCGATCTTCGCGTCCTGGATGGGCGTGAGCTTCGCGAGGTCGGCGGGCGACTCGTTCAGGAGCAGCGAGCGAAGCTGCTCCATCGAGGGCGCGATGTGGGCGGTGCTGACGCCGGGCTTGTAGGGGTTGTCTTCACGGGTGAGCCACCAGTCGAGTTCCTTGCGCAGCGTGTCCTCGCCGACGGTCTCGCGCAGGAACGCGCCCACGTCCTCGTTTCCGAAGCGCACCCAGCGGTTGCGGTACTGCCGCTCGCCGGTCTCCTTGGGGTAGTCAGGCCCGTCGATCTGCCAGCCGGCGACATCGCCCCAGAGGTTCGTCAAGAAGAGGGGCCCCTGCATCGGCTCCACGCTGTGCCAGGGCTGAAGGCCGCGGAACCACTCGGCGCACTCAGGCTTCGTCTTCACCCACAGGTGCACACACTCGCGCGTGTAGATGTAGGCCGCGTAGGCATACGTATCCATGTCGCCGATCTGGTAGGCCATGCGCGCAAGGCAGAGCGCCAGCGCGGCCTCGTCGCCCATCTCGGCGATCGCGTCGCGCCCGAAGCCCCGCCAGCGGCACTCGCGTGGCGTCACGAAGAGCTTGAGGATCGTGTCCCAGCGCTCGCGGATGAGGTCCCAGTCGCCCGTGTAGTAGGCGTAGCACCAGAGCGTCTCCAGGATGTTGCTACTGAACTTGCCGGAGTCGTCGTACCCGCCCCAGTTGCCGATTCCCGGCCCTTCGAGGATCAGCTTGCCCCGGAAGGGCTTGTACTTCGCCTCGTTCAGCACCCAGTCACGCATGTAGGCCGCCAGGCAGGCCTTGGCGTTCGAGCGCGCCGGCTCGGGCGTGTAGGCGAGGGCCTTCGCGTACCAACGGTCGCCCATCACCTGCCAGCAGTAGTTGCCCCCGCCGCCGTGGTCCCAGATGCGCTCCTCGCTGCCGTCGGTGAACTTCTGCTGCATCCGCTCCGCAACTTGCTGCGCGGCGAGCGCGACGATGGGATCGTCGAGATTCGGCGGCTGCTGGGTCTCGGTCTGGTTGAGGTGCCTGATCGGGAAGTCGATTGTGTAGGTGTCGCCCTCGGTCATGATGTAGGGCCCGTAGGGAGTGGGGAGGAAAGGAGGCAGCCACACCGTCGGCTCGTGCACCGAGGCCGGGAGCTCAGTGGTCAGCGCGAGGGCGAGCGTCGGAGGGAGGGGAGTCGCCTCAACGGCCTCGGTGCCCCAGTCATCCTCTATGGGGACGAAGGCACAAGCTCCCCGCACCCGCAAGACGTCCTCCTGAGGCACGACCTGCAGGTCCTCCCGGCAACTCAAGGGCCAGCGGAGGAGCAGAAGCGACCACGCATCGCACAGCCCAAAGACCCGAGGGTTGACCGGCTCTGTGTCCTCGGGCCGCAGCACTTGCAGGTAGTCGGCCCGGTCCGTGAGCGGAGGCCACCGGGTCTCCGCCGGAAGCGTGTTGCGCTTGAACGCGCCGCACAGCGGCATGGCCACGACATAGCCGGCCTCGGCGCCGAACTCGAGCGCAAGACCGTCCTCAGCGATCCCGACGCGCACTGGCCGGTGCTGAAGCACAACCACCCACGGCACATCCCACTCTTCCCACCCGAGGGACTTACGGAACGACACCAGTAACCACGGCGCGGTGAGCCGATCCCCACTCACCTCCATCTGATCTCCCGGGGGAGCCATTCGGAGCCACAAGGCGGGGTCGCCCTTCCCCACTCTCGCGCCCAACAGGGTCGGCCCGCCCAAGCCCCACTGCCCGAGGTTGGCGAAGAGCCTCAGCGTATTCGACTTCGACCAGATCAGCACCGCGGGCGTCAACTCGCTCTGCAGCACCGCGAAGTCCGAGTTCCGCCAGGCGTCGGAGGGCTGCCAGCGAGGAAGGGGAGAGGTGGCGGGCCACTGAGGCAGTTCAGCGGAACAGCCGGCGACGCCCGCCGTCAGGATAGCGAGGGCAAACACGGCAGACCACCTCCTGTTGGGCCTACCGCACCTCCAGCCTCAGCTCGTCGAGCACAATCGCCTGATCGGTCTTGCCGTAGGGGTCGTCGCTGCCGACGTGGCTGACGATGAGGATCGTTCCGTCGTCGAGCTGCACGGCGTGCGGGTAGTAGGCGGTGCCCGGGCAGTCGAGAGGCGTCCACGTTGCGCCCGCGTCGGCGGTCCAAGCGATGGCGGGCGAAGCGACGTGGAGGATGATGCCCTCGCGGATCCCGAGCAGCTCCGGGTGGCCTGAGTGCGGGAAGGGCGCGGGGGAGATCGGGCCGGGCTCCCACGTATCGCCGCGCTTTGTGAGGAGGCTCTGGCGGCGCTCCTGGCTGAGCGTGTTCCCCGCGGCATCGTAGGTCGCGGTGCGGAGGACGGCGAGGAGGTCACCGTTGTCCAGCTCGGCCTGGTCCCACTCCTCGCCAGCGTAGTTCACGCCCTCAGGCGCGATGTAGAGCGGGTCGGTCCAGGTACGGCACTCGGGGTCGCGGCTGATCCACAGGCAGGGCCTGATCTTCGGGAGCTGCGCCATCCAAGTCCATGTCTCCGGATCATAGGGCCCGGCGCCGCCGGTGACGAGGATGCGGCCGTCGCGCAAGGCGCGGATGCGGGTGGGGAAGGTCTGCAGGTGCGGGTCGGAGGAGAGGTACTCGGGCGGGCCCCAGGTCTGCGCGCCATCGGTGGAGCGCTGGAGGAATCCGGTGTCGGGCACGTCGCCGTAGGTGAGCGACTGACCCCAGGCTGAACGGAGGATCGTGCCATCCGGGAGCGCGAACCCGCCGCCGCAGTAGCCATTGAGGCAGGAGCTGAAGGGGTCGGCGCTGACCTTCGTCCACGTCTGCCCGGCATCGGTGGAGCGCAGGTAGACGTTATCCTGGGCCAGGCCGGTGAAGTCGTAGGCCGGGTTCTCCTGCTGGGCGGTGGGCATGTGCCGGAGGACATCCAGCGGCGCGCGCGGTCGCCATCCCTGTATGGGGCCGGTAGCTTGCGTGAAGCAGATCATCACGCTGCGGTCGGGCATCTTCCAGATGCCGGTCCAACAGGTGTAGCCGGGCGTCTGGGGCGAGTGGTAGATCGTGCGGCGTGCGTGGTGCACCACGGTCACCTGCATGGCGTGCGCTCCCTGGACGAGAAGTACCGGCACGGCGAGCAGGACAGGGCTCAGAAGGGGAAGCCGTGGCATCGGGTGGCTCCTGGCCAGAGGATGGCCGTTGCCGTTGCTGGGAGCGCCGGCACCCTTGCCGGCAGAGGTGGCGGGTCGTGCTGCTGTGAGGTGGGCACCGTGGGCCAAGGCAACGTCCACTTGCCACAGCAGCCGGCAAGGGTGCCGGCGCTCCCAGCAACGGCATACCCATCGTCTCAGACCGGCACGCCGCGCCATGGCAGACTGGGTCGGCGCTCCGGGACTTCCCCACACAGTTCTCTGGCAGGATGCACGCCCCCTGCAGGCGAGCCGCGCAGGGAGGTTGGCGCTCACCCTCCGGGAACCTCCCGCCGCCGCCCATGCGGTCCACGGAACGGTGGTTTCCCGACTCAGGAGAGGTCGCGCTTGGCTTCCCCCCCCCACATCCTGCTGATGGCGCCCGAGGCCTCGAGTGACGTGGCGGCTGCGCTGCTGGCCGAGCGCCTGATGGCGCGCCACGGGGCGAGGATCTCGGCGGCGGGTCGGTCGGCTCTGCGGGCGACAGGGGCGCACATGGTGCAGGACACCTCCTGGCTGGGGCAGGTCGGGCTGGCGGCGGTGCTGGCGAGCGTGCCCTTGTGGTGGGAGATCGGCCGGCATGTCGTCGGGTTCGTTCGTTCGGAGCGGCCGGACGCGATGGTGCTGTTCGCGTGTCGGCGGTTCCACCTGATCTTCCTCGGCGCGCTGCACGGCAAGGCCCCGCCGGTGGCCTGGGCCTATCCGCCGGGAGACTGGGTGCAGAGCGACGACCGCGACGAGGAAGTGCTTCAGTCGGCCGGGCTGTTCATCAGCGCCTTCGAGTGGCAGGCAGCGCGGCTTGGGAGGCAGGGCGCGCGGGTCGTGCGGGTGCCTCATCACTCCACCCTCCCGCTGCCGTCGGAGGCCTCGCCCGCCGAGGCCGTGGCCGCACTCCCACGGCGCTCCGATGATTCGCCCGTGCTGGGGATCATGCCGGGTAGCCGGCCGGACGAGGTCCGGCGGCTGATGCCGATCCTGGCGGAGGCCCTGCGCCTCCTGGCGGCCGATCACCCGGGGCTGCAGGCCATCGTCAGCCAGGCGCCGGGCGTGCGCGGTTCGCGGCTGGCGCGACACCTGGGCGGGCTGCCCTGCCCGCACGTGGTCTCGCGGCTCCCCGTGCGCGTGATCGCGGAACGCGCCGACGTGGCCATCGCCTGCTGCGGCACCGCCTCGACGGAGGTCGCGGTAGCCGACTGCCCGCAGGTGATCGTCTACAAGCCCGCGTGGCTCACGGCCAAGGCGATGCAGCGGCTGGGGAAGCGCAAGGACATCCGCTTCCTGAGCATGCTGAACCTCGGCATGGACCAGCGTGTGGCCCCGGAGCTGCTCCACAGCGACTGCACTCCTGAGCGCATCGCAACGGAGGTCGCCAGGCTGCTTGGCGGCGCGGACGCGAGAGCCCAGATGCGTTCGCTCTATGCCCGGTTCCGGCAAGCCATGAGCCACGGCAGTTGGGACGAGGCGGCGGACGCGATCGTCGAACTGGCCCGAAGCCCACGGCCTCTGCCTTCCCCCTGACCCGCGAAACGTGGTATAGTTCACGCTCCATCCGGCAGGACGGCGGCGGGACCATCCCGGTGCGCACCAGCGTATGAGGTCGAGGGGCGGACGCACATGGCGCAGTTACCCGGCGAAGTAACCGACCGCAGCGTTACCGTCTACATGACGGGGGCGGTGTGCACGCAGCCGACGCAGCTCTTCCAGAGCTGGCAGGCACGCGGCGTGATTCAGAGCTTCCTTAATGACTTGCGCAAGCGCAAGTCGGCGCACCTGAGACTGTTGGGCGACCTCTCAACGGAGGGCAGCCCGCCCGCACCTTCGCCGGCTGCTGCGGCCCTCGCTCGACTGTTCTCGCTGCTGGTGGACATGCCGGCTGCGGATGTGCAGGTGCGTGCGCCGGACGTGGCGCCTCTCGTGGCGGACCCCACTGCGCTCGCCGCCATGGTCGAGCGGCTCTACGACCACTGGCGCCGCTACGAGCGGTATCTGATCTTCGAGGGCAAGGCGGACGATTCGCGCGATAGCGCCATCGCGGGCCACATGCCCTTCATCCGCAATAACCAGGACCTCAACGCCCTCGTGCGGCAGGCGTACCGGCAAATCCAGAACCACCTGAAGGGCTTCTGGCCGCGCGTGTACCGCCAGGTGCCGGCGGGCGCGAACATGAGCCTGCTGATCGAGCAGATTCACTGGCAGTGCCCGCCGGGCGCGTACGAGCAGCTGCGGAGCGTGCCGATGGTCCGGCTGGCGCTCATCGCGCCTCCGGTCACGCTCTACCCCCGCCGGAACGCCCGTCGCGGCAAGATCGCACAGCTCTCGGAGAACCCCCTCGATCGCGCCTACCTCGATCCCGCGCAGTGGTTCTGCTTGCCGATTCTGGTGGGGGAGCTTCGCTTCCTGTTCTTCTTCGAGCGGGAGTACATGTCGCTGGCGGTGAGTCTGGTCAACCTCTTCGAGCTGTCCGGGCATGATACGGCGCGCGAGCGGCCGGACGGCATGATGTTCTTCGGATTCCCCCGCGAGCTGCTGGGACAGGATGACGTGGCCTTCTACGTTGACGAGGAGCGGGATCTGGTGGTCGGTGTCGTGGGGAAGTCAGAGGATGTGGATTACTTCGGCTACTGCAAGAAGCCCACGCTGACCCTACACAACGTCATCATGATGCGGCGCGGGCGGCTACCGGTTCACGGGGCGATGTCGCTGATCCGCCTGCAGGATGGCACGGAGTTCAGCGTCGTGATCATCGGCGACAGCGGCGCGGGGAAGTCGGAGACGCTCGAGGCCTTCCGAGTGATGGCGGATGAGTGGATCTCGGACATGACCATCGTCTTCGATGACATGGGCTCGCTGACGATCGACGAGCAGGGGCGCATGCTCGGGTACGGGACCGAAATCGGGGCCTTCGTCCGCCTGGACGACCTCGATCCGGGCTATGCCTTCACCCAGTTCGACCGCAGCATCTTCATGAACCCGCACCGGAACAACGCGCGGGTCGTGATCCCGGTGACCGAGTACGGGGATGTCGTGGCGGGCTACCCGGTGGACCTGCTGCTGTACGCGAACAACTACGAGCCGGTCACGGAGACCAGCCCGGCCCTGGAGTTCTGCGCCTCCGCCGAGGAGGCGCTGGAGGTGTTCCGCGCCGGGCAGCGCGCCGCGAAGGGCACCACCGACGAGCGAGGCCTCGTGCGGACGTACTTCGCGAACCCCTTCGGGCCGGAGCAGATGCGGGAGGTGCACGAGCCCCTCGCGCGACAGCACTTCGCGGCGGCCTTCGAGGCGGGCGTGAAGGTCGGCCAGCTGCGAACGCGATTGGGGATCGAGGGCTGGGAGCAGAAGGGCCCTCTGGCGGCAGCCGAGGCGATGTTCCGCCATCTGATGCATGAGTCGTAGGACCGGGCCCGTCTGACCGCCCAGAGGGGGCCGGCGCCACTGCGAGAGAGGAGCCGCCGACGTGATGAACTCCATCGCGGGGCTGCCCATTCGGTTGCCGCCCGAATTGCAGGAAGTCCTCTCGTCCTGTCCGGGGTACACCTTGGCCAGAAACGCAGAGGAGTTGACCGAGCTGGCAGTGCGGGATGCCGTCAACGGCTGGCATGAGGTCGCCTACGACGTGCCTGGCAAGGGCCGGGTTGTTGAGGCGCGGGTGTGCCGCGTGCGCAACGGAGTGGCGGCGAACTACGTGGAGCCGTACATGCGCCGGCGGGACCCGGACTGCATGCTGATCGGGGATGATCTGCCCACTGACAAGCCCAGGTTCACGGAGTGCTTCGGCTGGGAGTTCTCCCGCCTGAGGCAAGAGACTTTCGAGTGGCTGAAGACCCAGGAGCTGGCGGTCTTCCTGTTCATGGCCGGGGGGCCGGCAGAAGGCCTGGGGGCCATGGCTGTGGGGCCCGCGAACGCCGGCTTCTTCGCCCTGGCGCTGGCACTCCTGCAAGGGATTGTGGATCCCCTCGAGCTGAGCAGCGACTTCGTGCCGCGGTCAGTCATCTACGTCGCTCCACCCTTCCGTCACACCCGCTTCGAGGGCCGACAGATGGTGGTGCACAATAGGCTGCCGGGGATGCACGAACTCTTCAGCTACAACCTCTACCCGGGTCCCAGCGCGAAAAAGGGCGTGTACGGCGTGCTGATCAGCCTCGGGGAGGAGGAGCAGTGGGTGACGGCTCACTGCTCCACGGTTCAACTGGTCACGCCCTACGACAACAAGGTCACCTTCATGCATGAGGGGGCGAGTGGTGGCGGCAAGAGCGAGATGCTCGAGCACATACACCGGGAGATCGACGGGAGACTGCTGTTGGGGCGGAACCTGGTGACGGGCGAACACAGGTTCCTCGTTCTCCCCCAGACGTGTACGCTGCGCCCGGTCACTGACGACATGGCATTGTGTCACCCCTCCCTGCAGGCCGGGGATGGCAAGCTGACACTCAAGGACGCCGAGCAGGCCTGGTTTGTGCGCGTGAACCACATCGGCCGCTACGGCACCGATCCGCATCTGGAGGACATCACCGTCCACCCCTCGGAGCCCTTGGTGTTCCTCAGTATCGACGCGGTCCCGGGCGGGACGGCCCTCATCTGGGAACACATCGAGGATGCCCCCGGCACCCCGTGCCCCAATCCGAGGGTCGTGCTCCCACGTCGGGCCGTTCCCGGGGCCATCGACGGACCGGTGAAGGTGGACATTCGCAGTTTCGGGGTGCGCACGCCGCCCTGCACCAGAGACCGTCCGACCTTCGGTATCATCGGGCTGTTACACGTGCTGCCGCCCGCCCTGGCGTGGCTCTGGCGTCTGGCCGCCCCCCGGGGCCATGAGAACCCCAGCATCGTGGACACGGAGGGGATGACCTCCGAAGGTGTCGGCTCCTACTGGCCGTTTGCCACCGGCCGGCGGGTCGATCAGGCCAACCTGCTGCTCACGCAGTTCTGTGACACGACACTGGTCAAGCATGTCCTGTTGCCGAATCAGCACATCGGCACCTGGTACACAGGGTTCATGCCGGAGTGGTTGACCCGCGAGTACCTGGCTCGCCGCGGTGTCGCGTGGTTTACCTCGGACCAGGTTGTGCCAAGCCGCTGTCCGCTGCTCGGCTACGCCCTCAAGTCGATGACGATCGAGGGCCAGACAATACCCCCGCACCTACTGCGGGTAGACATGCAGCCGGAAGTAGGCGAGGCGGGCTACGACGCAGGAGCCTCCATGCTCACGGGGTTCTTCCACGAGCAGATATCCCAGTTCCTCACGACCGACCTGCTCCCGCTCGGCAGGCGCATCATCGACACGTGCCTGGCCGGGGCCGCGGTCGAGGAGTACTGTGCACTACTTCCCAGCATGGTGATCCACCATGGAGATCCTGGCTGAAAACTCCAAACTGGCGGGAACGCTCGCGGTGCCCGGATCGAAGTCCCATACGGTTCGGAGCGCCTTCTTCGCGTTGCTGTCTCAGGGGCAGTCAACGATTCGGGCGCCGCTGGAGGCGCGGGACACACTGGCGGCCCTGGGGGCTGCAGAGGCCTTCGGTGCGCACGTTCGTCGGGAGGCCGGCCTCTGGATCATTGAGGGGGTCGGGTCCGGCATCCTGTGCCCGGCGCGGCCGATCGACGTACAGAACTCGGGAACGACGCTCCGGATCGGCATGGGGGTCGCCGCGCTCGGCGAGAAGTGGGTCGTTCTCACGGGGGACGAGCAGATTCGCCGGCGGCCGGCCGGGCCGCCGCTGATGCAGGCCTACACGAACCTCGGGGCGCGCGCCTTCTCGACGCGGGGGGACGGCTGCGCGCCGGTGGCGGTGCGGGGGCCGCTGGTCGGCGGCGCCACCGAGATCGACTGCCCGACCTCTCAGTACCTCTCCAGCCTACTGATCAACTGCCCGCTCGCGCATGAGGACACCGAGATCCGCGTCGGCGTACTGAACGAGCGTCCGTACGTCGGGCTGACGCTGTACTGGCTGGACCGGCTCGGGATCGAGTACTGCCACAAGGGCCTGACCCACTTCATTATCCGCGGGAACCAGTCCTACCCGCCGTTTGACCGGCGCATCCCGGCGGACTTCAGCTCCGCGACGTTTCCGCTGGCCGCAGCGGCCGTCACCGGCTCGACATTGACCTTGCGAGGCCTGGACATGCAGGACCCGCAGGGCGATAAGGCCGTCATCGGGGTGCTGGAGCGGATCGGCTGTGAGGTGAGCTTCGGGGCGGAGACGGTGACGATTACCGGCGGGGACGTGCGGGGCGCCGAGATCGACCTGAATGACACGCCCGACGCGCTGCCCGCGCTCGCCGTGGTGGGCGCGTTCGCGAGCGGCGAGACGCGGCTGCTGAACGTGCCCCAGGCGCGGATGAAGGAAGTTGATCGTATCGCCTGCATGTCCCGGGAACTCGCCAAGCTCGGGATCGTCACCGAGGAGCTGCCGGACGGTCTCATCGTTCGAGGCGGCCGGCCGAGGGGCGCGGTCGTGCAGAGCCACGGCGACCACCGCCTCGCGATGGCGCTCGCCGTCGCGGGCCTGGCGACCGAGGGGACGACGGTCGTCCAAGGCGCCGAGGCGATCGACGTCACGTATCCGAGCTTCGTCGAAGCGATGCAAGGAGTCGGCGCCCACATCGAGGTCATCGAGTAGGAAGGCAGGGAACGCACCATGGTTGGCTGTCACCTCGGACGTCTGTTCCAACTGACAATCGCCGGCGGCTCCTACCAGGACGGGTTGACGGCCGTTCTGCAAGGCGTGCCACCGGACATGCTGCTGACCGAGCAGGAGATCTACGGCGATCTGCTACTGCGGAAGCCGGGCGCGGACGAGCTGTCCTCGCCGCGCAAAGAGCCGGACCTGCCGGTCATCTACACCGGCCTGAATGCGGCGGATACCATCGAGGGCGCCGGGAACTGGAATCACACTAACGGAACGCCGCTCACGATCCTGATCCCGAACCTCGACCGCCACTTCATCCATGTGAAGCAGTACCAGGACACGAACCGGACGCCTCGGCCGGGCCACGCCTCCTACGCCTCGTTCGTGAAGTATGGCCCGGCGGATGACGCGGTCGGGGCCGGGCTGTTCAGCGGGCGGTACACCTGCACCATCGTCGCGGGCGGCTATGTTGCGAAGAAGGTGCTGAAGGCCTGCGGGATTGAGGTCATCTCGTACATCAGGGAGTTGGCCGGAGTCGCGAGCAGCGAAGTCTCGCACGAGGAGGCCTTCGCGTACTCTGAGCGGTACAAGGCGATGCGCCGCGACCTCGACCCGTTCTACCAGGACATCTACGTGGGCGGGCGCGTCACGCCCGAGATGCGGTTCCTGGAGAAGATGAGGGTCTTCGCGGAGGTCGAGCAGGAGATCGACGCGATCCGCGACCGCGCGCCGCAGATGAGCGCGCAGGAAGTGATCGACAGGTACGGCGTGCACCACATCCTGAACTGCCCGGACATTGCGGCCGCGCAGGCGATGACCGACGAGTGCAACCGCATCTACGCGGACGGCGATTCGGCGGGCGGGCTCGTGGAGGTCGTAGCGACCGGCGTGCCGACGGGCCTGGGCGAGCCGATGTTCAACAAGCTCGACGCGGAACTGGGCCGCATGATGGGCATCGGCGCCGTGAAGGCCGTCGAGGTCGGGGCCGGCATGGCCGTGAAGGACATGGTCGGCAGCCAGACCAACGATCCCATGCACTCGACGGACGGCAAGGTGGTCTTCGACTCGAACCAGGCGGGCGGAATCACCGGCGGCCTCGCGACCGGACAGCCGATCGTCGTGCGCCTGGCCGTGAAGCCGACGCCCACGATCAACAAGCCGCAGCAGACCATCGACAAGTACACGCTGGAGAACACGACCCTCGGCGCCATCACCCGCCGCGACCCGACCATCGTCGGCCGCATCTGGCCCGTCGCCGAAAACTACACCGCCCTCGTGCTGCTCGACCACCTGATGATGCACTATGGGTATCAGGAACTCAAGCAGAAGGTCGCCGGCACCGCGTGACCAGGTGGAGGTGGTGGGCAGTGAAGAAGAAGAGGTTTGACTGCGTGGAGTTGCAGCATCGGGGCGGCGAGCGGCTGATGAGGAAGCTGGAGAAGATGACCATCGAAGAGCGCGTCGAGTACTTCCGCCAACGCACTGCGTCCCAACGGGAGCTGCAGCGGAAGCTCCAGGCCGAGGCGAAGGAACCAGTGCGTGCGGAAGGCGACGGCTAGCGGTGAAGCTGCTTCGTGAGCTCGCATTCGCCGAGGCTTCTTCAGAGCGGCAGCCCAAAGCCGGGGGCATTCGGACAAGGCGAGACCAGGAGATGACGAGGCCTTGACCCCCAAGTTCGTTCAGATCGGTGCCGGGAAGGTTGGGCGGTCGTTCGTGGCCCAGCTCTTCAGCGCGGCCGGCTACGCGGTCGTGTTCAGCGAGGTGAACCCGGTCGTGCTGACGGCGCTCAGCGAGCGGCGCGAGTACGTGGTCGAGGTGAAGGACCGCGTGCCGGCGACGCTGCATGTCCGCAACGTGCGCGCCGTGGACGGGCGAGACACAGAGGCGGTGGGGCGCGAGTTGGCGGACTGCGCGTGCGCGGCGACCGCGGTCGGGCCGGACTACCTCAAGTTCACCTATCCCGGCGTAGCCCGCGGCCTCATCCTGCGGGAGGAGGCGGGCGGGGGCCCGCTGGACGTGATCCTGGCGGAGAACCTGCGGGATGCCGCGCACATCGTGCGAGAGGGCGTTCGCGGGCTGCTGCCAGAGGGCTTCCCCCTCGAAGAGCGGCTGGGTCTGGTCGAGACGAGCATCGGCAAGATGGTGCCGATCATGAGCCCCGAGGAGGAGGCGCGCGACCCGCTGCTGGTCTACGCCGAGGCGTATAACACGCTGATCTGCGATGCGAAGGGCTTCCTGGGCGGCGTGCCGCCGGTGCCCGGCCTCGATGCGAAGCAGAACATCAAAGCCTATGTGGACCGCAAGTCCTTCATCCACAACCTCGGCCACGCGCTGTGCGCTTACTTCGCCCACCTGGAAGCGCCGGAGCTGGTCACCACCTGGCAGGCAGTCGAGCACGAGCGGGTCGGCGCGGCGACGCGCGCGGGGATGTGGGAATCAGCAAGGGCGCTGATTCGGGCCTACCCCGACGAGTTCGACGAGAGCAACCAGAGCGCACACATCGAGGACCTCCTCTCGCGCTTCAGCAACCGGGCGTTGGGTGACACGATCTACCGCGTGGGCCGCGATGTGCAGCGCAAGCTGGGGCCCGAAGACCGCGTCACCGGCGCGCTCAGGTTCGACGAGGAGCACGGCGTCGAAGCGCCCGTGACCACGCTCTGTGCCGCCGCCGGGATGCTGTTCCGCGCGACAGACGAGACCGGCGCCCTGTTCGAGAAGGACCGCGTCTTCGCCCAGGAGATCTACCCGCGCGGCGTGGGGTACGTGCTGGAGCACGTGTGCGGGCTTGGGCCCGAGCAGCCGCTCTTCGGCGCCATTGCGCGCGCACACCGTGCAATCGTGGAGGCGAGGGCGGCGGGCCGGTCAGTCCTCGATCTCGTCTGACGGGCGAGTCAGCCCATGCCCCGACGGATCACCTCTCACCCCGTTCTCGGAAAACTCCCCCAGGCTGAGTTGGTCACGATCTACCTGGATGGCGAACCACTCGCCGCGCGCGAGGGCGAGCCGATCGCCGCGGCGCTGCTCGCCGCCGGCCGGCGTGTGCTGCGACGGTCGGAGAAGCTGAACGAGCCGCGGGGCGTCTTCTGCGCGATCGGCCGCTGCACGGACTGCGCGATGACGGTGGACGGCCGCCCGAACGTGCGGACCTGCGTCACGCCCGTGCGCGACGGGATGCGGATCGAGACGCAGCGGGGGTTGGGGAGCTTCCCGGCCGGAGTGGCATCAGCGGCCTCGCCGATGGGTGCGGTGGTCCCCACGGGCGAGGCCGCCCGTGCCACCCAGAGGGCGGAGGTGGCAGTCGTCGGCGCCGGACCGGCGGGTCTGTGCGCGGCGATCGAGGCGGCGAAGGCCGGGGCGCAGGTGATGCTGCTGGATGAGAACGACCGCCCGGGCGGGCAGCTCGTGAAGCAAATCCACCGGTTCTTCGGCACGAGCGACCACCATGCCGGGGTGCGGGGCTACGAGATCGGACAGAGGCTGCTGGACGAGGTGCGGGTGCTGGGTGTGGACGTGCGGTTGCCCACGGTGGTATGGGGCGCGTTCCCGGGCCCGGTTCTGGGCTGTGCGACGGCGGAGGGGGAGTCGCACGCGCTCACAGCGGAGCGGCTGATTCTGGCGACGGGAGCCTCGGAGCTGGCAGTCGCCTTCCCCGGCTGGACGCTCCCCGGCGTGATGGGCGCGGGCGCCGCGCAGACGCTGATGAACCTGCACCGCGTGCTGCCCGGCGAGCGCGTGCTGATGGTCGGCTCGGGGAACGTCGGGCTAATCGTCGCCTTCCAGCTCCTGCAGGCCGGCGCACGGATCGCGGCGGTTGTGGAGGTGGCTCCGCAGGTCGGCGGGTGGGAGGTGCACGCGGACCGCGTGCGGCGAGCGGGTGTGCCGATCCTGACGCAGCACACCGTCATCGAGGCGCTCGGAAAGGACCACGTGACGGGCGCGGTCATCGGGCAGCTCGACGAGGGTGGAGAGTTGAGGCCGGGCTCGGAGCGAAGGCTGCGCGCCGATCTCATCTGCCTCGCCGTTGGCCTGAGGCCACAGACGCAGCTTGCCGGGATGCTCGACCTCGAGATGACCCACGACCCCCGTCGTGGTGGACGCGTGCCCGCGCGCGACGAGCGGATGCGCAGCTCAGATGAGCGCGTCTACGTCGCTGGCGACCTCGGCGCGATCTCGGAGGCCTCCATCGCCATGGAGGAGGGTCGGATCGCAGGACGCGCAGCCGCGGCGGCGCTCGGATACGGAGAGGACGGCGAGACGGAGCGGGTGATCGAGGAGGCAGGTCGGCGCATCGAGGTGCTGCAAGGCGACGTCCGCGGAGGAGAGGGCCGGCCGAGGCGGATCATGTTCACGGGCGGGGCCGCCCGTGCCACGCCGGTTGTCGAGTGTTACCAGCGCATCCCGTGCGATCCGTGCGAGGCGGCCTGCCCGACGGGTGCGATCCGCGTCGGGCCCGATCCGACTGCGCTACCCACAGTCGAACCGGCCAGGTGCACCGGCTGCCTGCGCTGCGTGTGGGCGTGTCCGGGGATGGCGATCTTCGTCGTCCGGCCCGGCCCGGAGCCGGGCGAGGCGACCATCGCGATTCCCTGGGAGTGGCTGCCGCTGCCGAAGGCCGGCACCATGGGGCGCGGATGCGACCGCGCAGGGCGCAGCGTGTGCAAGGCGCGGGTAGTTCGCGTGCTTCCGCCGCGGGAGGCGGGCCAAACGGCCGTGGTCGAGCTGGCCGTGAACGCGAGACACGCCAACCGCGTGCGCGGCTTCATGATGTGAGAGGAGAGGATGACATGCGGCACGTGGCCTGGATGATTGGTCTTCTGACCCTCGTCGTCCATGGGCAGGCACAGTGGACGTCGATCGGGCCCGGCGGCGGAGGATGGCTGTGGTCGCTGACGGTCGCGCCAGACGAGGCGGGCACCGTCTACGTCGGCTGCGATGTCGGAGGCGTCTACCGCAGCGCCGACCACGGGCGGACGTGGCAGATCGTGAATCGGGGCCTCGGGAACTGCTACGTCGCCGCGGTCACGGTCGATCCCCACGACCCGCGCACCGTGTATGCCGGAACGCACGGGGGTGTCCACAAGAGCACGGACGGCGGCGACCGGTGGGCGATGAAGCGCAACGGATTCCCCCAGATCGAGACCTGGGGTATCAGCGCGCCGGTCGCGGCGGTCGCGGTTGACCCGCGGGACGGCCGGCACGTCCTGGCGGGCATCGGCGAGCCGCGCAGCCGGCGCATGCCGAAGGAGGGCCAGCGCGCGGGAATCTACGTCTCGCACGATGCCGCGGAGATCTGGGAGTTCGTGCCCGAACCCGCCGACCTCGCCCAGGCGCCGGTGTACTCCATCGTGTTCGCTGGCGGCAGGCCAGCGACGGTCCTCGCCGCGACCGCGCTTGGGGTCTACCGCAGCGACGACGGGGGCGCGACTTGGGCGAAGTCAAGCGCAGGCCTGCCGCAGGCGCCGACGTGGGAGATCGCGGCTGATGCGAAGCCGGCCGTCTTCTACGTGACCTTCGCCGATGCCGAGACGAAGACAGGCGGGGTCGCCCGAAGTGACGACTACGGGCGAACCTGGCAGGCCGTTCAGTCGGGTGAGAGGGGCGACTGGGACTACTGGCGCATCGTCGCCGATCGGCAGCGGGCCGGCGTCGTCTATGCCTCGGTGCGCGCGGACGCAGGCATCTTCCGAAGTGCCGATGGCGGCGCGACATGGACGCGCGTGACGCGGGAGGGCAACGTGCGGTCGGCGTGGTTCGGGCGCGGCTTCATCTGCACGGCGCTCGCCATCGACCCCCGCGATCCGCGGCGGCTGTACTACGCCAACGACATGGACATCTACGGGACCGAAGACGCGGGAGAGACGTGGGCGCAGACCGCGACCGATGAGGTCTCGCCGGCGACACCCGACCAGCCGGCGCGCTGGCGCGGCAGGGGGATCGAGACGACGTGCAGCTCGTGCGTCGCGGTGGCGCCGGGCTTCCCGAGCCTCATCTACCTCGGCTACTGGGACACCGGCCTGTGGCGCAGCATGGATGGAGGCCGGAGCTTCAGTTGGGTCACGGAGCACATGGGCTATGGGAAGGCCTCGGCCATCGCCATCGACCCCCAGCGACCCGAGCGCGCGTGGCTCGCCTACGGTTCGAACTACGGGCCGCACCGCATCTGGCGGACGGACGACTACGGACGCGACTGGAAGCTCGTCGGCTATGAGGACACCGGCCTGCCGCCGGGCGCGGTATGGAGCCTCGCGGTCGATCCCAGCAGCCCCATGGTGCAGCGCCGCATCTACGCGCCGGTGAACGGGCAGGGCATCTTCTGCTCGCAGGATTGCGGCGAGACCTGGGCGCGGATCGACTCGGGGCTCGGGGAGAACCTGGAGTTCACCAACCTCGTTCTCGATCCCCGCGATCCGCAGCGCATGTCCGTGGGAATCCGGTTCGGGCGGAAACGAGGCCAGACGCTGCGCGGCGGCGTGTGGCGCAGCGAGGACGGCGGGCGCAACTGGGTGCGGATCGGGGACATCCCCGAGCGGCCGTACCTCGCCGTCGCGCCATCCGACCCGAGCGTGCTCTACGTCGGCGAGCGAGACTACTCGAGCCTGGGTCGCGGCGGAGTGTACAGACAGACAGTGGCCGGATGGCAGATGCTGGTTGAGCGGCTGGACGAGGGCTTCGGGAATGTGGCGCGCTCATACATCGCCCGCGTGGCGGCGGACCCGCGCGACGCGAACGTCGTGTACGCGACATCGGTGGACGAGGGCTACGACCTGGACTGCGGCAAGGGCGTGTTCGTCAGCCGCGACGGCGGGGCGACGTGGAAGTCAATGAACGAGGGCCTCTCGCGGCTCAACGCCCTGGACTTCCTCATCGACCCGAACGACCCGGACCGTCTCTATGCCGGAACGGGCGGCAACGGCTTCTTCGTCTGGGGGCCGCCGGCGCCCGAGGGCCCCCGTCCTCCCCCCCTGACGGACGAGCCGCCGCCACCCGATCCCGCGTGCACGACCGTCGAGGGCTGGACTTGCAGCGCCGAGAAACTCCACGACATCACGGCACACCACGAGGCCTTCTACGGCGGCCGGGGGTACGTCATTGCGGTCATGGATACGGAGCAGAACGGCTGTCACCTGGTGAAGCGCTTCGCCGAGCCGATCGACCTCTCGGGTCAGCACATCCTGTCGCTCAGGCTGCGTGGCGCGAATGCCGATGGCACGCCGCTGTGCATCTCGCGTATGGTGATGCGCGATGGCGCGGGCCGGCGCTTGCTCTACGAACGTGACCTCCTCCCAACCACCACGTGGACCCTCTGCGAACTGCCGCTGCGAGACTGGGAAGGCGAGGACTGCGACAGCACCGATGTCCGTGAGTTCGACTTCGAGTTCTGGGCGCCCTATCCCGAGGCCAGGCCCTACGAGCTGGCCGTCGGCGCGATGAGGTTCCGCTGACCGTGCCCGGCAAGGGTTCTGCAGCCCCTCCTGCGAATAGCGCCTCACCCATGGCCCAACCCAACATCCTCCTCCTCGTGATCGACTCCGCGCGTGCGGACCACTTCTCGTGCTACGGGTACGACCTCCCCACGACGCCGAACATCGACCGGCTGGCGAGTGAGGGTGTGCGCTTCGAGGCCGCGTACAGCGAGTCATCGTGGACGCTGCCGGCGTGCTTCTCGCTGCTGACGGGACTCGCGCCGCGCGAGCATCAGGCGGAGGCCGTGAGGACGCTGCCGCCGGAGATTCCCGGCCTGGCCGAGGTGCTGCGGCGGCACGGATACGCCACCTTCGTTGCGTCAGCGAATGACTTCATCGGGCCCAGGACAGGCCTGGACCGAGGCCTGGACACCTTCAGGAGTACACCGCAGACAGCGTTCTGGACGCAGGCGTTCTACCGCTATGGCCCGCAGCGCCTGGGTTGGGCGGACTGGGGCGGAAGGTGGATGACCGCCCGCTTCCGCGAGTGGTTGCCGCGGGCCGCGCAGCCCTGGTTCGGGCTAATCTGGTACAACGAGCCGCACCATCCCTACAGCGCCCTCTGGCCGTTCACGACGCGCTTCCTGCGTCGGCGCATGTCGATCGTCCGCCGCGTATCGCTGGTCTGTCGGATGCGGCGGATGCTGTCGTTGGCGCCCGTGGCGACGTCCGACGACCTGCTGGACATGCGCGGCCTCTACGACGGGTGCCTGGGGTACGCCGACCACCTAGTAGGTCGCGCGCGCGCAGTCCTGGAGCGGCAGGGGCAGTGGGAGAACACCGTGGTCGTCGTCACCGCCGATCACGGTGAGATGCTGGGCGAGCGCGGCCTACTGGGACACGGTCGGGCCGCCGACATGTATCGGCCGCTGCTGCGGGTGCCGCTGGTCGTCCGGTTCCCCGGCATGGAACCACGGGTGTCGAACGGGATCGTGCAGCTGGCGGACATCGCGCGCACTCTTGCCGCAGTAGGCGGCGCCGACGGCGACCTCGCGCCCACCGCCGTCGAGACCGTGGACCTCCGCGAGGCGGCTGAGAGAACGGGTCGGTCGATGGCGATCTCCGAGCGAACGCCAATGGGAGAGCGCAGCGTGCTCTCCGCGAAGAAGAAGAGCCCCGCTTTCGACCTCACCCCCCACTCGTGCCACATGACCTCCGTCCTGCGCGACGGCTGGAGGCTCATCCATCGCGCCGACGGCCGGCATGAGCTATACCACCTCGCTGACGATCCCGAGGAACGCGTGGAGCTATCTGCGCGGGAGCCGGAGCGGCTGGGGGACTTGCTGCAAACCGTCGAGGACTGGCAGTCCCGCGTCGTGCCTCACCCCGCCACCGCAGCCCTCACGAAGCACGACGAAGCCATCGTCGAGAAGCGCCTGCAGGACCTCGGCTACTTCTGACCTGCCGCTGCCGTCAACCCGAGACCCGAGACCCCGAACCCGGAACCTGCCTTTGCTGGCGAGGGCGTGTGAGAATCGAACTCACCTCGGACGGCGCTAGCCGGCCCGACGCTGGGTTTGAAGCCCAGGGAAGCCACCAGGCCCCATCCGCCCCCGTGACGGCAGTTCAGAGTCCAGAGTCCGGAGTTGGCGCACTGCTACACAACGCGCACGAGGCCGGCGTCGCCTTCGGTGAGTTGACCGATGGAGGCGAAGGAGCCGGCCGGAAGTCCCTCGGCAAGGTCGGCGAGAAGCGCGATCGCGTTGGCTTCGGAAACGGCGATTAGCAGGCCGCCAGAGGTCTGCGGGTCGGCGAAGACCTTCGCGGGAGCGTCGTGGGGCGCGCTCCACTTAGCGAAGGTCTTGGCGTGGTCCAGATTGCGGAAGAGGCCGCCTGCGGTCATGCCCATCTCCAGGCACTCGCGGGCGCCGGGGAGGAGGGGCACTGCGTCGGCCGCGATCTCCGCCGCACAGGCGCTCGCCTGCGCCAGCTCGTGAGTGTGCACGAGCAGGCCGAAGCCAGTGATGTCGGTGCAGGCCGACGCGCCGTGTCGGAGCATCGCCTCGCAGGCCTCGCGGTTCAGGCGCAGCATCGACGCGACCGCGGCCTCGATCCACTCCTCCTTCGCTTCGTCCACGCGCAGCGCCGTGCAGACCAGGCCCGTCCCCAGCGGCTTCGTGAGAATGAGCACGTCGCCCGGACGCCCCCCCGAGTTTCGCACGATGCGATCCGGGTACGCCTCGCCGATGACCGCGAGGCCGTAGACGGGCTCCGGGTTCTCGATGGTATGCCCGCCGGCCACGGGGATGCCTGCCTCGGCCGCCTTCTCCGCGCCGCCGAGCATGATCTCCGCCATCGTCTCAAGCGAGAGCTTGTCCCGCGGGAAGGCGCCGATGGCAAGCGCGAATCGCGGCGTCGCGCCCATCGCGTAGATGTCGCTGAGGGAGTTGGCCGCCGCGATCGCGCCGTAGGTGTGTGGGTCATCGACGATGGGCGTGAAGACGTCCACCGTCGCGACGACCGCCAGGTCCTCGCGGATGCGATAGACCGCCGCGTCATCGAGGCCCTCGCCGCCGATGAGGTTCGGGTGCTGGGGAGCGGGCAACGCGCGCAAGACCTGCGCGAGGGCGTCAGGGCCCAGTTTGGCCGCTCACCCGGCGCACGACGCCAAAGTTGTCAGGCGGATCTGCTTGCCGGACATGCGAGTCCTTGTGGCACGGGCGGCTCGCCCGTGTCCAGCGGCAGTCACGGGCGAGCCGCCCGTGCCACCGAGTCTCACGGCGACGGCCAGGGGCGGCCGTGCTCGAGGTCGTCGAGCCACAGGGCCGCGATCTTGGCCATTGGCGCCGTGGGGGAGTTCTGGAGGAGCCTGCCGAGGTCCTCTTTCGCCTGCGCCTCGTCGCCGGACGTGCGAGCCATGCGCGCGGCGTTCAGGAGCGCCTCGGGGGCCAGAAGGGTGCCCGGGAACGTGTCCGGCAGGGCGCGATACGCCGCTGCGGCTTCGGCGAGGCGTCCGTGAGCCTCCAGGATGGAGGCGGCGAGGAGCGCGGCGTCATCGGCGAGAGGCTCGGTGAGGCCCGCTTCCGCAACCAGGCGCAGTTGTTCGAGGGCCGCCTCCCACTGGTCGGTGCGGGCCTGCGTCAGTGCGGCGAGGTAGGCTTCGGTCGCCGAGCGCGGGTTCGAGAAGTGGGTGCTGATGAAGAGCCGCCGCTCGACCGCATCGTTGGCGTAGACGCTGTCCGGGTACTTCTCGGCCACCTCGGCGAACAGCGCCTTGGCCCGCTGGAGGTCGCCCTTGCGGAAGGCGCATTCGGCGATCTGTGACGCCGCGTAGGCCGGCGTCGTGCGGGGGTCCGAACCGGGCGGCGTACCGCCCAGAATCAGCGCAGCCATCGGGCCGCGGCCGCGGAGGATGTCGAGGTCGGGAGGGGGCGGCGGCAGGCTGATGTCGAGGTCGGGCGCTGAGGCCAGCTCCCGGTACAGCCGCTCGGCCTCCGCGAAGTCGCCCTGCGCGAAGGCCACATCCGCTAGACGCCACTTCGCCCGGCGTCCGAGGTCTGGCTGCGAGGCGCGTGCGGCCAGGCGGGCAAACGTCTCCTTCGCCTCGGCCAAGTCCTGCCCGCCCGACAGGTCGAGGTCCGCCAACATGAACGCCGCGCGGTCCACAAGTTCGGGCGGGCCGCCTCCCTCGCCCAGAGCCGACTGCAGCAGCGCACGCGCCTCCTCGCGGCGGCCGGCGGTGATCTGCCCCTCGGCCACCCGCGCCGCCAGTTCCAGCCGCAGCCCGGGCGAGGCGTTCGGATGCGCCGCCACCGCCGCATAGGCCTGGGCGGCGGCCTCCCGGTTCCCCTCGACCTCCAGGGCCTCGGCGATCAGCAGCAGGTTCTGAGGCGAGAGGCCGAGTTCGACCGCGCGCTTCAGGGCCGGACCCACGTTGCCTTGGGCGGCCTGCGTCAGCGTCAGCAGCAGCGCCAGGCCGGGAGTCGCCGCCTCCCGCAGGGAGGCCTCGGTCAACTCGGCGAGCTTCGGCAGGAGGTCCGTCTCACGCGCGAGCTTCACAGCCTCGGGTGCAACGATGTCGGCGTCGTCGATGCTGACCGAGGCGGCCCGTACATACTCCCCCAGCGCACCCGCCGGGTCTCCGGGCGCCAGGGCCTGAGCCAACTCGTAGGCCAGCGCATTGGGATCGTGCACGGACGCGCGCGCTTCGCGGTACACCTGTACGGCTTCATCGTACAGACCGCTTCGCGTGAGGACCATTCCCAGCCGCCGCGCCGAGTCCGCGTTGCCCGGCCGGAAGCCGGCGCTCCGCTTGAACAGCGCGACCGCCTCCGCATGGTGGCCCAGCTTCGCCTGGACCTCGCCGAGCATCTGGCACAGGCCGGGATCGTCCGGCTGCGCCTTGAGCGCGGCTTCGTAGTACCCGAGAGCCTCCTCGTTCCGCCCCGCCTGGGCGGCCAGCGAGCCGGCGCGCTCGAGCAGGTTCACATCGTCCGGGCGCAGCGCGAGGAGCTTGCGGAAGATGACCGAGGCCCGGTCGGGGTCCTCATCCGATTCGGCATACGAGGCCAGGCGCTGGAGCAGCACCTCATTCGTCGGATCGGCCTCGAGCTTCGCCTCCAGGGCGGTAGTGAGCTGCTCGGCGGTGCCCTGTACCGTCGCAATGTCATACTGCATGCGCCAGGCCGCCGGGTTGCCGGGATCGGCCTCGATGGCGGTCTCGCAGGCCTTCATGGCCTCGTCCGGGCGCTCGCGGTCAAGCAGCACCCGCGCCAGACGGACGTACAGACTCGCGCGCTGCTGCCCCTCGACCCCGGCCTCGGCTATCGCCGCCTTCGCAGCCTCCAGGTCACCCGAGCCGAGGTACACCTCCAACCGCAGGCTCGCGGCCTCCGGCCTCAGGTGCGGAGGCAACGTCTCCGGCTTCAGCCCAGCCAGCACCTCCCCAGCCTCACGCAGGCGCTCGTTCTCGACCAACAGCCTCGCCGCGGCAAGGAGGGCATCGGCCGCCTCGGTCGGGGAGGCGCGCAACTCGGCAGCCACCTCGCGGTACAGCCGGATCGCCTCGTCGAGGCGGTCCTGCCCTTCCAGCAGCGCGGCGAGCTGGAACATGGCCGGCCGCCGGAACGTGCCCGCGCCTGGGAGAGCGACTGCGCGGCGCAGGTCCGCCTCGGCCTGGTCTTCGCGGTTGAGGTTGCGCTGCGCAAGCGCGTGGGCGGTGAGCGCCTCGGCCAGCTCCTGATCGTTGGCAGCGGCCTCGACGGCCGCAGCATACTTCGCGGAAGCGCCCCGGACATTGCCGACCGAACTCAGCCGCTGGCCGTCACGGATCAGCTGGCGGAAGGGAGGCCCCGCATCCTGCGCAACACACGCGGCGCGGAACGCGGCGAGGAGGGCCAGGGCCAAGAGTGTTCGCGCGCCCATCGCGGTGTACCCAAGACCTAACAACGGTCGAGGCGAGGGGTTTGTTTACCGCGCGGTGGCCAGGACCTGCCGGTACAGGTACGGAAACGTATCCCGGTGGTCGCCCGCGATGTAGAAGCTCTCGCCGCCGTCGGCGACGGTCCGCACCAGGATCGTCTTCCAGGGGCGGTAGTAGTAGTGCGGGTTCGATTTCGGCGGTTGCTCGCGATACCCGGGACCCAGGTCGATCAGGTCGAACACGCCGGTCGCGAAGTGCGCGACCTCGCGCCCCTCCCGCCGGGCCACGTTGCGCACCATCGACAGCGCCTTCAGGTAGACCTCCGGCCCCATGACCGCCGAGCCGAAGTTCAGGAACACGCCGCTCTCCAGGTTGTCGATCGTCTTCGCATAGACCAGGAAGTCATTGTACGAGGCCGCGCCCAGGGCCGCGCCGTCGGCGTTCGGGTGCTCGTGGATGATGTCGTAGCCGATCCCGATGTGCACCGTCACCGGTACCCGCAGGCGATACCCCGCCGCGAGGATGCTGACATCGAGGTACGGCGGGCTCAGCTCGGTGACCATCCGGCCGATGGCCTCGCCGAAGCCGATCCCCTCAGCCGCCGCGGCCTTCGCCGCCTCGTTCAGGCGGCCGGTCTCCTCCCAGAGGCCGAACTCCCCCGTGCGGATGTAACGCGCCACGCTCTCCGTGGTGCCGCCGATGAGCGCGAACTCATAGTCATGGATCGGGCCGGCCCCATTCATCGCCACATGGGTGATGTAGCCGCGCTCCATGAGGTCGATGATGAACCGGCTCACTCCTGCGCGAATCACGTGCGCCCCCATCGAGAGGATGACGGCAGCGCCCTTCGCCTTGGCCGCCACAATGCGCGCCGCGAGCGCGCGGATGTCCGCGTTGTCGAGGTCAGGCGTCTCGGCATCGAGCGGCAGCATCGCCGACAGGTCGAGGTCGTTCTCACGCTCCGTCAACGGACGCAGGACGAGTTTGGTGCGGTCGAACTGCGGGTAGGGCATCGGGATTCAGTCCTCCCCGAACAGGTAGGGTATGAGCCGCCCGTGCTCCCGAAACTCCGGGATAATGACATCCGCGCCGGCGCCAATCAGCCGCGTGCGCTTCCAGTGGTCCACTCCCTCGCGGCGGACCTCATCGGTCGCGACTCCCACGGCGATGCCCCCCACGTCCTTCGTGTTCTCGATCTCGACATAGCCATCGCCAAAGGCCAGGAATTCGGGGCCGGAGAGATGATGTGTCTCGATGATCCGGTTGATGATCATCGCCTTCGAGAAGCGCTTGTAGTCGTCGAGGGCGCCGTAGATGCGTTCACCAAAGAAGCCGTCCACCCGCAACGCCCGCGCCTCGTCCAGCACGTAGGGCTCGTCCGTGCCGCTGGCGAGGTACATGGTTAGCCCGCGCTCCTGCAGCGCAGTCAGCAGCCCTCGCGAACCGGCAACCAGCATGTCGTCCGGGTCGGTCTCGCCGCTCTTCAGCGCCGCCACGCGCCCCTCGATCCGCTGCCAGAGGCGGTCCAGGTACATGTGCTTGTACTCGAGCGGGTCGCGTGGCTCGCCGCCGCGCTGCTTCACGTGCTCCGCCAGCTCGATCATCTGGTAGATCGTCTGCTTCCCCGTGAGGCGGTCCACGTAGTCGGTGACGACCGCTGTCAGCGCGTCCTCCGCTTCCCCCGTCCTCAGGTCGAGCAGGATCTCGACCATCATCGGCACCATCACCTGCTGCCAGCCCTCGCGAATGAGGGAGAGCGTGCCATCGAAGTCGAATAGCACGGAGCGAACCCTTCCGCGTTCGAGCCCGGGGTTGATGATCTCGATCTGCGAACCGGGCAGGAAGTCCCGCAGCGGCGGGTCGGGGATCGATGAGTGTTGCATGGCGCGGTGATTCGCGCGAAGCGAAACGAAGGCCTTCATCAGACGTATGGAGTCGAAAGCCTCACCCCCAGCCCCTCTCCTGAAGGGAGAGGGGAGAACGGCAAGGCAGCCCTCACCCCTCGCTCCCCTCTCCCATTGGGAGAGGGGATGGGGGTGAGGGAGAGAGACGGAGAGAGGTGAGCCGACATGATCCGAGGCGAGCGCGTGACGCTCAGGCCCATTGATGCCGACGAAGATGCCGAGAGGTGCTTCGGGTGGGTCAACGACCTTGACGTGACCCGCTTCCTGGGCTTCGAAGGGCCGCTGACGCGCCACAAGGAGCACGAGATACTGGCCCGCGAGCGAGACCCCGAGCAGGACATCATTCTTGCGGTCCTCACTGAGGACGGGACGCACATCGGCAACTGCGGGCTACACCGCATCAACCTGGCGTCCCGCAAGGCGGAGCTGGGCATCATGCTCGGCGACAAGCGCTACTGGGGGCAAGGCTACGGGACGGACGTAGTGAAGACGCTCTGCGCCTTCGGCTTCGTGCGGATGAACCTGCAGCGCATCCAACTCGGCGTGTTCAGCCACAACCCCCGCGCCCAGCGGTGCTACGAGAAGTGCGGCTTCCAGGTGGAGGGGCGGTTCCGGCGGAGCATCTACAAGGCGGGCGAGTACCGCGACGAGATCCGTATGGCGATCCTGCGCGAAGAGTTCATGGCGCTGTTCCCCGAGCGCGTGCCCGAAGGGATGAGCGAAACATGATACGCGGCGAGAAGACCATCCTCCGGCCGTGGGACGTGGCCGACGCCGAGCGCATCGCGCGCTGGCTGAACGATGACGAGGTCACCCGCTTCCTGCCCTTCTGGTTCCCCGTTACTCAGAAGCAGGAGGAGGCCTGGATTCGCTCCGAGATCCCCGGCGAGACGCGCTTCGCCATCCACACCCTCGAGGGCCGGCACGTCGGCCACTGCAGCCTGAGGGAGGAACCCGGCCACGCCCGCTGCAGCGAGGTTGGGCTCTGGATCGGCGAGCGGGAGTGCTGGGGTCAGGGCTACTGCACCGATGCGCTGACCTCGCTGTGCATGTTCGGGTTCGTGCATCGGAACCTGCACCGCATCTTCCTGCACGTCGTCGCCGACAACGTGGGAGCCGTGCGCTGCTACGAGAAGGCCGGCTTCGCACACGAGGGTCGCCTCCGCGAGCACCGCTACCACGAGGGCCGGTACTGGGATGTACTGTGCATGGGCCTGCTGCGAGAGGAGTTCAGGGAGAGGTTCCCGGAACGGTGGCCGGAGGCGTGAAGGACAAGAGCGTGGGCAGGCCGAATGGAGGGTGGCGAGAAGGGGGTTTGCCAGTGCGCCGGATGGCCTTGGCCGTGACGATTGCGCTTGCGCTGGTTGCGCCCTCCCACGCCGCCTGGGTGTGGGTGTACGGCGGTGAGAAGCATGTGCTGATGCCGCCGGAGGAGGGGCAGCCGCCGTGGGCGGCATTCCCCGATGCGAACGGCGACGGGCAGCCTGACCCGGTCATCACGAAGGTCGAGCTGCGGATCGAAGACGAGGAGGGGCAAGCCATCGTTCGGGCGCGGCTCGGAAAGACGGTTCGGCTGGTCGCGCGGCCCGAGCTGGGCGGCATGGAGCTGGAGCCCCTCAGCGTGACGTTCCGCCTCGCCGGGCCGGTGGGTGAGGTGGAGGTGGTGCCCGACGACGCGCTGCAGGCCGCCGTCGTCCTGGGCACCGCACCGGCGCTCTATTCCGCAACCTACACCTTCCCTGAGCCTCCGAGCCGGGACTTCGTGGGCGAATGGGAGGTGTCGGTCGAGGTCAAGGTCGGGAGCGCGACCTTCGATAGCGCCGACCGCCAGCCGGTAGCCCTGAGGGTGCTCGGGCCGCGAGAGACGACGCCGGAGAAGGTCGGGCGCAAGGTGCGCGGCGGGCTGCAAGACGCCGGCCGGAAGGTCAGGGAGTTTGGGGACCGGGTCGCAGGCGAGGTCGAGGACTGGATTGCGAAGCAGAAGAGGGAGGACATCCCCGGCGCCCTCAAGCCAGTGCAGCCGCGCCAGACTCTCGGCATGGTGCACCGTTCGTTGACGGCGCCCGGCTCGCCCCTGGCCGCCGATGAGAGCCTGCTGTCAGCCGAGCGGGCAGGCGGGCTTCGCAGCCGCATGGGCCCCTCCCGCAGTCTGCTGATCGTGCCGTTTGACGGAGCCTCCGAACCGACACCCGATGGCTGGTTCCCGCTCGGCTACGTCGTGATAAGTGGCGTGCGCCCGCCGGGCGTCGCCGATCTGCAGACGCTGGTGCCGTGGGTCGGCGACGGCGGCCTGCGCGCCGGACGGATCGCCCTGGAGGCCGAGCCCGGCGCAGCAGACGGCACCGTGCACTTCGAGGCCGCCGATTCCACCGTTGCCGGAGACCTTGTGACGGTCCCCGCCACGGTCGAGTGGTTCGACGAGGTGATCTGGCCGGGCCAGACCCAGTTGCGCGTGCAGCGCCACCCGACCCCGCAGGCGGATGGCCTCATCGACGTGAAGCTCGTCTCCGCGGTATCCGGAGGCGCGGCGCGTGTCGAGTTCACGCTACCGGTCGTGGCCCTCCCCGAGGCGTCGGAGCCGCCTGCGCCGCCCGCGCCCTCCGAGGAGACCCCCTCGCCGTCCACCACACCGACGTAGCCCGCTCCCCCGCCACGGCCGCGAGGACTTACCTCGCCGCGCGGGGAACTGCGTCCATTGCCGGGCGGCGTCCGAAGTCCACTGCACACGTGAGGAGAGGACATACGATGGCGAAACGCATCCGCTGTGGAATCATCGGGACGGGCATGATCGGCAAGGCGCACATTGCGCGCTACAAGGAGGTCGCGGAAGCGGAGGTCGTCGCCGTGGCCGACCTCCGCGAGGATGAGGCCCGGCGCGTCGCGCAGGCCAACGACATCCCGCATGTCTTCCAGGACTACCGGAAGCTCCTGGCGATCGACGAGATCGACCTCGTGGACGTGTGCCTACCGAATGCGCTGCACTGCCCGGTGACGTGCGACGTGCTGAAGGCGGGGAAACACGCGTATTGCGAGAAGCCGATGGCCAACAGCGCGGCCGAGGCACGCAAGATGCTCAAGACCGCGCGCGAGACAGGCAAGACGCTGGCCATCCAGCTCGGCACGCTCTTCTCAGCCGACGCGCACGCGGCCAAGCGCGTGATCGACGCGGGCATGCTCGGGCGCATCTACTTCGCGAAGAGCAGCTACTACCGCCGGCGCGGCCGCTGTTACGTGGATGGCTATGCCACGCCTCCGTTCGTGCAGAAAGAAGTCGCGGGCGGCGGCGCGTTGGCCGACATGGGGGTCTACCACCTCGGGCTGATGGTCTGGCTGCTCGGGAATCCTGACGTGCTGACGGTCTCCGCCTCAACGTTCCAGGAAATCCCGATGAACCAGAAGCGCGCCAAGGAGAGCGGCTACAACGTCGAGGAGTTCGCCACCGGGTTCGTGCGCTTCGCCGGCAACATCACCATGTTCTTCGAGGAGGCCTGGGCCACGCACATGGACCGCGCCGACGGCTTCCGCATCTTCGGCTCCCACGGCGGCGTCACCGTCGAGCCCTTCGGCTTCTACACCGACATGGCCGACATGCAGGCGAACGTCTCGTTCGATGTCGGCATGTATGAGGGCCGCCAGAGCCTCTACTTGGGCGACGCGCACAAGGCCCTGCGCCACCAGCAGATGAACCTGGTCTGGGCGCTACTCGGCCGCGTGCCGCTGCTCGACACCGCGCCCGTCGCCGTGAAGGTCGCCGAGATCACCGAGGCGATGTACAAGAGCGCGGAGACGGGGAAGGAAGTGCAGATGGCGAAGGCCGCGGGATAGCGGCGCGGGAACGAGATCAGAGAGGGGAGGACGACGATGACTGAGCGACTGGTGCTTGCCGACGAGCTACGGGCGACCGGCGAGACGGAACGCCGTACACCGCTTCGCACGCGGAGCGGGAGGAAGCCGCGGCCCAGAGAGCTGATCCGCCTACTCCGTGCTTGGCGGGAGGGGGATGAGGCCGAGCAACGAGAGACGCTGGAGTTCCTTCAGGCAGCTCTCGATGAGGACCGACCGTCCTATCGGAAGCTGTTCCCATGAACAGGATCATCCTACTCGATGCTGGGCCCCTTGGGTTGGTCGCCAACCCGAGGGCGTCCGCCAAAGCTGCGCAATGCAGCCTCTGGCTGGAGGCCCTTGCTGATCGGGGGTCGCTGGTGGCGATCCCCGAGATCGCGGACTATGAGGTTCGCCGAGAGCTGCTCAGGGCGGGGAGGCTCCACAGCATCGCCGAACTCGATGCGCTGTGTGAAGCCACCTCGTACCTGCCCATTACAACGGACGTGATGCGACGCGCCGCCCTGCTTTGGGCGAGGGCGCGGGCCCAGGGGAGGCCAACGGCGGACCCAGCCGCGCTCGACTGCGACGTGATCCTGGCCGCGCAAGCCGCTCTGGCTGGGGACCCGGATGACCAGGTCACCATCGCCACCACCAACGTAGGGCATCTTGCCCTGTTCGCAGACGCCCGGCACTGGCAGGACATCCGCTGACAGCGACGGAGGACAGGAGTGCGCACCAACCCGGTTGACCTCGTGAGCTTCTGCGGAGGGTACTGCGGGAAGTGCGGCATCAGCGGCCTGGCGATAGGCCTGCGTCTGGAGACGCTCCAGGCGCTGTTAGGGGCCGCAGACTTCCGGCAGGAGGCCGAGCATCTCGGCTGGCCCCTCATGCGAGACATCGCCACCCGCTGCTGTGAGCAGTTCGACCAGCAGGCCGCCTCCTTCGGCGAACTGGCGGGGCGGCTATTCCCCACCCACTGTCGGGACGGATGCGTGCCTCCGTGTGAGATCGCGCGTTGCTGCCTGGAGAGGAGCTTCACGACCTGCGCCGAATGCGCCGACCTCGACGCGTGCGAGCGGTTCACCGAGCGCCATGCCGAGGCCAAGCAGAACCTCGCTGCTATCCGCGCGATGGGACTCGAAGCCTGGGCCAAGGAGCAGTACTCCAAGGCCGTCAACGGCTGGCGCGAGAAACTCGTGGGCGCTGTGGATGCCGTTTTCGACCAGTAGGCGCGGACAAGGAAGCGCGATTCACCTGATGCGAACGCCCCTCCTACTGCTACTGGCCGCCCCCTGCAGCCTCGCCCTAAGCCAACCGGGCGAGCAGCGCCTGTACGCCTACGCGAGCGTGGGGGACAACCAGTGGGTGAGCGACTGGCCGCCGATCGATAGTCGCGAGACGGTCGAGGCGCTCTTCGAGTGGCTGGACGAGACGTACGGCGTCAGCCGCGTCTACTGGCGGGGCGAGCAGGACCGGATGTGGCTGCAGCACTACGTCTTCCGGACCGAGAGCCCGCTGTACTACGAGTTCTGGATCGACTGGGTCAAGCCGCTGACCGAGCAGGTCGGCACCGACGACCTCGCCGTCGCCGCCGCGCACCGGCGGAAGATGGGGATCTACATCTTCGACGGCCTCTTCGAGCATGGTGCGCCCGGAGACATCGGCGGTTGTGCGCAGTTCCCCTACGTCAGCGAGGACAGACTCCGCGTGGAGCACCCGGAGTGGTGTCCCGTCGATCGCTGGGATGAACGCCGCTGCCCGGGGCCGATCGAGTTCTGCTACCCCGCCGCCCGGCGGGCGCTCGTGGAGCGCTACGTAGACCATGCGGTGCGCTATGGGTATGACGGCATCGCGTTCTACACTTACGTCGAGAACATGGGCGTCCGCTACGTCGATGAGTACGGGTTCAACGAGCCCATCGTGGACGAGTTCAGACGGCGACACGGCGTCGACATCCGCACGGAGCCGTTCGACCGCGAAGCATGGTACCGGCTGCGTGGCGAGTACGTGACGCAGTTCCTGCGCGAGCTTCACGGTGCGCTTGGCAGGCACGGCAAGAAGCTCTCGATGACTCTCCGGTGCGACGAGCCGAATCTGCCGCAGTGCTGGTACGGCACGGGCACGAAGATCCCCGGTGCGGGGATGGTCTACCTCGACTGGGAGTCGTGGGCCAAGGAGGGCATCGTTGACGAGCTGTTCACCTGGACCGGCGGCGACCCCAAGCCTCTCCTCGCTCGGATCGAGGAAGTCTGCCGCGACAAGCCCGTAGAGCGGGTGGCCCTGTCCAGCAGCCCCTTCGACCCCGCCTGGAAGCCCTACATGGACGCCGGAGTGACCCCATGCACGGTAGCTGCGCCTGGCTACGGCATCGACGCGCTCTCGGTGCAGCCGACGAGCGCCGACACGCTGCGCAGCGATGACTGGCGTCTGCGGGCGCAGACGCTGGTGGACATCGCGGGGGGCAAGGTCGCCGTCGAGCCGGCGGCGGCTGCCGCCCTGGCCGGCGACCCTCACGTGCTGGTCCGTCGGGAGACCATGCGCACCCTCGCGGCGCTGAAGGCGGCGGATCAGGTCGGTGTGCTGGAGGCGGGTCTGACCGACAGGGAGTCGTCCGTGCGCATCGCGGCGGCCAAGGCCTTGGCAACCGTGAACGGTCCGGAGACGCCCAGGCGCCTGCTCGATGCGCTGCTCGACGACAGCGGCTTCCAGTTCAAGCAGGAGTGCCTGGAGGCGTTCGTGAAACTCGGCGAGCAGGCGGAGCCCGTGCTCCTCGAAGGCCTCGCGAGCCCCAGCCGGACAGTGCGCGAGGTCTGCGTGCGCGCTCTCGGGCGCACGCACCCGCCCGCCGCCGAGGCGGCGCTGCTGGCGGCCCTCGCCGGGGATGCCGATGCGCGCGTGCGCTTCTATGCGGCGACGAGCCTCGGCAGCTTCCGGTCCCCGGCGGCAATCGAGGGGCTCCTGTTCGCACTCGACGATCCCTCGCTAACGGTACAACATGGCGCGGTCAAGATGCTGGGCGAGATAGCGACGGCGCTCTCAGCGGAGCAGGCTGCCCAGACGCTCGACGCCCTGGCCGGCCTCTTCCGGCAGCACCGGACTGGGTGCCGGCGCGCGGACGCCGCCTGGGGCTGGCGGTCGGTCGGCAACGCCCTGCTCGGATTCGGCGAGGCAGGCAAGCAGCGGCTGGCGTCGATGCGGGAGCAGGCGAGCGACGGGTGGCTGGTATGGTACGCCTACGAGGTTGTGCACGTTCCACAGCACGCGGGCGCCGTGGCCACGTGCACCGAAGACGAGGCCATCGCAACGCACAATCGCTACGCGCCCCCGTTCCCCGGACGGCGGCGCGGGTAGATCCAACCTCAGGACCACGACATGACCGAAGCTGTGGCTTTGGACAGAGACAGGAACGTCCTCAGCGGGCTTGAGCTGCTCGTCGTGGAGCAGGACCTGGCCGATCAGCGCCTGGACGCCCCGGCGACGGCAGCCCGCGAGGCCCTGTTGGCTTCCGGCTTGCCTGGGCGTGTGAAGCCGGGCATGAGCATCTGCATCGGCGCGGGGAGCCGCGGGATTGCGAACATGCCGCTGATCCTGCGGACGACGGTGGAGGTCGTGCGGGAGCTGGGCGGCGAGCCGTTCGTCATCCCCGCGATGGGCAGCCATGGCGGCGCGACTGCCGAGGGTCAGCGGGCGTTGCTGAGGGACCTCGGTGTGACGGAGGAGACGATCGGCGTGCCGATTCGGTCGAGCATGGAGACGGTGCAGCTCGGCGAGATGCCAAGCGGCTTGCCTGTCTTCATGGACCGGCACGCGGCGGAAGCGGATGCGATCATTGCCGTCAACCGCATCAAGTCCCACACGGACCATCGCGGCGAGACCGAGAGCGGCCTGACGAAGATGCTGGCCATCGGCTTCGGGAAGCAGCGCATGGCCTCGATGATCCACCCGTATGGTGCGAACGGTCTGCGCGACCTCATCCCGCAGGCGGCCGAGGTCATGCGGCGCGAACGGAACGTGCTGATCGGCCTCGCCATCATCGACAACGCCTACGCACAGACTGCCGAGATCCACGCCGTCGAGCCGGAGGGCTGGCGGGAGACGGAGAAGCGTCTCCTGAAGCGTGCCAAGGAGTTGACGGCGGGCTTCCCCTTCGACGAGATGGACGTCTGCGTGATATAGAGGATCGGCAAGGAGATCAGCGGCACGTGTCTCGATCTGAACGCGGTAGCGCGCGTTGCGATGGAAGGCGTCGAGGAGCCACCTACGCCGCGCATCCACACACTCGCGGCCCTCGACCTGACCGACGCGAGCCACGGGAACGCGGTCGGAATCGGCCTGTGTGACCTGACGGTGAAGCGGCTCGCCGACAAGATCGACTTCGGGGCGATGTACGCGAACTCGATCACCGCGACGTTCTTCAACCGCTGCAAGCTGCCGATGGTGCTGCCGACCGACGAGCGGCTCTTCCAGGTCGCCGTCGGGACGCTTCACGACAAGGCGCGCGCGAACCCGCGGCTCTGCATCGTCCGCGACACGCTACACTTGGACCGCCTGTGGGTCACGCCCGCACTGGCACGCGATGTGCAGGGAAGGGAAGGCGTTCGCGTGGTATCCGGGCCGCATCCGCTGCGGTTCGATGAGCAGGGAGCGTTGGTGTTGCCGTAGTCAAGGAGCCTGCTCATGCTGCTCTTCCTTGACGAGAGCGGAACCGA
>Ga0194110_10000498_pt1 | contig 50659 bp, 39 predicted proteins | sample TA2Kig1200mmetaG_FD_146192 | JGI IMG/M metagenome (GOLD analysis project Ga0194110, IMG submission 146192) | Freshwater microbial communities from Lake Tanganyika, Tanzania - TA2015032 Kigoma Deep Cast 1200m | ecosystem: Environmental > Aquatic > Freshwater > Lake | place: Tanzania: Lake...
TAAACTATTCGATGATTTCGGCGATGACTCCGGCGCCGACCGTACGACCACCCTCCCGAATGGCAAACCTAAGCTCCTTCTCCATCGCAATAGGCGTGATCAAATGCACCTCAAAACCCACATTGTCCCCAGGCATCACCATCTCCACCCCAGAAGGCAACGTCACCACCCCAGTCACATCCGTAGTCCGAAAATAAAACTGCGGCCGATAACCATTAAAAAACGGCGTGTGCCGACCACCCTCCTCCTTCGCCAACACATACACCGACCCCTTAAACTTAGTATGCGGCGTAATACTCCCAGGCTTAGCCACCACCTGACCACGCTCCACCTCATCACGCTTCGTCCCTCGCAACAACACCCCTATATTATCCCCAGCCTGCCCCTGATCTAATATCTTCCGAAACATCTCCACCCCAGTACAAACCGTCTTAAACGTCGGCCGTATCCCAACTATCTCCACCTCTTCCCCAACCTTCACTACCCCACGATCAACTCTCCCGGTCACCACCGTCCCACGACCAGATATCGAAAACACATCCTCAACAGGCATCAAAAACGGCTTGTCCACATCTCGCTTAGGCTCAGGTATATACTCGTCCACCGCCTTCATCAACTGAAATATCGACCCACAACTCTCACAACCCTCATCCCCACAACCATGCTGCATCGCCTTCAACGCACTCCCACGCACTATCGGCACATCATCCCCAGGAAACTCATACTTACTCAATAACTCCCTAAGCTCCAACTCCACTAACTCTATCAACTCCGGATCATCCACCATATCCACCTTATTCAAAAATACCACTATATACGGCACCCCAACCTGCCGCGCCAACAATATATGCTCCCGCGTCTGCGGCATAGGACCATCATCCGCCCCAACCACCAATATCGCCCCATCCATCTGCGCCGCACCCGTTATCATGTTCTTTATATAATCCGCATGCCCAGGACAATCCACATGCGCATAATGCCGCTTCGAAGTCTCATACTCCACATGCGCCGTCGCTATCGTTATCCCCCGCTCCTTCTCCTCCGGCGCCTTGTCTATCTGATCAAACGACACATACTCCGCCATACCCTTAGCCGCCAAACACCTCGTTATCGCACTGGTCAACGTCGTCTTCCCATGATCAATATGCCCTATCGTACCAACATTCACATGCGGCTTCGTCCGCTCAAACTTCCGCTTCGACATGTCCCCTCCTTTGCTTCTGCTTCATTGGCGGCGGTTTTGCACGCCTTTAGTTTTGACGGGCTCGGGCGATGGCCTCTTCCGCAATCGCCGCTGGCACGCGTTCATAATGAGAAAACTGCATCGAGTAAGTAGCCCGCCCCTGGGTAGCGGAGCGAAGTTTGGTGGCATAACCAAACATCTCCGCCAACGGCACTTTCGCTTCGATCCTCTGGGCGCCGTTGCGGATCTCCAGATGGGTGATTTTGCCCCGGCGCGAGCCGAGATCCCCGTTTACTTCTCCGGTGAACTCCTCGGGAACGATTACTTCCACGGCCATGATAGGCTCCAGAAGTACCGGCTGAGCCTGCCTTATTCCCTCTTTAAATCCCATGGATCCGGCGATTTTAAAGGCCAATTCGGACGAATCGACTTCGTGGAAAGACCCATCCAGCAGAGTCACTCTTACATCTACAACCGGATAGCCCGCTAAGACCCCTCCATCTGCTGCTTCCCTTACTCCTTTTTCAACTGCCGGAATGAATTCCCGGGGAATGGTTCCCCCCTTGATGGCGTCCACAAATTGAATTTTTTCTCCGGGAGGCAGGGGCTCCACCTCCAGAAACACATGCCCGTACTGCCCTCTGCCGCCTGATTGTCGAACAAATCTTCCCTCGGAACGGGCAGCCCGGGTAATCGTCTCCCGGTAAGCCACTATGGGTTTCCCCACATTGACCGGAACGCTATACTCCCGTTTCAACCGATCGACGATAATTTCCAGATGCAGCTCGCCCATCCCGGAAATGATGCGCTGGCCGGTTTCTGCATCCGTGTGATGAAGGAAGGAAGGGTCTTCGTTCCCTAACTTCTGCAATCCCTGATCCAGCTTCTCTTGATCTCCTTTAGCTTTAGGCTCTATGGCCATGGCAATGACCGGCTCTGGAAGGTCTATGGACTCCAGGACGAGGGGATGATCTTCCTCGCAGAGAGTATCTCCAGTCTTCGTTCCTTTTAAACCGACGGCAGCCACTATTTCACCGGAACTGGCGCTCTTGATTTCCTCGCGTGTATTGGCGTGCATCTTCAACAGGCGTCCGATTCGCTCCCGCTTTTTCTTGCTGGAATTGTAGATGGCTGAGCCGGAGGTCAACATCCCCGAGTAAATCCTAAGAAAAGTCAGCTGGCCAACGTAAGGGTCGGTCATGATTTTGAAGGCGATAGCGGATAGGGGAGAGCCATTGACGGGAGAACGCTCTTCTAAAAGGCCGCTTTCCGGATTGATTCCCCGGATTGGTGGAACGTCGAGAGGAGAAGGGAGAAAATCCACCACGGCATCGATAAGTAACTGGACCCCTTTATTCTTAAAGGCCGACCCGCAGAGCACCGGGACGATCTTCGAGGCTAAGGTGCCTTCACGTATTAAGGACTGAATTTCGTCCAAGGAAAACGATCCCCCGGCCAGATACTTTTCCATGAAGGAATCATCCAGGTCTGCCAGACACTCGCATAGCGCCTTTCGATATGCCTCAGCAATTTCCGCTAAATGCTCGGGAATCTCTTCCTCATGATATGAAGCTCCCAAGCTCCCTTCTTCGAAAATAATCGCTTTCATCCGCACGAGATCGATCACTCCCCGAAAATCCCCTTCTGCGCCCATGGGGAGCTGCAGGGGAAGCGGGTTGGCCCGGAGGCGTTCCCCAATCATCTGCACTACCCGCGGAAAGTCCGCTCCTATCCGGTCCATCTTATTGACAAAGGCAATTCGCGGAATGCCGTATTTATCCGCCTGCCTCCAGACGGTCTCACTCTGCGGTTCTACGCCACCCACCCCGCAGAAGACGGCGACAGCTCCATCCAGAACTCGCAGGCTGCGTTCCACTTCTATGGTGAAATCGACATGGCCGGGAGTATCGATGATGTTGATGCGGTGGTTTCTCCAAAAGCAAGTGGTCGCGGCTGAGGTGATGGTTATTCCCCTTTCCTGCTCCTGCTCCATCCAATCCATCACCGCCGTTCCGTCATGCACCTCTCCCAACTTATAGGAGACGCCCGTATAATAAAGGATGCGCTCCGTTGTCGTCGTTTTGCCGGCGTCGATGTGCGCCATGATGCCGATATTTCGTGTTTTTTCTAATTCCAGCCGATTTGCCAAAACCTTACTTCCTCTTCCTAAAAAAGAATAATCCCTGTCCTCAATTATTTTATCGGGTTTTCAGCCTGGACCTGCCTTTTCCTAAAAGGGAGAACTATAAACAGATTTCACCACCGGTAATGGGCGAAGGCCTTATTGGCCTCGGCCATTTTATGGACATCTTCCCTCTTCTTAATCGCCCCTCCGCGGTTGTTTGCCCCATCGATCAGTTCCGCTGCCAGCTTTTCTTCCATGCTCTTTTCGGATCGTTCTTTGGCATAGAAAATCAACCAGCGAATGGCCAAGGCCGTCCGTCTTTCCGGGCGCACTTCCGTAGGAACCTGATAGGTCGCTCCCCCCACTCTGCGGGATTTGACTTCAATGATGGGTTTAACATTGTTCACGGACTTTTCGAAAAGCTTTAAAGGGTCTTCTTTGGTCCGTTCCCGGATGATTTCCATCGCCCGGTATAAAATCCGTTCGGCTACACTCTTCTTCCCCTGGTGCAAAATGTTGTTGATGAACTTGGCCACCAACAAGTTTTTATGCTTGGGGTCAGGAAGAATTTCACGCTTGGTTACAACGCGTCTTCTGGGCATGCGTTCCTCACTTCGGCCTTTTCGCGCCGTATTTTGAACGACTCTTCTTGCGGTTTTGCACTCCCACGGAATCGAGGGTGCCCCGGATAATATGATACCGGACTCCGGGAAGGTCTTTTACTCGCCCACCCCGGATCAAAACCACGGAATGTTCTTGAAGGTTATGCCCTACCCCTGGGATGTAGGTAGTAATCTCGTAGCCGTTCGTCAAACGCACCCGGGCCACTTTTCTCAAAGCCGAGTTGGGCTTTTTGGGGGTGGAAGTATAAACTCGGATGCAAACTCCCCGTCGTTGCGGAGAATTGGTCAACGCCGGCGCTGCTGTCTTGCGTTTTATCTTCTGGCGTCCGAGGCGAACCAACTGATTAATTGTGGGCATTTATCCTCCAGATTTTCAACAACATTAAAATTTTTTATTCTATCCTTTTTAAATACCTTTGTCAATGGGTTTATCAACTTTCAGCATCTCTCCCGGAATTTTCTTTTCCTTCTTCTTCCCCCTCTATTCGAATTCCCACATTCCTGTATCGGGAAAGACCAGTTCCCGCCGGGATCAAACGTCCCAGGATCACGTTCTCTTTCAACCCGCGTAAGTGGTCAGTTTTACCGCTGATTGCGGCCTGAGTCAAAACTTTGGTGGTTTCCTGGAAAGAGGCGGCGGAGATGAAACTTTCCGTGCTTAAAGAGGCTTTGGTAATACCCAAAAGAAGGGGCTCGGCTACAGCGGGCCGCTTGTCCGCAGCTTTCAGCTTTTCGTTTTCTTCCTCAAAGATATACCGTTCCACATGTTCGCCGACCAGGAAATTGGAATACCCCACTTCCTTGATCATCACCCGGCGGAGCATTTGCTTGACGATAACCTCGATATGTTTGTCGTTAATTTTCACGCCTTGCAGCCGGTAGACCTCCTGGACTTCATCGACTAAATACCGGGCTAAGTCCTCTACTCCCAGGATGGAAAGAATATCATGTGGGTTTGAAGACCCATCCATCAGGGCCTCGCCGGCCTTTACTCTTTCCCCTTCGTGCACGCTAATATGCTTCCCCTTGGGAATCGAATATTCTTTGGGCTCACCCACCTCGGGCGTAATGATCACCTTGCGTTTGCCCTTGGTGTCTTTGCCAAAAGATACTATCCCCGTAATTTCACTGATGATAGCGAATTCCTTGGGTTTGCGGGCTTCGAAAAGCTCCGCTACTCGAGGCAACCCACCGGTGATATCTTTGGTTTTTGTTGTCTCCCGGGGAATTTTGGCGATCACATCGCCCTGGTGCACCAAATCGCCTTCCGTTACAACGATATGGGCTCCCACCGGCAAAAGATACCTGGCCATGGCTTCTGATCCGTGGATTTTCAGGGTTCGCCCCCGTTCATCTTTTATGGACACCCGGGGGCGGGCTTCCGGATCCTTTGCCTCAGAGATGACCTTGGTTGAAAAACCGGTCACTTCGTCCAACTGTTCCTGCATGGTCACGCCCTCGACGATATCCCCAAATTTGACCCGCCCGGACGCTTCCGTTAAAATGGGGATCGTGTAAGGATCCCATTCGGCGATTAGGTTTCCCCCTTTGATTGACTGACCGTTTTCAATTTTAATCTTGGCGCCATAGATAATGGGATAGCGTTCCCGTTCTCTCCCGCTTTCGTCCACGATGGCCAACTCGCCGTTCCGGTTCATGACTACCCAATCCCCTTCTTTATTACGAACCGTGGAGAGATTGATAAATTTAACCCTTCCGTCGTTCCGGGGCTGTAAGGCGGTTTGCTCTGCCCGCCGGCTGGCCGTACCCCCGATGTGGAAGGTGCGCATGGTCAACTGTGTTCCCGGCTCTCCGATGGATTGGGCAGCGATGATGCCCACCGCTTCCCCGATGTTGACCATCTGGCCGCGGGCCAGGTCCCTTCCGTAGCACTTCACGCAGACCCCCCGCTTCGAACGGCAGGTCAGCACGGAGCGAATCTTTACTTTTTCCATGCCGGCATTTTCGATCTTCTCCACAAGTTTTTCATCTATTTCTTCGTTGGCCGTGACGATGACTTCTTCGGTAAAGGGATCATAGATGTCTTCCAAAGCCACCCGCCCGAGGATTCGCTCTCCGATGGGTTCAATAATTTCTCCGCCTTCCACCAGGGGAGTCACGAAGATGCCCTCCAGCGTCCCGCAATCATCTTCGGCAATTACCACGTCCTGGGCTACGTCCACCAGCCTGCGGGTCAAATATCCGGAGTTGGCGGTCTTGAGCGCAGTATCCGCCAAGCCTTTACGCGCCCCATGCGTCGAAATAAAGTATTGCAACACCGTCAGCCCTTCCCGGAAATTAGCGGTAATGGGGGTCTCGATGATCTCGCCCGACGGCTTGGCCATCAAACCGCGCATGCCGGCCAGCTGACGAATCTGCTGGGCGCTTCCCCGGGCTCCGGAGTCGGCCATCATGAAGATGGGATTGAAGGAAGGCACGCGTCTCTTCTTGCCGCTGGGGTCGGAGATCATAACGGTGCCCAGTTCTTCCAGTATCTCAAATCCGATGTTTTCGGTGACCTGAGCCCAGATGTCCACTACTTTGTTGTACCGTTCTCCGTCGGTGATTAACCCTTCTTTATATTGGTTTTCGATTTCCAGGACTTCTTGATTGGCTTTTTGTAAAAGATCTGCCTTCCGCGGGGGAATGACCATGTCGTCGATGCAGATGGAAATGCCGGCCTGCGTGGCACAACGGTACCCCAGGTCCTTAAGCTGGTCGGCTAAGATGACCGTCTTTTTGTTCCCGGCAAAACGGTAGCATTGATCAACCAGCGCAGCCAGCTCCTTTTTGTTCAAAACTTTATTGATAAATGAGAAGGGAATCTCCGGGGGCAGAATTTCCCGCAACAGAATTCGGCCCACGGTAGTTTCCACCCTCTCAGCATGGCCGTTTACACTGAGGCGAACTTTTATGGCCGCATGTAAATCCACTTCTCCGGCATCGTAAGCCATGCGCACTTCTTCCGGGTTGGCAAAGAGCTTTCCTGCCCCTTTGGCGTAAGGTTTCTCACGGGTCATGTAATAGAGACCCAGAACGATGTCCTGGGTGGGTACGATAATCGGCTTGCCATGAGCCGGAGAGAGGATGTTATTCGTGGACATCATTAACACCCGGGCTTCGATTTGGGCTTCAATCGAGAGAGGAATGTGTACGGCCATTTGATCCCCATCGAAATCCGCGTTGAACGCTGAGCAGACCAGCGGGTGCAGCTGGATAGCCTTCCCCTCGATGAGGACTGGCTCGAAAGCCTGAATGCCTAAGCGGTGTAAGGTGGGCGCCCGGTTGAGCATGACGGGATACTCGCGGACAATCTCGCTCAGCGTCTCCCAGACTTCATCTTTTTCCTGCTCTACCATCTTTTTTGCGCTCTTGATGGTAGTTACACAACCTTTTTGTTCGAGGCGGTTGTAAATGAAAGGTTTAAAAAGCTCCAGAGCCATTTTCTTGGGGAGGCCGCATTGGTGAAGCCGTAAGTCCGGCCCTACGACGATCACCGACCTGCCAGAATAATCCACCCGCTTGCCTAATAGGTTTTGCCGGAACCGCCCCTGTTTTCCCTTAAGCATATCGGAAAGTGATTTAAGAGGCCTCCCGTTGGATCCCAGAATCGACCGTCCCCCCCGGCCGTTATCGAACAGGGCGTCCACGGCCTCCTGGAGCATGCGTTTTTCGTTGCGGATGATAATCTCGGGCGCGCTCAATTCTTGCAGACGTCTTAGGCGATTATTGCGATTGATCACTCTCCGATACAGATCATTCAGATCTGAAGTGGCAAACCGCCCTCCATCCAGGGGAACTAGGGGGCGCAAGTCCGGAGGGATGACGGGCATTACTTCCAAGATCATCCATTCCGGCTTGTTTCCCGAATCCTTGAATGCATCCACGATCTTCAGGCGCTTGGCGATTTTTTTCTTTTTTACTTCCGAGGAAGCTTCACGCATTTCCTCCCGCAGATAGTCGGATAGTTTCTCCACGTTCACTTTCCGCAAGAGTTCGCGGACGGCTTCGGCTCCCATTCCGGCCAAGAAGGAGTCCGGACCGTATTCTTCTATGGCTTTGCGGTATCGTTCGTCGCTTAAAAGCTCTTTCTCTTTAAGGGGCGTCTTTTTGGGATCGATGACCACATAGGCTTCGAAGTAAAGGACTTTCTCCAACTCCCTAAGGGTAATGTCCAGCAGGTTGCCGATGCGGCTGGGAAGGCTTTTCAAAAACCAGATATGGGCCACCGGTGCGGACAGTTCGATGTGCCCGAGGCGTTCCCGCCTCACCTTGGACTGGATGACTTCCACGCCGCATTTCTCGCAGACCACACCACGATGTTTCATACGCTTGTATTTGCCGCAGTTACATTCATAGTCCTTGGTCGGGCCGAAGATCTTGGCGCAGAATAACCCGTCCCGCTCCGGTTTAAAGGTTCGGTAATTGATCGTCTCCGGCTTCTTGACTTCCCCGTAAGACCAGGCGCGAATTTTTTCGGGGGATGCCAGAGAGATGCGCACGGCATTGAAGGCCATCGGATATTTGGGTTTTTCAAAAAAGCTAAAAAGATCTTCCAAAGCCATTCCCCCTTATGCTTCTTCTCTTTCCAGTTCCAGAAGCTCCATGTCCAGACAAAGGCTCTGCAGCTCTTTGACCAGAACGTTAAATGATTCCGGGACCCCCGCTTCCAGATTATGGCCCCCTTTGACGATAGTCTCATACATACGCGTCCGGCCGAGCACATCGTCCGATTTCACGGTCAGGAACTCTTGCAGCGCATGCGCGGCCCCGTAAGCCTCCAGGGACCAGACTTCCATTTCGCCCAGGCGCTGCCCGCCAAACTGGGCCTTTCCCCCCAGGGGCTGCTGGGTAATCAGGGAGTAAGGTCCTACCGATCGGGCATGAATTTTGTCATCCACTAAATGGTGGAGTTTCATCATGTAGATGACTCCCACCGTGACCTTCTGATCAAAGGCTTCTCCCGATCGGCCATCGAAAAGAGTTGCCTGGCCTGTACCCGGGAGGCCGGCTTCTTTCAAGGCAACTTTTATCTCTTCTTCTGAGGCGCCATCGAAGGCCGGAGAAGCCATGTAAATCCCGCGGGATAAAGAACTGGCATACTCCCGCAGGTCTTCATCATCCAGACTCTCTATCAGAGTATTAAAGGTTTCAGAATTATAAATCTTCTTGACCTTGTCGCGCAGGGCTTTCGGGTTGTATTCCTTTTCGATAATCCGGCTGACTTGTTCCCCGATCCCCTTGGCGGCCCACCCCAGATGGGTTTCCAGGATTTGTCCCACATTCATGCGCGAGGGGACTCCCAGAGGATTAAGAATTATGTCCACCGCCGTTCCATCTTCCAAATAAGGCATATCTTCTTCAGGAAGAATACGGGATATAACTCCTTTATTGCCGTGGCGGCCGGCCATTTTGTCCCCCACCGAAAGTTTTCGCTTGATGGCTACGTCCACTTTGACCATCTTAATGACCCCAGGAGGAAGTTCATCCGCCTTCTTCAAACGGGCTATTTTTTTGTCAAAGGCTCCTTTGATAACTTGTACCCGTTCATCCAGATGTTCCCATATTTTTTCGGCATCGGCGTTTTTCTTGGGGTTCTGGACGCTTAAATCCCGCAGGCGGGAGTCTGAAATCCCGGCCAATATCTCTTTGGTTAACTTGGTATTTTTGGGAATCAGCGTTTTCCCGCTGCGTTCCTCCGAGACCCTGGTGGACACAACTTCATTTAGAAAAAGTCTGCGCACTTTCTGGGCGGCGAGATGTTTAACGATTTGGATTTCGTCTTCCTGATCCCGGTGGATACGGGCGATTTCTTCTTCCTCTATGGCTTTGGCCCGGGAGTCCTTTTCCACCCCGCGCCTGCTGAAAATTTTCGCCCCGATCACCGTCCCTTCCACCCCCGGGGGGACCTTTAAAGAGGTATCCTTTACCGATCCGGCCTTTTCCCCAAAAATCGCCCGTAGCAGCTTTTCTTCTGGAGAGGGCTGGGTCTCTCCTTTGGGGGTGATCTTTCCCACCAGAATATCCCCTGCTTTTACTTCGGCCCCGATGCGGATAATTCCGCTTTCATCCAGGTTTTTCAAGGATTCTTCCCCCAGGTTAGGAATGTCCTGGGTAATTTCTTCCCGGCCCAGTTTGGTATCCCGGGCAACCACCTCGAATTCCTCAATATGGATGGAGGTAAAACTGTCGTCTTTGACCATCCGCTCGCTAATCAGGATGGAATCTTCAAAGTTATATCCGCCCCAGGGCATGAAGGCAACCAGCACATTGCGCCCTAAGGCTAACTCCCCTCTCTCTGTCGCTGGACCATCGGCTATAATCTGCCCCTTTTGTATTCGCTGGCCTTCCTGCACTATGGCCTTCTGATTGATGCAGGTATTCTGGTTGGAACGCTGGTATTTAATTAGATTATAAATATCCACTTCGGACCGGCTGCCATTCCGGCCAATATTATCTGCCCGGACGATGATTCGGGCAGAGTCCACTTTTTCCACTACCCCGTCACGCTCGGCAACCACGGCCACGCCGGAGTCTTTGGCCACCATGCCCTCCATGCCCGTTCCGACCAGGGGCGCCTCGGCTCTAAGCAAAGGAACCGCCTGGCGCTGCATATTCGAGCCCATCAAAGCCCGGTTGGCGTCGTCGTTCTCTAGAAATGGGATCAGAGAAGCGGCCACGCTTACCAGTTGATTGGGAGAGACATCCATCAGGTTGATTTCTTCCGGCCGGACTAACGTGGCCTCCCCGGCAATGCGCGCCTGGATCAAATCCGCTGTGAATCGACCTTTTTCATCCACCGGGGCGTTGGCCTGGGCAATGACTCGGGTTTCATCTTCCTGCAGGGCGGACAGGTACTCGATTTCTTTAGTTACCTGGCCGCCTGCCACCTTGCGGTAGGGAGTAACAATGAAACCGAACGGATCAACTTTGGCATAGGTGCTAAGAGAGGCGATCAAACCGATGTTGGGCCCTTCGGGGGTCTCGATCGGACATACCCGTCCGTAATGGGTAGGATGGACGTCGCGCACTTCAAAACCGGCGCGCTCCCTGGTTAAACCTCCAGGCCCGAGGGCTGAAAGACGCCGTTTATGGGTTATCTCGGAAAGGGGATTGGTCTGGTCCATGAATTGGGAGAGTTGTGAAGACCCGAAAAATTCCTTCACTACCGCGGAAACAGGCTTGGGGTTAATCAAATCATGGGGCATGAGGGTTTCCACGTCCTGCAAGCTCATCCGCTCTTTGATGGCCCTCTCCATGCGCACCAGCCCGATGCGGTACTGATTTTCCAAAAGTTCTCCTACGGCCCGCACCCTGCGGTTGCCCAAATGGTCGATGTCGTCGATCTCTCCCGCACCATCCTTCAACTCGATCAAGTATTTCACCGTTTCCAGGATGTCCTCTTTCCGCAGAATGCGTAAATCCAGCGGGGCATCCAGCTTCAGCCGGTGATTGATCTTGAGCCGCCCCACCCGGGAAAGATCATACCGTTCGGGGTTGAAAAACAGGTTGGTGAAAAAATTCTTGGCTGTTTCCAGAGTGGGAGGTTCGCTGGGGCGCAAACGCCGGTAGATTTCCAGGATGGCGTTATAAATCGTATTCGAAGTTTTATCCTGGGGGTCATGCTTACGGTATTCTTCGATGGGCCGGGTTTCGCTATCGTCAATGCGATCGGAGTTCAATGTATCGCGGAAAGAAGGGGAAACGTTCAGTTGGTCGATGAATAGAATATCAATTCCCTTCACTCCGGCTCTGCGCATCTCCTCCACTTTTTCAACGGTCAATTCCGTGTTAGCTGGGAACCAGATTTCTTCGGTTTGCGGATTGAGGATGTTATGGGCCAGATACCGGCCGGCCAAATCTGGCGGATCGATGGGCACAGCCTTCACCTTGGCATCAATCAATTTCTTCAGGGCTGGCCGGGTGATCTTCCGGTTCTTGCGGACAAGCATCTCCCCCGTGTGCGGATGCTTGATATCTTCCGTGGCTCGTTTGTTGATAAGCAGATCGAAATCGACGCTCTTGGTTATTTTCTCTTCGTGAAAAAAAACCCTTTCCTTCCGGTAGAAATAACTTAGTAATTCCTCGGTGGAATAGCCAAGGGCTCTCAGGAGAATGGTGACCGGCAACTTGCGCCGGCGGTCGATACGGACATAAAGCAGGCCTTTGCTGTCAAATTCGAAATCAAGCCATGAACCCCTATGTGGAATGATCCGCCCGGAGTAAAGGGGTTTCCCGGTATGGGTTTTGCCCTTTTCGTGTTCAAAGAGAATTCCGGGAGAGCGGTGGAGCTGGCTGACGATGACCCGTTCCGTCCCGTTGATGACAAAGGTCCCTTTGCCTGTCATCAAGGGAATTTCACCAAAATAGACTTCCTGCTCCTTAATATCCCGGACGCGGGGCTTGCCCTTTCGTTCTTCCTCGTCCACTTCGTAAGTGATCAAGCGGACTACCACTTTCAAAGGAGCCGCGAAAGTCATCCCCCTATGTCGGCATTCCTCCACTTCGTACTTGGGGTCGCTTAAGGAATAGGAGACGAACTCCAAGGAGGCTGCCTTATTAAAATCACGGATGGGAAAAACACTTTTGAACACCGCCTGCATGCCCATGTCCTGTCGATCTTCCGGGGAGACGTCCTTTTGCAGAAAATTCTCGTAGGACTGCCTCTGGACATCTATTAGATTCGGAATGTCCATGATTTTTTCGATCTTAGAAAAATTTAATCGGACGATCGGATGGCTGCTTAACAAAGACGCCATTCCTCATTCCCTCCCATCCCGCAGTTGGTATGTTAACCAACATGTTACGGCTTTATAAAAGTGAATTCATTGAGGACATAAGTTTGGGCGGTATCCGAGAACATATTTTCTCTGGAATCAAAATCTTTCCCATCAGCGTTCATCTTTGTCCCCAGAAGATATTCTCTATTTAATTTCTACGGTAGCCCCGACATCTTCCAGCTTCTTTTTAACGTTCTCCGCTTCCTCTTTGGAGACACCTTCTTTCACTGGTTTGGGCACGCCCTCGACTAAATCTTTGGCCTCTTTTAACCCCAGGCTGGTGAGCTCACGGACCACTTTAATAACTTGAATTTTTTTCTCCCCTACGCCTGTCAGCACCGCTTCAAATTCCGTTTTTTCCTCGGCGACGGGGGCGGCTTGCCCGGCGCCAGCAGCGGGAGTGGTTGCCACGGCTATGGCCGTGGCTGAAACTCCCCATTTTTCCTCTAAAAGCTTGGACAATTCTGCGGCCTCCAAAAGGGTCAGCCCGCTCAATTCTTCCACGATTTTCTGTAAATCTGCCATCTTTCCTTCTCCTTTGGGATGTAATTTTGATCTTGAAAGACCATTATAAAAATCATTCTTCTTTTTGGCTTTTGGCCTTTAGCAGCTGGGCCAGGCGCGTGCCGGGGGTGGACATCAGACGTGCCAGATTCGAGGCTGGCCCTTGAATGAAACCCAGAATTTTGGCCCTGAGTTCCTTAAGACTCGGAAGGGTCACCCAGGCCTGAATCTCCTCTGGACTCCACAGCTTTCCTTCAGAGCTGGCCACTAAGATTTTCAGCTCGGGAAAGTCCTTGGCGAATTTGGCCAAAACCCGGGCCGGAGCAATGGGGTCTGTGTCGCTCCAGGCCACAGCGATCGGCCCTTCCAACTTCGTTCCCAAAAGCTCCTTATCCGTGCCCTGAATTGCCAACCGTAAAAGGGTATTCTTAACGATGCGATACTCCACGGCTGCCCGGCGCAGCTCGGCGCGCAGATGGGTCATCTTTCCACCATTGAGGCCTATGAAACGGGTCAGGATGGCTACCTTGGGCCGGAGCATTCGCTGATGGAGATCGGCAACGACAATGCTCTTATCCTCTTTCTTCAAATTTCCATCTCCTTTCTCCCTCGCCTTTTCATTCCAGCCCCTCGATGTGAAAGTGCCTGATGATTTTGATGATCTTCCCCAAAATTTCATCCCCTAAGGGTTCGCTTCCGTCTCGGCAGGCCGGTTTTTTCCGCTTAAGCGCCACAAAGCGTACCTACGGTCTTAGACGAAAAGTAATAAGCATAAAACGTGCGGTTAATGGCTTACTTCGTCGCTCCGCGCATGACGTTGGGATCAAGTTTAATCCCTGGTCCCATGGTTGTTGAAATGGCAATGCTCTTAAGATAAGTCCCTTTGCTTGAAGCCGGCTTAGCCCGGACAATCACGTCCATCAGAGCCAGAACATTGTCCTTTAACTTTTCTTCGTCAAAAGAAACTTTGCCGACCGTGGTGTGGACAATTCCGCTTTTATCCACCCTGAACTCCACCCGGCCGGCTTTCAACTCCTTAACTGCCCTGCCCACATCGAAGGTCACCGTCCCAACCTTCGGATTGGGCATCAAGCCCCGGGGTCCGAGGATTTTACCCAATTTGCCCACCATCCCCATCATGTCGGGCGTGGCAATGGCTTTGTCGAAATCCGTCCAGCCGCCAGTGATTTTTTCCACCAGATCTTCAGCCCCCACAAAGTCTGCCCCGGCCTCTGTGGCTTCCTTTTCTTTCTCCCCTTTGGCAAAGACCAAAACTTTCACTGCCTTGCCCACCCCATGGGGAAGAGCCACCGTTCCCCGAACCATTTGGTCGGCATGTTTGGGGTTCACCCCCAGGCGGATAGCCATGTCCACGCTTTCGTCAAACTTGGCCCGGGCAGATTCTTTGACCAATTTTAATCCTGTATCCAGGTCATACCGGGTAGTGCGGTCAATTTTTTTTCGCTCTTCCAGATATGTCTTGCCTTTTTTACCCATACGTTCACCCTTCTATGATGTCGATGCCCATCGACCGGGCCGTTCCTTCTACGGTCAGGATGGCCGCATCCAAGCTGGCGGCGTTTAAATCCGGGAGTTTCGTCTGGGCGATTTCCCTCACCTGCGTCCTGGTAACCTGGCCGACCTTTGTCCGATTTGGTTCTCCCGACCCTTTGACGATTCCCGCTGCTTTTTTCAGCAATACGGCCGCCGGCGGGGTCTTGGTAATGAAAGAGAATGACCGGTCGGCGTATATGGAAATTACTACTGGAATGGTCGTGCCTTCCTGGTTTTTAGTCTGAGCATTGAAGGCCTTGCAGAATTCCATGATGTTCACCCCGTGCTGACCGAGGGCTGGCCCTACGGGGGGAGAGGGATTCGCTTGCCCGGCGGGGATTTGCAGCTTTACCATGCTGATTAATTTTTTGGCCATCTTTGTCCTCTTATCTTAATTCTTTTTTACCTGGGCGAAATCTACTTCTACGGGGGTGGATCGTCCAAAAATACTTACCAGAACGCGTACTTTACCTTTTTCTAAATTTACCGCCTCAACCAATCCATTGAAATTGGAGAAAGGCCCGTCCACTACCCGGATTTGATCGCCCTTTTCGAAGGTCATGCGGTGTTTGGGCCGCAGGAGACCTTCGCTCATCTGATTTTTTATCCCCTCCACTTCGTTATCGGGGATTGCCGTGGGATTGGCCCGGTCTCCGACAAAACCAGTGACCTTGGGAGTGTCTTTGACTATGTGCCAAGTTTCATCGTTCAATTCCATTTTAACTAAAATGTACCCGGGGAAAAATTTGCGGGAAGAAGACTTTTTCTTTCCCTTGATCATCTCGATCACTTTCTCGGCGGGGACGAGGACTTCCGAAAAGAGATCTCCTTTCCCGGCCGATTTGATCCGCTCCTCCAGAACAGATTTCACCTTGTTCTCGAATCCGGAATACGTATGCACCACATACCACTTTTGGGCCATGGGTTAAACCCTCTAGTTTAAAAATATTTTGATCAAATGGGAAAGGCCCAAATCTACAATTCCCAAGAAAAAGGCCATCAAAATCACCGTAATTAATACCACCGAAGTGGAGGCAATGGTCTCTTTCCTGGAAGGCCAGGTAACCTTCTTCAACTCCACCCGCACTTCCCGAAAAAATTGCTTGGCCTTTTGTATAAATTCTTTAATCTTCTCCATTTTATTTTCCTAAAAAAAATATTATTAGTGGCAGGCCAGGAGGGATTCGAACCCCCATCACCCGGATTTGGAGTCCGGTGCTCTAGCCGTTAGAGCTACTGGCCTGCTATCTCCAGCGTTTTTCTGCTGATAGATTGAACGACAGCCGATAAATCGGGGAATTGCCTGCTTACGCTGTAGTGTCTATTTGTCGCCTTTATTTGGTTTCCTTGTGTGGGGTGTGGGTGCGACAGAATCGGCAATATTTCTTGAATTCCAGCTTGTCCGGTGTAGAACGCTTATTTTTAGTGGTGGTGTAATTTCTCCGCTTGCATTGCCCGCAAGCCAGGGTAACGATTTCTCTCACAATTTCTCCTCTGTATATATCAAAGGGCCCTTCTGGCCAGCGATAAATAAGGACAGCCCTTCCCCGTTTTCTTTGGGAAAACTGCTTTATTCAGGGAATAAACTATTCGATGATTTCGGCGATGACTCCGGCGCCGACCGTACGACCACCCTCCCGAATGGCAAACCTAAGCTCCTTCTCCATCGCAATAGGCGTGATCAAATGCACCTCAAAACCCACATTGTCCCCAGGCATCACCATCTCCACCCCAGAAGGCAACGTCACCACCCCAGTCACATCCGTAGTCCGAAAATAAAACTGCGGCCGATAACCATTAAAAAACGGCGTGTGCCGACCACCCTCCTCCTTCGCCAACACATACACCGACCCCTTAAACTTAGTATGCGGCGTAATACTCCCAGGCTTAGCCACCACCTGACCACGCTCCACCTCATCACGCTTCGTCCCTCGCAACAACACCCCTATATTATCCCCAGCCTGCCCCTGATCTAATATCTTCCGAAACATCTCCACCCCAGTACAAACCGTCTTAAACGTCGGCCGTATCCCAACTATCTCCACCTCTTCCCCAACCTTCACTACCCCACGATCAACTCTCCCGGTCACCACCGTCCCACGACCAGATATCGAAAACACATCCTCAACAGGCATCAAAAACGGCTTGTCCACATCTCGCTTAGGCTCAGGTATATACTCGTCCACCGCCTTCATCAACTGAAATATCGACCCACAACTCTCACAACCCTCATCCCCACAACCATGCTGCATCGCCTTCAACGCACTCCCACGCACTATCGGCACATCATCCCCAGGAAACTCATACTTACTCAATAACTCCCTAAGCTCCAACTCCACTAACTCTATCAACTCCGGATCATCCACCATATCCACCTTATTCAAAAATACCACTATATACGGCACCCCAACCTGCCGCGCCAACAATATATGCTCCCGCGTCTGCGGCATAGGACCATCATCCGCCCCAACCACCAATATCGCCCCATCCATCTGCGCCGCACCCGTTATCATGTTCTTTATATAATCCGCATGCCCAGGACAATCCACATGCGCATAATGCCGCTTCGAAGTCTCATACTCCACATGCGCCGTCGCTATCGTTATCCCCCGCTCCTTCTCCTCCGGCGCCTTGTCTATCTGATCAAACGACACATACTCCGCCATACCCTTAGCCGCCAAACACCTCGTTATCGCACTGGTCAACGTCGTCTTCCCATGATCAATATGCCCTATCGTACCAACATTCACATGCGGCTTCGTCCGCTCAAACTTCCGCTTCGACATGTCTCCTCCTTTGCCTAAGGTTCTAGCAGATTTTTTTGTGGAGCCCACGACCGGGATTGAACCGGTGAACCTCATCCTTACCAAGGATGCGCTCTACCAACTGAGCTACGTGGGCCTGGAGCGGGAAACGGGATTCGAACCCGCGGCCCACAGCTTGGAAGGCTGTTGCTCTAGCCAGCTGAGCTACTCCCGCCCGGAAATTTTGAAAAAGCGTTTTAAAATTTACTTTTAGCTTGTAGCTAATAGCCAGTGGCTAAAAAATTCTCAATTAAGCTACAGGTCAATAGCTAATAGCCACAAGTAATTTTTGAAAACCGCAGGTTTCCAAAAATTCTGGTGGAGAGGGGAGGATTCGAACCTCCGAAGGCTTCGCCGACAGATTTACAGTCTGTTCCCTTTGGCCACTCGGGAACCTCTCCATATTTATTTTTCAACTTTCAGCTATCAGCTATCTAAAAAATTGATGGCTGACAGCTAAAAACCGAAAAAATATTGGAGCTGGCGATGGGACTCGAACCCGCAACCGGCTGATTACAAATCAGCTGCTCTACCGATTGAGCTACGCCAGCGAGAAGAAATATTTAACTATATTAAAATATTGTATATTACCTTTTATTTTTTTTTATGTCAATATTTTTTTAATATTTCCTCCAGCAATTTTTTTTATGCCCTTTAAGCACCAAACGGTAAGGGCGACCCGGCCATTTACCAGACAGCCGCGAATGCCCTGAATTCTTTTCACTGCGATTACGCTTTTCGCGCCAGCAAAGACCAGAATGACAGATTCCTTTTTGAAAGGAAATCGGGGTTGAAACAACCAGATTTTTCGGCACCCCTTCGATTAAGAACTTTTGGAAATTCTTGTAATTTCTAAGAAAAACCCCAAATTTCCCAACAAGCGCATCAGGGATATAGGGAGAAAAATTAATTTTAAAGTTGCCTTTTCAGGGAAAACGGGAAATTCCCTGCAAAAGCACCCCCTCCAGAAGTCCGGAGTCGACCACCAGCACCCTTTTTAGCTTAAAAACATCCAGGAGACCTAACACTATTGCTACCCCCGGGACAATCAAGTCTTCTCTCCCTTTTTCCAGGCCGGGAAAACTCAATCGCTCCCGCGCGGGAATGGTATTTAAGTTAAGGTAAATTTTTTTTAGGGATTGGCGGGAGATTTGATGGCCGTTGATTTTCAGGGGGTCGTAAAGTAAAAGTCTTTGATCGATTGCCGCCAGCGTGGTCATAGTCCCTGCTGTTCCCACGAGGTCCGGTTGGAGGTAGTCAAGTTTTAATCCTCCTCTTTCGAATTCTTGGCGAAGTTCTCCCAAGATTTTTCGGGTATGGGTTTTAAGCAGCTCCAATTCTTCTTCCTTTGGCGGATCGTTCTTAAGAAATCCTTCCCTCAGGGCTACAGCCCCCAAGGGCAAGCTTCTGGTAGCTCCTGGGTAATTTCTCTTCACCCAGATGATTTCCGTGGACCAGCCCCCCACATCGACAACCAACCAGGATGGGGCCATACCCTTCAAAGACCAAAGCACTCCCCGAAGCATCAGGCGGGCCTCCTCTTCTCCGGAAATGATATGTAAGGAGAGGCCAGTCAGTTTATGCACTTGCTTAATGAACTCTTCACCGTCCTTTGCCGCTCTCACCACTCCCGTGGCCACGGCGAAGACCGTCTCCACTCTTTCCTCCCGTAACACATCCGCAAAAAACTGGAGGGCTGCAATGGTCCGTAAGACGGCACCTGCATCCAGCTTGCCTTCCCCGGAAAAATTGCCACCCAAACGGGTAATTCGTCTCTCCACCCGCAAGGGATGGAAATCTCCCCCTGCGGTTTTCTCTGCCAGAAGAAGCCGCACGGTGTTCGAGCCAACATCTATGGAAGCATAACGGGAAAAAGCCATGAGGTGCTGGAAAAAATTCAGTGGTCAGCTGTTGGATAAATTAGATGGGGTAGATAAAATAAATGAAATTGGGTTGAATTTTCCCGAACGATCTGAAAAACTTTGTGAATTGATTCCTCCAGAAGAATATCCAGCAGAGAAAACTTTTTTTTCTCCGGATAAATCACTTCTGGCTCTCCTTTGATCCCGGCCATCTGGGCCGCCATGGTAATGGCATCCTCGAGGGTTCCCAGTTCATCTATTAAGCCCAGGACCTTGGCTTGGTCGCCGGAAAAAATCCTTCCATCAGCCAAACCCCGCACTTTCTCCAAAGGAAGTTGCCTCCCTTCGGCCACCGCCCGGATAAATTGCTCATGAACGCTGTCCAGCACTCCCTGGAGTAACTTTTTTTCTTCTTCGGTCATCTGGCGCATGGGAGAGCCGATATCTTTATGCTTGCCGCTTTTGATCACCGTGGAGCGCAAACCGATTTTGCGAAACAGTTCTTCGACGTTCAAACTCTCGACGACCACTCCGATGGAACCGGTGATCGATCCGGGATTGGCTATGATTTTATCCGCAGCGCTGGCAATGTAATAACCGCCGGAGGCGGCTGCAGAACCCACCGAGACCAAAACTTTTTTCTCTCGCTGGGTTTTTTTCACCTCGGCATGAATTTCTTGGGCCGGGCCTACAGCTCCACCTGGCGAATCGATTCGCAGCACGATGGCCTTAACTTTTTCATTTTTACGGAATTTTACCAGCTTTCCGACCACGGGTTGGGAGTCGATGATTACTCCTTTGATGTCGATTATAGCTACTTTCTCATTACCCCAAATACCTTCCTCCCGGCTGGAAAGATAAGAAAGGGCCCAGATGCTGATGACAAAAAGGCCAAGCAGCACGCCAAAGACCATCATTCCCAAAAGTACAGGGTGCCTTCTCATCTGGGGGTTACCGCTCCCGGAAGTTGCCGCCTTCCCGCGCCCTCCTCTCCAGCCCTTCCTTCAACATGCGGCCGAAGTCGGAAGTGTCATCGTCATAGACTGTTAACGGTTCTTTCCGGGAAGGATGCGATTGATAGCGGCCGATGTCCTTGATGCTCAGGCCGATTTTGTGTTTCTTGGGATCCACGTTGATGACCACGGCTTGAATCTCTTCTCCAACTTTGGCCACTTCTGTTGCTTTTTCCACTCTCTGGTTGCTTAGTTCGGAAATATGAACCAACCCTTCGATCCCCGGTTCGATTTCTACGAAAGCCCCAAATTTTGTGACGTTCGTAACCTTGCCCTTGATGAGCTGACCTACTTTGAAACGATGATGGACATCGTCCCATGGGTTTTTCTGAATCTGTTTGATGCCCAAAGAGAAGCGTTGATTTTCCTTATCGATATTCAAGACGATGGCCTGAACTTCCTGCCCCTTTTTAAAAACCTCCGAGGGATGTTTGAGACGTTGAATCCAGGAAACATCCGAGATATGCACCAGGCCGTCGATACCCTCGTCGATCCCGATGAAGATACCGAAATCGGTGATATTTTTGATTCGCCCCTGGATTTTCGTTCCCACTGGATAGCGTTCGGCAATAGTATCCCAGGGGTTCGGGCTGGTTTGCTTTAAACCGAGGGAAACCCTTTTCTGTCCAGGATCATTATCCAGCACCATGACTTCCACCTCATCCCCTAGGGAGAGAATCTTGGAAGGATGCTTGACTCGTTTGGTCCAGGACATTTCCGAAACGTGCACCAAACCTTCCACCCCTTCTTGCACCTGGACGAAAGCTCCGTAATCTGTAATGGAAGTTACCTTTCCTTTGACTCTCGTTCCCACGGGGTATTTTTCGGCCACTTTCTCCCAGGGATCGGGGAAGGTTTGTTTCAGCCCCAGGGATACACGCTGATGTTCCCGGTCGAATTGCAAAACTTTGACTTTGATTTTCATGCCGAGGGTCAGAACTTCTGAGGGGTGGTTGATCCGCCCCCAGGAAATATCCGTGATATGCATCAGCCCATCGATCCCTCCCAAATCAATGAAGGCGCCATAATCGGTAATATTTTTAACCACCCCTTCGGCAATCTGTCCTTCTGCCAAAGTCTCCAGGGTCTTCTGCCGGTGCGATTCCCGTTCTTTCTCCATAAGAATCCGGCGGGATAAAACCACGTTCCCGCGCCGCCGGTTGAGCTTGATGATCTTGAACTTGAACGTGCCGCCGATGAGTTTTTCCAAATTGCGGATGGGGCGGATGTCCACCTGGGACCCGGGCAGAAAAGCCATCACCCCGATATCTACGTTTAGGCCTCCCTTAATTCGGGAGACCACCTTCCCTTCGATCACCTGATCGTCGTTCCAAGCGCGACTGATTTCTTCCCAGAATTTATATTTATCCGCTTTCTCCTTAGATAAGTTCACCAGCCCCGTTTCAGATTCTTTCCTTTCCACAAAAACATCGACGGGGTCGTCAACCGACACAACCAGCGCCCCGTCCTTGGTGACGAATTCCCGCAAAGGAACCTGGCCTTCCGATTTGAATCCAATGTCTACGGTTACAAATTCAGGTCCTACATGGATTACCCGCCCCCGGACGACTTCTCCTTCTTGCACTTCGTGCAGGCTTTCTTCGTAAAGGTCTTGGAAACTTTCCCCTTCTTCGGGTTTGGTCTTGGTCTCATTTTGTTCTCCCATTGCCTCTATCGGAGGACCATCCCCCATTTTCTCAAAAAAAAGCTCTTCCTCTTTTACTGACATTTAAATAACCCCCTCAAACTTTTTCCTCCAAATTATTTTTCAAGTTATTAACACCCCCACCCTAACCCTCCCCCATCCAGGGGGAGGGAATTTTGGATCCCCCAGTATCTCCCCTCCCCTGGCGGGAGGGGAATGGGGGGAGGGGGATAAAAAAGCAAATTCCTATACAATAAAATTATAGCATATTTAAAAAAAACCACAACCACAATTAAACCCCCCTTTTTTGTGGTCACGAATGATTCGTTATACCTGGTGGCGGATTATCCTTCCCAGACCCGGGATTAAGGTCCCGCCCCGGCGGGATTGGCAGCATGAGGTGCTGGCCCTAATTTAATTGTGAACTGCGTAATGTAAAATAGTTGAAAAAATTTCAATAAATTCCAAAGTCCGCAATCTATATGCCGATGCCTCTCCGCCTAAGGCGGACTCATAGCCCTGAACCCAGGGCTACGATTAGGGATTCTACAAAGTGAAGAGGGGCGAGCAATTAGATATTTCCGGCTTAATTTTCTTTACCCTTTAAGACAACTTGAAGCATACGCGCGACGACCTCTTCCGGGGTTAATCCGGTGGAGTCGATTAAAAGGGCATCTGTAGCCCGGCGCAGCGGGGCCAATTCCCTCGAGGAATCCTGCTCATCTCTCCGGGCCATTTCCTTTTCTATCTCTTCAACTTTTAAGGAAAGGTCTGTACCAACAAGTTCTAGCTGGCGTCTTCTGGCCCGTTCCCCCGGTTCTGCACTCAAAAAAAATTTATATCCGGCATCGGGAAAAACAACCGTTCCTGTGTCCCGGCCTTCGGCCACGATTTTTCCCTTTTCTCCAATTTTGCGCTGAAGCCGCACCATGGCCTCCCGCACGGAACGTTTCATTGATACCCTGGAAGCCATCCACCCAATTGCCGGCTCACGAATCTTCCGGGTTACATCCTCCCCATCGAGGATTACCCGTTTTTCTTCGTCATCTCCCTTAAAAATAATTTTTATGTTTTGGCATAGACCTTCTAAGGCTGCTTCGTCTTCAGGGTTGACGCCCTCTTGCCTTACTTTAAGGGCTACTGCTCGGTACATGGCCCCTGTGTCCAGATAAAGATAGTGGAGATACCGGGCCAGAATCTTGCTCACCGTGCTCTTCCCGGCCCCCGCTGGACCATCGATGGTAATGATTTCTTTGCGGCATTTTTCCTTTTTCTGTTTAAACCCCTTGCCCGTCAAAGTTTTTCCTTCTTCCATGATTATTGCACCTCCTTCTTAGCCTATCGGGTCGAAAAAATCAATTTATTTTTTCAGCTCTTTCCCTTTTTTGCCTGAGGGTCGTACCCATAATATGGGGAACAAACAACTTCTTTTTAGGTTCCGCAAATTTTTTTTGACAAAAGAATGAATTGAAGTATAATTTGTTTTAATCTTCGAGCCTGCGCTCCTTAAATATTTAAGGGAAATATTGGGAAGCGGGCCAGGGCAGAGCTTAAAACACATCTGCCTCCCGGACTTGGAAAGGAGACGCCTACGAAACCCAGCATAAGCTTAGCCAATATTCTATGGAATATTAGCCTTTCTTTTTCATCCACCCTAATTGGGCCTTTGAGCCAATTGTTCCGGCGATGAGTACTTTAATCGACACGCATAACCGCAAGATCAATTATCTGCGCATTTCCATCACCGACCGATGCAACCTGCGCTGTCAATACTGTATGCCCAAGGAGGGAGTCTCCCAATTCGGCCACTCCGAAATTTTAAGGTATGAGGAAATTCTAAGGATTGCAGCGCTGGCGGTAAAGAAAGGCATCAATAAGATCCGTGTTACCGGAGGCGAGCCCTTAGTCCGCAAGGATGCCGTCCAGCTTATCAACCACCTCTCCCTCCTCAGGGGCGTTGAAGACTTATCCATGACCACCAACGGAATCCTTCTGGCGGATTGCGCCCCGGCCCTCTTTCAGGCTGGGATGAAGAGGGTGAATATCAGCATGGATTCCCTTGAACCGGAAAAATACCGGCGGATTACCCGCGGGGGCGACCTCTCCAGGGTATGGGCCGGGATCGAAGCCGCCCAATCCGCTGGAATTTTTCCCATCAAAATTAATGTCGTGGCCATCGCCGGGTTTAACGACACAGAGATTCTCCCTTTTGCCCGTTTGACCATGGAAAATCCCCTGCAAGTCCGTTTCATTGAATTCATGCCTGTCGGCTCCTTAAGTGAATGGCGCCCTGAACACTGCATATCTGCAGATGAGATCAAACGACGGATCGAAACTTTCCATCCCCTGGTTCCCGTAGATAACAGTAAAAACGGCCATGACGGACCAGCCCGGTTGTTCAAATTCCCCGGAGCTGCCGGGGAAATCGGGTTCATCAGTCCCATCAGCGACCACTTTTGCGACTCCTGTAATCGTTTGCGGCTGACAGCCGATGGCAAGTTAAAGACCTGCTTGTTCTCGGATGAAGAGGCCGACTTGAAATTCCTGCTGCGCTCCGGGAGGGATGACCAAGAATTGGATAGGAAACTTACCGGAGCCATCTCTCAAAAACCCCTCCGCCACGGCTTCCTGGGGGGAGTCATCAAAAGATGCCATCGTCCAATGGTGAAGATCGGGGGTTGATCTATCTCCTCAATAACGAAGCCTAAAGACATAAGCCTGGCCATTTTTTCCGGCTTCCTTCTCATACTGGCTTTCCCCAAATTCAACCTGGAAATTCTGGCCTGGGTTGCTTTAATTCCCTTATTGTGGGCCATCAGGAAAAAAACTCCTCCTCAGGCTGCTTTCCTGGGCTTTGTTACGGGCCTTGTTTTTTTTACAGGGATCCTTTACTGGATTTACAACGTTCTCACGGAATATGGCCATCTGCCGGGTTGGATAAGCATCTTTCTCCTGATTGTGCTTACAGCCTATCTGGCTCTTTATTTTTCTCTCTTCGCTTTTCTGCTGCGCTGGGTAGCCGGTAAAACCAGCCTGCCGGAAACTCTTTTCGCCCCTCCCCTCTTTGTTTCTTTGGAATACCTCCGGGGCCTCATTTTTACCGGATTCCCCTGGGAGCTTCTGGGTTATTCCCAATTCCTCAATCTTCCCATGGTGCAGATTTCTGACATGACCGGAGTGTACGGAGTCTCTTTTATCATTGTCCTGGCTAATGCGTCCCTTTATCGGTTGGCCATAACTTTACCCCATCGAGGCTGGATACCGGCGCTGAAAGAGGTTCTGGCATCAGGAATCATCATCGCTTTGTGCGGCGCCTATGGCGTGTGGAAACTCTCGGCCCTTGAAACCAAGGCCAGGATGAAAACTACTTTTCGGGTTGCCTTAATTCAGGGAAACATCCGCCAGGACATCAAATGGGAACCCCGTTACCAGGAAGAAACCTTGAAGATTTATTCGGATTTAACCCTAAGAGTGAAAGATCAGCGCCCTGATTTAATCATCTGGCCCGAGACAGCCACCCCCTTTTTCTTCCAGAGCGCCTACCCTTTTCAAACCCGCATCCTGGAACTTTCCCATCAGGTTAATGCGCCCCTCCTCTTCGGCGCGCCGGCTTTTGAGCGCCAGGGCCGGAAGGCCGATTATTTTAACAGCGCCTTCTTAATCTCTCCCCAGAAAAAAATCCTGGGCCGCTATGATAAAATTCATCTCGTTCCTTTCGGGGAATATGCTCCCCTTTCGGGCTTTCTCGAATTTACCAGGGACATTATCGGAGCCATCGGCGATTTCACCCCGGGTAAAGGAGTGGTTAATCTTTCTTTACCCTGGGGAAATTTTGGCGTTCTCATCTGTTACGAAGCCATCTTCCCCGATCTCACCCGCCAATTCGTTGAGCAGGGCGCCCAATTCTTGGTGAATATCACCAACGATGCCTGGTTCGGTAGAACCTCTGCTCCTTACCAGCACCTTTCTATGGTCACATTACGCGCTGTTGAAAATCGTGTTTCCATAGTTAGAGCAGCCAATACGGGGATTTCAGCCCTGATTGACCCAAGCGGCCGGATAGTTCAATCCACTGATCTCTTTACAAGGGAAACGCTTTCGGGTAAAATACATTTAAGTAAATCGTCAACCTTTTATACGAAGTGGGGAGACGTTTTTGCTTATTTGTGCCTGGGCGCTACTTTTTTATTTTTGATATCTCTGTTTTTTAGAAGGGGTTAACGTGTGGAACGAAGTGCTGGATAAGATTTCTTTACTGGAAGAAAAAATTCAGGCCCTCCGAGGTCATCTTTGACTTAGATTCGAAAATTGCCCACCTTAAGCAAATCGAACAAGAGACCCTCAAGCCCGACTTCTGGAACGATAACGAAAATGCCCAAAAAATCCTCAAGGAGAGGACGTCCTTCAAAACGACTGTTGATTTTTGGGAAAAGCTGAACTCGGAAATGGAAGAGGGCAAGGGTTACTTTGAATTAGCCCGGGAAGAAAAAGACGAAGAGACCCTGCGGGAAGTTTACGCCAGAATCACCCGGCTGGAAAAGGACATCCAGGCCGCAGAGTTCAAACATATGCTCGGGGGAGAAAACGACCCCAACAACGCCATTGTTTCCATCCACTCCGGCGCCGGGGGCACGGAAGCCCAGGACTGGTCGGAGATGCTTCTGCGCATGTACCTGCGCTGGGCCGAGCGTAAAGGGTTTCAGTGCGAAATTATCGACTACCTTCCGGGAGAAGAAGCCGGGGTGAAAAGCGTCACCCTCACGGTCAATGGCGAGTATGCCTACGGGTATCTTAAAGCCGAGTCGGGAATTCACCGTCTGGTGCGCATATCCCCCTTTGACGCGGGAAAACGCCGCCACACTTCATTCTCTTCGGTCTTTGTCTATCCGGAAATCAAAGAAGATATCGTCGTGGATATTAATGAAGATGACCTGCGCATAGACACTTACCGTTCCAGTGGAGCCGGCGGCCAGCATGTCAACAAGACCGATTCGGCAGTTCGCCTAACCCACCTGCCCACGGGTATCGTTGTTCAGTGCCAAAATGAGCGCTCCCAACATAAAAACAAGGCCATGGCCATGAAGGTGCTCAAAGCCCGCCTTTATGAGCTGAAAAGAAAAGAGCAGGAAGAAAAAATGGAGCATCTCCATAGCGTGAAAAAGGACATCGCCTGGGGAAGCCAGATCCGTTCTTATACCCTGCAACCGTACCGCTTGGCCAAGGATCACCGGACCAATTTGGAAGTGGGGAATGTGGACGCGGTATTGGACGGCGACCTGGACCAGTTTATTGAAGCCTATCTGCTGCAAAAGACGGCCTGAAAAAATTTTTTGGACGCAGATAAACACAGATTTTCAAGATTAAAAATAGGAAAACCAATAAAGCACAGGCGTAAAGCAAAAAATAGAGACAAGGTCATTTTTTTATTATATTTGATCTTTTCTGCGTGTATCTGCGAAAATCTGCGTCCCATTAAATTTAAAAATGGAACTATATATCCTCGGATCCGGAACCTGTATTCCCACGGTAGAACGCGGCCCTTCCGGCCTGGCCCTGGCCTTTGGTTCACACCTTATTCTTTTCGATGGCGGAGGCGGGTCTTTGCGCAATCTTCCCAGCCTTAGCCTTGATTTTCGCCGGGTGGATTGTCTTTGTATCACCCATTTTCATCCCGATCATGTTTCCGACTTCGTTCCTTTCCTTTTCGCCATGAATTACACGGTGGATTTCGTCCGCTCCCTGCCTTTGCACGTGATTGGCCCTAAGGGCTTGAGAAATTTCTACGATCAACTGCGGGGAATTTTCGGCCGCTGGATCGAAGCCCGGACTTATCCGATTTTATTCCATGAGACCGAAGAAAGCCTCCTTTCTTTTGCGGATTTTACAATTGAAACTCTCCCGATGGCCCATTCGGCTGCCAGCGTGGGCTTTCGAGCGATGTTCCAGGGCCGTTCCCTGGTTTATTCCGGGGATACGGATTACTGCCAAAATATCGTCAAGCTTGGCCGGGAAGCAGATGTTCTAATCTTAGAGTGTTCTTTTCCCGATGAACGGAAAACCGCAGGGCATCTCACCCCTTCTCTGGCGGGTAAGATTGCCCGGGAGGCCTCTTGCCGGAAACTTCTGCTCACCCACTTTTACCCCGTATTCGCCGGGCGCGACATTCTTAAGGAATGCCGGCAAGAATTTTCCGGGACAATCATCCTGGCCGAAGACGGCATGCAAATAACGATTTAATCTTTTCCGCCGGCTGGCCAGAGGAAGAAAAAAAATTAGCCACAGAGGGCACAGAGCTCACCGAGTTCTTAAAACCGAAAAAATAAAGGATAGTGTCAAGTGTCTAAAGCGATCCGCCTGAGGCAAACTAAAGTTGATGATCTCGTAAAAAGTCAGAAAGCCCCTTTTCCTGTCATTCCGGCGAAAGCCGGAATCCAGTTATTTCAAGGAGTTATCAAACCTCTGGACTCCGGTTTTCACCTGTCTGCCAGGCACAGGCAGGCCGGAGTGACGACTTTTTACAAGGCCATCAAAATTGATGGATTCGTAAAAAGTCCTGTTCCTGTCATTGCGAGGAGTTCCGCATTGGCAGGATGACGAAGCAATCTTGTCTTTTCGGGCACTTATAAAAACGAGATTGCTTCGTCACGCCCATGGCGTGACTCGCCATGACCCTTTCGCGCCTTTTTACAAGATCATCAACTTTAATCTCATGAAAAAAAACTTCCATATCCAGTGGCACATAACCAACCGCTGCAATATTCATTGCCGGCACTGCTACCAGGATGATTTTTCCGAAAGATACGATTTGGATGGGACAGGACTCATCAGGGTAGCGGACAACTTCCTTTCTACCATCGGAGAATGGAAGCAAATGGCTTGTATCCACCTTACCGGAGGCGAGCCCTTATTAAACCCGGAGATGTTCCCGCTTCTTTGTCATTTGGCTGAACAACCCGCGGTGGAAGAGTTAGGAATCATTACCAACGGCCTTCTCCTCGATCAGCAGCTAATAAGAAGGCTTGAGGCCATTCCCAAACTGAAAAAGATCAAGATCTCCCTGGATGGGCCCGACCCCGAAACCAACGATGCCATTCGCCCCATGGGCACTTTTCATAAGGTGATGCAAGCTCTTTCTTTATTTGACAGCGAGAGAGAATTTGAAGTTCTCCTGATGTTTACGGCAATGAAAAGAAATTATAAAAGCCTGCCGGCACTCATCCGCCTCTGTGAAGATTTAGGAATGGCCGGGTTAATCATTGAGCGTTTCATTCCCTGGGGCCAGGGAACAAGGATTCGGGAAGAAGCGTTAAGTAAAGATAACTGGAAAGAATTTGTGGAAAACCTGTGGGAATATTTTTCCGGGGAAATAAAGGAAGGTGAGATTTATCCCTACCAGGCCTTTCAGATCAACCTTAAGGGTAGAGAGCCGGAATTATTGGGCGCGTCCTGTGTTCTCGGAGTGGACGGCTTTTGTATTATGCCCGGGGGCGATGTTTTCCCGTGTCGGCGATTCCCCGTGGCCATAGGGAACCTCTTGCAGGATTCGTTGAACAAGATATGGGTCGACTCGGAAATACTTCGGCAATTGCGAGAAAAGAGAAATTTCAAGGGCAGGTGCGGAAGTTGTGCCGTGAAAAACTGCCGGGGGTGCCGCAGTCTGGCCTTCTCTTTAACCGGGGATTACCTTGAGGAAGATCCCCACTGCCTGGCCCAATCTATTGCTATTGGGTAGAAAGGAACGAAGGATGTCCGCTGAGAAGAGTTTTCACATGACCCCTGAAGAATTCCGCCGGTACGGACGGGCGGTGGTGGACTGGGTTGCCGATTATTATGAGAAGGTTGAGTCTTTTCCGGTTTTATCCCTGGTTCCGCCCGGAAAAATTCGCGCTGCCCTCCCCCCTGAACCACCTCTTCAGGGTGAAGCCTTCGAAATGATTCTTAAGGATTTAGACAGGCTGATTATTCCCGGAATCACCCATTGGCAGTCGCCCAATTTCTTTGCTTTCTTTCCGGCCAACACTTCCGGACCTTCCATTTTAGGGGAGCTGCTTTCAGCAGGCCTGGGGGTCCAGGGGATGTTGTGGGCCACGAGTCCGGCTTGCACCGAACTGGAAAGCCATGTCCTGGACTGGCTGGTGGACATGTTGGCCCTGCCGGAAAAATTCAAGTTTAGCGGAACAGGCGGCGGAGTTATTCAGGACTCAGCTTCCAGCGCTTCTCTCTGTGCTCTCCTATCGGCCCGCGAGCAGGCCACGAACTTTGAAAGCAACCGACGCGGCTGCGACGGGCGGCTTGTGGCCTATGCCTCTACTCAAACCCACTCCTCCATCGATAAGGCGGTCAACATCGCCGGAATAGGCCGCCAGAACCTCCGGCTAATCGAGGTGGATGGCGCTTTTACTATGCGCCCGGACAGGCTGAGAGAGCAGATTAAACAGGACCGTCAAGCCGGCCTGATTCCCTGTTTCGTATGCGCCACAGTTGGAACTACATCTTCCAATGCCATCGATCCCCTGCCGGAGATAGGCAATATCTGCCAGGAAGAAGGCCTCTGGCTTCACGTTGACGGAGCTATGGCCGGCACGGCGGCCATCTGTCCTGAGTACCGCCACATTCATTCCGGGTTGGAATTTGCCGACAGCTACTGCTTTAATCCCCACAAGTGGATGTTTACCAATTTTGATTGCAATTGTTTTTATGTGGCTGACCGGGCCGCTTTGATCAATACCTTAAGTGTTTTACCGGAATATCTGCGCAATCAAGCGACTGAGTCGGGGGCGGTCATAGACTACCGGGACTGGCAAATTCCCCTGGGCCGGCGCTTCCGTTCCCTGAAGCTTTGGTGGGTCATCCGCCACTACGGGGTGGAAGGTTTACGCTACCATATCCGGCGCCACATTGAACTGGCTCAAAATTTTGCGAAATGGGTTAAGGATGACGACCGCTTTGAACTTGCTGTGCCGCCGCCGTTAAATTTGGTTTGCTTCCGCCACGTAGGGGGGGAAGCCATCAACCAGAAATTGTTAGAGCGGCTAAATCAAAGCGGGCGCTTATATTTAACTCATACGAAGCTAAGCGATAAATACACCCTCCGCTTCTGCGTTGGCCAGACCAATACCGAAGCTCATCATGTGTATCAAGCCTGGCAGGAGATTAAAAAGGCCGCCGCTGAAATTACTCCCTCTTAGCAAAAAAGAAAAGTTTTTCCCATAAACAGTAAAATGTTTCCTTTCCTCCATAAATTTGCTTTTACCTTAACTTCCTTAAAATGAACTAAGGAACGGAAAAGAAACCTTTATTTCCCGTTTCGGAATAGACCGAAGAAAGGGTATGGGTTTTGCTCCAATATTTGATGATCTCGTAAAAAGTCGTCACTCCGGTGAAAACCGGAGTCCAGAGGTTTGATAAATCCTTAAAATAACTGGATTCCGGCTTCCGCCGGAATGACGGAAAAATTGGATTTGGGCTTTGTTTCGGATTTCGATATTCGGATTTGGGATTTTTTTAATTCCCCAAACCTCGTAAAGAGTTGGTTACCATTTATGAATTTATTCGGCAGCTGGAGTGAATTATGAAAACAGTGGATGAGCTTGTGGCGGAATGGACCGGAGAAGAACGGGAAAAATTAAAATATCTTATTAAAGAATGCCAAGAAAGGGAAAAGGAATTAATAGAGAACAGGAGAACCCGCAGAGAGAATCTAACCAAACTTAATGAATCCCTGATCTCCCTCTTCTCTGACCTTTCTCAGCTAAAAGAGCGGACGTCCAATTTGGCCGATGATTTATCAGGGATTTACTTAAAATACTATAACAAAAAAATCCCCTGGTCATAAACGGGTGCTTCTGGCATAGATTCAATCCGCAAGAATGCCAACTTACCCTTCATCAACCATCGGGTTCTGATGCAGCCCTTTACTCCCCTGCCGCTGCCTCCTGAGCAATCGGGGCGACAAATTATACGGAATGAAAATAACGGTCTGAACCCCCTTTCCTTCCCCATCTCCAATTGCACACTGAACAGACCAGCAGGGACCGGGGGTTGCACACTTAATCAGCCACGGGGTAAGAGGGGACGTTGGTTCAAAAGCAAATTATTATTGACAATGGACTTGGTTAAGTATAATTTGAGATCATGTCGAGACAGCCAAGACTGGATGCGCCCGGGACATTACATCACGTGATAGGGCGGGGAATTGAAGGAAGTAATATCTTCTGGAAGCAAGGAGATCGAGAGGATTTCTTGGATCGTATAGCGAAACTTTGCGAAGCGAAGGCATTAAGCGTTTATGCGTGGGCCTTGCCGGACACACATTTTTACTTATTGGTTAGGACTGAGAACAAATCTCTCTCATGGCATGCGGAAGCTGCTGACCGGGTATGTGGTGAATTTCAACCGTAGACACAGGCGTTATGGCCATCTCTTAAATATTACCGCCGATGAGGAAGTACTCTGCTTTGGACGTTGAGAAAGTGCCTATATTTGGACGGCCAGGAAATTACCCCCTTGGATGTTATTTCGGTCCTCCCATAGCTTTTTAACTATGCCTCATCCTTACCCTTGGTCACTTTCAAACCGGCTGTTTCTGGCCACTTCCTCACCGGCGGTAATATGATGTATGTATGTATGTATCGAAGTCTGCCCCCATGACTTCTGTACCCACGCGGTCTACCGCAAGATAGTCCGTTCCGGCGATGGCCATACGGTGATCCACAGGCTCGCCGCCTATAGGGCCATTGCCCTCCATTCCTTCAAAGCCGTCGGGTACCCCCAACTCGATGTACAGGTGGCGCCTCTGATTGCCAGTTTATCCCCGATGATGCAGACTGGGCGCGGCTATGAAGCTCAATCCCTTTTCGGTGAGGGCTCGGGCTGTGACATTCACAGACTCATGTTTGTCCAGGTAATTTTGCAGCAAGACTTTCATTTCACCGGAAGCTTCGATCTCCGTCTTGTCCCGGAAATAATCGAAAATGTCTGAAGGGTGTTTCCGTTTCTGTTCGGCGCCAACCTCACCCCCTTCATGCTTGGCCGCGATATTGGCCACATGGCCAGCAATCGCCACCAGTTCGTCCCGACGATTGTAGGGCTGTCTAACAATGCTTTTCCAGGTCTCGGTGATATGGTGCTCGATTCGGACCATACTTTCCAGGCCCAGGTCTCTACGGAACTGAGCGATGATTTCAATGGTTTCGTTGTTCACGGAGTTGCTCAAGTTAAAGCCAATAAGCGGGCAAGAGCCATCCTCCCCTGAAAATAGTTTCGCTCCGATTAATGTCCATAGGGCCGAATAGGGGTTGTCGTTTCCCATGAAGACCGAAATTTTGAATTCGTTCTGAATCCCCAATTTACGCAACATGTACCCCAATAATACCGTTCCCGGGTTTATGTTCAAAACCTGGCGAATACCATAGTTGGTATAATAGTAAAGAAATTCATCCACCCAGCGCAGGGCATAATCATTTGGTTGGCCTATCCCCCCGAAATATCCAGTGATGGTCTCCGGCCCGCCAAGGTGGACGTTCGACCCATCAGTGCCCTTGGTGTCCAGCGTCTCCACAAAACTCGCCCCCATCACGTTCATAGCAGCGGAAAAAGCCAGGATGTCGCCCTGGTCCTTCTCTTGCTCTTTCATTTTGCGCACCCGGATAAAGCGGCCCGGCATGAGCTCCTTACGGTCGATGGCTTGTTTGGCTTCTTCAATTACCCAGGGGAAGTACTGAGTAGCACTTATTTCCAGGATGACGGCGAATTCATCCTGGAAGGTCATTTTGTCGACCTTCGCGCCCAGGACGGCCCGCCGGTAGTCCGCTATAGAAATAAAAACGCCGGCGTCCCGCTTAGCCATCAGCCATTTCACATCGGCCAGATAAGGTGATTTTTCTTTTTCCAGCCGGGAGAGCAGATTTTCCAGCTTGCCGGCCTCAGCGGCCTTGCCGTTGATCTCTTCCGGAGTGCCATATTTTGCCACCACGTCCAAAAAGTCGTTCACTACCCGACTCTTCGGATCTAACAATATAGCATTTATCTCATCCAGGCGTTTTTCTGAAAGGTGCAGCTGAGCTCTGAGTTTTTCTCGATCGGACATGTTTTTTCCTCCTTTTTTTTGCTGACAGTTCTGATTGGCAATGCCCAAAATAGACTTATGAATTCCTGATGAATAGATAATCCATTTTCAGACTACTCGCTCTTTCTTTTTCTATGAAAATTGATGATCTCGTAAAAAGTCCTTTTTATCCCATTTTCGTCATTCTCGCGAAAGCGGGAATCCAGTTAATTCAAGCAGTTCTGAACTCCTGCTTTCGCAGGAGTGACGGCTTTTCTGACTTTTTATGAGACCATCAAAATTCGCAATTTTAAAATTTTGTAACACTTTAGCGATTTGAAAAAATGGTATTAAAGCCTTTGTTGAGGGCCGGGGGTTAGAGCGGAACGCGCCGGAAGCATCGGTTGGGTTTCCGCTTGGCCACGAAGACAGAAGATCTTTTCCTCCGGAGGAGGCGGGGGTTCTTGCCCGCCCCATATGCGGAGAAATAAGCGCCTTATGATTCCAAGCGTTCTGCTCTGGCCCCCGGCCCCTGGAATCCCTTGGCCTTTACAACACACCTTTTTTCAAAGAGCTAAAGGGTTACAAAATTTTAAGCCTGGGATTGAAGGGCAATCCCCTTGTCTAACAGTTCTTTAATCTCCTCCTGGCTGTATCCTAATTCTTTTAGAATTTCCCGGGTATGCTCACCGATCAGGGGGGGACGCCGCTTAATCCCGGGGGCCTCCCCGGAAATGTGTATGGGGGTCTTGATAATTTTGACTTTTCCCTTTCCCGGATATTCAATCTCCTCCATGATCTGCTGGGATTGCACCTGAGGATCTTGAATAATCTCATCAATATTCATGAGCCGGCCACAGGGAACATTGGCCGCAACTAATATGGACTCGAGATTCTGGTTTTTGTATTGTTTGGTCACTTCGGTAATCTCGGCGGCTAATTTCGCCCGATTCTGGCACCTTCCATCGAGCGTAGAGTAGCGCGGGTCCTTAAAGAGGTGGCCAAGATTGAGGGCCTGGCAAAGGTTCTTCCACATTTCGTCCGTCGTTACGGCGATCAGGATATAACCATCCTCGGTCTCAAAGGCCTGGTAGGGAGCTGCGGCCAAATACCCCGATCCCATACGCCTGGGCAACTCTCCAGTCATCGTATATAAGGTTACAAATTGTCCCATTTGCATAATCGCCACGTCCAGCAAGGCAACGTCAATCCTTTGCCCCTTGCCTGTTTTTTCCCGATCCATTAAAGCCAGGGCGATGGCATATGCCGTGTGATTTCCCGCAAGATAGTCCACCATCGTGGGGAGGACGCGAACGGGCGGCCGGTCGGCTTCACCTGTGTTGATCATGATCCCGGACATAGCCTGGGCCACTGGATCATAACCTGGCCGTTCCCGGTAAGGACCCTTTTGGCCGAAGCCGGATATGGAGCAATAAATGATCTTCGGGTTCAGGCGGGAGACGGTTTCATAACCCAAATTGAGCTTGTCCATCGTACCTGGCGTAAAATTTTCTATCAAAACATCAGCCTGGCCAATGAGCTTTAAAACCGCTTCATGGCCTTGAGGATTTTTAAGGTTGATGGCCATCCCCCGTTTATTCCGGTTAAAATTCAAAAAGGCTGAACCGCCGACCGTCCTCCTCCAAAAATCCCCTGAGAGCGGCTCGATTTTTATGACATCGGCCCCCATATCCGCCAGTAACATCGAGCAGGCCGGGCCGGCTATCACCTGCGTAAAGTCTGCAACTCTTACATTTTGCAAGGGCTGCCACAAAGACAATCCACTGTTCATAACAATCTCCTTTTTAAAAAGTTGGTTTCAGAAATTTAATTGTATAGGAAATTCCTTTTTTCGTAACAGTTTAGCGATTTGAAAAAATGGTTTAAAAGCCTTTGTTTTGGGCCGGGGGTTAGAGCGGAACGCGCCGGAAGCATCGGTTGGGTTTCCGCTTGGCCACGAAGACAGAAGATCCTTTCCTCCGGAGGAGGCGGGGGTTCTTGCCCGCCCCATATGCGAAGATATAAGCGCCTTATGATTCCAAGCGTTCCGCGCTGGCCCCCGGACCATGGAATCCCTTGGCCTTTACAACACACCTTTTTTCAAAGAGCTAAAGTGTTACCTTTTTTCAACTTTAGTCCGCCTTAGGCGGATCACTTAGACGTTTTACACTTATTCGTTAATTTTTCTTAATCATGGTTTTAAAACTCTGTGATCTCTGTGTCCTCTGTGGCTAATTTAAATGTGAACCAATATCCGCTTTGCTAAAATCATGTCATATTGCCTGACCAGAAACCTATTTTTTTGGGTACAGGTGGCACATGGTGAAATGATTGGGTTCTATTTCCGCCCAAAGCGGTTCATTCCTAAAACAGATGTCCATGGCCTTCGGACAGCGGGGGTGGAACCGGCAACCTGAGGGAGGATTAATCGGGCTGGGCACATCTCCCTTGAGAATGATCCTTTTCTTTTTCTGGTCCGGATCTAAAACAGGGACAGCGGACATAAGGGCCTGGGTATATGGATGAAGCGGTTTGGCCAGAAGTTTTTTATTGGAAGTCAGCTCAATGATCTTGCCCAGATACATGACGGCAATCCGGTTGCTGACGTGGTTGACCACGCTTAGGTCGTGGGCGATCATTATGTAGGATAGGTGAAATTCCGCCTTGAGGTCGCCCAAGAGGTTGATCACCTGGGCTTGAATGGAAACATCCAGGGCGCTTACTGGTTCATCGCAGATAATCAACTTGGGATTCAGGATTAAAGCCCGGGCAATCCCGATGCGCTGGCGCTGGCCGCCGGAAAACTCATGAGGGAAACATTTCATTTTCTCCCGGTGTATCCCCACTTTGTCCAACATGCCGGCTACCCGGTCCGCCACCTCGCTCCCGCTAACCAGACCGTGGGTTTTCAGGGCATCGCCGACGATATGCTCCACGGTAAGCCTTGGATTAAGCGAAGAGTACGGATCCTGAAAAATGATCTGCATCTCGGCCCGCAGCTTTTTCAGCCGGGCAGATTTTAACTCGGTAATATCCTGCCCTTCGAAAAATATCTTTCCGGCTGTGGGCTTAAGCAGTTGGAGAATGGTTCGCCCGAGGGTTGACTTGCCGCATCCCGACTCACCCACCAGGCCCAGGGTCTCCCCCCGCTCGATGTCAAAACTCACCCCGTCAACGGCATAGACTCGTTCCCGGGGCCCGAACAATGTTGTTCGGTTCAGCAAAAAATATTTTTTCAGATCGCGAACGCTTAAAAGGTTTCCGTTGTTCATAATGGCTTCCGGGCCGCCCGTTCGCAGGCCGCTAAATGGCCAGGCTTAAGCTCCAGCAGGTCGGGGATTTTAATTTTGCAGGCCTCCGTCGCTTCCGCGCAACGGGGATGAAAATCACATCCGGGCGGCAAAGCATAAAGGCTGGGTACGATGCCCGGAATTTCCTGGAGCCGGCTCTGCTCTGCTCCCAGGTGGGGAACGGAGGCTAAAAGCTGCCGGGTGTAAGGGTGCAGGGGATCGTGAAAGATGGAGCGCACATCCGCGGATTCGACGATCTTCCCGCAGTACATCACAACTACCCTCTCGGCCACTTCGGCGATTACTCCCAAATTATGGGTGATAATCATGATGCTCATGTTTATCTTGGCTTGCAAGTCGAGCATTAGCTCTAAAATTTGAGCTTGAACGGTTACATCCAGGGCGGTCGTCGGCTCATCGGCAATGAGCAAGGCCGGGTTGCAGCTTAGGGCCATGGCGATCATCACCCGCTGGCGCATTCCTCCGCTGAGATGATGGGGGTACTCTCTGACTCGCCTCTTAGGGTCGGGAATGCCTACCAGATCGAGCATCTCCACGGCCTTCTCCTCTGCCTGGCGGAAACTCAGCCCTTGATGAAGCTGGATCGCTTCCCCAATCTGGCTGCCGATGGTGAAGACCGGGTTGAGCGAAGTCATCGGTTCCTGGAAAATCATCGAAATTCGGTTCCCGCGCACCTGCCGAATTTGGTCCGGGTTGAGACGCAGCAGATCCATCCCTTCGAACTCGCCCCGACCATCCACCAATTCCCCCGGGGGCATGGGAATGAGTTGCAGCAGGGACATAGCGGTGACGCTCTTGCCGCAGCCGGATTCTCCCACCATGCCTAAGGTTTCACCCTGGTCAATATGGAAACTCACCCCTTCCACCGCCCGGACCGTGCCAGCCAGGATGTGAAAGTAAATTTTAAGATCTTTAACCGTGAGAAGTCGGCTCATATCAGACTTGCTCCCGGGACCTGGGTTCAAGGGCATCGCGGAGCCAGTCGGCCACGATGTTAATGCAGGCCACGAGGAGCATCAAGGCCAGGCCAGGAAATATGGAAGCCCACCAGCTGCCCGAAAAGAGGACCTGATAACCCCGGGCGATCGCCAGACCTATTGAGGGGGTCGTAACCGGCACCCCTAAGCCCAGAAAGCTGAGGGTCGCTTCATACATGATCACCCGCGGAACCTGGACAGCGGAGAGGATTAGTACGGGGGTAATCGTATTAATCAGAAGATATTTGACCATTATAGTCCATGGGCCAAAACCGAGGGCATGGGCAGCTTCCACGTACTCCTTCTCCCGGATGGAGAGAACCGTTCCCCGCACGGTGCGGGCGTATTCGGCCCAGCCGGTAATGGCCAAAACCAGGATCATCTTTTCCAGGCCCTGTCCAAAAATTACCATGAAACACAGGGCCACCATGATCAGGGGCAGTGAGAGTTGAACATCCACTGCCCGCATGATTACCGTCTCCCAGAAACCCCGGGTATAGCCGGCGGTCAGGCCCAGAGTAAGACCGATCAGCATCGATATGCCCACGCTGAAGAATCCCACCATCAGGGAGATGCGCATGCCGTAGATGATATTGGACAAGACGTCCCGGCCCAGGCGGTCGGTGCCCAAATAATAAGGATTCAGGCCGCGCTCTTCCCAGATCGGGGGCCTGAGGCGGGACCTTAGGTTTTGCTCGAGGGGGTCAACAGGGGCAATCCAGTAAGCAAAGACCGCGCAAACCACCAGGAAAAAAAGGACAACCAACGCGCCCAGAACCAATTTGTTGCTTAAAAAAGAATGGAGAAGCTGGCGTTCCGCGGGAATGTACTCGAAACCTAAAAAGCGAGCTTTCGGCGGAGCGTAGGGAGCTTCGGGAAGATCGCTAAAAATTGTTTTGGCGGCCGTCTGAACTCTCATTTTTCGTGCCGAATCCGCGGGTCAAGCCAAACGTAGATAATGTCTACGGCCAGATTAAGGGTCAAAAATATCGTGGCCGTAACTAAGGCCCAAGCAATGATCACGGGGAAATCCATCACTCCGATGGCTTCCAGAAAAAGCCGCCCCATTCCCGGCCAGGCGAATACTTTTTCCGTGACAATGGCTCCAGCCAGTAATGAGCCCATCTGCATGCCGGCGATGGTTACAAAAGGAATCAAAGTGTTCTTCAGGGCATGCTTATAGATCACTTTCTGCTCGCTCACCCCTTTGGAGCGGGCCGTCCGGATGAAATCCATGGTCATGACGTCCAGCATTCCAGCCCGGATCAGGCGGATTAAAAGAGCCAGGCGGTAGAGGGCCAGGGAGGTGGCCGGGAGAACAAGATGGGCTAAGGTTCCCCGCCCGGACGAGGGCAGCCATTGAAGTTCTACGGAGAAGATGAGGATGAAGGCAATGCCAATCCAGAAAGGCGGAGCTGAAATGCCGATTAGGGAACCGAGCAGGCTGGCCCGGTCCACAAACTTACCCCGTCTGGAAGCTGCCCAAACCCCAAGCGGCACGGCCAGGACCAGGCTGATAACCATCGTGGTAACTACCAGTTCCAGCGAAGCGGGCAAACGTTCCAAGACGAGCTTAAGGGCTGGTTGGCCGTGGTGGTAGCTGACCCCTAAGTTGCCCTGGACGGCGTTTATCAGAAACAGGCCGTACTGGACAATTAAGGGTTTATCCAGGCCGAGACTTCGCCTCATGGCCTCCATCTCCGAGGGAGGAGCATCAGGCGGCATGAGCAGGGCGAGCGGGTCTCCCGAAATATGCAAGATGGAAAACACAATCGCCGTGACCACGAAAAAAACAATGAGCGCCTGATAGATGCGCCTGAATATGTAAAGGCCCATTCCCCCCTCGCCTCTTGCCTTTTACCGCTTACCTGATTTTCTAATTGGCCTTCTTCAGCTCAAAGGCGAATAGTCTCTCGTCAATCCGGGCTTTGCCATCTTTAATCCGCCTGGAGAAGCCATAGACATTCTCCTGGTAGTAAAGCGGGATCACATAATAGGTTGAATAAATCTTCGCTGAGATTTCATTGCGCAGTTTATCCCGTTTGGCATCGTCCATGACGCTGTTGGCTGCGTCCATCTTTTTTTCCAATTCCGGATCCGAGAAGCGGCCGCGGTTGGTCCTCCCAAAGGAGCCTTTTTTCTCACGGAAAAAGCCGTTCATGGTCCCCTGCCAGGAAAGAGTCCCCCAACCGGCGAGGAAAAAAGGCGATTCATAGCGGTCCACTTTGGGGAAGAAGACAGCCTTGGGGGTGGCCACAACTTTTAGGCGCACGCCAATTTTGGCCAACTGGGCAGCGATCGCTTCAGTTACCTGCTGGTCGTTGATATAGCGGTCGTTGGGGGTGTCAATGACGGCTTCAAAGCCGCCTGGATAGCCGGCTTCGGCCAAAAGCTTCTTGGCCAGGGCCAGGTCGTACTTAGGCTGCTTGATCTCAGGGTTAAACCCGGTAGCATAGGAGCTGACTAACTGAGAGGCCGGGTAGGCGCTTCCTTCCATAACGAAATTGATGATTTCATCCACATTGATGGCATGGCTAATTGCTTGGCGAACCCGGAAATCCTTGAAAGGGTTGGGTTTGCCGGCTGGAATCCCTGGCTGAGCGCTGGGGGCCGGGCCGCCTTTGTCCGAGAAGACGTCAAACATCACATAAATCACCCTCTGACTGGGGCAGCGACTGATATACGTGTTTCTATTCTTCTCCACGCGGGGGATGTCCGGAATGGAAACGCCCCAGCAAGCGTCGATTTCCCCGGTGATCAGAGCAGCCACCCGGGTGGCGTCTTCCGGGATGGGCCGGATGATGACCCTCTCAAAATCCGGCTTGGGGCTGCGGTGCCAGGTTTCGTTGCGCACCAGGCTGATGCGTTCAGCTTTAACCCACTCCACAAACTTGTAGGGTCCTGTGCCGACCATGGTGGTGGACAGCTTGCCGTATTCCGTATCGGTGAAGTATTTGGGGGGAACCATGGATACTGACTCAAGCATTATCAAAAGTTCCGGGGTCGGCTCTTTGGTCACAAAGCGCAGGGTGTATTCGTCCACCGCTATAATATCCTTGTAATCAGGAACCATGTACTTATACTGGCTTTTAGGGTGGGTTTTACACCGTTCCAGGGAATATTTTGCCGCAGCCGCATTGAAGGGTTCGCCGTTATGGAACTTTACGCCCTTGCGCAGTTTGAATTCCCAGGTATTATCGTCGATCAGCTTCCAGCTTTCAGCGAGGTCAGGCTGGATTTTCAAGTTGGCGTCAAGGCTGATCAATTGCTCATATACATGGCGCTGGATGGTGGTTGTGGTCGTTTCGTTTCGGGCATGCGGATCTAAAGTGGCCGCATCCCCCTCGAAGCCGATGACCAGTGGTTTTTCAGACGCAAAGCCGAGGGGGAGAATACTCAAACTAAGAAAAAGGAAACCAAGTACTAACCCCAAAAAAGTAACTTTTTTCATTATCTTCCCTCCTTTGTTTTGTGATTTTCCAGTTTATTGCGAACGTCTTAAATTAAGTTGACATTATGTAGGTTAACCCCGCCTGGCCGTGTTAATAATGGATTACCCGAAATCCCCCCTAACCCCCCCTTTTTTAAAGGGGGATTTTCTGGACACTGCTGGACGATTCATAATGACAACTTTCTTTTGACGTTCACTATAGTAATTTAGTACTGTCCCTTAAAAATTCCCCAATTAAGCCCGGGGCACTCCGGGGAACGCCCCATCTCACTCCGCCTGGCGGAAGGCTTTACTCACGTTTTCTCTCAGTTCCACCGAGGTTAGATAGTCATACGCGGTCATGGCCAGGAGTTTGGCCCCCTTGAGTAATGCCTCCCGGCCCCGCAAGCTCATGGTCGCTTCGGCAAAGGTTTGGGAATGCCCGGGAACCTCAGGGTCCACGATAGCCAGCGAAGGATGAATAGCCGGCAGATAATAGCTGAGATTGCCGATATCCGAGGAACCACGGCGACCATCATCCCGATCAACAGTGATGCCGAGGGCTTCCATATTGGCTCTAACCGTCTCCTCCAGGGGAAGGTTTCGTTTTATCGGATCAAAGGTGGGTTGGATCATCTCGATATTGTACCTCGCTCCGATAGCGAGGGCGGCTCCTGCAACGCATTTTTCTACCCGCTTGAACACATCATCCATGTAGCTCCGGGTAGCTGCCCGGACATAGAAAAGGCCGGCAGTATATTTCGGGATGATATTGGGGGCATCGCCGCCGTGGGTAATGATGCCATGGATGCGGGCGTCTGGCCGGAGTGTCTGCCTTAGAGCGTTGATATTATTGTAAGCGGCCACGATGGCATCCAGGGCATTGATTCCCTGATCCGGCGAAACCGAAGCATGGGCCGCTTCCCCGAAAAATTCGATTTTGAACTTGACCCGTCCGATCATTTCTTCCCCTGGCAGATTGAGCCGACCAGGGTGGCACATCATAGCCATGTCCATTTCCAAAAAAACGCCAGCCTCGGCCAGCAGGATTTTTCCGCCGCCGCCCTCTTCAGCCGGCGTTCCCACTACAGACAGGCCGCCAGGGATATCTTTTAAATACCGGCTTATGGCCAATGCCGCCCCCAAGCTGATGGCGGCAATCAGGTTATGGCCGCAGCCGTGCCCCACACCGGGTAGAGCATCGTATTCGGCCAAAAGGGCAATGGTTGGCCGCTTTTTTTGAAGGCCAGCCGGTCGGGCCAGGAAAGCGGTCTTAACTCCTCCGATTCCCCGTTCGACCACAAAACCTCGATCCTCAAGAAATCGACTCAGGTATTCACAGGCTTTGAATTCCTGGTAAGCGGTTTCGGGATTGTTGTACAAAAATTCGCTGGCGTTTAGTAAATCACCAGACAGGGCCTCCACTTCAGCGCGCAAAAGGTTCTTCGTTTGATCCATACTCCCTCTTTTTTAGATTTATTACAGCTTCTCCAACAGGACGGATTTTAGTATTATTCCCTCTCCACCAACTCGATGCGGGTTCCCTCAGGGCCATCGATAAAAGCTATTTTTAAACCCGAGGGGGTTACGGTTGGTTCAATACTGAATTTTGCCCCTCGTTTCTTCAGGTCAACGGCGGTTTGCTCAATGTCTTTCACCTTAAACCCAAAATGGTCGAGCCCCCGGCTTCCTTTTCCGGGAATAAGCTGGCCGGCTCCCGGCTCCGTTCCCAATAGGGCCACAGGTGCTCCATGCACATCCATTCGAATCAGGGGGAAACCCCGGGATTCGCCGCGGGACACCACCCGGCCATCGAATATCTTCTCAAAGTATTGCACCGCCTCTTCCATGTTTCCGCAGATAATGTGAATGTGGTCAAATCCTGTAATCATCTTTTCTCTCCTTTCTTTTTTTTGCCAACCAAAAATGATTAAGTCGTAAAAAGTCCCGTTTTCGTCATTGCGAGGAGTTCCGCCAATGCGGGACGACGAAGCAATCCGGTATTTTCAAGGACTTATAAAAAAGAGATTGCTTCGCGTTCGCTCGCAATGACTCTTCTGCCGACTTTTTACGAGACCATCAAAATTATTTATTATCTCTTTCCCCCTTGTTCAGATTTCTTAAAAAGTAGGTCCATAGGCCTGTTTTTTGAATTTCAGCAGCAAAAAGGCGCAAAAGATAGAAAATATGGTGCTGAAGCTCAGGCCCACAAAAACCCAGGGCAGGCCGAAGTTCTGGGCAATGTACCCCGAAAAGCTGGAGGCCAGGGAGCCAATGCCAAAAGCAGCAAAAAAGAAAATTCCAAACGCCGTCCCCCTCATCTCCAGGGTGGTATAGCGGGCCAGAAGCACATTGGACATGGGTTGGAGGGCAAAATTTAGAAAAAAATAAACCAGGGCCATGATGAGGAGGCAACTATCCTTGGCCAAGGACATGGAAAAAATAAAAGGTAAACTTAATGCCGACATGCCGAGGAGTTTACGTTCTAACCGCGGCTTTTGCCCCAACACTCCTCCCATATACTGGCCAAAAACCCCCATGAATAAGGCCAGGCCTGAAAGCATGCCCCCTAAGGCTACGCTGTCCCAGGAAAAGATTTTAAAGGAAGTGTGTTTGGCCAGATAGGTGGGCAGGAAGGTTATGGCCCCATGAAAATTAAAACTATGCAGCATATTCACGAGGTATAATAAAACCAGCGGCAGAGCGAAAAAAACCCAGAAGTTTCCTTCCTTCGCGGTAGGCGTTGGTTTTAAACTTCCCCCAAATGATTCTTTTTGCTCCTCCTTTTTTACCGACATGTCGATGAAGAGGGACCAGAGGGAAAGGGCAATCCCGGGGATCGTAAAACAAATATAAGCCTGCCGCCATCCCCATTTTGAACCAATCAGGGCGGCAATAAAGGGGGCTGCGGCTAACCCGATGTTGCCCGCAGCCCCGTGAATTCCCAGACCGCGCCCGTATTCCTTAACTTTGGAAGTGATCAATGAATTGGCCAGGGGGTGGTAAACGCTGCCCAGGGCGCCCAGAAGCGCCAGGCCGGCTGTGAAAAAAAAGAAGTTGGGAGATACCGCCACCAAAAACGACGCCCCGGCTGATCCCAAAAAACAAATCAGGTATAGTTTCTTCGCGCCAAACCGGTTGTAAATCATTCCGCCGGGAAGAGCGCCCAGCCCGTAGGAAAAGGTCATGATATTGCTGATGACCCCCAGCCCCAGGTAACCCATGGAGAACTCCTCTTGCAAAAGGAGCAGAACCGCCGGGAAGATCAGCAAATACCCATGACTTAAGGCATGTGAGCAGCCCATTAGCGCTACGATCATTTTTTCATCACGGGTCATACTAACAAGCGTCCAGTCTTTAGTCTTGTGCCTTTCACTTTTTGCCTTTAGCCTTGCCCCTTTTTTTACCTGGTTATGTTAATTCCATATTTTGGCCCAACCACGAACATATCTTCAATTCCCAGGGCGTAACCCTGGTAGGGCCACTGGTACTCAATCGCCGAAACCATTCCCTGTTGCAGAGTTTGCCCCTTCTCCCCTTTTTTGAAGAAAAGGGTGGTTGACTCCTGCTTGCCAAAGGTATGCCCGATGTCCCGATTGTAATCCCTCTGCAACCGGCCTTCTTGCGGGAGGAGTTTCCGCTCCCGAAGCTTCTTTTCTTCCTTAAGCAGAAGCTCCATTCCAGCCCAATAAACATCTTCCCCGGTCTGTCCTTCCCGCCCGCCGGGAATCGCTGCCTCAAGCATCGCTCTCTCCAGCAGGGCGTACAAGTCCTTTCCTTGCTCATTGGTTACAATGGAGCGGGCCAGGTCAGAGCAGGCCAGGATCAAACCCCGGTCTTTAGCTAATATTCCCGCATCCAGCTTCAAGGAATTCATCTTTTTGGATAGGCGGAAGAATCCCGGCAAGGACGGATAAGGAGTTCGTATGCCGGCATGCATGACCATGAAATATGGCTCAAGCTGCAGGGGGCTTTTCTTGTTCTTCTCAAACTCTTTCAGAAGCTGATTAAATTTCTTCTCCACATCCTTCTCATAAACCGGCGCCCTGTCCTGCAATTTCTTTTCAGCCATATTAAGAGCCCCTTCCATGGCTTCTTTCGTCCCCAATGCGGCCAGGATGTAAGCGCCCAGATCCTGGCCGGACCGAACTTCCCGCCAGGCTCTAAAAAGATTGGAGGCATTTTGCAGCCGGTTAAGGCCGAGGGTCATCGCCCGCCCGATGTCCAGATTTTTCTCTTCTACGCCAAGCGGGCCGTTCCCTGAAAGGGTTTGAATCGCCTCCCGCAAGGTGGCAAATATCCTTTCCCCTTTTTTGAAAGCAATTCCTTTAGCCCATCCGGCATTTTTTAATGGCCGCTGGCTGAGGAGATAAACCTTTCCTCTGGTGTAAATAGAAAGAAGGCTTTCCTTGATCCGGTCGTAAGGGATTCCGGTCATCTCCTGCAGATTTATGGGTGAGCTGGCTAAGACGTTCGCAAAGCCCATCTCTTTCATCAGCCCGTTTAAAACATGAAAAGATCGGAACGGCGGCCGGCTTAAAAACTTTTTGACCGTTGCTTTATCTTCCGGGCTTATCTGCAACGCTCCCTCCACAGCCTGGACGGCCCATTGATTTACATCTCTCCGCCTTCCCAGAAAGGCCGCTTCCACTTTCTTTTTGTCCAACTCATACGCCCAGGTCTTACCGACGAAGTCCGGAGGAGAAGCGAAAGCAAGATCAAACCCCTGGCTCAATCGCCGGAACCTATCCAGGACCATGTCCGCATGCACCCTAAGCTCTTTCCCTTTGCAAACCCGGCGCAAAGCCGCTGTCTCATCCGGCGGGAATTCTTCGCGGCCGCTCGCTAATTTGTCCCAGGTGAAGTAAGAGCTGTAATAAAGGAGCCGGACTTTATATTTCTTGATTACAGGCTCGGCAGACCCCCCCCGGGTAAAATTCCCCGTTTCCACCTCCTTCACCAGCAAGGAATACTTTTTCTCTTTTTCTTTGATAAGGATTGGGGCCACGTCTTTATAAGCATCCAGATTCAACTTGGGATAGAGTGAGGTTTCTTCCAGGCGCAGGCCGATCTCCTTGCGGATGGCCCTAAGGTCGGTAATCAATTCCATTGCGGCAATCTCCTTTCATCCTCTCTTTTTCTTGGGGATCCTTCCCCTGAGTTCCATGGCCTTCAACACCCGCTCCTTGGAGATGGCCAGGGCTACTTCCCGCGGAAGCCGCCTGCTCCTCTTCGATTCTTCCAATACCATGGCCACGTTCTTCCACATCTTCCGTTTAACCGTATCGTAAACTTCCTGGGGCTCCAGGAGGTCGCAGGAATAACGGTTGTCCATGGCTTTCCCGGCGCCCATCACCGCCCCGGCATTGGCCACAAAGTCCGGAACCACCAGGATGCCCTTCTCGTGGAAATATTTTTGGGCGACATCCGCAGTGGGAAAGTTGGCCCCTTCCACAATCATCTTGGCTTTCATGTTCTTCATGTTTTTCTCGGTAATCACATCCCCTGTGGCCCCGGGAACGAGAATGTCAACCTCCAACTCTAATTCCTTGCCCAGGGGAATCTGCTGTCCCTTGCCGTATTTCAGCACCGCTTTATCGCCATGCTTTTCCCGCAGGGCAAAAAGCTTGTCCACATCCAAACCTTGCGGGTCATACAACGCTCCTTCTATAGAAGAAACAGCCAGCACCTTGGACCCTTTCTCTTTAATAAATTTGGCTGCAAAAGCCCCCACCGCTCCGAATCCCTGTATGGATACAGTTGCTTTATTCAGTTCCACCCCCCGGAAAGGAGCTGCGCACTCAGCCGCTTCCACTACCCCGTATCCTGTGATGCCCAATTCGTCATAAGGCAACCCCCCTAATTCTGCCGGCGTGCCCACGGCCGCCTTCATGTCCTCAGCCTCGTCCAGGGCAATAGCTCCGTCTTTTTCGGCAAATCCCATGTCATTCCCGAAGACGTATTCATCAGGAAGGAATTTACGGATCTTCTTCACGTAAGCCCTAATGATCCCTTCTTTATAAGGCGACTTGGGGTCATTCCGAATTCCGGCTTTGGCCCCGCCCAGGAAAATGTCGGCCATGGCCCATTTCCATGTCATAGTCCGGGCTAACCGAAAACAATCCAGAAGGGTCATGTTCGGGTCCATACGGCAGCCGCCTTTTCCCGGTCCTCGGGCCGTGTTGTCGATCACCACCATCCCCTTCATCCCTGTCTTTGTATCGTGAACCACTATGATTTTCTCCGGCCCCCAATCATCCATCCACTCAAATACATCAGCCATATTCATTTCCTCCTTTATCAGTTAAGTTCTTCATCCACCTGTCCTAATTGAAGAAATACAATCAGGGTAATCTTTAGCATATTATTCCTGAAAATGACAAGATGAAAACATCCGTTGCCTGAATGAAAGGACATGAAAAGTTCATTAATTCCCTCTCCTCGATTGGAATAAAAAGGCTATTGTCCTCAGTCAATAATTCGTTAAAAAAATCCAAGGGATATTCACCCTATAGCGTAACCTATGGGGCGGGGCGCTGGTCCCGCTGCAGCGGGACAAAATCGACTGCGAACGGGCTCTTGGCGAAGGGTGGCTTAGCTTCCGCGAGGCCCAAAACAAGGCCATCCATCATATTGCTAAACAATCATGCCGGAATGCAAACTCGGCCCAGATCCCTGTTTTTTGGAGCCAGCGTCATTTTTTCTCTTCAGCTTCAGCCTTCTTTTCTTTCTTCTCTTTTTTTTCTTTCTTTTTCTCTAACTTTCCCTCTTTTTCTATTTGCTCCTTTTTCCCTTTCTTTGGTTTCTTTTCAGGAACTTCTTCTTTGGATTCTTCGGGGGCCATCTCCTTAGCGGCATCTTTCGCAGCCAGTTTCTCCGCTTTGGCTTGGGCCCTTTCCTGGTTTAATTTTTCCTGGGCCTTGATACTGGCCAGCCGGGCATTAGCTTTGCGGATAAGGGCCTTGATCTTGCGAAAAGTGGCCTCTTTTTGAATCGCTTCAGGCCCATATCCTTTTCCTTTGAGAAAAGCCAGGCGGGCGGCAAGTTTGGCCTCAGCATCTTTCTTCTGTTTTTCGATATAAACCTTGGCTTTGAGGTTCATGACTTTCCCTTTCTTTTTTAAGAGATGATCTTTCTTGTAACACAAGCCCCTTGTTTACTTCAAGGATTTAATGCAGGCAAACCAAGAGGGTCATTAAATTTTATTGAATCCCTGAAGGACGCCTTTCCCTCGACGTGCATCAATGCTGGGTGGATGTCTGGGCATTTGAACAGCTTCTTGAGGAAGGAGGGGGGTGCTGGAAAAAAGGGGGAACGGACATGGCCATTCAGCTCTCCGAGAAAGCGCTGGAAATTTACCGGGGAGCCTTTCTGGCCGATTGGGTGGATGAGACTCTCACGCGATCCTCGCGGGAACGGCTAAGCGCTTAGTCCCTCATTAATACAAACATGTTTGTAAGAAAAAAAATCCTTGGCGCCATAAAATCCCCCCATCCCCCCTTTAAAAATGGGAAGGTGTGAAAAATTTGGTTCTTCTCCCAAAAGTGATCATGGTTTAGAGGAAAAGAAATTTATCTAAGTTACCGTTATCTTTCCATTTTAAGACATAACTTCAGACTAGGGGAGGGATGGTTTGATTTTTGCTTTAATAATATGGTTGTCTACGTTTGAACAACGCACCCCTCCTTCCATAAAAGGGGTTAAGGAATTAGGAGTTAATTTCTAAGTATGTTAACCCGGCGAGAAGTATTAGCCCAGCTAAAAAGATTGGGGGTGAAGACACCTTCATTACTCAAAATTTCCCTTAGGGAGTTTGAGAGGTATATAGAGAACCATCACGCTTTGAAAATTCTTAAAACAAAAAAAGACATCGTTACCTCTTCCTGCCCTCGAGGGTGACATAAATAGAGAATCGCGCCATCTTTTTAATAAAATACAGGATGATCGCCCAAGAAGCAAAGTTCTAGGAAAATATTGAGGATAAAGTGGAAAAATCCTTCCACTTTTAAATTCGTTGTCAAATCCTGAAAATAAAATTAACAAGTAAAATTAATTAATTATAAAATAAGTCGCTTACGGCCCATAAATTGCATTTCTTTGAATTTAAGGAGGTTTATATGAAAAAAATCTTCTTCATTTTTTTAACTTTTTTTTCTCTGATTTTATTTTCGTTTTCTGTGATTTATTCACTTGACAATCACCGGGGTTTTATTCCGGAAATATCATTTTGGGGGCAGCACGCCAAAATCGTTATTCCTGAACATGTCATGCTGTTCTTTCTTGGCGTAACAATGATTGTTTTGGCGGGATTGGTAAAAAAGAAATTTTTTAAATCGTAAAAAGGGGAAAAGATGAAAAAATTAATCGTGGCTTGTTTTTTGATCAGCGCTTTTATTTCTTCTCAGGCTTTTGGATATACAATTAATTTTGGCGATGGAGCAAAATATTGGCCTGGATGGAATAATAACACGTCTGACGATAATAAAGATGTTATAGGAGTGCCAAACTTCACTGGGGGATCATTAGAGATAACAAATATCGGTTACCTTACAAAAATAACTTTTAATTAGAGTCTGTTTATAAACTGCAACTTGACTTATTACAACAGGTTACGCCAGAATAGGGCAAAAATCAAGTTGCAGGAGGAGGGGATGAAGATACTCAACGATCTGAAATTGAAGTTAGAGAATCCGAACTGGGCCTTGGATCCGGAATTGGCATTAATTGATACGATCTTGAATGAGAATCCGAGTCTCTATGAGATCGTAACCCCGGACATTATGGGGTTGAACAAAAGTAGTG
>Ga0194110_10000501_pt1 | contig 50580 bp, 44 predicted proteins | sample TA2Kig1200mmetaG_FD_146192 | JGI IMG/M metagenome (GOLD analysis project Ga0194110, IMG submission 146192) | Freshwater microbial communities from Lake Tanganyika, Tanzania - TA2015032 Kigoma Deep Cast 1200m | ecosystem: Environmental > Aquatic > Freshwater > Lake | place: Tanzania: Lake...
AATAGTTACGAACTTTTAAGGTATTTCCACGCGTCAATGCTGGTGTTCTCGAACATTCCTCAGCAAGATATCGCCATCGGGTGGTTCCCGAGTTCCAGAGGGGAGTAGTGATGCCTAACGCCCTAGTCCTCAATGCGACCTTTGAACCGCTCTGCGTCGTATCTGAGAGACGTGCGTTAGTTCTCGTTCTCAATTATCGAGCAGCGGTGATTGAAGAGTCTGGAACTTTTATCCAACACCCAGCGGGAGATATTTCACTCCCCACAGTTATCAGATTGCAACGCTATGTACGCGTGCCCTATCGAAACTCTGTTCCGCTCACGAGGCGAGCGATCTTTGCTCGCGATGGCGGTAAATGTGTCTACTGCCAGGCGCCTGCAGCGAGTATTGATCATGTGATGCCGCGCTCCCGCGGTGGAACTCATACCTGGGAGAACGTGGTCTCTGCCTGCCATCGATGTAACCATGCAAAGGCCGATCGGACCTTAAAGGATTTGGGCTGGAAATTAAAACGGCCACCTCATGAGCCATCGGGAGCAGCGTGGCGAATCCTGGGAACTGGCCGAGCAGATCCGCGATGGGTTCCCTACCTAGAACCATTTGGTGTTGCTGCGCAAAGAGCGTGATGTTTACTTACGCTAGAGTGGGAAAACTATGAGATTAGAAACTATGAAAAGGCTTCTTGTTACAACCGCTCTCACACTACTTACCCTCTGTACCGCTCCTGCTTGGGCTGTTCCACAAGAGGGAAGTGCAGATCCTGGCCAAGGGCTTACCGCTCTAGAGACCACGCTCTATTTTGTCATCGCTCCCTTAGGGCTCTTTCTTACTATCGTCGTACTGGGCTATGCGATTCATCGCCCTCGTGAGGGTAAGAGTAAAGCGACAAATGTTTTGACTGAGATTAGGTAGTGAGTCGTCGATGAGTAATCAGATTGAGACTTATATAGATGTAAAACTCGAAAATCGAGATCAGATAAGCGTTCTCTTCCGCTACGTGCTTATAGTTCCCGTTGCTATCTTCGCTTTTGCCTTTGCACCAGGTGGCGCCGAATCGTTGAGTTTGGGAATGGGCGTCATCGTGCTCCCGGTGCTCTTAGCGATTGTCTTTCGTGGCGTCTACCCAAGTTATGCGCTCCGGTTTAATCAAGCAATTTTGGAACTCTCTACTCGTCTGACTGCATATGCGGTCCTGCTCAACGACAATTACCCTTCCATCGAGGCGAACAGTTCGGTTCGGGTGATATTCCCTGATGTCGAGGGTGGAAAGAAATTAAATCGACTACTTCCGCTTGTGAAATGGATTCTTGCCATCCCGCTCTACATCGTTGGCGCGGTCTACACCATCTACGCAATCATTATGTTGATTCTCGGTTGGTTTGCCATCATCTTCACCAAAGATTTGCCGCAGGTAGTCGCCGAAGTTCTCTTCGGTACTACTCGATACTGGAATCGCGTGTTGGGTTACGCATTCCTGCTCGTCACTGATGAATATCCATCCTTCAGTTTGAAGGATTAAGTTCCGGGCTCCTAGGTTTAGAAGCGGGCATCAACTTTTTGTGCGTTGAGCGCCCGCGCAAGGGCATCTCGGTTCTCACTCACAAAACGTCGCAGCGCTGCTGGCGCATCTTTGCCGGCTCCGTTTAACCATGACTCAGATTTGTTGAGGACCTCTTCATTGACTTGGTAGGCAGGATAGAAGCCGGTCACAATCGTGGATGCCAGCTCGTAGGAGAGTTTCTCCCAGACTGAGAGAAGTGATTCGAAATACCTATCAATATATGACTTGGTCAGATCCCGTTGGAGCGGTCTGTTAAAGCCAGCGATAGTGGCGTCATGAATGTGATTGGAGAGTTCGCCACCGATTGCATCAGACCAGGCTCGCTCTTTTGCCGCAACTGTTGGAAGCGCGGCTCGAGCAGAGGCTGCATATTTATGTCCGCTAGCGGTGTTATCGCGTTCAAGTTCAGCATCAATCACTTCAGTAGAGAACTTTCCGCGCTCTGCAAGGCAGTTGATGAAGTGCCAACGTAGATCCGCATCAACGACAAGGCCTGGCAGCCTGCCATCGAGCATATCTTTGATTCGTGAATGTTGACGATCAGAGAATGCAAACGATGCAAAGCAACGTGCGTACTGCAATTGCATATCGCTTCCCTCTGCAGCCTGTTCGAGAAGAATCTCTACGCCATTAGCCACTTGTTCGCGTACCTTGTCGCGGTTCTCGTTACATGCATAGAGCTCGACCGCAGTTCCCAATTGCATCAAAGTCATAGACACGACAGAGACATCCTTCTCGGTCGACAGTCCCGTTACCGCCATTGGAACGTATTCACTTGCGCTCAACTCACCATCGCGGAGCATGTCCCATGTCGCTGACCAACAGAGTGCGCGGGTGAGCGGCTCTTCCACGCCAGAGAGTTTGGCGATTAGCGTCTTCACTGATTTGCCATCGAAACGAATCTTTCCGTAGGAGAGGTCACCATCATTGATGAGCAGAAGATCACCTTCAGCCTCGCCTTTGAACGCGTCCACTGATGTTGAATTTCCCGCCACATCAAGTTCATGGCTCTTTCGACGGACGAGTTTTTCGCCAACGAGATCGTAAATACCCACTGACATTCGATGCGGTCGAAGTTCTTTCGATCCTGCTGGCATCTTGGGTGGTTCCTGCTTGACGTGGACGTCCGCATACTTCCCATCGACAACCGAAACCTCTGGTCGGAGCGTATTTACTCCTGCGGTGCAGAGCCAAGTATCCACCCAAGGCTTCAGATCGCGACCGCTCGTGGCTTCAAGTTCTACCAACAGGTCATTGAGTGTGGTGTTCTTCCATGCATGTTTAGCAAAATACTTCTTCAACGCTGCTACGAAATTCGCTTTCCCTACGTGCGCTACCAATTGTTGGAGCACTGATGCGCCTTTGGCATAGGTGATGCCATCGAAGTTGGTGCGAACTGCTTCCAAGTCGTGCATATCAACGACAATGGGATGCGTTGAGGAGAGTTGGTCTTGTCGGTAAGCCCAATTCTTTCGCTCGGCGTTGAAGGTGGTCCAGGAGTTCTTGAATTTCGTCGCATCTGCGAGCGCGGTGTAGGAAGCCCATTCGGCAAATGATTCATTGAGCCAGAGATCATCCCACCAGGACATCGTGACAAGGTCGCCAAACCACATATGCGCCATCTCGTGGAGGATGACATTAGCTCGCCAGTTGTAATTCTTATCTGTCACTTTGCTGCGAAAGACAAAGTAATCCTCGGCAAAGGTGACGCACCCTGCATTCTCCATCGCACCGGCATTAAACTCGGCAACCGCCAATTGATCGTATTTATCGAATGGGTAGGCTAAACCAAATTCGCGTTCGAAATATTCGAAGCCTTGTTTGGTGATGAGGAAGATCTCACTTGCATCAAGATGTTTGGCAAGTGATTTCCGGCAGTAGATCCCTAGTGGAACTTCCTTTTTGCCTTTGTACGTGTCGAACTCTTTGTGATACGGACCAGCAACGAGAGCGGTGATATAGGTAGACATCACAGGGGTAGTGGTAAACGAGGTCCGTTTCCTATCAGTTGAGAGTTCCTCAACCTTATCCATGGGATTGTTGGAGATCACTTCCCAGTGCTGTGGAGTAACTGCAGAGAGGGTGAAGGTTGCCTTGAGATCTGGTTGATCAAAGCAGGCATACATACGACGAGCATCGGCAACTTCAAATTGGGTGTAGAGATACATTTCAGAATCAGCTGGATCGACAAAACGATGGAGCCCTTCTCCGCTCACCGAATAGATTGCCTCGAGGTCGACAACAAGAGTGTTCTCTGCTGCAAGGTTGGTCAGGTGGATGCTCTCACCATCGAAAGCACTTGCATCTAACGCGGCGCCATTGAGCGTTGCGCTGTACATCGACTTGCCCACTGCATCGATGAATGTTGCAGTTCCAGGTTTGCTGCTACGGAACTTGACTGTGGTCTGGGCCCGGAAGGTTTCAGCGCCAGTAGTGAGGTCAAGATCGACGCGGTAGCTATCGACGGTGATGTGGGCTGAGCGAGCAAGGGCTTCGTCGCGGGTGAGATTGACTCCAGGCACTGTATGACTCCTTGTAGGCGGTGAAAGAGGTCACTATCCAACCACCAGGGCCAGAAATCTGTCCCATTGGTGGCACCCTTGCCCTATGGAGAGCAGGGAAAACAGGGAAAGCAGGGAAAGCGGTGAGCGCCCCAATTCGATTCGCACCTATAAGTTGCGTGGCGCTCGGATTACACCCGCCCAAGAGGGAGCGATCGAGCGATTGGGGGAGCGCTTTCTCCTTCCTGCCTCCCATCATGACCCGATAGAGGTGCGAAAGATATTTCCCAATGCCACGCGACGGGTATTGGAGATCGGTAGCGGGATGGGCGAGGCCACAGCAGAGATGGCGCAGGCAGAACCTGATACTGCAATTATCGCCATTGAAGTTCATAAGCCTGGGGTGGGATCGCTGCTCTGGCGAATTGAAAAGATGGGCTTACAGAACATTCGTATTGTTCATGGTGATGTGAAGGAGATTCTCGAGAATAAATTTGTGAATGAGAGTTTCGACGAGATTCGAATTTACTTTCCTGACCCTTGGCAGAAGTTACGCCATCACAAACGGAGACTTCTCCAGGGAGATTTCATCCCATTACTCGCCACGAAGTTAGTATTTAACGGGTTGCTACATATCGCCACAGATTGGCAGCCGTATGCGAAATGGATAGAGGCAGAGTTTGCACAAGTTCCACAACTTGTTGGCGGAGTAGTGGAACGCCCTACCCATCGACCGCTTACTCGATTTGAAGAGCAAGGGCTAACAAAAGAGCACCAGGTAACGGATTTTTTCTACTACAAACGATGAGGTTCTTTCGAGACTAAAGCGGAGGAAGTTTCTTACTCTCTTCATATTCGCTAATCATGTCGATCCGTCGGGTGTGCCGTTCCTCGTTCGAGTAATCAGTGGCAAGGAAGGCATCGACAATTTCGAGCGCCTCTTTTTCTGAGTGCATGCGCTCGCCGATCGAGAGGACATTGGCGTTGTTATGTTGGCGGGCGAGCTTGGCGATCTCTGGCTTCCACGCGAGGGCGGCGCGGACTCCTGCGACTTTGTTGGCGGAGATTTGTTCGCCATTTCCGGAACCGCCGAGGACGATACCTAGTGATCCGGCTTCGGCTCCCACTGCTTCGGCTGCCCTTAGGCAGAAGACTGGGTAATCATCGAGGGCTTCATACTCGAATGGTCCGTGGTCGACGACTTCGTGGCCACTGAGGTGGAGGTGGCTGATGATGAGGGTTTTGTAGGCGAACCCGGCATGATCGCTGGCGATATGGATTTTCATGGGGGGATACTCTCAGAAAAAAGATAAGACGCGGTGGATTTTATTATCCACGCGCGCCTCATCTTTCATCGGGGGTCTTTCTTATTACCTATTATGAGACTTTCTTGGTAGTGCTTGTCTTGACCTGCTTCACAACAACTTTGCCGTTGCTCTTTGCATTGGTTGTGCCGGTGGTTGCTGAGGGAGTCGCTGCTGCTTTAGGTGCAACGACTTTACCCATTGGGCCTTTACCCATTGGGCCTTTACCCATTGGGCCTTTACCCATTGGGCCTTTACCCATTGGGCCTTTACCCATTGGGCCTTGAGCCTTATGGACGCTTGCAACGTGGGCTGTGATTCTCTCGGTAAGACCTGTCTTCTCAGTTGCTGCCTGCTCAGCTGTCATGCGACCGGCAGCTACTGCTGCATCGATGCGATCAGTTGCTTCTTTTACAAGGGCGGCAATGAGTGCATCTTTCTTTGCTCCTGCGATTGCAGCGAGAGTTTCGCCTGCTTTGAGGCGAGTTTCGATATCGGCCCATGCAAGTCCAACGGTGTCAGCAAGCAATTTCTCATGAGCAGCTTTCTCTGCATCACGAGCAGCTTTGGCGGCGGCAGGTGCATTGATGAGCGCCTTGGAAATTGCATCGGATTGTGCCTGCGTGATGGTTCCTGCTTTGACCAACTCAGCGAGAACTGCAGCGACGCCTGCGCCACCATCTCGTGGGCCATCCATACGCATGCCGCCTTTGGGGCCGCCAGGGCCCATTCCCTTTCCGCGATCATCGGCAAGTGCGCCAGATGCAGAACCTAGGGTTAGAGCTGCTACTGCAGTGACTGCAGCGAGCTTGATGCTCGTCTTCATTCAGTACTCCTTCTTCTTCATCGTTCATCAGGGCCTCGCACCCCTCTGATATCCCGAAGGTTGCTCCTACTCTCTGTGGAGATTAGCCAGGAAGTCTTAGAGGCGTTTGTGAATATTTGGGCTGTTCAGGGGCTCAGGATTTCAGATTTTTATGGGGGTTAGGTGGCTAAAGTCCAGGTTTCAGGTGATTTCGGACGGTTGCCAGCGGAGAGTAATCGGTTTTCACTTATCTCGATGCTCAGGTGGTTCCCAGTTTCACGGCTGGGATTTCCCATTTCACCTCAGCCATGGAGGCCATCGTGAGCAGTACACCTTCCCCTGTCGCGACCTCAGTAGGGCGCGCACTCCCCCTGCTTCTCTTGATGTCTAGCGTTGCAATGGTTGATGCGAATAGCGCATTTGCGGCCACAAAAGCTAAATCGGCAAAGAGCGTTGCTGTGAAGAGTGCGAAGAGAAGCAATTCATCCTCAGTTGTAAATACCTTGCTTAATGGCATAGGTGCGCCGAGCGCATCGATCGGTATTAACGGTGATTTTTATATTGACACTGTTGCGATGAATATTTATGGACCAAAGAAAAAGAATGCGTGGCCACTTCCGAAAAGTTTGATAGGACCTGCAGGAGTTGCAGGTGCTCAAGGAGCACCAGGTAAACAAGGTAGCAACGGTAAAGATGGGCGTGATGGCGCGAACGGAAAAGATGGTGAACGCGGACCCGCAGGAATATCGGGCGGTGGATCGGGCGGAACTGGTCCCGCCGGGCCTGCAGGTGCAACTGGACCTGCAGGTGCAACGGGTCCTGCTGGCCCCGCTGGTCCTGCCGGATCAGTTGGAGCGCAAGGTGCTGCGGGAACGTCCGGAGCAGCAGGTGTAGCAGGCCCAGCAGGTGCACAAGGTATTCAAGGTGAGACAGGTCCGCGAGGTTTGCAAGGTATTCAAGGTGAGCCCGGAACTGCAGGCGCCGCAGGTGCACGAGGTGAAGTTGGTCCGGCGGGCTTAACAAGGGTCATTCATGGAGACACGTTGGGGCTTACTTTGAATACGAGTTCTGGAGGAACGGGAGTTACAAGTCAATCCGTAGTGACTTTTCAGGCGAACAAGAAATATTTCTTCTCAATTCGGCAATTTGGAGCCATAGCGACTGCACAGAAAACGAGAAACTTTGGAATGGAAGTGTTTACAACAAATGTTTCGGATCTCAAATATTCGGTGCTAGTTACAGAGGCTTATTCTTATCGCTCAGGAGCGTCAGTTCATGAATACATCTTCGAGGCTGTTGGAACCTTTTCTACTGGAAGTAATGCCGGAGACCTTTCCTTCTCCATAATTGATGGCGCTGGAATCACAGGAGCTGCAGCGATGACTTTGACAGGCAACTATCAACTAATAGAGTCCAATCAAATTACGAGAATCGACCAAACGAATCCCGCAACAGCCATCTCTTAAGACGCATAAATCAAAACTCATCGACCTCAAATTGCTATTTTTCACCACGCTGCGACCTAGACTTCACCCAAGTTTTAGAAGTAAGGGGGGCAAGTTGTCACAGGAACCGCATCGTCCCTCAAATGAAGAGAAGGCTCAGGCTGATCTCGAATACTTTGCAAAGTTATACAGCGCTCAAGATGACGCAGGGGAGCCACAGCAGACAAAGATCGATAAATTGCGTGATGGCTTACTAGTAAAGCTTTACAAGAAATACGGCAAAGTCGCATTAAGTCAATCAAAAGTTTTAGATGTGGGATGTGGGTATGGATGGCTCCTTGATTATTTTGACGGGGCAGAGAAATTAGCAGGAGTCGATATAGCCCACCATGCTGTTGAAGTAGCGGCAAAGCGAAAGCCCACTCGATATTTCATACAGGGTAACTTGGAACAACCGATACCGTTCGATGAGACTTTTGATTTGGTGTTAGCTATCAACATCATTGAACACTTAGAAAAACCTGAGGCTGGGGTGCAATCTATTGCCGGGGCATGCCATAAAGGATCGATTGTCTTGGTCCATATGCCGACCATTGCCAACGCCTTAACCAAGTGGGAGTACTCCAAGTTATACGACTCAGATCCCACACATATATATAGGCCTAGTGGCAGGACGGTTCGAAAGATCTTTGAAGCAAATGGCTTTAAAACTCTGCGGGACAGCTACCTACCCCACTATCCAGCATGGGTAACGAAAATCTATCCTTTACATCCGGCCTATCTTGCAGTCTTCGAGAAAAAGTAAGTGACCTAATCAGTAATTAAAGGGGAGCGACATGACAGCAGCACCAACGACTATGCGCGTAGCAGCAGGTCAACATCCAGATAACGATCGCGAGTACCTCGATTTCGCTCGACAACTGGGATGTCCTGGAGTCTCGTTCCAAACGCCGAAGATAAAAGGAACGAAGCGGTGGGAAGCCCAGGACATCATGGAGTTTCTCAAACCAGCACGCGACCTAGGCCTGTATGTCGAGTCAATTGAAAATGTACCCAATCACTTCTTCGACAAGATTATGGTCGGCGTCGAAGGTCGCGAAGAGCAACTCGAGAACATGAAATACACAATCCGATCTCTCGGCGAAGCAAAGGTTCCCATCCTCGGCATGCACTGGATGCCACAGATTGTCTGGCGCACCGACATGGGCCACTACGGACGAGGAGATTCATACGTCTCGGTCTATGACCACTCGATTGTTGAAGACCGCTCCCGTGACAGTGAAATCTGGGTCGCCCGTCGCGACGAGCAGAATCCCGACCTTAAAGACACCTTCACTCGCGGCTCCTTCGTGCCGCTACCCATCAACACTCTCTCTCACGAGCAGATGTGGGCGAATTTCGAGTGGTTTATCAAGGGCATCATCAAAACTTGCGAAGAGTCCCACGTCATCATCTCCTTCCACCCTGATGATCCACCAGCACAGGAACTCCATGGCATCGCACGTATCCTCACGAGCGTCGATAACCTCGAACGCGCGATGAATATCGTCGATAGCCCCAACCTCAAACTCGAACTCTGTCTCGGCACAGTCTCCGAGATGGATGGCGCAAACTCCGTAATGGATGCTGTTAATCGCTTCGCTCCTCGAAACAAGATCGCCTACATCCACTTGCGCGATGTACAAGGAACCTTCCCTAAGTTCCAAGAGTGCTTCCTTGGCGAGGGCAACTACTCCGCGTACGAGGTGATCAAGGCGCTCCATAAACATGGTTTCACCGGGTCTATCCTCGATGACCACACACCAAGCCTCACCGGTGATAGCGCATACGGCCACCGTGGACGTGCGCACGCCATCGGGTACATCCAGGCCCTTATCGAAGTGGTGACGGGCAAGTAAAGTTCACAAGGTGAAAATCGCAGTTGGTGCATTCTCTATCGAGAGCAACAGTTTCGCGCATGGTGTGACATCTCTTGATGATTTCAAGAAGCAGATCTATTTCGTGGGCAGCGCTATCAGTCGAGAGTGTGCAGGCCCCACTGTGGAACTTGCCGGTGCGTGGGATGTCTTCACAAAACATGGCGTCGAGATTGTCCCCACTTTGGTGGCAACTTCCTCGCCACGCCCTCCCGTAACGCGCGATGCGTTCGAGGTAATCAGTAGCGGCATCCTTTCTGCTATCCCGAGTGATGTAGATGGTGTGTATCTCTCCCTACACGGCGCCTCGTATTGCGAACACGATGACGACCCCGAAGGAACGCTCCTTGAGATGGTCCGGGAGAAAATCGGCCCAGAAAAACTCATCAGCATCAGTCTTGATCTCCATGCCTATTACACAAAAAAGATGTTGGCTCACGCCGATATCGCAACCGCGTATCGCACCGCCCCACATATCGACCTATACGAGACAGGTGCCAGGGCTGCGCAACTTCTTGTAGATGCGCTAGCGAAAAAGCAGAAGCCAAAGGTCTATCGCGCTGAGGCGGCGATGATTACCTCCGCAGAGCGCCACGACAACACCAAGGGCCCTTTCAAAGAATTGATTGATCTCTGTCGCAATGCAGAAGCGAAACCTGGAGCGCTCACTGTTTCATTGCTCGCAACTCAACCGTGGCTCGATGTCGAAGAACTCGGCTGGAAAGTTATCGTGACAACTTCGAGTGCTGATGTCGAGGGACAGACCATCGCGGATGAAATTGCGCGCGAAGCATGGAATCGACGCGAGCAGTTCATGGAGACAGTTGCGCTCTCACCCACTCAAGCGCTCCACGAAGCAGTCACAGCAGAGGGGCTCTGCGCTGTCTCAGATCTCGGGGATGCCACCAATGGCGGCAGCCCTGGAGATAGCACCGTCTTACTCCGTGAAGCGCTCCGCTCACGCGACTCCGGAACTTTTATTCTCTCTCTGGCCGATGCAGCTGGAGCAACGTATGCGTACCAAACTGGAGCGGGCAAAGAAATAACCCTCTCACTCTGCGATGGCGCACCAGGGGAGTACAACGAGAGAACCACCATCACGGGCGTAATCGAAAAAGTTGCCAATAAAAAGATTCAATACACTCACCCAGCAGCCGGTGGTTCGTTAGATGACCCCGGCCCGTCGGCCCTCATCAAAATCACCACCAGCCCACTTACAACTTATCTAGTGCTCCATGCCAATCCGGTACGAGTCATCGACCCAGTCATCTACGAGCTGTTCGATCTCGATGTTCGCCAATTCTCAGCGGTTCAAGCGAAGTCGCCGAATGGATTCAAAGTGGGCTTTGCACGAGTGACAAATGAGTATCGGTTAGCAAATACTGAAGGCCCAACCAGCGCAGATTTATTTACCCTGACCTTTAACAAGCGACCAAAACCGCTTTTTCCCTTTGAACGGATGTAGGTGGATGCCAGTAGTTATATATGGAGCGGGTGACCGGGATCGAACCGGCACAGCTAGCTTGGAAGGCTAGAACTCTACCATTGAGCTACACCCGCGTTTTTGGCGCGTTATCGCGATGCGACTTCAGGCCCTAGACTACTGCCTTCATCAACGGGGCGTAGCGTAGTGGCTAGCGCGCCTGGTTTGGGACCAGGAGACCGGAGGTTCGAATCCTCTCGCCCCGACAAGTCAGTAGTAGTGCCACACCCCAAGAGAGTTTGGATCAACCGGAAATAAAAAGGGAGCCCCTTCGTGAAGAGCGCTGTTGAGATTCTTAGCCCTACCCGCGTTCGCCTTACCGTCGATGCTCCATTCTCCGAGCTCGAGCCCCACTTCGCAAAGGCATATAAAGAGATCGCTAACAAAGTTTCAATCCCGGGTTTCCGTAAAGGAAAGATTCCCGCCGCACTGATCGATCAACGCGTAGGCCGCGCGGTTGTTCTCGACGAAGCAATCAACATCGCGCTACCTCAGCTATATGTCGCTGCAGCGCAAGAGCATGATGTGCGAGTACTCGGTCGCCCTGAAGTGGATATCAAAGAGTTGGTCGATAACAAGAAGCTCTCATTCACAGTCGAAGTAGATGTTCGCCCAAAGTTAGAACTCCCTGATCTCTCCGAGATAAAGTTGACTGTCGATCCAGTCGAAATCACCGATGCAGAGATTGATGAGCAAGTTGAGTCGCTTCGGATTCGTTTTGGCACTCTCACTACTGTCGAGAAGAAGGCTGAGAGCGGTGATTTTGTCTCACTCAATCTCATCGCAAAGGTAAACGGTGAGGTAGTCGAAGGTGGAACCGCAAATAACATCTCTTATGAGGTAGGTAGCGACAAGATGCTCCCTGGCCTCGATGATGCCCTCGCAGGCATGGCAGCAGGCGAGACCAAGAGCTTCCAAACAGAACTCTTTGGCGGTGAGCCAGGCTCAGGCGGTGCGGTAGGCGATGTTGAAGTCACCCTCAACGCCGTTAAGAAGCGAGAACTTCCCGCACTCGATGATTCATTCGCAGCGCTAGCAAGTGAGTTCGAGACTCTCGAAGAACTTCGCGCAGATTTCAAGACCCGGCTAGAGCGAGTTAAATCTTTGGAACAAGGCGCACAAGCGCGCGATCTTCTCGTCGAGGAATTACTCGCAAAGGTAGAGATTCCCATCCCTGAGAGCTATGTCCTCGCCGAAACCGAGGAGCACCTTAAAGGTGAGGGGCGAGAGAGCGATGATGCCCGCCGTGCCGAGGTCGACTCCGACCTTCGCAAATCCCTCAAGAACAACTTCCTCCTCGATGCCATCGTCGATCAAGAGAAGGTCGAAGTAAGCGAAGAGGAGCTCAGTGAATTCATCGTCCGCACCTCAATGCGCTATGGCATGGCTCCCGATCAATTCGCCAACGAGGTGGCCAAGGCTGGACAACTCTCCTCACTAGTCGCCGATGTCGCACGGAGTAAAGCGCTCGCCGTGGTCCTTGGGCGCGCAACAATTGTCGACAAGAATGGCAAGAGCGTCGATATCGAAGCGCTCCGTCCCCAGCTAGCCAAATAACTCGCCAAAGAATCTGCCCTCATAATCCTGGTACGTATGCTGAGAGCGAACAAGCGGCGCTTTCCGGAAGTAAAAGCCAGCCCTCGTTGTTAAGGTAATTACATTACTAACGAGAAAGCAGGCAGATCGTGGGACTTATAACCCCAGATAGCCCAGTAGCGCGCGGTGCGCGATCGGGTGGGCAACTCGATGACGAGGTGTATCACCGACTACTCCAAGAGCGAATCATCTTCCTTGGCTCTGTTGTCGAAGATTCCATGGCAAATGCAATCGCAGCCCAATTACTCCTCCTTGCCGCAGAAGATTCTGAAAAAGATATCTACCTCTACATCAACTCACCTGGTGGTTCCATCAGCGCAGGTATGGCGATCTACGACACAATGCAATACATCAAGAACGATGTCGCCACAGTTGCGATGGGTCTTGCCGCATCCATGGGCCAATTCTTGCTCTGTGCAGGCGCTCCAGGAAAGCGATACGCCCTCCCACACGCACGCATCATGATGCACCAACCCTCAGGTGGCATCGGCGGAACTGCAAGCGATATCAAAATTCAGGCAGAGCAAATGGCAGCGACCAAGAAATCGATGGCCGAATTAATCGCCTTCCACACCGGACAAACTATCGACACCATCCAAGAGGATTCTGATCGCGATCGTTGGTTCACCGCAGAACAGGCGAAAGAGTATGGCTTTGTCGATCACGTAGTTCGTTCTGCGCGACAAGTTTCTGGAAGCGGAGGAACGCAGCGATGAGCGAAGTTGTGAAACCTGGCGAATTCACCAACCGTTACGTCCTCCCAGTCATTGAGGAGAAAACCTCATATGGCTTCAAACGGATGGATCCCTACACCAAACTCTTCGAAGAGCGCATCATCTTCCTCGGCACCCCGATTGATGACACCGTCGCAAACGATGTTATGGCCCAGTTGCTCACACTTGAGTCAATGGATCCTGATCGCGACATCATGCTGTACATCAACTCACCTGGTGGTTCGTTCACAGCGCTCACCGCGATTTACGACACGATGCAATTCGTTCGCCCCGACATCATGACCATCTGCCTAGGCCAAGCAGCCTCAGCAGCAGCAGTGATCCTGACCGGCGGCACCAAAGGCAAGCGCTATGCGCTCGAGAATTCACGGATCCTGCTCCATCAACCCTCTAGTGAAGGTGGCGGACAGGGATCAGATATCGAGATCCAAGCGAAAGAAATCATGCGCATGCGCGACCTACTCGTCGATATGTTGGCCAAGCACTCCAATCGCAGCGCCGATCAGATCACCAAAGATATCGACCGCGACAAGATTCTTACTGCGCAAGAGGCAGTCGAATGGGGATTGATCGATCAGGTTCTCTCCACCCGAAAAGCCAACACCGGTAAGTAACTCGAAAGGGAGATCACCATGGCACGCATCGGCGAAAGCAGTGAACTGCTCAAGTGCTCCTTCTGTGGCAAATCACAGAAGCAGGTGAAGAAGTTAATCGCCGGCCCTGGTGTCTACATCTGTGATGAGTGCATCGAACTCTGCAACGAAATCATCGTCGAGGAGCTCTCAACGGCGAGCGCAGTCTCGTTACAAGAGCTACCCAAACCCCATGAGATCTTTGAATTCCTCAATCAATATGTGATTGGCCAAGAGCGCGCGAAGAAGTCGCTCTCGGTTGCGGTTTATAACCACTACAAGCGGATTCAAGGTGGAGAAAATGCCCGTGAGGGCGCTGTTGAGTTAACCAAGAGCAATATTCTCCTTCTCGGCCCAACTGGTTGCGGCAAGACGTTGCTCGCACAGACCCTCGCCCGAATGCTCAACGTTCCTTTTGCGATTGCCGATGCAACCGCGCTCACCGAGGCAGGTTACGTGGGTGAAGATGTTGAGAACATCTTGCTCAAGTTGATTCAAGCAGCAGATTTCGATGTTAAGCGAGCTGAGCGCGGAATCATCTACATCGATGAAATCGATAAAGTTGCACGTAAGAGTGAGAACCCCTCCATCACTCGCGATGTCTCTGGTGAAGGTGTTCAACAGGCGTTGCTCAAGATTATTGAAGGCACCACAGCATCTGTGCCGCCACAAGGCGGGCGTAAGCACCCACATCAAGAGTTCATTCAAATCGATACCACCAACGTGCTCTTCATCGTAGGTGGAGCTTTTGCAGGGCTCGATAAGATCATCGAAACTCGCATGGGCGGTAAAGGCCTTGGCTTCAATGCAACCCTGCAGAGCGCTGCTGAGCGGAATGCAAGTGATATCTTCAGCAACGTTTTGCCGGAAGATCTCTTGAAATTTGGAATGATTCCGGAGTTCGTGGGTCGACTGCCCGTCATCACCAGCGTCGATGCGCTCGATCATGATGCATTGATGCAGATTCTCACCGAGCCGAAGAATGCCCTCACCAAGCAATATCAAAAGCTCTTCGAACTCGATGGGGTGGAGTTGGAATTCACCGCCGATGCCCTTACTGCTGTGGCCGAACAGGCGATCAAGTGCGGCACTGGAGCCCGCGGCCTTCGCGCCATCATGGAAGAGGTTCTGCTCACCGTGATGTTTGATACCCCAAGCCGAAAAGATGTTGCCCGCGTAATAATTACTGCCGAATCGGTAACTGAGCAGGCCCCACCAACTCTCGTGCTTCGAGAAGATGGAGACGCTGAGAAAAGCGCCTAAGATTGCCGGTTATGGCAGCCGACGAGCAGTTACCCACGCATTTCTCGCCTGCCGACCTTGAGGCGCCGCTCTATCAAAGTTGGCTGGATCGTGGCTACTTCACCGCCGATGCCTCATCACAGAAGAGGCCGTTCTGCATAGTCATCCCGCCGCCGAATGTCACAGGAAGCCTGCATATCGGCCACGCGCTCGATCACACTTTGCAAGACACCCTTACTCGTCGTCGCCGAATGCAAGGCTTTGAAGCGCTCTGGTTACCTGGAATGGATCATGCCGGTATTGCAACGCAAAATGTTGTCGAAAAACAATTAGCGCAGCAGAAAAAATCTCGCCATGACTTAGGGCGCGAAGAGTTTGTTAAAAAGGTGTGGGAGTGGAAGTCCGAGTCTGGGGGAGCGATTCTCGGGCAGATGAAACGCTTGGGCGATAGCGTCGATTGGAGTCGCGAGCGATTCACGATGGACGAGGGTCTCTCGCGCGCTGTGTTAACAATATTTAAACGACTTTACGAGAAGGAATTGATTTACCGTGCGGAGCGAATTATCAATTGGTGCACCCGTTGCCTCACCGCATTGAGCGATATCGAAGTGGAACATAGCGATGATGCTGGTGAGTTCGTTCAAGTTCGCTATGGCGATGAGAACCTCAATATCACCGTAGCGACAACTCGACCCGAGACGATGCTTGGCGATGGCGCTGTAGCTGTTCACCCTGATGATGATCGATACAAACATATGATCGGAAAAGAAGTTTTACTTCCACTAGTGAATCGAATGATTCCCATCATCGCCGATGAATTAGTCGAGCCCGATTTCGGAACAGGTGCTGTGAAAGTCACTGCAGCCCATGATCCCAATGACTTCGAGATGGGTCGTCGCCATAACGTTCCCATGATCGTGATTATGAATGAACATGGAATCATGGAAGGCACCGGCACTGAATTCGATGGTATGGATCGCTTTGTTGCCAGAAAAGCAGTAGTAGAGCGTTTGCGGGAGATGGGTCGAATCGTTTCAGAGAAACGCCCATACGTTCACGCTGTTGGTCATTGCTCCCGTTGCGATACGACGGTAGAGCCTCGTCTATCAATGCAGTGGTTCGTCAAAGTTGCGCCTCTCGCAAAGGCGGCAGGGGATGCAGTGCGGAATGGATTAGTGAAAATCGAACCTGAAGAATTGGCCCCTCGATATTTCGAGTGGGTCGACAACATGCATGACTGGTGTATCTCGCGCCAACTCTGGTGGGGACATCGAATCCCAGTCTGGTACGGCCCTAACGATGAAGTTCGTGTAGTGGGACCCGACGAGAGCGCTCCCGAGGGATGGGTTCAAGATCCCGATGTTCTTGATACCTGGTTCTCTTCCGCTCTCTGGCCATTTTCTACTTTAGGTTGGCCAGATAACACTGAAGATCTTAAGAAGTTCTATCCCACAAGTGTGTTGGTAACCGGATACGACATTCTCTTCTTCTGGGTCGCGCGCATGATGATCTTCGGATTATTTGCGATGGATGGCAAGCCACCATTTCATACCATCGCGCTCCATGGTTTAGTCCGTGATAAACATGGCAAGAAGATGAGTAAGTCGCGTGGCAACACCATCGATCCACTGGAATTCATGGATAAATATGGGTCCGATGCACTCAGATTCTCTTTAGCCCGCGGTGCTAATCCGGGGACTGATCAAGCTCTCGCTGAAGAGTGGGTTGCTGGTTCGAGAAACTTTGCCACCAAACTTTGGAATGCATCGCGATTTGCGCTCCTCAATGGCGCCACCACCTCTCGATCACTTCCGGAATCGAAGGAGCTATCCCAGATCGATAATTGGATCATCTCGCGTCTCCACCAGACCATCAAGGAAACAGATGATTTCTTTGAACGCTTCGAGTTCGCTAAAGCCTGTGAAGTTATCTATCACTTCGCTTGGGATGACTTCTGCGATTGGTACCTCGAGCTTGCCAAATCTTCAATCAATCAAGGTGGTACTCAAGCTGAACATGCTCAAGCAGTCATTGGTCATGTTCTCGATAATTTGTTACGCATTCTTCATCCCGTGATGCCATTTATCACCGAAGCGCTGTGGCGGCGTTTGACTGGTGGTGAGAGTCTTGTAATCGCGCAGTGGCCAGAGGCACTCGAGGATCGGATTGATGAAAAGAGCAATGCTGCGATGGAAGAGGTGAAGACCGTGATTACCGAAGTACGCCGATTCCGCAATGATCAAGGGGTCAAATCCTCAAGCCATATTCCAGGTCGATTTATTGGGATTGACCAGAGCGCTATTTCACCTTTCGAGCAAGCGATTCGAAGCGTATTGAAAATCACCGTTCCCGATAGCTCGTTCTCTGCATCTGGCTCGATTTTGGTAGGTGAAATTACCTGCGAATTTGATCTTTCAGGCACGGTTGATGTCGCAGCGGAACGAACTCGGTTGCAGAAAGACCTCGCCACAGCGGAAAAAGATCGCGAGACGGCACGAGTAAAACTTGATAACGGAGATTTCATGGCGAAAGCGCCCGAAAAAGTTGTAGCCACCATCAAGGCGCGCCTTGCAGAGACCGATCAAGAGATTGCGCGTATCACTGATCAATTAAGCAAACTGCCTCGCTGAGAAAAGTGGATTGAGATGGCGATCAGCATCGAATCACGTTTGTCGGAAATTACCGACGAACTCAAACAACGTTGGCCAGAGAGCAAAATTGAAGCAACGCTCGATCGCATCAAGTTGCTCCTTGATTATCTAGGTAATCCGCAAGAAAGCTTCCGTTCAATCCATATTGCAGGAACTAATGGCAAGACTTCGACATCGCGAATGATTGACTCACTCCTGCAAGCCTTCGGCATTCGCACAGGGCGCTATACCAGCCCACATCTCGAGGATGTGCGCGAACGCATATCACTCAATGGTGAAATCATTACTCCAGAATTCTTTGTGTACACCTATGAGGATATAAAGCCGTATATCGAATTGGTCGATTCACGTTCTGAGCATCCACTTTCCTACTTCGAAGTGCTCACGGCGATGGCGTATGCCGCTTTCGCAGATGCTCCCATTGATGTCGCAATCATCGAATGTGGAATGGGTGGGGAGTGGGATGCCACGAACGTCATCGATTCTGATGTATCGGTGATGACTCCGATTGGATTAGACCATCAGGAGTATTTGGGAGAGACAATCGCGCAAATAGCCCGGACAAAAGCCGGAATTTTCCGAGTCGGTAAGCCTTCGGTGCTCGCGCACCAAAACCGAGAGGCAGCAGAGGTGTTGATTCGCGAGAGCGCACGCATTGAATCAATTCCACTGAGGGAGGGTTTAGATTTTGCGCTTGCCCATCGTGATGTTGCAGTGGGCGGACAACTCCTAACCATCCAAGGAATTGGCGGTACCTATGATGAGATTTTCCTTCCTCTTCATGGGCGCCATCAAGCATCAAATGCCACGTTAGCGTTGACAGCGGTAGAGGCGTTTCTGGGGGGCGGAGCAGAACGTTTAGATCTTGATGTAGTGCGCGATGGTTTTGCAAATGCTTCTTCACCTGGGCGCTTAGAAGTGGTTCATCGCAATCCCACTGTGATTATCGATGCCGCCCATAACCCACACGGTGTCGCTGCGTTACGTGAGGCGCTAAGTGAAGAGTTTACTTTCGACAGATTGATTGCAATCGTGGCAATCCTCGGCGATAAAGATGTGACTAATTTTCTCGCTGAATTATCTGGCGTCGTGGATGAAATTATTGTTACGGAGAACTCGTCTGCACGTGCGCTACCAACAGAAAAACTATTTGAGATTGCTCAGGATATTTTTGACGATGGCATGGTCAGCTCGGCAAGTTCAATCAAGCGCGCTATCGAAATGGCGATTGATCGGGCGAGTCACCCAACGCAATCGGTGGGTATCCTCATCACAGGCTCTGTCGTGACTGTGGGACAGGCTCGTTCGTTACTAAAGAAGGGCGAATAAGTATGCGAATACTCGGCTCGACAGTTCTTGTCATGGAGTCGTTAACAATGGGCTTTGCGCTCTTGATTGCCATGGATTCATCTGACACCTGGGAGATGGTGGTGGGCGGCATCCTGGCGCTACTGCTTTTGCTCACGCCCGGCTTGTTGAAGAGAAAATCAGGATGGATTTTAGGGTCAGCGCTCCAAATTCCTTTCATCGGTTTCGGGTCGGTCGTGACGATGATGTACTTCCTTGGTGGGCTTTTCGCACTCCTATGGATCGCCGCGATTATTGTTGGCAGGGCAGGGGAGGCAGCCCGCGCTCGTCTGACCCCTCAGTAAGCCGTTAGGCTGTAGCCATGGAACGGACTCTGGTCTTAATCAAACCCGATGGGGTTCGTCGCAATCTCGTAGGTGAGATCGTTGCTCGAATCGAGCGGAAGGGTTACCTCATTGCAAATATCCGCATGCTTGAGGCTGACCGTGCGCTACTGGAAAAGCACTATGCCGAGCATGTTGGTAAACCCTTCTATGAACCGTTAGTCGAGTTCATGCTCTCTGGTCCAATAGTTGCGCTAATCGCCGAAGGAAATCGTGTCATTGAGGGATTTCGTTCCTTGGCAGGTGCGACCAATCCCACCGTCGCAGCCCCGGGAACAATTCGTGGAGATCTCGCACGAGATCAAGGAACTAAAGTCGTACAAAATATTGTGCACGGTTCAGATTCAATTGAATCAGCAGAACGTGAGATTGCACTTTTCTTCGGAGGTAAGTAATGGCAAAGACGATGTCCTTCATCGGGCGCGACATGGCAATAGATCTGGGAACTGCAAATACCTTGGTTTATGTCCGAGGTCGGGGCATTGTCCTCAACGAACCAAGCGTGGTGGCAATAAATCAAGATACCGGTGGAATTCTTGCTGTCGGACTCGAGGCCAAGAAGATGATCGGCCGTACACCGGGAAATATCGTTGCAATCCGCCCTCTCAAAGATGGTGTGATCTCGGATTTTGATACCACAGAGCGAATGCTTCGATATTTCATCCAAAAGGTTCATAAGCGTCGCCACTTCGCAAAACCACGTTTGGTTGTCTGTGTTCCTTCGGGTATCACTGGTGTAGAGCAACGTGCAGTAAAAGATGCCGGCTATGCAGCTGGTGCGCGCAAGGTGTACATCATCGAAGAGCCGATGGCGGCCGCGATTGGTGCAGGACTTCCTATCCATGAACCAACGGGAAACATGGTTGTTGATATTGGTGGTGGTACCACTGAAATTGCTGTGATTTCATTGGGTGGAATCGTCACTGTGCAATCGATTCGCGTGGGTGGAGATGAACTCGATCAATCCATCATCTCATGGATTAAACGCGAATATTCCCTACTCCTTGGTGAGCGGACGGCAGAGGAAATCAAGATGGCGATTGGTTCGGCCTTTCCCGCTATGGGAGAACCAGATGCCGAGATTCGCGGTCGCGATTTAGTGACAGGTCTTCCGAAAACAATCCTTGTCACCGCCGAGGAGATTCGTAAGGCGGTTGATGAGCCGGTCTCACGAATTGTGGAGGCTGTGAAAACTACTCTTGATAGCTGTCCGCCAGAACTTTCTGGAGACATCATGGATCGTGGAATCGTTCTTACTGGGGGTGGGGCTCTCCTTCATGGACTCGATGAACGTCTCCGCCATGAGACGGGAATTGCAGTTAACATCGCAGAGAATCCTTTAAATGCTGTTGTAATGGGGACCGGTCGTTGTATCGAGGAGTTTGAAGCTCTTGAGAAGGTACTTATCTCTGAGCCTCGCAGATAACAGCCTCAACGTCATCGGCTGAAAGTGGGGTGAAGCGTTGGCAACACCAGATAAATCTCGCTCACGTTTCTTTCTCATTGCCCTTCTAGTAACTTCCTTGATTATCGTTACATTAGATTTGCGGGGAAGTGTTCCTGGTCAAACATTTCGCGGAATTACGAATACGGTGCTTGCGCCATTCCAATCATTCCTCCGATTTTTCTATGACCCAATTAATAACTTCATTTCGGAAGCTTCCAACCTTGGTCGAAGTGCTGACAAGATCAATGAGTTAGAGGAGAGGAATGCAAAGCTCGAGGAAGAACTGAGCAGATTTAAGGTCGCGACACGAGAGCTCGAACAGTTAAAAGATGTCTTGGATTTGGCTGCAGCAGGCCGTTATAAGAGCGTGCCAGCGCGAGTAATTGCAGCGGGATCAGCAGCGGGATTCTCCCGAACTATTGAACTGGATGTTGGCGCTAGAGATGGCGTGGCCACCGATATGACAGTGATCTCGGGCGCTGGCTTGGTTGGACGAGTTATCTCGGCGAGTGAGAGTACCTCTATCGCACTTCTCTTAGATGACGAGACTTTTAAAGCGGGGATTCGCATGGAAGCAAGTGGCATCCTTGGTGTGATTTCAGGGACTGGCAATTCACAATTATCTCTGACGCTCTTTGATTCGTCATCTGAATTGAACGCTGGGGATCGAATGGTCGCTCGAGGAAGTAGTAATAGCCGACCATTCGTGCCAGGGGTTCCCGTGGGAACAATTACTTCAGTCGATCAGAATTCTGGAACGTTGACAAAAACTGCACTTGTAAAGCCATTCGTCAATCTCAATTCGTTGGAGGTAGTTGCTGTTGTCACAGGGAAGGTCAGAGTAAATCCACGAGATTCATTACTTCCGCCAGCGCCAAAACCAACGCCTACACCCACGGTCACCGTCTACATCACTCCAACACCAGAGCCATCCCCAACGAAGAGCAAGAAGGCGAATTAACAATGCGCAAGACTTTATTTTTCTTGCCTATCGCCCTTGTGGCACTTGCCTTACAAAACGCAGTTGTTGCGCGGATTCCCTTCCCATTTGCTGATCCATCGATTTTCCTCATCGTTATTCTTGCATGGGCATTCTTGGAGGATCCGGAGTTTGCAGCGCTACAAGGTTTTATCGCTGGGTTGTTACTTGACTTAAATCCTTTATCGGTAGGGCTGATAGGTCATTGGGCCTTTGTGTTGGCAGCAGTCTGTTACGGAACCTCCGAGATGGGGGTACAACTTCGTTCAAGTCGCCGCGCACCGTTAACACTGACGGTTACCGTGACGGGCGCCCTGTTGATCTCACTGATGCTCTTTGCCCTCACAAGTTGGTTGATTAGCGCCGAACAAGGACTTTCCTTCTCTCGGACAACACCTGGCGTCTTACTGTGGTCAGCCCTTATTACTCCGCTGTTATCGCCGCTCATTATTCGCATGTCGCGCTTTGCACAAGGAATTGGCGCACGCAATGGGTGATCGATCTCGATACGCCACAATTTTCCTGCAGATTCTCCTCTTCTCTTTGATGGCTGCGCTTCTAGGGCGCCTTTTTTATCTCCAAGTTGCGGCCACCGAAAAATATCAAGATGCCGCCTTAGAAATTCAGAGTCGTAACGTAGTCACACCAGCGACTCGAGGAATGATTCTCGATAGTGGCGGCAAACCGTTGGCGCTCAATCGAGTGGGATTAGTGATCACTGCTGATCGTTCGATTCTTGATAAAGAGCCAGATCGTGGCGTTGCTTCACTGAAGGCAACGGCGAAGGCTCTCAAATTGCCCTATGAAGAGGTTTTCGGAAAGACGCGATTGTGCGGTGAAAAAGTGGATCCTTCTCTAACAGGAGGGGCTCGATGCTGGAATGGTTCGCGGCACCAGCCAATACCAATCTCTGTTGATGCTACTGAGGAAACCGCGCTTGCAATTGTGGAACATGCAGAGCGCTACCCGGGAGTGAGCGCATCCCCACAAGGTTTTCGCTCATACCCCGGAACTGAGGGAGTCAATGGCGCACACCTTCTGGGATACGTAGGTCCAGTGAGTGAGAAGGAATTAGCAGCAAGCGTCGAGCGAAAGTATTACCTCAACGAGTATTTGGGTAAGGCTGGATTGGAAAAGGTATACGACTCTGATCTTCGCGGCGTTCCCGGAGTGAAGACCATTGTCGTGGATCGAAAAGAATCTGCAACTAGCATCCTCAAAGACACTAAAGCGATTCCTGGAAATCATCTTGTCACAAGTATTGATGCGAAGTTACAAGCCGTGGTTGAACGTGAACTGGTCGCAGCAATCACTCGCGCCCGATTTGGTGTGGTGGATAAGAAAGGAGCTCGAAAGGCAGATTCTGGCGCAGCAGTTGTTATGGATGTGAAGACCGGAAGAATCCTCGCGATTGCTTCATATCCAACTTACGATCCAAATATTTGGGAGCGAGGAATAACTGCCGAGCAAGCAAAGGATCTCTTTAGTACAAAAACTGGGGTGCCTGCTTTATCTCGTGCACTTCAAGGAACATTTGCCCCTGCCTCTGCCTTCAAAGTTGTCTCAGTTGCAGCGGCAGCAAAAGCGGGTTATGACCTCAATGGAAAATATGATTGCCCTGCAGATTTCCAAGTGGGTAACCGAACTTTTCGTAATTATGAGAGCAAGGGCGCTGGTCGCATCACATTAGAAGAGGGAATTGCGATCTCGTGTGACACTCTCTGGTATCAAATCGCCTACAACGAATGGTTAAAAGATGGCGGGTTACGACCAAATAAAACACTCAACGACTACTTCTATAAAGCAGCTGCTGGATTCCATCTTGGCAAACGAACGGGAATCGATCTGCCATCTGAATCTGCAGGTCGTTTGGCCAATCGACAATGGCGCACCCAATGGCATGAACGGAATAAGGATTTCTACTGTAACTATGAGAAGCGAGCAAAGAAATCACAACTGACCCCTTATTTGATTGCTATCGCAAAAGAGAATTGCGTTGATGGGGGCAAGATCCGGGCAGGCGATGCAGTGAACTTTGCTATTGGTCAAGGCGATACGACGATGACTCCACTTCAGATGGCGCAAATCTATGCCGCCATCGCAAATGGTGGCACGATGTGGAAGCCCACTGTGGGCAGGGCAATCATCACACCAACAGGCGAGTTGGTTCGAGAGATTGCGCCAGAGAGAGCGGGCAAGCTCCCCGTTTCAAAGAAGACCATGGCCTTTCTCAAGAGGTCATTACGAGCAGTGATCACGTCAGGAACAGCACAATGGCGCTTTGATGGAATGCCCATTGCTGTTAGTGGCAAAACGGGAACAGGTGAGGTGTACGGGAAGAATCCCGATGGCTCTAGCAAAGATACGACATCATGGTTTGCAAGTTATGCTCCATCGGATGCACCACGTTATGCAGTCGTCATGATGATTAGCCAAGGAGGAACGGGCTCTGGCACCTCTGGCCCATCAGTTCGAAGAATCTACGAGGCGCTCTTTGGAGTTCAAGGCCAGAAAGTAATCACTGACCAAGCAATCTTCCCATCGGGGCCACCTACGCAAATACCGCGTCGTCCGAAAGTCGACCAACCATGACACTTGCCAGCGGTATCAGAGGGAAAGGGAAGCGTTCTCGCTTTGAACGAGTTGCCATAGTGGATCGTTTTGATATTCCACTGCTCATAGCGGTAGGAGCGCTTTTGGTCATCGGAATCCTTCTTGTGTACGCGGCTACACGAGATTGGTTTGCCTCTATTGGGGGAGATCCTGAGTATTACTTAAAGCGGCATGCGCTCAACATCGTCATTGGACTCCTCCTTGCCTTTGGAACTACTTTGATTGATTATCGATTGCTCCGCGCCTACACACCAATCGTGTGGGCAGTTGCCGTTTTAGGGTTGATTGCAGTTCTCATTCCAGGAATAGGTGCGACAGTCAATGGTGCGCGTGCATGGATTGCGCTACCAGGAGGCTTGCAGATTCAACCTGCAGAACTTGCCAAAATTGCGATTATCGTTGGCATGGCCATGGTCTTGGCTGAAAAACACGATGGATATGAGGAACCTCAAGCAATCGATGTTCTGCAGGCGCTTGCGGTTGCAGCGATACCTGTCTTGCTCATAGTTCTACAACCAGATTTAGGTACCACTGCGATTATCGGGGCATCTGTAGTCACCATGATTGCTGTCTCCGGGGCGCAGTTACGTTGGAGCGTAGGGCTTTTAGGCTTAGCTGGAATTGGAGCCTTTGCTGCAATCAAATTAGGAGTAGTGGCTGATTATCAATTAAATCGCCTGCAGTCCTTCGTTGATCCAACAGCAGACCCACAGAGCACCGGTTATCAATTACGACAGGCTCGAATCACCATTGGGTCTGGAGGATTATTCGGAAAAGGATTGTTCAATGGACCACAGACAAGTGGACGCTTTGTGCCCGAACAACAAACTGACTTTATCTTCACCGTTGCTGGAGAGGAATTTGGTTTTGTCGGGTGCGCAATCATCGTTTCGCTCTATGCGCTTCTTCTGTGGAGAGCATTTGTTATCGCAAGAAGAGCGAACGATCTTTTTGGCAGACTCGTGAGCTTGGGCGTGACTGCATGGTTTGGCTTCCAGATTTTCGAAAATATCGGCATGACACTCGGACTTGCGCCTATGACGGGAGTGCCCTTGCCACTGCTCTCATATGGCGGTTCAAGCATGTTCGCCACCTTGATTGGGGTAGGACTTTTGCTGAATATTCGCGCTCGGAGCTAGTTATCTGCCATACTTTGGGGGAGCGCAGCCTCGAGATGAACAGATCTCGGTGGCGCGACCAGAGAATTTTTTCGAGAGAACGAGAAGACTGCTAGAAAACAACGAGAATTAGTTCTACCTCGGTAGAACGTGAAATGAGTAACGCATGGCTGCACCAGCGCGTAAGCGCGTCTTAAAGAAAGTCGCTGCGAAAAAAAGTAGCGAGAGCGAAGCATCTACCGACTCCAAGGGGAGCAAGCCGGCTAAGAGCGCGAAAGCCGCCGCTCCTGCTAAAACGTCCAAGAAGAAGAGCGCTCCAGCTGTTGAGAGTGGTTCCACTCAAGAGAGTGCACCAGCAAGCAGCCCATCAAGTAGCAGAGCGAAAAAAGGCGTCATACCGGTACCAATTTTTCAAGCTCCGACTCGGAAAGAATCCACCAAAGAGGCGAGCAAGAAAACGGCTGCCTCGAAGAGTGCGCCAGAGTCAGCGAGTGCGGCAAACCAAAGTGGAGATTCAGGCCAATCAGATGAAGGACGCTCTCGCCATCGCAATCGCAGACGTGGTGGAAGAGGTCGCGGGCGTAATCGCAATCAGGATGTCAATGATCCATCGAGTGGTGATGGCGAAGGTTCTGAAGAAAATGCGAGCACCACTGATGATGGTTTAGTAACCCATCGTCGACGACGTCGTCGGGTAGCAGGATCAGGTGAGGTAGAGGCACAGACCCTCGTTGAAGATGGAGTTGTTACCACCATCAAAGTTCGGGAGCCGAAGCAACGCTCAGAACGTGGCGATGATTCAAGTTCTACTCGAGTTGATAAGCGTGGACGGCGCCGAGACCGAGACCGAGATCGCGATAGAGATCGTGATCATCCGCGCTCCTTCCACGGAAACCGACGGCCTGCAGTCATTACTGAATCGGAATTTCTCGCTCGACGCGAGAATGTCGATCGCGCGATGCTCGTGCGACAAACCGGAGATCGGACGCAGATTGCAGTTCTCGAAGATAAAATCTTGGTAGAGCATTATGTCAATCGTGCATCGAGCACCTCGTATGTTGGCAACGTCTACCTCGGGCGAGTGCAGAACGTTCTGCCCAGCATGGAAGCTGCCTTTGTTGATATTGGAAAAGGGCGCAATGCCGTGCTCTATGCGGGTGAGGTCAACTGGGATGCTGCAGGACTTGCCGATGGCACGCCCCGGAAGATCGAATTCGCGCTCAAGACTGGTCAACCAGTCTTGGTCCAAGTAACGAAGGATCCAATCGGACAAAAAGGTGCGCGTCTGACCAGTCAGATTTCGCTTCCTGGCCGATACCTTGTGTATGTCCCTGCAGGTGCGATGAGCGGAATCAGCCGTCGCCTTCCAGATACTGAGCGCTCGCGCCTTAAATCAATTTTGAAGAATTTAGTGCCTGAAGAGGCGGGCGTGATCGTACGTACTGCTGCTGAAGGTGCTACCGAAGAGGAACTCACTCGCGATGTCGCACGATTACAAGCGCAGTGGGAAGTCATCGAACAAAAGGCAAAGGATCCGAGCGCAAGTGCGCCATCACTTTTGTATGCAGAGCCTGACCTAAATATCCGAGTAGTTCGCGATATCTTCAATGAAGATTTCAACTCGCTTCATGTTCAAGGCGATGATGCGTGGGAAGAGATTAATAACTACTTGGGCTTTGTTGCGCCAGATCTCGTGCAGAAGATCTCTAAATGGCATAAGCCATCAGACATCTTTGCTGAGCATCGAGTCGAAGAGCAGCTGGCAAAGGCTCTCGATCGTAAGGTTTACCTACCCTCAGGTGGTTCGTTAGTCATTGATCGCACCGAAGCCATGGTGGTCATCGATGTAAACACTGGAAAGTTCATTGGTAAGGGTGGAAATCTCGAAGAGACGGTCACCAAGAACAATCTTGAGGCTGCCGAAGAGATTGCACGACAATTACGGTTGCGCGACTTAGGTGGAATTATTGTGGTCGATTTCATCGATATGGTGTTGGAATCAAATCGCGATATGGTCCTTCGTCGACTAACCGAATGTCTTGGTCGCGATCGCACCAAACACCAAGTTGCGGAAGTGACCTCCCTTGGTTTGGTGCAGATGACCCGTAAACGAGTTGGTCAAGGGCTCATCGAAGCCTTCTCCACTACCTGCGAAAGTTGTCATGGTCGGGGCATCCATATTCATGTGGATCCAGTTCCAATGGCCGCGCCAACTCGCCAACAGGATGAAGAACAGGATGAGACTGGAGAAGAGCGAGATCAGGAGGAAGAGCGAGAACAGGAGGAGCACCCGGATCTGCCCATCGTGGATACCCCAGTTCAGAGCCCGGTTTCCAGCGGGAGGCGGGGTCGTCGCCGAGTCAGTAGCGGCGGGGTGATTACCCCTTCAGTTTGACCTGCGGGGGCGCCAATCCGTACCCTTAGCAGACTTAAGAGTGTGACAAGCGGGATAAATCCCGCGAAAAATTGAGGAGAATCGTGTACGCAATCGTTAAGGCTGGCGCACGCCAGGAGCGGGTCTCAGTCGGTGAGGTCCTCGATATTGATCGAGTAGAGGCCTCTGTCGGAGCAACCCTCTCTTTGCCACTGCTCCTAGTCGTCGATGGCGGCAAAATCTCCACACCTGGCGCAGGCTCGACCGTGAGCGTTGAGGTGCTCGATGAAGTGAAGGGTCCAAAGATCGACATCCTTCGCTACAAGAGCAAGACTGGCTATCGTCGCCGTCAAGGTTTTCGCGCGAAGAAGACTCGAATCAAAGTCACTGCAATCAACAGCAGGTAATAACAGGAATAACAGGAATAAGGAGAGTACAGAGATGGCAAGTAAAAAAGGTGTCTCCTCGACCCGTAACGGTCGCGACTCTAATCCACAATTCCTTGGCGTGAAGCGCTTTGCTGGACAGGTAGTTCGCACCGGCGAGATTCTCGTACGTCAACGCGGAACTCACTTTCACCCAGGAGCAAATGTTGGTCGCGGCAAAGATGACACGTTATTTGCGCTCGCCGCTGGATCTGTCTCCTTCGGGACTGCACGTGGTCGTCGCGTCGTGAATGTTCTCCCTCAATAATCAACGGACTTATTTTTAGCGGGTCCGCATTCGGGCCCGCTTTTTTATTTAGGAAGAGGTGAATACATCAGATGTCAGCAATTACCTTCATCGATCAAGCTCGACTCCTTGCCCAGGCAGGAAGTGGCGGTAACGGTTGCGTCTCGGTGCATCGCGAAAAATTCAAACCATTAGGTGGGCCAGATGGTGGCAATGGTGGTCGGGGCGGAGATGTCATCCTCGTTGTCGATCCAAGCGTCACCACACTCCTTGATTTTCATTACAGTCCACATCGCACGGCAACCTCAGGTCGCCATGGTCAAGGTGGACATAAAGATGGTCCACAAGGAGAAGATCTAACGCTGCCGGTTCCTGAAGGAACTGTGCTCCGTGATTCACATGGAAATATCATCGCCGACCTACTCGGAGTAGGTACTCGCTTTGTTGTTGCTCGCGGTGGCGCTGGGGGATTGGGAAATGCAGCGCTGGCATCGTCCAGGCGTCGCGCACCGGGTTTTGCCCTATTGGGCGAACCTGGCGAAAAGATTGAATTAACCCTTGAACTCAAGAGCGTTGCAGATATCGCCTTGGTGGGTTACCCATCTGCCGGTAAGTCTTCGTTAATTGCGGCAATCTCAGCAGCGCGACCCAAGATTGCTGAGTATCCATTTACTACATTGGTCCCAAATCTTGGCGTGGTCGACATTGGTGACCATCGATTTACTGTTGCCGATGTTCCCGGATTGATTCCAGGGGCGAGCGAAGGAAAAGGCCTTGGCCTTGAATTCTTACGCCACGTTGAGCGCTGCTCAGCGCTAGTACATGTTCTTGATTGCGGCACGCTCGAAAGCGATCGAGATCCCATTCATGATTTTGAAGTCATCGAACGGGAACTTGAAGCCTATGGGGGGCTAGACGATCGTCCGCGAATCGTTGCGTTGAACAAGATTGATTTACCTGATGGACGCGCCATGGCTGAGATGGTGAGCGAGAATCTACGAGCTCGAGGTCTCGAGGTCTATCCAATCTCTGCGGCTACCCGAGAAGGGATTACCGAATTACTGTATGCAATGGCCTCCCTCATCAATCGCAAGCCTGAAGAGAGCGTCGAAGCGCCTCGAATTGTCTTGCGTCCAAAGGCTGTCGATGACCTCGGTTTTGCCGTGCGCAAAGAGAAGAATGGTCGCTTTGTTGTTACTGGCGAGAAGCCAGAGCGTTGGGTTCGCCAGACCAATTTCAGTAATGAGGAAGCGGTTGGATATCTGGCAGATCGCCTAGCGCGACTAGGTGTGGAGAAGGAGCTCTTCAAACTTGGCGCTGAGCCTGGATGTGAAGTGATGATTGGCGATGGGGAGGATGCCACCCGCTTTGAGTGGGAGCCCACAATCGAAGCCGGCGTCGAGCACTTCCATACTCGTCGCGGACACGATGTCCGAGTAGAGAGTGTGCAGTTAGGCTTACATAAAAATAGCGCCTCAGAGGATGATTGGAGTGAGGACGATGCGCAGTGAAGTGAGCCGTGCGAAGCGAATCGTCGTCAAAGTTGGTTCTTCATCACTTACAGGTGCTGCAGGGTCTGGTCTTGATAGCGCAGCAGTAGATCGATTAGTAGATGCAGTTGCGAGTGCGAAAGCGCGTGGTCTTGATGTATTAGTGGTCACCTCAGGAGCGATTGCGGCTGGGCTAGCAGCGTTGGGTTTGAAATCTCGCCCTAAAGAACTTGAGCTTCAACAAGCAGCAGCATCGGTAGGTCAAGGGTTATTGATGCACCGCTACACCGAATCATTTGCGCGCCATTCGATTACTGCATCTCAGGTCTTGCTCACTAGCGAAGATATCGTTCGTCGTAGCCATTACCGAAATGCGCAACGTACGCTCGATCGCCTACTTGCGCTCGGAGTCGTTCCAGTAATCAACGAGAATGACACGGTTGGAACTTCGGAGATTCGCTTCGGTGATAACGATCGCTTGGCTGCATTAGTCTCGCACTTAGTGCAGGCAGATCTTCTGGTGTTGCTCTCTGATATTGATGCGCTCTACGACGCGCCGCCATCATCTCCAGATGCTAAGCGAATTCCTGAAGTCTCCGATTTCGCTGCGCTCAATAGCGCAGAGTTTGGTGGCGCTGGAAATTCTGGAGTTGGCAGTGGAGGCATGGCAACGAAAGTTGAGGCTGCTCGAATTGCTACGAGCGCTGGGATTGCAGTGGTACTCACCTCTCTAGCCAATGTTCAAGGTGCAGTAGATGGCGAGGAAGTGGGCACGATTTTCCATGCTGGCTCCCATCGCGCACCTTCACGGGCGCTCTGGATTGCTCATGCATCGATGCCTAAAGGTTCACTCACCCTCGATCCGGGCGCAGCAAAGGCGATTTTGGAACGAGGAACATCGTTGTTGCCCGCAGGTGTTACTTCGGTAACCGGTGATTTTGCTGCTGGAGATGTTGTGGATTTATTAGACAATTCGCAAAAAGTAATTGCTCGCGGTTTGGTGGCATTTGATAGCGATGAGATTCCACAATTACTTGGCAAAAGCACGAAGGAGCTCGCAGCGACCTTTGGCGCCGAATATGAGCGCGAACTTGTCCATCGCGATGATCTAACTCTAATTTAACTCAGATTTACCTCTGCTTTAGCAAGCAACTATCTCCGTAACGCGAGGTCATAGAGAACTTTGGTGACTGGACCTTCATTTTCGCTATCTAAATCATCGCTCAATTTAACGATAACAGTTTTACTCTCTGGGACCACCAGAACATGTTGGCCATGTAAGCCCAACAGCATCAGCGTATTTGGATAGGGATGCCAAATCTGCGCACCGTAGCCCCAATTCCGATCTAGAGTCACAACTGGAGTGGCTAATCTGTTATTCCAGAGCGATGGGATGATTTGAGTTCCCGATGTAACTCCATTATCAAGAATCAATTGACCAACCAATGCATAATCTCGAGCGGCGGCATTGAAACAACAGAAGGCCTTCTCCTGACCATCGAGCCGATCGACATTCCACGTAGCGCCATATTGAGCGCCGATGGGTTGCCAGATCTCTCGAGCGAAGTAATCTGCTACTCGCTCTCCAGTCACCTTCTTAATAATCATTCCCAGTAACATCGTGTCCACGCTTCGATATTCAGCGTCCGAACCTGGTTCAAATGCCATCTTGCGGTTGCTTCCAAGAAACCAGTGCAAATCAGTCGATGCATACATTTGCGCGATTGCTACGCCCCAACCGCTAGGCCCGGATGGGTAATTTTCGGAGACTCCCACGCCAGAGCGCATATCGAGAAGCTGGTTGATTGTTACCTCGTCGAAAGAGCTCTCGTTCTTGAACTCTGGGAAGAAATCAACGAACTTGTCGCTTTCTTTTATCTTTCCATCCTCAATAAGTTGCCCAATCATGATGGAGGTTAAAGTTTTGGAGACCGAATAGGAAGGAAAGAGGAATTTCTCATCAAATCCTTTTTTGTACCACTCGTAACTCATGACACCGTTACGCAGAACGATAAATGCATTAGCTGCGCTCTGATCTAAGAAGTCCTGAAAAGCAATCTCATTTCCCTTGAAGGAAACCTTTTCAGGTAGCGATTCTTGTGCGTTGTTCCATACCCGCGGGTTATCAGATGGTGGAATGTAGTGGGCTGGCATCAATTTCGGTGTGGCATGGGCAGGGGCAAAACCCAACCGGGCTGCGGCTATTGGCTCTGGATAGTGAATCAGCCTCGTGAAGCTAAAGAGAAGTAAGTAGAGCGCAAGAGTAAAGAGGAGCACACGGCGCAACCAGCGGAGAAGGAACATATTAGTAAGCCTATCCGAGCGCTGATTGGTTAGGCTGTCAGCCATGATTGAGCCGCTTTCGAAAGCTGCACGCGCTGCTGGGCTCGTGTTAGCGCATGCGTCGCGTGCTCAAAAAGATAGCGCAATCGAAGCAATTGCTGCCGCGCTCTTGGAGCGACAAGATGAGATTCTCGCCGCTAATAACGAGGATGTTCTCCGTTCGCGTGGTGAAGGAATTTCGGAATCACTTATCGATCGCCTAACGCTTAATCCCGCTCGAATTGCCGGTATCGCAGGTGGTGCGCGGAAGATTAAAGCCCTGCCCGATCCGGTGGGAGTAATCAAAAGAGAGCGAACACTAGAGAACGGTCTCCATTTAAAACAGGTGGCTGTTCCTTTTGGTGTGGTGGGAATGGTCTATGAAGCGCGACCCAATGTCACCGTTGACGCTGCTGTGATTCTTTTGAAATCTGGCAACTGTGCGTTGCTTCGTGGATCATCCAGTGCAGCACAATCAAATGAGATTCTCGTTTCTATTATGCGTGATGCAGTATCAAGCGTTGGATTGCCAGCAGATGTGATTCAACTCGTCTCCTCAGCAAATCGTTCAAGCGTCACAGAGCTGCTACATGCTCGTGGCTTAGTTGATCTTGTCATCCCTCGAGGAAGCGCCGCTCTGATCCGCACTGTCGTCGATGAGGCGAAAGTTCCGACAATCGAGACTGGTGCTGGCGTCTGCCATGTGTATGTTGATAAGGATGGAGATTTAGCTAAAGCGTTACCGATATTAATTAATGCTAAGTGTCAACGTCCAAGCGTATGTAACGCTGCCGAAACGCTTCTTGTTCATAAAGATGTGTCCGACACATTCCTGCCAACAGCACTTGAGGCGCTCGATAGAGAGAAAGTTCGGATTCATGCAGACTCCCAATCTCTGGCAATCGCCCAAAGTCTTGGGATTGATGCCACCCTTGCTCAAGAGGAGAACTGGTCAACCGAATATGGCGTACTCGAGATCAACATTCGAGTAGTGGATGATGTGAATCAGGCCGCAGCACATATTCGCAAATATGGAACCAATCACACCGAAGCTATCATCTCTGAAAATCCAGAGACGATTGAGAATTTCATCAATCAAATGGACGCGGCTGCCATCATGATCAATGCATCAACTCGGTTTACTGATGGCGAGGAGATGGGTTTTGGTGCAGAAATTGGAATCTCGAATCAAAAGACGCACGCGCGCGGCCCGATGGGGCTCGAGGAGATGACTACCACCACCTGGATCGTGACCGGAACGGGCCAGATTCGCAGGTAGGCTTTGCGGTATGGCCAGAATTTCACGCGATGAGGTAGCGCGTATCGCTGCGCTCGCTCGAATCACCCTTCGCGAGGAAGAACTCGGAGACTTAGCGGGGCAGATTGATGTCATCCTCGATGCTGTTGCAGTCGTTCAAGAGGCGGCCGGAGCTGACGTCCCAGCGATGTCGCATCCATTAGAAATCACTAACGTCACACGCCCTGATGTAATTGTGCCAAGTCTTACTCCTGATGAGGCTTTGAGTGGTGCGCCAGCGAGCGAGGAGTCACGCTTTCGAGTTCCGCAGATTTTGGGTGAAGAAGCATGAGCGATCTCATCAAAAAGAGCGCATCAGAGTTAGCTGCACTCATTGCAAGAAAAGAAGTATCTTCGCGTGAGGTGACCCAAGCACATCTTGATCAAATTTCTCAGACTGATTCGTTGATTCACGCGTTCTTGCACGTTGATTCTGAAGGGGCTCTTACGCAAGCGGAGATGGCTGATAAGAATCAAAACTCTACGAAATCTCCGCTACACGGTGTGCCACTTGCGCTCAAAGATGTCCTTGCACAAAAAGGAATTCCTACTACCTGTGGCTCGAAGATTCTCGAGGGGTGGCGACCACCTTATGACGCAACAGTTGTCACCAAGTTGAAAGATGCAGGCGTGGTCATTCTCGGAAAAACGAATATGGACGAATTTGCGATGGGCTCTTCAACGGAGAACTCTGCCTATGGTCCAACTCGCAACCCGTGGGATACCGATCGGATACCCGGGGGATCTGGCGGGGGATCTGCAGCAGCGCTTGCTGCATTCCAAGCGCCACTTGCAATCGGAACGGATACCGGCGGCTCTATTCGCCAACCAGCAGCAGTCACTGGAACGGTGGGCGTGAAACCCACATATGGTGGCGTCTCTCGTTATGGCTTAGTGGCCTTCTCATCCAGTTTGGACCAGGCCGGACCATGCGCCAGAACAGTCCTTGATACTGCACTTTTACACCAGGTGATTGCAGGCCACGATCCCAAAGATGCAACAAGCATTAACGCGCCAGTACCCGATGTCGTTGCAGCGGCGCAACGCGCTGATGTAACGGGAATGAAAATTGGAGTCGTCAAAGAGCTTAGTGGAGAGGGATACGAAAAAGGTGTTGCCGAGAGATTCGCAGAGTCGTTAGCAATCTTGGAATCTCAAGGTGCAGAGATTATTGAAGTCTCTTGCCCTAACTTCACATTCGCTCTAGGTGCCTATTATCTAATCGCTCCAAGCGAAGCATCATCAAACTTGGCTCGATTTGATGCGATGCGTTATGGCCTTCGAATTGGAGACGATGGCACCAAGAGCGCAGAAGAGGTAATGAGCCTTACTCGAGATGCTGGATTTGGTGATGAAGTCAAGAGACGAATCATCTTAGGAACGTATGCGCTGTCGGCTGGTTATTACGATGCGTTCTACGGAAGTGCTCAAAAAGTCCGTACGCTCATTACTCGTGACTTCGCGGCTGCATATTCGAAAGTGGATGTTCTGGTTTCACCAACTACGCCAACGGTGGCATTTAAGATCGGCGAGAAGAGTAATGATCCAGTTGCGATGTATCTAAGCGATGTCGCGACCATTCCAGTTAACCTCGCGGGAGTTGCCTCGATGAGTCTGCCTGCTGGACTCTCGGACGGTTTACCCGTTGGTTTCCAGATCATCGCGCCGGCAATGAAAGATGATCGACTCTACCTAGTAGGTGGCGCTTTGGAGCGCGAGTTGAGTGCCAAATGGAATGGACCACTTACCCATCAAATTCCAGATTTAGTGCTCCGCTAATGGCTCTTACTTACGAAGAGGTCGTTGCCAAGTACGAACCATCGCTTGGCCTTGAGGTACACGTTGAACTCAACACTCAAACCAAGATGTTCTGTGGATGTGCCACTGAGTTTGGTGCTGCTCCAAATACTCAAACTTGTCCAGTCTGTTTAGGAATGCCGGGTGCGCTCCCAGTCGTGAATGAAAAGGCAATCGAGAGCACGATTCGGATTGGCTTAGCTCTTAACTGCGCAATCACACCAAAGAGTAGGTTTGCGCGAAAGAATTACTTCTACCCAGATATGCCAAAGAATTTCCAAATCTCTCAGTACGACGAACCCATCTGCACCAATGGATACCTCGATGTCGAGGTTGAAACTGATGAGGGGAGTAAGACTTTCCGAATTGAGATTGAACGGGTACATATGGAGGAGGACACTGGGAAATCCCTCCATGTAGGTGGCGCAACTGGCCGTATCCATGGCGCTGAATATTCGCTCTTGGATTACAACCGTGCCGGCATTCCGCTGGTGGAGATTGTGACAAAGGTCGTCTCAGGAACGGGCAAGTATGCCCCTGAAGTTGCGAAGGCATATGTGAAAGAGTTGCGCGATATCTTGCGATCTCTTGGCGTCAGTGATGTGAAGATGGAGCAGGGTTCACTTCGCTGCGATGCAAACGTATCACTAGCTCCGATTGGTTCGGGAAAATTAGGAACGCGGAGTGAAACCAAGAATGTGAACTCGCTCCGCTCAGTAGAACGCGCTGTGCGTGGAGAGATGATTCGCCATGCAGGACTATTAGATAAGGGCGAGCGCGTCATTCAGGAGACCCGCCACTTCCAGGAAGATACTGGCGCTACCCGCTCTGGTCGCTCTAAAGAGCAGGCAGAGGATTACCGTTATTTCCCTGAGCCCGATCTCACCCCCGTGGCACCTGATGCGCCATGGATTGAACAGTTGCGCAGCGATTTACCTGAGAAACCTTCGGTGCGCAGAGCGCGTTTACAAGAGCAGTGGCAAGTTCCCGATAAAGAGATGGCTGCAATGGTCAATGCCGGTGCAGTTGATCTCGTCGAAGAGACGGTCGCCTTGGGCGCCGACCCAACAAAAGCGCGCGGTTGGTGGTTAGGTGAGATTTCGCGTCTTGCCAATGAGGCTGAGGTTGAATTGAATGCGGCAGGGATCTCTCCCAAGGATGTTGCTCGGATAGTTGAATTGATCGGAGCGGGAGAGTTGACGGACAAACTTGCCAGACAAGTTGTCGCTTCCGTTATTGCCGGTGAAGGTGATCCAGATTCGGTGATTGCTATCAAGGGAATAAAAGTTGTATCCGATGAAAGTTCGCTCATTGCTGCCATCGAAAAGGCAATTGCAGCGCAACCAGAGACTGCAGAGAAGGTTCGCAATGGACACTTACCCGCCGCAGGTGCGCTGATTGGCGCTGTGATGAAGGAAACTAAAGGCCAAGCAGATGCCGCGCGTGTGCGCGAACTCCTCCTTGGCCTCTTAGGTCAGGCGTAATTTCTCTTTAGTGGACCGCTGCGCCACCTTCATTTTCGACAACCGACTCTTTCCCGATATTGATAAAGAGCGCTAGAACAATTGCGCCAACGACAAGCAAGGCCGCACTCACCGTAAATGCGACGGTGAATCCATGAGTCAGACCAAAGAGCGGTGACTTGGTTGCATTGGCAGTCATATATGAAGTGGTTGCGGTAGCTGCAACGGTATTGAGCAGCGCAGTGCCTAGTGAGCCACCGACCTGTTGGCTGGTGTTGATCAGAGCGCTCGCGACCCCAGCATCACGATTGCCCACTCCATGAAGTGCGGTAGTGGAGAGCGGGATGAAGACCAGCGCCATGCCACTACTCATAATCAAGAGCGCAGGGAGGACGTGGGTTATGTATGAAGTTTCAGGAGTGATTTGCGTGAGCAATAAGAGGCCAACAGCGGCAGCGAGCAACCCTGGAACCATTAGTGGACGGGGACCAACCTTGGGAAGCAATTGCGATGCCACCCCTGCGAAAACGATGATTCCCGCAGTAAATGGCATGAAGGCGAAGCCAGCTTTGAGTGGGGTGTAACCCAATACCGATTGAAGATAAATGCCGAGAAAGAGGAACATCGAAAAGAGTCCGGCGCCAACGACGAGGGATCCAAGATAGGAACCTCCACGATTACGTTCGCTGATTATGCGAAGGGGCATTAGTGGATTCTTGACCTTCTTCTCGAAAATAAAGAATGCAATGAGCAGAATCGCGGAGGCAGCCAAGAAAGCAATCGTGATATTTGCGGACCAACCTTTCGTTGCTGCTTCATTGAAACCATAGACGAGGGCAAAGAGTCCTGCGCTCGCCGTTAACGTTCCTGGCAAGTCATAGCTATGGTCGCCGCCCGCTTTTGACTCGTGCACATATTTGAAGGCGAGCAATCCCGCGATAAGCGCAATAGGTGTATTTACGCCAAGGCACCAGCGCCATGAGAAGTATTCAGTGAGCGTGCCGCCGAGAATCAGGCCGATTGCAGCTCCACCACCTGAGATTGCACCGTACACACCAAATGCACGAGCGCGTTCTTTGGGATCGGTGAAGGTGACGCTCACAATCGAGAGTGCAGCAGGGGCAAGAAGCGCGCCGAAGACACCTTGTAGACCACGCGAAGCAAAGAGCAGCCCTTGCGTAGATGCGATTCCACCAAGTGCGGATGCCGCAGCAAAACCGAGGAGACCAATAATGAAAATCTTCTTTCGCCCCACGAAATCTGCAATCCGTCCACCAAGCAAAAGCAAGGATCCAAAAGCAAGGGTGTAGGCCGTCACCACCCACTGCTGATTAGTATCCGAGATTCCAAGATCCGCTTTTGCACTTGGAATCGCAATGTTGACGATGGAGGCATCGAGGACCACCATCAACTGGGCGATGGCAATCACAAACAAGGTGCGCCATCTATCGGGGGCAAGGTTCGATACAGAATTATTATTGGTTGTCATTGATTTCTCCGGCTTGGCTTTGAACACGCGAATGCGTAGGTATATAAGGTAACAGCCTGGACATTCGCATTCGTGGAGATATTGCCTTTACTATTCACCTATGACCAAGAACACAGGTGATAGCCCGCTAAATCCCATGAAGCCACGCTCTGGCACAGTTACTGATGGTCTCGAGCGTGCGCCAGCGCGCGGCATGCTTCGCGCAGTTGGCATGGGGGATGATGATTGGGTCAAACCTCAAATAGGCATTGCTTCATCGTGGAATGAAATAACACCGTGCAATCTCTCTCTCGATCGTCTTGCGAAAGCTTCAAAAGAGGGCGTGCATCAAGCAGGGGGATTCCCGCTTCAATTCGCAACTATCTCAGTCTCTGATGGAATCTCGATGGGACATGAAGGGATGCACTTTTCACTCGTCTCTCGAGAGGTAATTGCAGATTCCGTAGAGACCGTTATGCAGGCTGAGCGCCTCGATGGCATGGTGATGTTCGCAGGATGCGATAAATCTCTCCCTGGAATGATGATGGCAGCAGCGCGTCTAGATGTTGCTTCAGTATTCGTCTATGCAGGTTCCACTTTGCCCGGAAATGTGGATGGTAAAGATGTCACCATCATCGATGCATTTGAAGCAGTCGGCGCATGTGCACGTGGTTTGATTTCACAGGATCAAGTGGATCGTATCGAACGTGCAATCTGTCCAGGTGAAGGTGCGTGCGGTGGTATGTACACGGCAAACACGATGGCATCTATAGGTGAAGCCATTGGCCTCTCCCTTCCAGGTTCAGCAGCGCCACCGGCAGTAGATCGACGTCGCGATGATTATGCGAAGAAATCTGGCGTTGCAGTCGTTGAACTCATCAAACAAGGGATTACCGCTCGCGATATCTTGACTAAGCAGGCATTTGAAAATGCCATCACCATTTTGATGGCACTTGGTGGTTCAACTAATGCGGTACTTCATCTGATGGCACTTGCTCATGAGGCAGATGTTGATCTTGAACTAGAGGATTTCCATCGAATCGGATCAAAAGTTCCATTACTTGGAGACCTCAAACCATTTGGTCGTTACGTGATGAGCGATGTCGACAAGGTTGGTGGAGTGCCAGTGGTACTTCGCTCACTCCTTGATGCCAAGTTGCTGCACGGAGATGCATTAACAGTGACGGGTAAGACGATGGCCGAGAATTTGGCGCATATCGCTCCACCTGATCCTGATGGTGAGATCCTTCGTGCAACAAAAAATCCAATGGATACCACCGGTGGCATCACGATCCTGCGTGGATCACTTGCTCCTGAAGGTGCAGTAACGAAGACTGCAGGGATAGGAATTGAGACCTTTGAAGGTCCAGCGAAGGTGTTCGAACGCGAACGCGAAGCAATGGATGCGCTCGAGAATGGTTCGATTCAAGCCGGGGATGTTCTCGTTATTCGTTACGAAGGTCCAAAGGGTGGACCTGGGATGCGGGAGATGTTGATGATTACCGGAGCAATTAAAGGTGCCGGACTGGGTAAGACAACGATGCTATTAACTGATGGCCGCTTCTCCGGTGGATCAACTGGTCTTTGCGTTGGCCATATCGCTCCAGAAGCAGTCGATGGTGGCCCCATCGCATTTGTCCGCAACGGCGACATTATTCGCATCAATACCAAGACTCGTCAGTTAGATCTCCTGGTCTCCGATGGCGAACTTGCCGAGCGGAAGAGGGGGTGGGCCCCGCTCTCCCATCGCTACTCCCGTGGGGTCCTGGCTAAGTACTCCAAGCTCGTAGGTTCAGCCTCCAAGGGCGCAGTCTGCGACTAACCTCACGCCCTCTGTATGGGAATTGGGGGAGTTGGGGTCAAGTAGGGGTTGACGGTTATCGCCCCTTGCCGAGAGAATAAGGCCATGGCAACCGCTGTAATTATTGTGGTTATGGAGCGCGCGATCTAGCGTTAATACGGATCGTGCGCCATCCCTCAGTGGAATCACTGAGGGATTTCGCATTAGTAAGGGGTAAAAGATTATGGCCGAGGAGATGACTGGCGCACAGAGCTTGATCCATTCATTGGAGCGCGCTGGCGTGGATGTCATGTTCGGCATACCTGGCGGTGCAATCCTTCCCGCTTACGATCCAATCTACGACAGCAAGATTCGCCACATTTTGGTTCGCCACGAACAAGGCGCTGGCCATGCCGCTACTGGTTACGCGCAAGCAACCGGACGAGTGGGAACCTGCATTGCAACATCTGGCCCTGGTGCAACCAACCTTGTTACTCCAATCGCCGATGCCCAGATGGATTCAGTTCCGATGGTGGCGATCACTGGACAAGTTCCCTCGAGCGCAATTGGCACCGATGCATTTCAAGAGGCTGATATTCGCGGCATCACCATGCCAATCACCAAACATAATTTTCTCGTTACTCGAGCAATCGATATTCCACGAGCAATTGCGCAGGCTTATCACATCGCTGCCAGCGGTCGACCCGGAACAGTTCTCGTGGATATTGCCAAAGATGCGCTTCAGGAGAAAGTAACTTTTGATTGGCCCAAGAATAGTGATCTTCCTGGTTATCGTGATCACTCTCAACCCGTTCCAGAAGCAATCAAGGATGCGGCAGCGCTCATCGCGCAATCTGTCCGCCCAGTTCTCTACGTTGGTGGCGGAGTTATCAAAGCCAATGGCTATAAAGAATTACGAGCGCTCGCAGAATTAGTTGGCGCACCAGTTGTCACAACGTTGATGGCTCGAGGTGCATTCCCTGACAGTCACAAACTTCATGTAGGTATGCCAGGTATGCACGGCAGCGTCGCTGCAGTGACCTCACTCCAGAAAGCAGACCTGTTAATCACTCTTGGTGCGCGATTTGATGATCGCGTCACCGGAAAACTCTCCACCTTCGCCCCTAACGCGAAGGTGATTCACGCCGACATCGACCCAGCAGAAATCGGTAAGAATCGCCATGCTGATGTTCCGGTTATCGGCGATGTTCGGTTGACGATGGCCCAACTCGTGCCAGCGTTAAAGTCAGAATTTGCTAAGCATCAACCGGATCTCACCGCATGGTGGAAGCAAGTTGATGGCTGGCGAACCACCTATCCAGTTGGTTATGACATGCCAAGTGATGGCTCACTCTCTCCGCAATATGTGATTGAACGTCTAGGAAAGATCTCTGACCCAGAGACCATTTACACCGCCGGTGTTGGTCAACATCAGATGTGGGCATCGCAATTTATAAGTTATGAGAAACCACGGACTTGGCTCAACTCTGGCGGCTTAGGAACTATGGGTTATGCAGTTCCTGCGGCAATGGGCGCCAAGGTAGGTGCGCCTGATACCACAGTATGGGCAATCGATGGCGATGGCTGTTTCCAGATGACAAATCAAGAATTGGTGACATGCGCAATTAACAATATTCCAATCAAGGTCGCACTTATCAATAATGATAGTTTAGGAATGGTTCGTCAGTGGCAAACACTTTTCTATAACCAACGCTATTCAAATACTGACTTGCATTCCAAGCGCGTACCGGACTTTGCAAAACTTGCAGATGCGATGGGCTGTGTTGGATTACGTTGCGAACGACCTGAAGATGTCGACAAGACTATCGAAGCCGCAATGGCAATCAACGATCAACCTGTCGTTGTTGATTTCAATGTATTCCGTGATGCGATGGTCTGGCCGATGGTGGCGGCGGGTACATCCAATGACGACATCATGATCGCGCGTGAATTAGCGCCCGACTGGGATTCACAGGAGCTCTAATGCAGACACATATTCTCTCTGTCCTGGTAGAAAACCAATCAGGAGTACTCGCGCGAGTTTCCTCGCTCTTCTCTCGCCGTGGCTACAACATTGAAGCGCTCTCAGTTGGTCCAACTGAGAACCCAGAGATTTCACGAATAACCATTGCAGTTAACGTCGAAGGACATGCGCTCGATCAAGTCATTCAACAATTAGATAAATTAATTAATGTCATTGACATCATTGAATTGCCTGAGCGCACCTCTCATCAAGTGGAATTGATTCTTGTTCGCATTGGATTAAAAAATGGAGAGAGTGACCGGAAATCGGTCGATGCAGTTCTGGAAAAGTTCGGGGCCCATGTGGTTGAGGCCACTAACTCCTCGGTGACCATCCAGCAAACCGCCAGCCCTGCCCAGACCCAGATGCTGCTCAATGAGCTCGCCCAGTTCGGGATTATGGAATTGACCCAGTCGGGAGTAGTCGCGATGGGGCGTAGTATTCAGCCATAAACCGAGTTTTTAACCCAAACCCAGAAACCAGCAAGATCCTCGATCATAAAGGAGCGTAACCCGTGGCCACTCTCTATCACGATGAAGATGCCGATCTCTCCATCATCCAAAATAAGAAGGTTGCCGTCATTGGTTACGGCTCTCAAGGCCATGCCCATGCGCTTAGCCTGCGCGATAGCGGGGTCGATGTTCGCGTTGGCCTTAAGCCAGGTTCTAAGTCACAGGCGAAGGCTGAATCTGAAGGGCTTCGAGTATTAAGCGTTGCCGATGCTGTCAAGGAAGCAGATGTTGTGATGCTCCTTGCACCAGATCACTTTCAACGAGGCATCTATAAAGAATCTATCGAGCCAAACTTGAAACCAGGTGCTGCGCTCTTCTTTGGTCATGGATTTAATATTCGTTTTGGTTATATCAAGCCGCCATCAAATGTCGATGTCTGCATGGTGGCACCTAAAGGTCCAGGACATCTTGTACGTCGTGAATATGTAGCCGGTCGTGGCGTTCCAGTAATCGTTGCGGTTGAACAAGATGCAACCGGCAATGCATGGCCACTTACCCTCTCCTATGCGAAAGCAATCGGCGGACTTCGCGCCGGCGGAATCCTCACAACGTTTACTGAGGAGTGCGAGACAGATCTCTTTGGTGAGCAAGCAGTTCTCTGTGGTGGCGCCTCACGTCTTGTGCAGATGGGTTACGAAGTTCTCCTCGAGGCTGGTTATCAACCTGAAGTTGCATACTTCGAGTGCTTACATGAGCTCAAGCTAATTGTTGATTTGATGTACGAAGGTGGCATTGCCAAGCAGCGTTGGTCAGTCTCCGATACTGCTGAATATGGCGATTACATCTCTGGACCACGAGTTCTCGATGATCGTGTGAAAGATAATATGCGTGCAGTTCTCAAAGATGTCCAAAATGGTTCATTTGCGGCGCGATTCATCGCAGATCAAGATGCTGGTGCGCCAGAATTCAAGGCGCTTCGTGCCAAGGGCGAGCAACATCCAATCGAGCAGGTCGGTCGTGACCTTCGCGCAATGATGTCGTGGGTCAAGACCAAAGATGACTACACCGAGGGAACCGCTGCGCGCTAATGAGCAAACCAGTCGTTCTTATTGCTGAAGAGTTAAGTCCAGCGACCTTAGAGGCGCTCGGACCTGACTTTGAAGTTCGCAATTGCAATGGTGCTGATCGTGGGGAATTGCTCGCAGAGTTGGCAAAAGGCGTCTCTGCAGTCTTGATTCGCTCAGCAACCAAAATGGATAGCGAGGCAATCGCTGCTGCCAAAGGTTTGAAAGTGATTGCTCGCGCCGGAGTTGGACTTGATAATGTCGATGTTCCCGCAGCCACCGCTGCTGGCGTTATGGTCGTCAATGCCCCAACCTCCAATATTGTTAGCGCTGCGGAACTTGCCATTGCTTTGCTCTTAGCAAGCGCACGTCTCATCTCGCCAGCTCATGCAGCGCTTCGAATCGGCAAGTGGGCACGTTCTAAATACACTGGAGCAGAACTCTTCGAAAAGACCCTTGGCATTGTCGGCTTCGGTCGGATTGGCCAACTCGTCGCCCATCGCATGCAAGCGTTCGGGATGAAGGTGTTGGCATACGACCCTTACCTGCCACCAGCGCGCGCAGCGCAACTTGATGTAAAGCTAGTCGATCTCGATACCTTGCTCGCCGAGAGCGATTTCATCACTATTCACTTGCCAAAAACTAAAGAGACTGCAAATCTCATTGGTACGGAAGCGCTCAAGAAGGTCAAACCAACAGTGCGCATCATCAATGCTGCTCGCGGTGGCGTTCTTGATGAAGAAGCGCTCTACCAAGCGCTAACTACTGGAAAAGTTGCTGGCGCAGGTCTTGATGTTTTTGCGACAGAGCCATGTACCGATTCACCGCTCTTCGCTCTCGATAACGTCGTGGCAACTCCGCACTTGGGCGCCTCAACTGACGAGGCTCAAGAGCGCGCTGGCATCGCAGTGGCAATCTCCGTTCGCAAAGCCCTTGCCGGCGAATTGGTTCCGGATGCGGTTAACGTGAAGGGTGGCGCTATCGCCGAAGATGTCCGTCCAGCTCTTCCTTTAGTGGAGAAGTTAGCCCAAGTTCTCTTTGCAATTGCAGGCGAATCACCAGTCGCTGTCGATGTTGAAGTACGTGGTGAGATTGCTAGTGAAGATTGTTCGGTACTTGCAACGAGTGCTCTTCGTGGAATCCTTAGCGCTTCTGGCGTTAATGATGTCACTTATGTCAACGCGCCATCGCTCTCCCACGAGCGAGGTTTGGCGGCATCGGTAAGCACAACTGGTGACAGTCCTGATCATCGCAATATGGTCTATCTCTCTGGCGCACTTGCTAATGGTGAACGCGTTTCAGTAAGCGGCACTTTGATGGGAATCAAACGCGTCGAGAAGATTGTCGAGATTGATGGACTTGATGTCGATGTCGCATTCTCAGATCACTTACTTTTCCTTCGCTACACCGATCGTCCTGGCGTTGTTGGGGCTGTAGGTAATGCGCTGGGAGCCCTAGGAATAAATATCGCTGGCATGCAAGTTGCCCGTAACCAGCGTGGAGGAGAAGCACTCATGGTCCTTACAGTCGATTCGGCTATCCCTGCCGATGTACTCGCCAAGGTAGCGAAAGAGACATCTGCTACCGCTCGATTTGTGACGTTGGTGTAACTATGAGCAAAGTACAGAAAATTGCAGTTGTTGGCGGGGATGGAATTGGTCCAGATGTCATCAATGAAGGGCTCAAAGTCCTCGATGTAGTGGCAAAGAAGCATGGCCTGACATTCGAGACTAAGAAGTTTGATTTAGGCGCAGCACACTTTCATAAGACTGGTGAGGTCTTACACGATGCGACGATGGCTGAGATTGCTAAGCATGATGCAATCTTCCTTGGCGCTGTCGGCGACCCAACTGTGCAAAGTGGAGTTCTCGAGCGCGGTTTATTACTCAAGATGCGCTTTGCCTTCGATCAATATGTCAACCTTCGTCCGGCAAAACTTCATCCTGGAGTAACTTCACCGCTAGCGACCAAAGATCCAATTGATTTCCTAGTTGTACGCGAAGGAACCGAAGGTCCTTACTCAGGCGCTGGCGGTTCGTTGGCAGTAACTACGCCACGCGAGGTTGCTACCGAAGTGAGCATCAATACCCGCTCAGGTGTTGAGCGAGTAATTCGTTACGCATTCGAGCTTTGTGTAGCTCGTGGTCGCAAGAAGGTCACGATGGTTCACAAGGACAACATCATGTTGCACTCAGGTGCGCTCTGGAAGCGCACCTTTGATGAAGTGAAGAGGGAATATCCCAACATCAAAACGGATTATTTCCACGTTGATGCTGCAGCGATGTTCTTTGTTACCGACCCTGCACGATTTGATGTCGTGGTTACCGACAACTTGTTCGGCGATATCCTCACCGATATATCTGCAGCAATCACAGGTGGAATTGGACTTGCCTGCTCAGGCAATATCAGCCCCGATCCAAAGTTTCCGTCCATGTTCGAGCCCGTCCATGGCTCTGCGCCGGATATCGCTGGCAAGAACATCGCTGATCCAACGGCGACCATCCTCTCCCTTGCCATGATGCTTGAGCATTTAGGGCATGCGCAGGCTGCTGCTGAAGTCAATGCCGCAGTGGCGAAGGACCTAGCAACTCGCACATCAGGGCGTTCCACTACTGATATCGGTTCTGCCATAGCAGCGCTTATATAAGAAGAGAGCAGGCCATGAAGATTCAACTAAAACCCAGCGCTAATCCAGTGCCTGATGTAGAACGCAGAGAGAGAGTTTCGGCCCCTGGTTTTGGTAAGTACTACACCGACAACATGGTGGTCGCGAACTGGAGTGAAGCCGATGGTTGGAGCGATGCAGAGCTAGTTCCTTATGCGCCAATCACATTAGATCCAGCCACTGCTGTCTTTCATTATGGTCAAGAGATCTTTGAAGGTTTGAAGGCATACCGTCAGGCTGACGGAGGAGTCTCTCTTTTCCGTCCGCAAGAGAATGGCGCCCGTTTTGCAAGAAGCGCTGCGCGGATGGCGCTACCTGAACTTCCTGTTGAAGATTTTGTGGCGACTGTCGAAGCGCTGGTAAAGCAAGATGCGGGCTGGGTCCCCAACAACCCAGGTGAGTCGCTCTACCTACGTCCGTTCATGATTGCCTCCGAAGTTGGTTTGGGTGTACGTCCAAGCAATGCCGCGATGTACTTATTGATTGCAACTCCCGCCGCTGCATATTTCAACGCTGCAAAACCAGTTTCGGTATGGATCTCCACCGAATATGTTCGGGCTGCTCCTGGCGGTACTGGCGAAGCAAAGTGTGGTGGCAACTATGCAGCCTCTCTTGTTGCCCAGAAGGCCGCTGCAAAAGAGGGTTGCGACCAAGTGGTCTGGCTCGATGCAGTGGAGCGCAAATGGGTGGAGGAGATGGGTGGCATGAACCTCTTCTTCGTGAAAGGTTCGGGAGATAAGGCAACTATTTTCACCCCGTCACTGACCGGAACCCTGCTTCCTGGAATCACTCGCTACTCGCTCCTTACCGTTGCGAAAGATCTCGGCTACAACGTTGAAGAGGGAATGATCTCTGTCGATCAGTGGCGTGCAGGCGTGGCTAGCGGTGAGATCACCGAAGTATTTGCCTGTGGCACTGCTGCTGTTATCTCCGGTATTGGCGAGGCAAAGAGCGCACAAGGCAACTTCACCATCGGCGATGGCAAGCCTGGTCCAATCACGATGAAATTGCGCGAGCACCTTTTGGGTATTCAACATGGAACTGTTGCTGATGCGCACGGTTGGATGAAGCGCGTTCTCTAATGGCTACCCAACCTCAGGGCGATGCCTTTCATATCTACGACACCACGTTACGTGATGGTGCGCAGCAAGAGGGCTTAAATCTCTCCGTTCACGACAAGATGACTATTGCCAAACATCTTGATGATCTCGGCGTGGGATTTATCGAAGGTGGCTGGCCTGGGGCTAATCCGCGAGACACGGAGTTTTTTGCCCGCGTTGCTAAAGAAATGAAATTTAAAAATGCACAGTTTGTCGCCTTCGGTGCAACCCGACGCCCAAATGTCAAAGCTGTTGATGATGAACAGGTGCGCGCACTCCTTGATTCGCAAGCGCCGATTATTACCGTTGTTGCGAAATCACACGATCGACACGTCGATCTCGCGCTCAAGACTTCACTTGATGAAAATTTGTCGATGGTCCGCGACACGATTGCCTTGATGGTCAAAGAAGGGCGCCGGGTTTTCCTTGATGCCGAACATTTCTTCGATGGTTATCGTGCAAATAAGGCTTATGCGCTCGAGGTAGTGCGTGTGGCAATCGAGGCGGGAGCCGATGTGGCTGCGCTCTGCGATACCAATGGTGGAATGTTGCCTAGCGAAATCGCCGATGTAGTTGCTGATGCGTTGGCAGTCACTGGTGCGCGCGTGGGAATCCATTGCCACAACGACACTGGCTGCGCCATCGCGAATTCGCTTGCTGCAATCGATGCGGGCGCTACTCACGTACAAGGAACGCTCAATGGATATGGCGAGCGAACTGGTAACGCTGATCTAGTTTCTGTCATTGCAAACCTAGAACTGAAATATAAGAAACCGGTCCTACCTGAAGGACATCTTCATGAAGCATTCCGCATCTCGCACGCGGTAGCCGAGGTCACCAACATCGCACCAAGTCCACGCCAACCATACGTTGGCATCTCCGCCTTCGCGCATAAGGCTGGGTTACATGCTTCGGCAATCAAAGTGGATCCCACGCTCTATCAACATACCGAACCAGAGTATGTCGGCAACGATCGCCGCATGCTTGTCTCCGATATGGCAGGGCGCGCATCGGTGGAGCTAAAGAGTCAAGAGATGGGTATCGATGTCAGTACTGATCGAGAACTTGTTGGCAAGGTCGTAGAGCGCGTCAAGGAGATGGAGATGCGTGGCTACACCTTCGAAGCTGCCGATGCCTCCTTCGAATTACTTTTACGTGAGGCGCAAGCAGGGGAGAGGATTCGGTTCTTTACCGTCCTTGAATGGTCTACCAATGTCGAGTGCCGTCCTGATGCATCGGTAATCTCACGCGCCACGGTGAAGATCAAGGCGCGCGACAAGGAGTTCATCACTGCTGGTGAAGGAAATGGTCCAGTGAACGCGATTGATAATGCGCTCCGCAAAGGGCTAGAGAGTATCTATCCAGAATTGGCCGCTTTAGAATTGACTGATTACAAGGTCCGTATCCTCGAAGGCCGTCAAGGCACGAGCGCAGTGACCCGAGTACTTGTTGAGACAAGTGATGGTGACGGGGAGTGGACCACAGTCGGTGTTCATGAGAACGTCATCGCCGCCTCGGAAATGGCTTTGGAAGAGGCTGTTACGTATGGCTTGCTCCGTAAAGGAATAAAGCCCGAGTAACCTTTAATTTATGTATGCAGATACTCTGATTCGATATGAAGAGCATCTGCGTCTGCAGCGAAATCTCTCTGAACACACTATTCGTGCCTACATCGGAGACCTCACCTCACTCTTCGAGCATTGCGCTCATATGGGAATCACTACCGTCGATAAATTAACCCTTCCAGCAATTCGATCATGGTTAGCATCACTGCAGAGCAAAGGTGGAGCGAGAACCACAATTGCGCGGCGGGCTGTTGCGGTCCGCACATTCACTGCATGGGCAACTAAGAGTGGATTAATGAAAGAGGATATCGGTGAGCGGTTAGCGACTCCGCGCTCGCAGCGGACCTTGCCAACAGTGCTCACCATCGATGAGACTGAAGAGGTATTTAACTCATTAGCCAGCGCAGTCAACGAAGAGGCAGAACCGCATGCAATTCGCAATATCGCGATAGTGGAACTTCTTTACAGCACCGGAATCCGGGTCTCCGAACTCTGTGGGCTCGACTTGGAAGATATTGACCGTTCTCGAAATACTATCCGCGTCTTTGGAAAGGGTCGGAAGGAACGGACCGTTCCGCTTGGTGCTCCAGCGCTTCGAGCCTTGGATGCGTGGATCGAGCAATCTCGTGGTTCGTATCTGAGCAGTTCATCAGGGCTCGCCTGCTTTCTTGGTGCGCGCGGAGGGCGAATCGATCCGCGAACTGTTCGAGAAGTGGTCTACACCGCGCTGCAAGCGTTGCCGAACTCTCCTCGGGTGGGCCCACACGGCTTGCGCCATAGCGCCGCCACTCATCTTTTAGAACGCGGCGCGGATCTGCGAACTGTTCAGGAGATATTGGGCCATGCATCGCTAGCGACAACTCAGATTTATACCCATGTCTCTGAAGAGCGATTAAAGGCTGCATATAAACAAGCACATCCCCGCGCGTGAAGAACGATTAATCAAAGCGCGGAAGTAGAACAGCTTTACCCAGATGTTTCATCGGATTGGAATATTTATTTCCAATCCGCTCACCCCAATGAAGGCATGGCCTAGCGCAATGGAATATTGGTGCTACTCGCGCAAAGTTCTCTCCTTGCGCTACTAGATGCCCGACGGTGAAATCAGTGCTTGCAGGTAAATAAGTAGTCCGTCGCAAAACCAATTGATCCAAGTGCGTGAGTACGACAATCGGGATTTTATTTACATTGCCGATGTAAGAGATGACGCCATCTTGGGGTGCGCGAATCTCTTCACCAAATGTTGCGATGAAATCCACTCCCATATGCGCTCCTTTAGGAGTCTTAACCCCACCTCGCTTAGCGCTCCTACTTTCCGGGTGGTAACTCG
>Ga0194110_10000504_pt1 | contig 50494 bp, 43 predicted proteins | sample TA2Kig1200mmetaG_FD_146192 | JGI IMG/M metagenome (GOLD analysis project Ga0194110, IMG submission 146192) | Freshwater microbial communities from Lake Tanganyika, Tanzania - TA2015032 Kigoma Deep Cast 1200m | ecosystem: Environmental > Aquatic > Freshwater > Lake | place: Tanzania: Lake...
GATGAATTCTACCCTACGCTCCATCTCATCCTTCGTGATATTATGTGCGCCATGGAGCATGAGCATGCGGGCACCTGTCTCTTTAGAAATCGCTTCTCCGACCCTCGGATTGATGAGTTCTTCATGGTAAATGGTATCCAGACCCGATTTTTTCAGCTTGTCAATGAGTTCGATCAGCCGCTTCGGAGTCGGTTCCGAATCTGGTGTGAATCCCCTGTATGCGGAGACATAGTGTAGACCATACCGTTTAACCAGGTAGCCGAAGGCAAAATGACCCGCATGTATGATAATTCTTTTCTTACAGGTTGAGAGCGCATTCCTGTATTTCCTGTCCAGGTCTTCGAGGCGTTTCCTGTATTCGTCTGCATTTTTGAGGTACACATCGCGGTTTTGAGGATCCCGCGTAATAAATCCGGCAGAGATAGTTTCCACCATTTTGATGGCGTGTGAGAAATCAAGCCAGATATGGGGGTCAGGAGCGCCGGATTCATGTTTATGAAAGTGACCCTCTTTGTCCTCATGGGTTCCCGTCATCAGGGTGATACCCCTGCTGGCATCGACAATGGCGATTTTTTTCGTGTCGATTCCCTTCAGAATATCTTCAACCCAGGGCTCCATGTGTTTACCCGTATAGATGAAGATGTCTGCGTTCTGGATTCTTGTCATGTCCGTCGGTTTAGGTTCGTAGGCATGGGCCTCAACACCGGGGGGCAATAACAGGCTGACATCAGCGTGCTTAGTGCCTACGTTCTTAGCGAAGTCGTACAACGGAAAGAGGGTGGTTACTACCTTCAGTTTTTTTTGTTGCTCAACCGGTTTGTCCTGTATTTTTTCACAGGCTGCGGCCATGATGAATACCGCAAGAAGTGGTGGCAGAATCATTGAAAAGAATCTCTTCATCGTGGATATCCCTCATGTGTTGTTCACAACATCAGCAGTTGAGTTGCAATTGAGTGTTCCTTCACACTGATGACAGGTTCCCGTCATTGTGATGGTGATGTGGTCTATGGTAAAGTTACGGGGCCTGGTAAACCACTCCCATGTCTGGGACACTGTCAGGGGGTCCAGACATACGAGCATACCGCAGTGGCGGCAACTGAAATGGGCATGAACGGGGTTATGATGGCAGGAGATTTCGTAATAACTGATACCCCGTGCTGTTTCTATTTCCCTCACGATACCTTTCCCTTTGAATGACGTGAGTATCCGGTATACGGTTACCTTGTTGATTTTCTGCTGAGTGCATATTTTCTTGAGAATATCATTGACGCTTAAGGGAACGGAGCTGCTGATCAGCGTGTCCAGCACGGCGATCCTCTGAGGTGTTTTATACAGACTCGTTTTTTCCAGGGTCTCCCGTGCGTCGCAATGTTCCGTATTCGTTTTCATAGTTAATTTTTCTATCATGAATGCAACTTAATTGCAAATACTTTATCTTTGACTCGTCCGGGGCCTTTCATGGCAATTTTTTGCAAAATAAGCTCTTTTCTCTTGACAGGACGGGATTTTACTATCATTATGAACGGTAATTCAATATTTGAACTATTATTCTATAAATTGAATTGAGGCTCAATATGGAGAAGTCATTGCGGAAAGAAAAAGAATTTAAGGCTCGAAGGAGTGAAATCCTGAAAGAGGCGGAAAAGATTTTTGCGTCTAAGGGATTTTATCTCACCACCATGTCCGAGATTGCGAATGCCTCCGGTTTCGCCATTGGTACCCTCTACCAGTTCTTTACAGGTAAAGAGGATCTGTACACAAGGATGATCTGTGAAAAGCTGGAAAAAATGTATTCTGAAATACGGGAAACTGTAAACAACTCGCCCACGACAGCGGAAAAGATTGAAAACCTTGTGAGCACACATTTTTACTTTGTTGAAAATAACGTCGATTTTTGCAATCTCTTCATTCGGGGCGAGGGTGCGACACTTTCGAAAGGGAAAACCATCTTGAGAGATAAGATGATCGCCGATTATTTGAATCATATCGCGTTTATTGAAAATATTATGCGAATCGGTATTGAGGAGAGATTGATAAAAGCGGTGGAACCGCGGGTGATGGCGTGTGTTCTTTTCGGGATCGTCCGTGTATTTATATACGACTGGATGCTTACGAATCAGGAAGCTCCTTTGAGTTCGCGGGTGGGGTGTGCTCTGGATATTTTCATGAATGGAGTGAGAGCGGAGGTGCCGCAATGTTAATCGCGCGTTTTTCTTTTTTTGTATGTATTCTTTTACTCTTTTCCCTGATGATGGAACCGGTATGCCTTTTTGCGGAAGAGTATTCCCTCGGCGATTTATATCGCATCGCCCTGGAACGTGCGGAGAAGATCAAACTCTCGGAAGAAAACCTGTATATATCTGAAACAGGCGGCGACAAAGCCATCTCGTTGCTGTTGCCAAAACTCTCGGCCTTCGGCAGCTACACGAAATATTCTGAGGATAAATACAATATGACGCGCACGCTTATTCAGCCGGATAAAGCGTCTTCCTGGGGTTTAAGAGCGGATGAATCACTTTCGTTAAGTGGACGGGAGTTCACTGCGCTGAGTATTGCCAGAGAGAACATTGTCAAAAGCCGATACGATCTTTATGCTGTCCGGGAGGAGTACCTATTTCAGGTGGCGAACGCCTATTACGATGTCTTAAAGGCGAAAAAAGCCCTTGATATCGCCGAGGCAAATCTTGAGAGGCTTACCAAGCACAGAAATGCGGCGCAAAAGAGGCTAAAAGTTGGTGAGGTAACCAAAACGGTACTTCTGAGGGCCGAAGGAGAACTCTCCGGTGCACGGTCGGATTATGTGAAGGCAAAGAATCTCCTGGAACTGGCCAGATCTCTTCTCTCAAGAATTGTAGGGATTGGAGAAAATTATCAGCTTAAGGAAGCATCGGCTGAAGAAGTAAAAATCCTTTCTGTATCTTCACTCAATGATATGGCATTATTAAAAAGATCGGATCTTAAAAGCCTTGAGATACAGAAGAATATCGCCGAAAAGCAGGTTCGGTTCACCCAAGGGGCGTACTGGCCGAGTCTGGCCATCTCGGGGGTATATGCATCATCGGATCAGTCGCCGGAAACACCGAATCTGGTGAAGGAGAGCAGTTATGGCCTCCTCTCATTGAACTTCCCATTCTTTGAGGGAGGCCTGAGAAGGGCAGAAGTCAGAGAGGCGAAGGCGAGAGAGAGGCAATCCTCTCTTCTCTACGAGGATTATAAGAAGTCCGTCGGAATAGAAGTTCAGAGTGCCTATCTGGATATTGCGACGCAGAAGGGCATCCTTAAGTTTCTCGAGGATCAGCTCATTTTTGCACGGGACAACTACAACGCCGTTTCGAAACAATTTGAATTCGGGCTTGCGAACAGCATCGACGTGATGGATGCGAATACATTGCTGGTCTCGGCGGAACGACAGATGTCGGAGGCCATGTACAACTATCAGATAGCCGTTTTAAGAATGAAGAAGGCTACAGGAATACTTCTGAAGTCGGTCATGGAAGGTGAATCATGAAGTGGCGGGATAAAGGAATTGAGTGTTGTGTTAGGAACAATTTTTCGAGAGATTCATATCGTTGGGGAGAAGGTTCATGTTAAGGAAACGACTGCTATCAGGACGGGTCACTGGAGAGCGTGCATCCACACTCAGTATCCTCTTCGCGGTTCTTTGTATTCTCTTTTTTGGCGTAGCGAATTTCGGGTGCAAAGGAAATGAGGCGAAGAACGTTGAGGAGAGGGTGATGAACGTGAAGGTCTGGAATGCGGAGAGTCAGTCACTCAGGCCTTTCATTGAGACGATCGGCACCCTGAAACCATATGAAGAGGTTATCCTGAGCTCAGAAGTGGATGGAATAGTAAAAAGCATCAAGGTTATAGAAGGTTCGTGGGTTTCAAAGGGAATGGTCGTTGCCGAAATTAATGAAACGGATTACCGGCTTGAAGTACAGAGATCCCAGGCGGCCCTGAGACAGTCGGAGGCAAGTCTTGCAAACGCAAAGCTTGAATATGAAAGGAAGGCGGCTCTCTACAAAGAGGAACTTGTGACGAAGCAACAGTTCGATGATATTTCGGCACGAAAGGAACTTGCGGAGGGAGATCTGGACAGGGCAAAGGCGACACTGGAACTTGCGAGAGAAAAATTGGCAAAAACGAAAATCTATTCTCCCATGCGCGGACTCGTGAAAGAAAAAAAGGTGAATGTAGGCGACTATGTCAGGAACGGAACGCCTCTCTTATGGATTATTCAATCGGACCCGATTAAGCTGAGTTTTACAGTTCCGGAGAAAGAGGTGAGAAAGTTGAGAGCAGGACAGGATGTGTCGTTAAAGGTCGATACCTATCCGGGAAGAGAATTCAAGGGGCGTGTGAGTACAATCTACCCGAGTCTTGATGAGAGAACCCGCAGTCTCCAGGTGGAAGCACTGGTTCCCAATCATGATAATAGTCTTAAACCAGGCCTTTTTGCCAAGGTAACTCTCTATACCGGCCAAGCCAAGGATGTTGTCGTGGTACCTGTGACGGCAATTCTTTATGACAACACAAACATGAAGATCTTTGTTGCAGAAGGAGATAGGGCACGGGAGAGGCTGGTGAAGATTGGAAGCAAGTATGGGGAGTATATGGAGATTGTGGAAGGTCTCCAGAAAGGGGAGATGGTTGTCGTTGTCGGTCAGAATAATCTCTCCGAAGGGGTGAAGATTCATGTGGCTCGCTGATACCTCCATAAAACGCCCCGTTTTTGCCACCATGTTCATCATGGCCCTTATCGTTCTGGGGATTGTCAGCTACCCGGATATTGGCGTGGATCTCTACCCCAAAGTTGATTTCCCCATCGTCAACATCACGACGAAACTCAAGGGAGCAAGTCCTGAGGTTATGGACATTGACGTAACCGACAAGATCGAAGAGGTGGTGAATACCATCAATGGCGTGAAGACGATCACTTCGCAGAGTGTTGAAGGGACATCTATTGTTTCGGTGGAGTTTGTCTTGGAGAGGGATATTGATCTCGCCGTGCAGGACGTGAGGGAGAAGGTTTCGACGATTCGCTCGAAATTACCAACGGACATCTATGAACCGGTTATTGAAAAAGTTGATCCGGACGCCAATCCGGTACTGTGGATTAATCTCAGTGGTAATATGCCGGTGCGGGATCTTTCTACCTACGTTGATGAGATCCTGAAGGTACAGCTTCAGAAAATTCCCGATGTAGGTGCCATCAGGATGGGGGGATTGAGACTCAGGCAGGTGAGGATATGGCTTGATCCGGACAGGTTGAGGGCTTATGAGATAGCGCCGAGTGATATTTCACAGGCGCTCCAGCGTGAAAACGTGGAATTGCCGGGAGGGCGTATTGAAAGTGCTTCCAAGGAATATTCGGTAAAGATCAAAGGCGAGTTTCCCCAGGTATCCGATTTCAATGATTTGATTGTGGCGTATTACAAAGGTGCTCCTGTACGTATCAGGGATGTGGGGAGAGCAGAAGATGGAATGGAGGAGAGGCGCTCCCTCGCACGGTTTAATGGCGTTCCTGCCGTAGGCATGGGCATCCAGAAGCAGTCCGGTACAAACACGGTCGAGGTGATTGAGAGGGTAAAGAAGGAGATAGAAAAAATTAGAAAAACTTTGCCTCCGGGAATGAACATCAATATCGCCTTTGACCAGTCGACGTTCATCAAGCGCTCCATCAATGAGGTGCAACATCACCTGATCATGGGAGGCTTTTTGGCTGTTGTCGCAGTTTTTCTTTTCCTCAGGAATATCAGGACAACCCTCATCAGTGCGATCGCGCTCCCCGTGTCTGTCATTGCCACGTTTACCCTCATCAAGTTCTCTCAATTTACCTTTAACAATATGACCATGCTGGCCCTTTCCCTCTCGGTTGGAATTCTTATTGATGATGCCATTATCGTCATCGAAAATATCCACCGTCACATCGAGGAGGGAATGGCACCCAGGGAAGCAGCATCTTTCGCCACCTCTGAAATCGGTCTCGCCGTGATGGCGACTACTTTTGCCATAGTCGCCATTTTTCTCCCTGTGGCATTTATGAAGGGGATCATAGGAAGATTTTTCCTACAGTTTGCATACACGGTAGTCTTTGCGGTGATGGTGTCTCTCATTGTGTCCTTCACGTTGACTCCCATGATGGCATCGATCATGTTGAAGCCGCATGATAAGAAAACTGCAGAACACGGGGTTCGCACAGGTCGATTCGCTTTCGTTTACAGGATGGGAGATTTCATTGAAGGAATATATAAAGGAATAGAACGGACATACAGAGAGCTTCTGGGAGTATCGCTTCAGCATCGCAATATGGTACTCATTGCGGCCCTCATCATCTTTATTGTCAGTCTTTTTATGACCAGGTTTATGGGAAAGGAACTCGTACCTCCGGAGGATCAGAGCCAGTTTATCGTGCGTTTGGAGGCTCCGATCGATTACTCCATCGACATGGCAGATGAACTTTTCAGAAAGGCCGAGGATGCCTTGAAGGAATTTCCAGAAGTCAAGGCATATTACTACTCCCTCGGGTACGGTCGCACACAGGAGATCAACAAAGCCGTTTTTTTTACAACCCTCAAGAGCAAAAGAGAGAGAAAGAAAAGTCAGGATCAGATCATGACGGAGCTGCGGAGGAAGTTAAAGCAGATTCCGGGTCTTAAATCATCGGCGGAAAATGTGTCTCTCATAGGTGGCGGCGTGAGAACCGTGCCGATTCAGTACAGCGTTCGCGGACCGGATTTGGGGGTACTTCAGAATTATACGAGACAGATCGTCGCTGAATTTTCGCAATTACCCGGTGTTGTGGATGTGGATACTTCTCTTGAGGCAGGTAAGCCGGAGCTGAAGGTCTTCATCGACAGAGATAAAGCGGCTGACCTTGGATTGAATGTTGCGACCGTTGCGGAAGCCGTGAACCTTCTCATCAGCGGTGAAGTTGACGTGACCAAGTACAAAGATGAAGCGCGGGGGAGGCGATACGACGTGAGGGTCAGACTGAATCCGGAAAGCAGGATGAATCCGGACGATGTGGGGAGGCTCTATGTGAGGGCAAGAGATGGAAGACTCGTTGACCTTGCGAATGTCGTCAGTATCAAAGAGGGCGGCGGTCCCAACATCATCAACAGGGTGGATCGACAGAGGGCGATCACCGTCTTTGCGGGTCTGGAGAAAAAGCCTCTCGGGCAGGCCAAAGGAGAGCTCGACGCGATAGCGGCCAATGTGCTCACACCGGAATACACACCGAAATATAAGGGAATGGCAGACACCATGGCCGAATCCTTTCAGTATCTGATGTTTGCTCTTATCCTTGGCGTTATCATGGCGTACATGGTGTTGGCCTCTCAGTTCGAGAGTTTCATCCATCCGTTTACGGTGCTTCTTTCCATGCCTTTATCCTTCATCGGTGCTTTCGGTTTTCTGATACTCACAGGAAAAACACTCAATATATTCAGTTTTATCGGCCTCATTCTTCTTATGGGACTGGTGAAAAAGAATGCGATACTGCTGGTGGATTATACCAACACTCTCAGAGAGAGGGGTATGACAAGGAGGGAAGCCATTCTGCAAGCCGGGCCGGTAAGGTTGAGGCCTATTCTCATGACGACGTTCGCGATGATTTTCGGAATGCTCCCCGTGGCGGTCGGTCTGGGTGAGGGCGCGGAAACACGATCGCCCATGGGCATTGCGGTCATCGGAGGATTGCTCACCTCGCTCTTTCTTACACTCGTCGTCGTCCCTGCAGCCTATGATCTTTTTGACGACTGGCAGGAAATGATCAAACGGAGTAAAAAATTCAGAATATTGGGATGGAAGAAAACAAAGGAAGACGAAGCACCTGTGTCCTGAAGGGTCGATTTACCGCTTTTGTATCTGAGGCCTTAAGGAATGTTCTGCGCTCCCGCGAGAATTTCGGAGACAAGTACCGATGAAAATGTTTCTTATTGTGTATTGTGAAGCAGCGGACTATGATGTCATTGCCGCGTTCAAACAATCCGGTATCAGGGCATATACGAAAATGGAAGAGGCGCGCGGCGAGGGAATTGAAGCGGAACCGAAGCTGGGAACACACTGCTGGCCGGGCAAAAATAATGTGCTCTTCATTGCTGCGCACGACAATGACGTTCCCGTGGTATATGACGTGATCAGGCGATTGAAGAAGGAACATCCGAGGGCCGGAGTGAAGGGGTTCATTCTGCCTGTGGAAGAGAGCGTCTGAAACATCTCATGAGTGCCTTTATTTTCTCTCCTTGTCGATCGTGTGAGAAATCCTCTGGAATTCTTCTTTTTTGTGTAATTATTTTGTAGAATTTGACTGAAATTACTGATAATATAAAACATTACTTATATTAAACCTCTCCGGGATTTATATACAGTTTGTCTTCGTGGGCGGTGATTACATGACGTGTTCAACCGGGGCAGAAGCGTTACGGAGAGGTAAATATATGCCCTTTCACCTTGTCGCGTCCCAGAGGGAAGTGAGAGTTGGCATGTGTTCCCTGGCGAGTTATTGAAGGGAGGGAAAATGAAGAGATTAGCAAAGTTGAATATTTCTGACATCATAATTGGAGTCATACTCACGTTGCTCACGTTTGGCGGTTTTTATTTCGAGTGGACTCCGACGGAGTTTCTGGAATACAAGATGTACGATGCGGCTACGAATCTGAGAGACAGGGTATCAAATGCCCCGATAGTTGTCGTGGGGATAGATGATGATAGTATTGCCAGTATGGGGCGGTGGCCATGGCCCCGGGGATATGTCGCCCATATGATTGAACTGCTGCACAGGTACGAAGCGAAGGTGGTAGGGGTAAATATCATTTACTCGGAGGCAGATTTTAACCAGGGATTGATGGAAGTGCGCGATATTATCAAGAACATAGAGGACGATCCCGGTTTTATGAAAAACAGGCAGGTAAGCGGTATCCATGGGATTCTGAAGGAAGCGGAGAAAAAGCTGGACAACGATGCCATCCTCTCATCATCTATAAGTGAAACAAAGAGAGTGGTACTTCCTGTCGTCTTTATTCTCGGGAGTTCCATCGATGCTGGTGCTGCTCAGGTGCCCGAGTACTTAGCGCTGAATTCTTCGCCCGTATCCGCGAGCGAAAAAACTGTGTCAGCGCGGGAAATCATTCCTCCCATTCCCGATTTTGCGGCAAAGGCACTGGCATTGGGTCATATCAACGTCATTCCCGATTCCGACGGAACAGTAAGGAGTGAGCCTTTGCTGATACGTTATCAGGGAAGGATGTATCCGTCTTTTGGCCTGCAATTAACCTTAAAATATTTGAACTACGATATAAAAGATATCAATGTGTCGAAGGGGCTTAAGATAGGTGATATCAGCATTCCCATTTCCGAGAGTGCCAGGATGCTTATCAGTTACAGCAAGAGTTTCCCGTATTTTCCTTTCTATGAAGTGGTGAGCAATAAAGTTCCCACGGAGGCTTTTAAGAATAAGATTGTAATCATTTCTCAAAGCGCCATAGGACTCGGATCAATGCAGGTCACACCCATAGGACCCAATGTCCCGTCATGGGGGATTATTGCAAACGTCGTCGACAATATCATTCACAGAAATCCTGTGGTGCGTCCTGAGTGGGCTTTCCCCCTGGAAACCGGTGTGATAGTCTTCTTTGGCTTATTTTTAGCTTTGGCCATTCCAAGACTGAAAGCGAAGATAAGTTCCGTTGCCTCCGTCGTTCTTCTTCTCGTATGGATTGGGGCCGGGATGTATCTGTTGGTGAATCACGGATACTGGATAAAGGTTATCTATCCCTCGCTTCTTCTCCTGTTCGGGTATACGATCATAGTCACCCAAGGGTACTTCTTTACGGAAAGGGCGAAAGAGCGCATCGAGGCGGACAGTGTGGAGACGAATAAGATGCTGGGTCTCTCTTTCCAGGGGCAGGGTATGCTGGACATGGCCTTTGAGAAGTTCAGGAAGTGCCCCATTGAAGACGAATCCGTGAAAGAGCTGCTCTACAATCTCGGCCTCGACTTTGAAAGAAAGAGAATGTTTAATAAAGCTGTTGCGGTGTATGAACACATTGCGCAGGCCGGAGTATTCAAGGATGTTGAGGGGCGGGCCAAGAAACTGAAGGTTGCGGGTGAAACCATGATCTTCGGTTTAGGGGGAGCGAAGAAAGATGCAACAGTGCTCATGGACAGTGCTGAAACAAAACCAACCCTCGGCCGCTATGAGATTGTCAAGGAGCTGGGGCGTGGTGCCATGGGGACGGTGTACTTAGGAAAGGACCCCAAGATTAACAGAGAGGTGGCAATAAAGACATTGCGATACGAGGACGTGGATGAGGAGCAGCTCGCAGAAGTAAAGAAGAGGTTCTTCAGGGAAGCAGAGGCTGCGGGAAAGCTGTCCCACCCCAATATCGTTACTATTTACGACGTGGGCGAGGATTACGATCTTGCGTATATGGCTATGGAGCTTCTTGATGGATCAGACCTTGCGAAATACTGTAATAAGGGCAATCTATTATCTTCCACCGAAGTGATGAAGCTCATCTCTTCGGTCGCCCATGCCCTGGATTATGCCCACAGTAACGGGGTTGTCCACAGGGATATCAAACCTGCAAACATTATGATCCTGAAGAGTGGAGAGGTGAAAGTAACAGATTTCGGTATCGCAAGGGTAATGACCTCTTCCAAGACCCAGACGGGGGTGATTCTTGGCACTCCGAGTTATATGTCGCCGGAACAGATTGCGGGGCAGAAGGTAGACGGCCGTTCCGATCTCTTTTCGCTCGGTGTCGTGTTTTACGAACTTCTCACGGGAGAAAAACCGTTTCAGGGCGAGAGTATCGCGACCCTTATGTTCAATATCACGACAGCTTCACCCGTCTCACTCAGAGAGCTGGCGCCCGAGATGCCTGAACGATGCGTCGAAATTATTGAGAAGCTTCTCGCCAAAGACAGAGAGGCACGATACCAGCACGGCAAGGAACTTGTTCGGGACCTGTCTGAATGTATAAATGCGTAGGGGATACCAGTGGAAATTATTGTAGGCGGTAAAACAGATAAGGGAATTGTAAGAACGAATAACGAAGATAATTTTTATATTGATGAAAAGAGAGGACTTCTTGTTGTCGCAGACGGTATGGGCGGTCATGCATCCGGCGAAATCGCCAGCAAGATAGCCATTGATATTATCAGGGACTATTTTGGCGGGATAAAGGAGGGGCGTGAGGTACAGGTCGGCAAATACCGCGAAGAATACTCTGAGGAGACGAACCACATAGGTTCGGCGGTGCAGCTTGCGAACAAGGCGATATACGAAGCTGCAAGCAGTAATCCGCAATGGAAGGGGATGGGAACCACTGTAGCCGCGGTACTGCTGAACGGAAACAGACTGAGCATCGCCCACGTGGGAGATAGCAGGGTGTATCTGGTAAGGGCGGGCGGTATAGAGCGGTTGACGGATGATCATTCGGTGGTGTATGAACAGGTCCGGCGGGAATTATTGACGAAAGATGAGGCGGAAAAATCCGAGATGAGGAATATTCTCACCAGGGCGCTTGGCGTGAGTCACGACGTCGAGGTGGATTTTGACGAACTCACTCTGGCGAGGAATGATATTTTGATACTCTGTACTGACGGTCTCAATACAATGGTCTCCGATGATGAAATCCTGTCTGCCGTGATATCGACGGCAAACCCTGTTGAGGCATGCGGCAGACTGATCGATGCGGCCAATAAGAACGGTGGGAAAGATAATGTGACGGTAATTATAGGATATATAGTACAAAAAAGCTGGTTGTCCTATTTCTTGAAACTGAAGGAATGGTTGAGGAGGTAATGTATGGCGAAACTTATGCTCAAATTCAAAGAAGCCGTGGTGAAAGAGATACTGCTTGATAAGGAAGTAATGTCAATCGGGAGAAAGGCGGAGAATGATATTGTTATCGATAATCAGGCTGTGTCGAGCCGCCATGCTCAGATTACCAAGGAGGGAGACTCGATATTCATCGAGGACACGAACAGTCTCAACGGAACGTATGTGAATGGTCAGAAAATTTTTAAGAGCGAGTTATTCAATGGAGATGTTGTCCTTATCGGCGTACACACCATGGAAGTCATATCGGATAAAATCAGAGATACGGATACGAAGAGTTTTGCTGTCAGGGGCCGGTCGATGGACGAGACCATGGTCATAGCACCGGACGATCAAAAGAAAATTTTGGCATCTGCGGATAAAGAAAAACCTGACGCCCTCGGTGGCTTCATCGTCATTGAGGGAACGACGGACAAGAAGGATTATCTGCTTAAAGAAAGGGTCACCACTATTGGCAAGGAGGATAATGCGGCGATACATCTGAAGGGATTTTTTGCTCCCAAGATTGCTGCTCTCGTCAACAGGCGAAAGGAAGGTTATTTTATCACACCCGCCAGCGGAAAATCGTTAAAGGTCAACGGTCAGGACGTAAATCATCGATACGATCTTAAAGATGGTGACATTGTGGAAACCGCTGGTCTCAAATTGCAGTTTTACATAAAAGAATAGGACGTTTTTCCCAATATTACGACTGTTCCTTCATCGTTGAGGGTGATATAAAAAAATTTTTACAATTCCATAGAGGCAAGGGTCTTCGGTGACGAAGAAAAGAATTTCCAGAAGACAAAAAAATATCTCGCGGCTGTTAAGAGAAAAGAACACGCTGCGCAGGAACGAGACAAAAAAAATCAAAAAAAAATAGTATACACTTGGATCGTTATCAGTAGGATCATTGCGAAGTTCGGAAGAGGTGCTCTTATTTTGTGCAGGAATCAAGGGCACCTTTTTTAGTGTGTAAAAAAGAGGTGTTTAGTGGAACTGATGGCGCCATTTCGGCGAAAGGGAGGATTTAAACTTGACGGGAGTGTTATTTACTGACGCGGATATAAGACAAATTGAATCAGAGGGACTTACCGTTGAAAGGGTGAGGGAACAGATCGAAATTTTCCGGAGAGGAGTATCTCCGGTCAGGCTGAACAGACCATGTACAATCAGCGATGGTATCGAAACGCTTAAAAAACGGGATATTGATTCTATTGTAGAGCTGTACGATGAGGCAGCCGGTGGTGGGAGGGTGCTGAAGTTTGTTCCCGCTTCGGGAGCGGCGTCTCGCATGTTCAGAGACTGGCATAAATGCATCGAACATGGAGGTTTCGAATCTGCAGATGAAGGCGAAAAATTCTTTGGTGACTTAAAAATATATGCTTTTTTTGGGGACTTAAAGGATATCATATCCCGTGATGGTCAAGATATCGAGGATCTGATCGAATCCAGAAGATTGGTTGAACTGATAAGCTATATTATCACGTCAAGGGGTTTGAACTATGGCAGCCTTCCCAAAGCGCTCTTGAAATTTCATCGATATCCGGAAGGCAGCAGGACTTCCCTGCAGGAGCATATCGTGGAAGCGGTGCACTATGCGCGGGATATCAATAATGTGTGCCGGATCCACTTCACTGTATCGGAAGAACATTTAAATATGGTGATACTCCATGTGTCCGAGGTGAAAGGTGTGTATGAGGACAAGTACGGTGTGACGTTCGATCTTGCTTTTTCTACACAGCGGTCTTCCACAAATACCATCGCGGTGAGCAGTGATAACGTGCCTTTTCGCGATCCGCAGGGTCAACTCGTGTTTCGCCCCGGTGGACACGGGGCACTTCTTGAAAATCTGGACGGGATTGATGGTGATATCATTTTAGTAAAGAATATCGATAATGTTGTCCCGGACGGATTGAAACATATTACCGTAATATACAAAAAACTCCTGGCAGGCTTGCTTGTTCAGCTTCAGAAAGAGATTTTCAGGTATCTGGATCTGTTGGCTTCAGGGATGGTTGATGAAGATACCGTGCTGGACATGTCAACATTTTGTGAAAAGCGTCTGTACATGGTTTTCCCACCGGAGTTTGCCGGTTTTTCCCTCAGGGATAAATGCCATTTTATCTATAGAAAACTGAACAGACCTATCCGTGTGTGCGGTATGGTCAGGAACGAAGGAGAGCCGGGAGGCGGACCGTTTTGGGTGGATGAGGAAGATGGAACGCAGTCCCTCCAGATAGTGGAGGAATCTCAGATAGATTCTGATTCGGAACAGCAACGTAAAATATGGGCATCTTCAACCCATTTCAATCCTGTTGATTTAGCCTGTGGGGTCAGAGATTTCAGATCCCGAAAATTCAATCTGCAAGACTTCGTTGATCGGGATGCCCATTGTATCTCGAAAAAATCTGAGAGAGGCAGTGATATCAAAGCCCTGGAATTTCCCGGTCTATGGAATGGTTCCATGGCTGACTGGATCACTGTTTTTGTGGAGGTTCCCATTGAGACGTTTAATCCGGTAAAGAACGTTCAGGATTTGCTGAGACCCCAGCATCTGCCGCAATCATGAACATGAGATGCGATACACATATGATCTGAATTATTATCGGACGCTTTGGGGGAAACGGATCTTTGTAATCTTTGCTGTCAGAAAATAAAGAGAGAGATGCACGCTCCTGCGAGTACAACATACTGCAGATCAACTTTTCCGAGCAATGCGATGAGAGCGGCAATTACCGTGGAAATTCTGATAATGTCCCACGGTACGAGCATGGCGAATTGAATGCTGATGTAGATCAGGAGTCCGACGAATGAGGAAAGGATACCCTGTGTAGCCGTAAGGAAGCGGGGTGACCCTTTCATTCGCTCGTACAGGGGAGCAAGAGCAACGAGCATGAAGAATGAAGGCGTGAAAATTGCCAATGTGGCTGTCACAGCCCCTGCCAGCCCCTGCACGAGATACCCTACGAAGGCCGCGGTAATCACGATGGGGCCGGGAGTCACCTGGCCGAGGGCGATCCCATCCATAAACGTCTGGTCACTCAGCCATGCCTTTACCGTGACAATTTCATGAAACATCAGAGGGAGTGCGGAAAATCCGCCACCAAAGGCGAAGAGGTCGATCTTGGCCATGATGACTGCAAGTGAGAAAAGATCGGTATTCAGGAAGTATATGAGTACACCGAAAAAGGTACCGAACAAAAAAATGGTGAGTGGTCCCTTACACAATTGAAATTTGTTGAAGGGCTCGAAGGCTGAAGTGGCGTGCGATTCCGGACGATTCCGGTCAATAACAATATTGATAAAAGCGGCCATCAGTATAATGAGAAAGGGTGTTACGCCCGCAAAGAACAGGGCGGCCGAGAAAAGAACGATAAGAAGACCGGTGATACTCGTGACACTGCCTTTGCCGAATGAATAGGTGGCATTCAGGACGATCGCCGTGACAATGACCTGAAGCCCGTTGAAAATTGATTTGACCTCGGGAAGGATATGATATCTGCTGTAGAGAGCAGCCAGAAAGGTCATAAAGAGAAAAGCGGGAAGGCCGAATCCCGCAAATGATACAAACGCTCCTTTCAATCCCCGAATTTGCAATCCCACGTATCCAGCCATTTGCATGGCGGTCGCACCGGGGATCGCCTGACAGAGAGATACCCCGTGTTTGAAGGATTCTTCATCAAGCCATTTCTTGCGGACTACGGAGAGCTCGCGAATGTAAGCCACCATGGCCGGTCCCCCAAATGAGGTCAATCCCAGCCGGAAAAAAGCAGTAAAGAGATTATAGCATCCGGTTCTCGGCATCTTCTTTACGGAAAGGTTTAATCCGGATATGCCTGATCGTATTTCCGGTTCTGCAGATGGCATCTACCTCCCTGTCTTTGGGGGCGTCGCTGTAAAGAGCGCACAGCGAAGCACCGTAATCCAGAGTGGAATCATCACAGCTGTTCGGTATTAAAGTGATTGGTCCAGGGATCTGGGGGATGTGTATCACAGAGTCTTTGTCGTGAGCAAGGTTCATCAGTGCCCGGTTGTCGGTGCTGTTTCGTCCTACTATTATCTTGGTATTTTCATCGATGCGGAAATGTCTCCCGTATTTGAGCAGCTCAATGTCCCTGATGCTGAAATTCTTTGCGTGTGTGAAGAGATCACGGAGCCTTTTGGAAAACCCGGGATCTGTGAGCAGACAGCCGCCCGCGGGAGCGGTATAACTGCTTATCCCGTAGTATCGTGCCAGCTCGATCTGTCCTTTTCTCCCTTTCCCCCTGAGGGCTAAAAGCTGCTGACGATCCACTTTTCCTTCAATTTCAGGTTTCGTCTCCGGGAGAAGTCTGGCGCTCAGGGGACGGAGGATGTATTCATGATACCCCGAGTTCTTTGCGACAATATGGAGAGACTGCCTGTTCTGGGACATGGGACGTTGACCAAGGACTTCTCCCGTAAAAATGAAGTCTGCCCCCGACTCTTCCATGATCTTGCCGGTAAATGTCAACATCATGGTGTGGCAATCGATACAGGGGTTCATGTTTTTCCCGTAGCCGTAGCGGGGCGCTTTCAACATCTCGAGATACACCCCTGTAATATCCATTGTACTGAGGGGAAGTGATATCTTTTCTGCGGCGATCTTTGCATTCCGGGAACTAAAAAAGGGGGTTTCGTATGTAACCCCCATAACATCGATACCCTGTTGCTGAATAACTTTTACGGCTAAGATACTATCCAGTCCACCGGAAAATAGGGCTATTCCTTTTACTTTCAATACCTGGCTGCTTTCACCTCCCATCTGCCGTTGAGCAGTCCATATATTTCACGGTCCATATCGAAGTCTATGAGATACAAATTCTCTTTATCCTGTGTGATTTTAAAGGCGGAGAAGTTGATGGCGCATCTTGGGTGTGCGGTTTTTTCCGGAATTGAGAATGAGAAATTGCCGAATGAAAAAGGAGTGTTCACCGCCGAGAGTGCCTTTTCGATGACGGTTTTACGACTTTCTCCTTCCTCAATGAAAAAGACATCCGTGCCTTTGCTTTTCAGATTATCAATGAATTGTTGAGGAATTTTTCTTGAAAAGATCAATATCTGCCTTTCTCCTTTCTTTACCAGGATGTCAGTTCTCACGGAAACGTTGAAACCATCCTTTGCGGTATCGAATATCCCGATTTCCACGTCCCTTGAGGGAGAATACCCGAACTTAGTGAGGAGTAGGCGAACGAAATCAATATTGGTAGCGGCATTCAGAATCGTGATATCGGGCGCTGTCGATTTTTCGTCCGCTGCTCTCGCCACACTGCGGTTATTCATGATTTCCGTAATGATGAATCCCTTTCTGTTCGCATAGTGAATCACAGGTCCGGGAAGCAATTGTGAATCGCCAGAAACAAAGGAAAGCGCTTGAGAAAAGGGTTTGGTCTCTGGCGATGGTTTCTTTGTAATGAGCCAGTCAATAGAAATCGAAACAGGGGGGGTATCGCCGATGACCAACGGTTTTTCAGCTTTTGTCATGGTATACGAATTTGAGGCACCTATAATCTTATTCATAATCGTTGCGGTACTGTCCCCCTCGCTGCTCACCTTTATGGCTCGATAGTTTTTCCAGTTACTCTGGATCATTTGTTTGAGGGACTCCGGTATTCGATCAAAAAAATCGATCAGAATCGTGCTTCCATCATCAAGTTCGGCGACCGGTATCGCGGTGCAGTCGATTGTCACCTGGCCCATCTGCGGGAGGGGAATATAATAAGAACCGGTTCTCACAAGAGACCCGTTCATTTGAGTAATGATTGAGCTTACGAGAGCAAGGCTCGCTTCGGGAAGTGATGCTTTTTTTTCTTTTGGTTCTTTTTCGGGTACGGTCTCCTCAGTTTTTCCGGGCTGGTCCGCCTGTTTCGTGATCACGATTGATTTTCTGGGTAAATGCAAAACCTGTCCCGGATAGATTTTATCGTAGTTTTTAATATTCGGATTTAGCCGCTTGATTGCATTCACCGTCTTGATTATATCCTTTGACGTTACCTTTAAATGCCGGGTTGCAACACGGGTTATCGAATCTCCCTTTTGGATGAAATAGTCTGTTCCTAAGGAGGTATCTTCCCTTGCGGGAGGTTCTATTTCGGGGAGAATTAACACCTGCCCCGGGTATATTTTATGCACATTTTTTAAGGTAGGATTGAGTTTTTTTATTATTGAAAATCTATGTGATGTAATTCCCGCTTCTTTCCGCATTATTTCAAATATCCACTCCCCCTTTTTTACTACATAACTGCGGGTTTTTCCGGGAGAAACAGCGGTTTTTTTAAGCAGTAGATGGGCGGTGTCTTCCTTTTGTGCGAGGATATGTTGAGGGGTGAGGATCGAGACACAGATACAGAAGAGGATTATGGAGAAATTCCTGTAATAGAGAGGTGCCATAATAGTAACTCCATGAACAAAATACATCGATGTGACGCTGTAGAAGGAGTTTTATTTTATCAGGTTATATAATCTTTTTGGCGAGTTAACTTAGCACAATATCTTTGTGTGTGCAAAGTGAAATTTGATGATATGAGATTATGCGGCAGGGGAAATTTGTGTTCGCAAAGGATATATGACGTGGTTATGAATTTTCGCAGATGTGTTTTATTCACATTTTTTGTGCTCACGGGAGTGTATAAAATAATGAGTTTCATTTTTTCTAAGGCAGTGGTAGAAGGAAACGCAAGTAAACGGATGAAAAATGAAAGTCTCTCATTATTTCAGATTCAATTGATTGGAGGAGACCTGGTAATGGCGGATAAAGGGGAAAGCGCCGCCTTCATTAGAGAAATGCAAGAGCGGTTCGATAAAAAGTTGAAAAACAATGAGAGATTGGTGCTCGAATATTGGAAGGCACAGCTGGATAAAATAGTGACCATGAAGCCGGAAGGTGTTGCATCGCTTCAGATGCAAATAAAAAGAATCTCCGAAATGATGGCCAACAGAATAAAAATACTTAAAAAGGAATAATATGCAGGATATCGCAAATTTTTTGTTTGAAGTTGGAATGTTGAAGAGAACGCCCAGAACGGGCTTTCGATTTTTGGGTTCCGGCTGTGAATCGGTGGCCGAGCACATCCTCAGGACGATGTTTATCGGATATGTGTTAACAAAACTTGAACGCGATGTGGATGAATTAAGAGTGCTCAGGATGTGCCTTGTTCATGATCTCCATGAAGCGAGAACGGGTGACGTGAATTATATGTATAAAAAATATGTAACCGTCAATGAGGGAAAAGCTGTGGGGGAGCTTACGGAGACCTTGTTTTTTGGTGATGAGATCAAGTCTGCAGTGAGTGAGTTTAATGAAAAGGAGACGAAAGAATCTCTTCTTGCACATGATGCCGACCAGCTCTCTCTGATCCTGCAGCTCAAGGAGTACGAAGATCTCGGGAATAAATACAGCCGGGAATGGATTGACTTTGCGATCAAGCGTCTTCATACTGAGACTGCGAAAATGTTGGCGGAAAGTATCATCACCACAGACTCTTCTCAATGGTGGTTCAAGGATAAGAGCGACTGGTGGGTAAACGGGTGCAGCAAGACCGAATAGGAATCGGGTCGAGTGATTGTGTGACTGAACAGTGATGATTGTCATAAATATTCAGAGATAGATATAAGCAACATCTTCATTTTTCACGCTGTTTCTACGTGAGCCTGTCCACGTTCTTTTCTTGACACCACAGGAAAAATACCCTACATTATCGCCGCTTTTCCCACCATCTAAGAAATGGAATTGAAGATGGCCACAAAGAAACAGAGAAGGACAACGGAGAGAAAGGTGAAAGAAAAGAAGAAAAGGATGAAGAAATCCTTCCTTTTCTTGATCGTTGTATCGGTTGTCGTTTTCCTCATCATTTTCTTTGTGGTTCTCTTTGAGTATATATTCCCTCCCAAAAAGGATGATGTCGCGAAAAAGAGGGAAAAGCTGGAGGTAATCCTTTACTTTTCCGATGCGAATGAGCGCTTCTTGGTTCCGGAAAAGAGGTACATCCCCAAAGAAGAAAATGTAGAAGCCCAGGCTAGAGAGCTCGTGAGAGCGCTCTTGGAAGGTTCGAAAGGAAAGTTGGTAAACACCTTTCCCGCTAAAGTAACAGTGGAAAGTGTGAGAATAGACGGGGATAGACAGATCGCATATGTGAGCTTTGACAGCAATCTTCTCCAGCTTCACCCCGGTGGAAGCGCCAGTGAAATGGCTACCATCTATTCCCTTACCAATACTCTTACCCGTAATATCAGCGGGATCAAGATGGTGAAATTGCTTGTTGCCGGGAAAGAGGTGGAATCTATCAAGGGGCATATCAACACAAGACAACCCTTCGGCATGAATAAGGACTTGCTTGCTCCGGGTGCAAAGGAAGGATAATGCGGGAAGAATCTCCCCTGCTGATTGGATACGCTCATGGCATCAAGATCAAAGCTTTCAAGGACAAGGAATATTGGAATTGTGGCTCATATAGATGCCGGCAAAACCACGGTGACAGAGCGTATACTCTTTTATACGGGCAAATTGTATAAGATGGGAGAGGTTCATGACGGCGAGGCGACAATGGACTGGATGCCTCAGGAGCAGGAACGAGGGATCACCATTACCTCCGCGGTGACCACGTGCACGTGGGCAAATCATGAAATACACATCATAGATACACCGGGTCATGTGGACTTTACCATGGAGGTGGAAAGGTCGCTGAGGGTATTGGACGGCGCCCTCGTTGTGTTTTGCGCCGTCGGCGGTGTTGAGCCCCAATCCGAGACAGTATGGCATCAGGCGGATAAACATGGAGTTCCCAAGATTGCTTTTATTAACAAGATCGATAGAATCGGTGCAGACTTTTTCGGTACCGTGCACACGATGGGAAAAAGATTTAATTCCATACCGCTTCTCATACAAATACCTTACGGGCAGGGTGAATACTTCCAGGGGGTGGTGGATCTGATAAAGCGGAAACTGATCACGTGGGATGACAGCACCTTGGGCGTGTCTTACACGTTATCGGATATTCCGGCTGATATTGTTTCTTCGGCGGAAGGGTACCGGGAAAAACTGATTGAGTCTCTCGCCGAGCTTGATGATACACTCGCAGAAAAATATCTTGAGGGACGGGAACTTTCGGTGAACGAAATAATGAAGGCGATCAGACTGGCAACGATCTCCCTGAAAGCGGTACCTGTGATGTGTGGCGCTGCATTAAAAAACAGGGGTATCCAGCCGGTACTGGATGCGGTTGTCAGCTTTCTTCCGTCACCGGAGGACATCCCGCCGGTCAGAGGTGTGAACCCGCACACTATGCAGGAAGAGGTACGGATGAGCAGCGAGAAGGAACCTCTTGCAGCTCTTGCATTTAAGGTGATGCAGGACGAAGGAAGAAAACTTACATATCTCCGGGTATATTCAGGACTCATAAAAGCAGGTGATGACATCTACAATGTGAGCATTAGAAAGAGGGAAAAAATTGCGCGACTCCTGAAAATGCATGCGAACAAGAGGGAGAGGATTGATAAGTGCGGCGCGGGAGATATCGTTGCGGTTGTGGGGCTCAAAGAAACCACTACGGGCAATTCCATATGTGATGAGTCTCATCCCATTCTCCTGGAGCCAATAGACTTTTATGAACCGGTAATAACCCAGGCTATTGAAGCCAAAACACCTGCAGATCAGGAAAAGTTGGCAGTCGCGTTAGTCAAGCTTGCTGAAGAGGATCCCACGATCAGAGTGAAGTATGAAGAGGAGACAGCCCAGACTGTGGTTTCGGGTATGGGAGAACTTCATCTGGAAATACTTATTGACAGGCTGAGAAGGGAGTTCAATGCCCACGTGAATGTAGGGAAACCCAGAGTAGTGTATCGAGAGACGATACAGAAAAGGGTTGAAGTTGAAGGGCGGTTTGACAAGGAGCTCGGCGAAAAAAGACATTTTGGTCATGTTCGATTGGTCCTTGAGCCGAGGGCAAGAGGAACCGGTGTCGAAATTGTCAAACAGATAGAGAAAACGGAAATACCCGATGAATTGTATGAAGCCATAGGAGAGGGTGTTCAGGAAGCGATGCTCAGTGGCATCATCAGCGGTTATCCCGTGGTTGATGTGACAGTGTTTATTGCGGGATGGTCTTTGAAGGAGGGGGAGTCCACACCGGTCGGTTATAAAATTGCTGCGTCTTCAGCGGTCAAAGAAGGGCTGTCACGGGCTGATCCTGTGATTCTCGAACCGATCATGATGGTGGATATTATTACACCCGGTGAATTTATGGGAGAGGTGATAGGTGATATCAACGCGAGGCGTGGGGAAATTCATGCCGTTGTTCCTAAAGGTGCGGTGAGTGAGATCAAGGCGAAGGTTCCCCTGAGAGCGATGTTCGGATATTCGACAGATCTCCGCTCCATAACTCAGGGAAGAGCAACATTTTCCATGCAGTTTCATGCATATGACAAAACATGATATGCGTAACCATTAGAGGAAATATTCCGGTGTCAGGAAACAGCCGGACTGGAGCAGGGTGAGTGTATGTCGCCTGTGTTGAAGGTGATAAAGTTTTTTGCGGTATTATACAGAGAACGTTTTTTTCAATTAGGGATGGTTACCCTGAGCGTTATTTTTCTCAGTTCCATGGGAGTGCTTTATTTTGAGCAAGCCAAGACAGAGTCCAATATTCAATCGATATGGGACGGTGTCTGGTGGGCGGTCGTGACTATGGGTACGGTTGGCTATGGCGACAAATATCCCATAACGCCCGGCGGCAGGATCGTTGCATTGATTTTGATATTCGCAGGTGTCGGCTTAATGTCTCTGTTTACGGCAACCATCGCCTCTATATTTGTCGAGAAAAAAATGAAGGAGGGGAAAGGGTTGGAAACGGTGAAAGAAAGAGATCACATCGTGATATGTGGCTGGAATCAATATACGGAAGAGGTTCTCGCAGGACTGACCACGTATGGTACCATGGAAGATACACACATCATTCTCATTAATGAACTTTCTGTCGACGACATTGATTCCCTCAAGCTGAAGTATAAAAAATATAATTTAAAATTTCTCAGGGGCGATTATGTTCACGAGGATGTCCTCATGCGGGCGAATGTGGTGAAAGCAAAATTTGTACTGATCATGGCTGATACCTCCGGGACCCATTCCAGGGACAGAAGTGATGAGAGAACAACACTGGCAGCCCTTACGGTAAAATCTATAGCTCCCAATGTGAAAACGGTAGCTGAAATTCTGGATAGCGGGAATAAACAGCATCTGAGAAGAGCGAACGTCGATGACATTATTGTCAGGGGAGAACATGTTGGCTCAATTCTGGCCAGTGCGATCAACTCTCCCGGTCTGCCGAGCATTTTTTCCAATCTATTGTCTTTAGGCGAAACAAACAAGTTGTGGAGGGTCGATATCCCGAGAAATTTCGTCGGTAAGACATTTAAGGAATTGTCGGAGTTTTATAGGGAAAAACATCATGCGATTCTCATTGGGTTTCTCATGGAAAAAAAGGCGATGAAACTGGAAGATATTTTGTCAGACGACACATCCGTTATCGACACGTTCATCAAGGAAAAACTCAGAGAATCGAAAAAAGATCTCTATTACAAGAGGGAAGAAAAGCAGTTTTTGATAAATCCTGATGACAACTACATTATTGGTGCGGACACATATGCGGTAATACTTTCAAAAGGAATTCTCAGGAAGCATCACTGAGTAAGCGAACGGGCTTTTGCGAAGTCAGAGTGAATGCGTGAGGTGCACATGATGGATGAGGAAGTATTGTTTCTTAAAGATATCGCACTGTTCAAGGATTTACCGGATGACAAGTTAGGTAAGGTGATAAGTATAGTGCGTAAAGTGACTTTTCGCGAAAATGAAATTATCATGCAGGAGGGTGATGTGGGAGATACCATGTACATCATCCTGGACGGGACGGTGGAAGTGGCCAAGAGTCTCGTCCTGGGTAATCTGGATGATGAATCCACTGAGAAAAATAAGGTATTCACAAGATTGAGCGGGAAACATCATGCCGTGTTCGGCGAAATAGCTCTTCTCGAGGAATCAAAGAGAACGGCCACGATCAAGGCGGTGACGGACTGTCTGATGTATGAAATGAAAAAAGATGATTTCCTGAACCTGGCTGCAAAGGATTATGAACTGGGTTACAGAATTTTGCTGAATCTTTCGAGGATTGTAAGTGCGAGGCTGAGAAAAGCTGATGAAGATACCGTAAAATTATCCACCGCCCTCAGTATTGTATTACAAGAAACGTAACACCTGTATAAAGAATCTGACCCAATGACGGAAATGGTAATGGGGAAAAGATCTCACAAGAAAAAATCAGCCATTCCTCTGCTTAATAAAGACAAGTTGCTGGAAAGTATTTTTCGCATCAGCTCATTACTCACGGCGCCATCTAACGTGGACCAGATTCTGGCAAAAATTCTGGATGAGGTTATTGAAACGATCGGTTTCGACATGGGAATAATCCGTCTTTTTGATGAATCGAAACAGTACCTGGAAACAAAGGTTGTGAAGAATTACAGCCCGGAAGAGAGGGAAACGGCATTTTCTGTTTCCCTCAATATATACGAACACGATTGTCTTTCCACGAAGGTTGCGAAATCCGGACAACCGATTGCCATTGAGAATGCGGCGATCGATTCACGAATCACCGATACTGATCGTATGCTGACGAAGATTTACAACAAGGGATCGATAGTGTGTGCACCCCTCAACATTGGTGATGATGTGATTGGAACTATTGCCGCCTGGTGTAAAAAAGAAACGACGTTCTTTCCGGAAGAGATAAATCTTTTCTTAACCTTTGCGAGTCAGATGAGCATTGTCATTCACAACATAAGGCTTTTTGAAACAAACGCGGAAAAGATTCGTCAGCTGATGATCCTCCAGGAGGCCGTTTCTGAGATAAATATAAGTCGTGTTCTTGACAACCGCATCCTCGATATTCTCAGCAAGAGTGCTCTTAAAATTGCAATGGCGGACAGGGTTCTTATCTATTTCCTTGATATAGAGAAAGATCGATGTTTGATTACTGAAGGGGGCAAAGTATTCATTGAAGAGAAAAAGGCATACGATGACAAGATCGGTTCGAGTATTGTCAGGCAGTCGATAGATGAAAATGTCATGATGGTTCACCATAATGACCCTCATACTTCTGTCTTCAGCCCGGTTTATGATGGTTGTACTTCAGAAATCGCGTTCCCTCTCAATATTAAAGACAAATTTAAGGGGGCTCTTTACCTGGCAAAACGAACAGGGGGTTATTCTCAGGATCAAATCCATATTCTCGATATCCTTGTGAAAAATGCCGTAACCTCTTACGAAAATATGATTATGCACTCAATTCTCTCATTCGAGGCGAAAACACTGAAGACAGAGGTTGAAAAGCTTAAGGAGAGAGAAGATTTGCTGTTGGGTTTTCACAATATTCTCGGCAGGTCCAAAAAGATGATGGGGATATTTCATGTCATTGAAGAAGTTGCTTCCCACAATACAAATATTCTGGTTCAGGGAGAAAGTGGTACCGGAAAGGAATTGATAGCCCGTGCCATTCACCGGCAAAGCAACAGACATGCGAAATCCTTTGTGGATGTGAACTGTGCCGCCATTCCGGGAACTCTCCTGGAAAGTGAACTTTTCGGGTATGAGGCGGGAGCGTTTACCGATGCAAAAAAGAGGAAGATAGGCCTCCTGGAGTATGCCAACGGGGGCACCATGCTGCTGGACGAAGTGGGTGACATGAGCATACAGCTCCAGGTGAAATTTTTAAGAATGCTTGAGAACGGATACATCAGAAGACTGGGAGGCACGGAGAATATTCCTATCGATGTCCGATTCATATTTTCGACGAACAGAGACCTTTCTCAAATGGTGAACCAGGGTTCCTTTCGTGAAGATCTCTATTACAGAATCAGTGTTGTTCCCGTAACAATTCCCCCGCTGCGAGAGAGAGGAGAAGACGTGATTCTTTTAGCGCGTCATTATATTGACGAATTTAATAAGAAATTAGGGAAGAAGGTGAGAGGATTCAATAAGGAAGCCGAGCAGCTCTTGAAGACATATCACTGGCCCGGGAATGTGAGGGAGTTAAAAAACATTATTGAGCGGGTGATGATTATACAAAAAGGTGTTACCACCATCACCCAGGATGATCTTCCTTTGGAAATAAAAGGAACCCCCAATCAGCAATTCCTGAAGATTGAAATTGAAAAATTTATCCCACAGATGTCCTCCGGTGAGTTCGACTATACACGTCTTACAGAAAAAATTATGAATGATATCAAAGAGAAAATCCTCGAAAGCGCCTTAGAAATGAGCGGTGGCAACAAAACTGCGGCAGCCCGTCATTTATCAATTTCCCGTTACAAGTTTATTCGTGAGCGGAAAAAACTCAACAGGCATGTTAATTAACTGACTAGCGTGACCGTGCAATTATCGCACAAGTCGTTCTATATCCGCACAATTGATGAATCCCACATACTATGGCTACTCCCGAATATGGAATCATAAATGGTGTGCGGATGCCGCACGATTTATTCTTTCCATGAGATCAGGGCACCTTGCCGATTTCCCGCATATTCAGTAACATTGGGTAAAATAACCGCAATAATTAATCCTAACATAAAGAATATATTAATGAATATCTGACTCCCCACCGCACGTATCTCAATGGAGCGGCAACGAGAGGATATTGGCATTCATTTTGCTTATATTCATTGTCATAGAGACCCCTGAAGGACATAAGAAACCTTTGGGAATGAAAGCAAAGAGGACAAGCATGAAAGGCAGGCCTCAGGGGTCTCTTTAAGAAGGTCATTATATAAACTGTATAGATGCTGATTGAATGAAAGGGGAGGGGAAGGAACTCGGCGTATCTCTCGGAAAGAAAGAAGAAGAAAAATCGGTTAAGAAATCAGAAAACGGCGAATTTGGGTTTGTATACGAGTTTTTCATATCAGAAATCAGCGGCATTGAGGAAGAGTTAAAAAAAACAAAAACACGACAAGAAAAAAGGAAAGATGATCTTATCGATCAGAGCCAAACTTTTTTTCTCCCTGATTTCTTTCACCACGAGTAGTAGTTCCGCCGACGTTGGATCAACTGAATAATTTTAAATCGGTGGATGGTTTCCTTTCCCTCCTTTGCCATCCACCGACCCCCTCATCAGATAAACTGAATGGGGGGTAGCATTCATGAACCTCTCGGTCTTTACACTTCCGGATGGTTGATTTCGCATTGAAGTCGCCATCCTTTTTTTATCAATAAGAAAGAGATCAGGAAATCTTATTCTTGTAGATCATCAAACGTTAAATCTGAAGTAGGCGATATCCCCATCGGACAGGATGTAGTCTTTTCCTTCCGCGCGGATGAGACCCGATTCTCTTGCCTTCGACATACTTCCCACAGTGATAAATTCATCGAAGTTGATAATTTCCGCCCGGATAAAGCCCCTTTCCATATCGCTGTGAATTTTGCCTGCTGCGGCAGGTGCCCTGGTTCCGCGGGGAATTGTCCAAGCCCTGAGTTCCGGACCGACGGTCGTATAGAAAGTTATTAAGCCGAGAAGATCGTATCCTTCACGGATAAGTTTTTGAAGACCTGATTCCTGAAGACCGAGATCGCTGAGGAATTCTCTTTGTTCTTCTTGGGAAAGTTCCGCAATTTCAGCTTCAATGTCGCCGCAGATCACGATTACCTTTAATCCTTCTTTCTGAGCGATATCTTTGATCTTTTGAATGTAATCTCCATTTGTCTTCAGGATCATCTCACTGACGTTTGCCACATATAAAATCTTCTTCGCGGTGAGGAGGTGGAGTTCGTTGATTGTGGTTTTTTCCTCTTCTGTCAAGGTGATACTGCGCGCGGGAGTACCCTTGCCAAGGGCATCTCTAAGGTGGATGCATATTTCAAATTCTTTGCGGGCGTGTTTGTCCCCGGATTTTGCCAACCGCTCAATTTTCGTCATTCTCTTTTCGAGTGTTTCCAGATCTGCCATGAGCAGTTCCGTGTGTACTATCTCTATATCCCGGGCAGGTTCGACGGGACCGTATATATGCACAACGGAGGGATCGTCAAAACAACGCACGATATGTACCACCGCATCAACTTCTCTGATATGTCCCAGGAATTTGTTTCCCAGACCCTCTCCCCGGCTTGCTCCCTTCACGAGTCCGGCAATATCGAGGAATTCCATGGTGGTACAGGTGACCTTGGGAGGTTTTATGATTTGAGCGATCTTTGCCAGTCGCTCGTCCGGAACGGGAACGATCCCGATATTGGGGTTGATGGTACAGAAGGGGTAATTGGCAACCTCTGCACCTGCGGCTGTCAGGGCATTGAAAATGGTTGATTTTCCAACATTGGGAAGACCTATGATACCGCACCTGAAGCCCAAGACATGCTCCTTTACGAGAGGATCGGCTGTGACAGGTTTGCTCTCTTTATTCGGGGATTATATAGACAGGTGAAACAATGTCAAGATCTTCTCCACGCACAGATATGAAACACAGAATAACCCTTCATGAGCATGAGTTCAAGTATTGCGAATGTTTTCGATCGTCTCGGAATTATCTTCCTCAGTTGATTGGGGAGATGTCCTTTCGTTGTATTGGTTCATTGCTGCCTGAATGCCTGAGGTGACTATTTTTGATACTGCTTCACTTGCATTTGTCAGGATATCGGGTAATAAATCCATTTCATCTTTCGTGAAAGGGTCAAGGACATAGTCCTCCGTGAACGTTTTATCGACGGGCTTTCCGATCCCCAGCCTGACCCTGATAAATTCAGAACTGTCTAAAGATTCTATTATGGAGATTAATCCCTTGTGTCCTCCATGGCCTCCCCCTGCCTTCAGGCGGATTGTTTTGAACGGCAGATCAAGGTCATCGTGAATGATTATAATATCTTTAATGTCATTCTTAAAGTAGTCCATCAAGTATTTCACCGCCGTGCCGCTGAGATTCATGTAGGTCTGGGGTTTTGCGAGCAGTACCGGGATATCCCCAATCCTGCCCTTTCCGAAAAAGGAATTAAATCCTCTGGAATTCGCGGTAACGTGGAGTTCGGAAGCTAACGCATCGAGGACCAGGAACCCAATATTATGTCTTGTGAATTGGTACTTCACTCCTGGGTTTCCCAAACCGATTATCAACTTCAAGCGGGAACCTCTTTATACTGCGGGTGACATCTCCCCTTCAGGTTTCCTGTTCTGAAGGCTCTTGTTCTTCTTCCTTGACCGGGTGAAGGGGAACTTTTGCGCTTGTCACCGTCGCAATAACGGTGTCATCATGATCGAGAAAAGCTACCCCCTCCATACGCAATAAATCCTGGACCTTCATGGCATCACCGATTCCGAGTCCGGTGACGTCAACTTCGATAAACTCAGGGAGTACTGCGGGAAGACACGAGACCTTCAAATCTCTCTTCAGGTGGTGCAGTTCACCCCCGCTTTCAGTGCCCTTGGGCGTTCCGGTGAGGTGAATGGGAATATCGAGGACGATTTCATGTTCCATGTCAATTTCGCAGAAGTCGACATGCAGAAATCTTCTACTGATTGGATCTATCTGGAGTTCCTTTATGATTGCTATTTGATCCGTCTTCTTTCTCTCGTCAATGATGAGATTGATGAATACGTTTTCATCCTTGTGTCTTAACAATTTCGTGAATACCGTAGAATTCACTGTGAGATGAATAGGTTCTCTGTGAGGGCCGTAAAGGATCGCCGGTATCAGTCCGGCTTTCCTCAATCTTCGGGCCGATCCCTTTCCGGACTCCTTCCGGAAACCTGCCTTTAATTCGTGTATCTCCATTTACTCCTCCTATATGAAAAGCGAGCTCACTGACTCGTTGTAATAGATCCGTCGTACTGCTTCACTGAGAAGACCGGCAACGGAAAGCACTTTTATACTTTTATAGGATTTCGCATTGTCGCTTAAAGGAATCGTATCGGTCACAATGATTTCCCTGATGGTTGATTTTTTAATTCTTTCCATGGCGGAACCTGAGAAAACAGGGTGCGTACAGCAAACGGAAATGTCCGTTGCCCCCGCGTCCCTCAAGGCATCTGCTGCCTGTGTTGCGGTGCCTGCGGTATCAATCATATCGTCAAGAATGATGGCAGTTGCTCCCTTCACGTTTCCGATGATGTTCATTACCTGTGTCTCATTGGGCCCTTCTCTTCTTTTATCAACTATTGCCAGATATACTCCTATTCTTTTTGCAAATGCCCTTGCCCTTTCAACGCCGCCGGTATCGGGTGAAACGATCACCAGATTATCACGGTAGTTTTTCTTGATGTAGTCCAGAAGAACCGGGGTGGCAAATAGATTGTCAACAGGAATGTTGAAAAACCCCTGGATCTGACCGGCATGGAGGTCAAGGGAGAGAACCCTGTCAGCACCGGCCGTGGTGATGAGATCGGCGATCAGCTTTGCCGATATTGGAGCCCGTGGAGCAACCTTTCTATCCTGTCTCCCATAACCGTAGTATGGAATGACTGCCGTGATTCGGTCCGCCGATGCCCTTTTCATGGCATCGATCAAGATGAGAAGCTCCATGCAGGTGTTGTTTACGGGAGGACAGGTAGATTGAATGATGAAGACGTCCATCCCGCGGACATTTTCGTTGATCTCCACCCTTGTTTCGCCGTCACTGAATGTCGATACATTGGCATTTCCCAAAGAAACACCCAATTTATCGCATATCTTTCGTGCGAGGGGGAGATTCGCATTTCCGGAGAAAATCCTTATTCTGTCAAGCATTTACATCCTTTCTCGTGGTTCATGAAGGGTTATTCTGGCTGGGGCGGGAGGATTCGAACCTCCGTATGCAAGAACCAAAATCTTGTGTCTTACCACTTGACGACGCCCCATTTCCATATGCCAAAAGAATGGCAGACCTCGTGAGATATAAAAAAGAATCAAAAACGCATTCAGATCGAGTGGGCCCTGAATACAAGCCAGTTGTCCTTCCCTATCTTCGAGAGCGATTCTTCTGCCTTGAGTGCCTCGCTTTCCTTCCCGAAAAATCCTGCCACCGTCGGTCCACTGCCTGACATAAGTGCACCAAGAGCGCCGTGCTGCATTAAGAGGTCTTTTAATTCTTGTAAAACAGGATGAAGAGCCAGGGTAACCTTTTCGAGATCATTATGGAGTACTCTCATAAGGTCTTCAATTGTATTAAGTTTGGGACATTTATACTTAAACTCCGGTTTTGTCAATTGTAAATTGAGTCTTTCATAAACCATTTTTGTAGAGGTTGTAAAGCGGGGATTTATAAGGACGAACCAGAGATTGGGGATAGTGTCCACTGCCTGAAGGCGATCACCGATTCCGAAGGCCCAGGCTGTTTTGCGGAAGATAAAAAAGGGGACATCCGCCCCGAGTTTTGCCCCCATTTTCATCAGATCGTCGGTGGAGAGATCCAGTCCCGTCAATTCATTGAGCGTGACGAGTGTCGTGGCGGCGTTTGAACTTCCACCCCCGAGACCCGCCGCTACGGGAATTCTTTTGTGAATGGAGATATGAATTCCCTCTTTCCTCCTCGATCTTTCCAGAATGAGAGCCGCCGCCCTATGAGCGATGTTATCTTCATTTTCCGGAAGCGAACTTCCGGGGCAACTCACTTCCACACCTTTCTCGATGAAATGAAATTCCATTTCATCGCAGAGACTGATTCTCTGCATCAAGGTAACGATCTCATGATAACCATCTTCTCTTTTGCCCAGGACCCGCAGATGGAGGTTGATCTTTGCCGGCGATAATCGTCTGATCATTATGGGGTTTTTTCTTTTACGTATCTCATTTTCAGTTCATATAGCAGTCCATCAAGAAGTTCCTTTTCGTTATTGTCGAGATTTCCCAGCGTTTTATTTTTAAGCATGTCCAGCATGTCAATAGTTTGTTTCGCCGCGGCAAGGTTTTTCCCGGACTTCTTGGTTACCGGATCAGGTAAATCACCGAAGTGGAACATTGCTGTGGTACTGAGAGAGAAAATGAAACTGGAGAATGTTACTTCCGGGAAGGAGTCTTCCCGTGGCTGTGCATCAGGTTTTTCTTCGGGGGATTCAGGGGCTTTTTCACGTTTCTCATCTGCATCTATCGCGCTTTTCAACTCTTCCTTACGAGCCTCACCCGATTCATCGAAGAACCGTTTGTCCTTTATGACAAACCCTTTTTCTTTTTTTTCATCTTCCATATCAAGCGTCTCCTTCTGCGAAGTATCACCTCATCACATTGCCTGCCGTGCACATGTCGTGGTAGAAAATGGGCCTGTGTGGGAGTGTCATGGTATATTCACTCACTGAATGTTTCGTGTCACGGCATTCTCATACTTCTTAATCTGGCGATGCGCTCTTCGATGGGTGGATGGGTGCTGAAGAGGGTCATGAAAGATTTTCCCGTAAGCGGGTTCACAATGAACATGTGCGCCGTTGATGGATTTGCATCCATCGGGATTACATGCGACGCTCTTGACAGCTTATCGAGGGCGTTTGCCAGTCCGTAGGGTTTACCCGAAACCTTGGCACCACCGTCATCCGCAAGATATTCCCGGGATCGTGAAATGGCCATCTGAATGATCGTCGCCGCAATGGGTGCAAGTATCGCCATCAGAATGAGGCCGATGAAACCGCCTCCTTCATCGTCACTGTCGCGACTTGCTCCACCGAATATGGCCGCCCATTGGGCCATGTTAGCCAGCATGACGATAGCGCCGGCGAGTGTTGCCGCGATTGACCCGATAAGCATATCTTTGTTTTTTATGTGTGAGAGCTCATGGGCGATAACCCCCTCGAGTTCATCCCTGTTGAGTATACGCAGGATCCCTTCCGTCACTGCGACGACAGCATGATTCTCGTTGCGTCCGGTGGCGAAGGCGTTGGGGGTGTCACCAGGTACAATATACACTTTGGGCATGGGGAGCCCCGCTTTTAGTGCGAGGGTTTTTACCATACGGTACAACTCAGGTGCTTCGCTCTCTGAAACTTCCTGGGCGCTGTACATACGCAAGATCAGCTTGTCCGAGAACCAGTAGGCGCCGAAGTTCATCACCATGGCGAAGATGAAGGCAATTACAACCCCCTGCTTACCGCCGAAATAACCGCCTATCAGCATCAGCAGGCCCGTCAGGGCCCCGAGCAATATCCCTGTTCTTAATGTATTCATTGAAATCCTCCTTTGAATTGTCATCTCTTTTCAAAAATTATATCATCATTTTTCCCGGAATCAACTACGATACGATCTCCTTCGGTGAAACCACCCTCAAGAATCTTCAGGGAGAGGCTGTCCAGAATCATTTTCTGAAGAGCCCGTTTCAGGGGTCTGGCTCCATACACCGGACTGTATCCGGCTTGAGATATATATTTTTTTGCGTTCCCTGTCAATTCAAGCGTCATTTTCCTTTCTTGCAGTCTTTTCTGAATCAAACCGATCTGGATATCAATGATCTTTTCGATGTCATTCATATTGAGAGATCTGAATGTGATGATATCATCTATCCTGTTGAGAAATTCCGGTCTGAACGTTGACCTGAGAACATCCATGATTCTGAGCCGTTTTTCTTCGTCATTCAAATCAGCGTCGTGTATCCACTGTCCTCCTATATTTGACGTCATAATAATGATGGTGTTCTTGAAATCGACGGTTCTCCCGTGTCCGTCGGTGAGCCGGCCGTCATCCAGTATCTGGAGCAGGATGTTGAATACGTCCGTGTGGGCCTTTTCAATCTCGTCGAAGAGAATGACTGTGTAAGGCCGTCTCCGGACTGCCTCGGTAAGAAACCCGCCCTCATCATATCCCACATACCCCGGTGGTGCGCCGATCATTCTGGCGACAGAGTGTTTTTCCATGTATTCCGACATGTCGATCCTGACCATGGCCTGTTCACTATCGAACATGAATTCTGCCAGCGCCCTGGCGAGTTCCGTCTTTCCGACCCCTGTCGGACCCAGAAAGATGAACGAACCAATGGGACGGTTTGGATCCTGGAGCCCCGACCGGGCTCTTCTCAGCGCGCTCGACACGACGGTAATCCCTTCGTCCTGGCCTATAACTCTTCTTTTGAGGCGCTCTTCCATGTGGATAAGTTTTTGTAGATCCCCCTCCATCATGCGCGATACGGGGATCCCCGTCCAGCTGGCCACAACATCCGCCACGTCCTCCGCATCGACCTCTTCCTTCAACATCTTGTTTTCCTGCTGGATCTGTGCGAGCTTTTCCTGTTCCTTTTCCAGTTCCCTATTCATTTCCACGAGTTTGCCGTAACGGATCTCTGCCGCCCTGGCGAGATTTCCCTCTCTCTGCGCCTGTAACTCTTCCGTTTTGTAGTCCTCGATCCTGCTTTTAATGGCCTGAATATTCTTAATCACCTCTTTCTCACTGCTCCAGTGTGATTTCATCCTTTCTCGGGAATCCTTCAATTCAGCCAGTTCCTTTTCGATCCTGTCATGCCTGTCCTTGGTTGTTTTATCCGTTTCGTTCTTGAGGGACTGTCGTTCAATTTCCAGCTGCATGATCTTCCTCTCTATAGTATCAATTTCAGCAGGCATACTGTCGAGTTCGATGCGGAGGCGTGAGGCGGCTTCGTCGATGAGATCCACCGCCTTGTCCGGCAGGAATCTGTCGCTTATGTAGCGATGAGAAAGGGTTGCCGCCGCGATAATTGCGGTATCTTTAATTCTTACCCCGTGGTGAACCTCATATCGTTCCTTCAGACCGCGGAGTATCGCAATGGTATCCTCAACGGTGGGTTCTCTCACAATGATGGGCTGGAACCTCCTTTCGAGGGCGGGATCCTTTTCGATGTGTTTCCGGTATTCATTCAGGGTTGTCGCCCCTATGCACCGCAACTCCCCCCGAGCAAGCGCAGGTTTGAGCATGTTCGAGGCGTCGACAGCCCCCTCGGCGGCGCCGGCCCCGACTACCGTGTGTATTTCATCAATAAAGAGGACAATTTCTCCCTGAGCGCCTGTTATTTCCTTAAGCACCGCCTTGAGTCTTTCCTCAAATTCTCCCCTGTATTTTGAGCCCGCCACAAGCGCACCTATGTCGAGTCCGACGACTCTTTTGTCTTTCAGAGATTCCGGGACGTCACCGTTCACGATACGCTGGGCAAGTCCTTCCACAATAGCGGTCTTTCCGACCCCAGGTTCACCGATCAGCACCGGGTTGTTTTTCGTCCTCCGGGAAAGCACCTGCATGATGCGTCTGATTTCGTCATCCCTGCCTATGACGGGATCAAAGGAACCTTTCCTGGCAAGTTCATTGAAATCTCTGGCGTATCGTTTCAGTGACTGATATTTCTCTTCCGGATTGGGGTCGGTGATTCTCTGATTTCCTCTGATTTCCACCAACACCCGGTATATATTATCTTTAGTAATTCCACTCTTGCGAAGAATGTTTCCCGCCGGTCCTTCCTTTTCTTCAGAGATCGCAACCAGTACATGCTCCGCACTGACGTATTCGTCCTTGAGACGTGCCGCTTCGATGAGTGCCATGTCCAATACTTTATTGAGTCTTGGCGTGATGTATGTCTGACCTGCACCTGTGCCTTCTATTTTCGGGATTTTCTTCAATGCCTTTTTCGTTTCGGATTCAATATATCCTGGATCACTGCCGAGTTTTTTCAAAATTTCACCGGCGATTCCTTCTGACTGTCTCATGAACGTGATGAGCAGGTGCTCCACATCGATACCCTGATGCCCGTATTGATTCGCCAGGGTCTGGGCTTCCTGTAGGGCCTCCTGGACCTTTAAGGTAAATTTGTCAAATCTCATGGTTCCTCCGATTTACGAAATGGGCTTCAATATGCTCACTAGAAGCTTTCCATTTTTGAATACGCTCACATTTCCTGTAGATTCGGATAGTACGATGGCAATAGCGCGGGTAATGTCCGTTATTCCTGCTGCGGCGATATGTCTGCTTCCCAAACCCTGGGGGAAATCCTTACTCTCCATAGCGGCATTGAGGTGCCTGCCGGCCGTGACAATGGCCCCGTTTTCCTTAATGATGAAGGCACCATCGATGGCTGAAAATTCTTTGATCGTTTCCATCAACTCGGGATTGAGGATGTTTCTTTCCTCTTCCTTGTACCCCATGAAGGGATTGATGACCATCTGCCGTGAGAGCTGAAGGACCCTCTCGTGATCCCCCAGAGTAAATATAGTTCCCACTTTTCTTCCCTCTCTCCCCTGTGCCGCCAGTTCGAGGGCAATATTGAGGGCGGTGCTGAACACTTCCGGGTGTACTCCCTGGGTGATATCGGTGATGTTCTGTGATGTTAATATTTCGAATTCCTTACCGACATCGATGACAAAGATGCTGTCCGCGTATCCAAGCTTGGGAAGTCCGCTCAGGCATACAAGTTTGTCTCCCTTTTTGAAGAGCCCCATGGCGATGCCTTTCGTGATGGCGATTTTTATCTGACCTACCCGTGACAGGTTGACATTCGGGACGTTTATGTTTTCCGCGAGATTTTGAAATTTTTCAGGTATTTCTTCGTCACCCCTTGTGACCAGAATGAGACGAAAGGCCGGCTTTTCTCCCTCGGCGATGGGTAACTCCAGAGCCGTATCTGCATAGAGCACGAGGGCTTTCGCCTTAATTTTCCCGGCTATTTTACATGCGTGATCCAGAATAATTTTGTTGATTTCTTTCATCGTATATGTACTCCGAATGCTTTGTGTTACTATTTCACTGAGGAAACATAATTAATTATTCGTGATATTTTTCAATAAATTAACAACAGGATATGGAGATGTCAAGGCGTGGGCTATGTGCGAAGCAACTCATGATATACAGGTAAAATAATCTTGACTACTCGGTGAGACTTTCATAGCATAAAACGATATTTGCACATTGGTGTCAATGTGCTTAAAATTGAAAGACATTTTAAAGTGATAATGGTATGGACAATTATTTTCAGAGGGAGGGGTATTGAGTGGAACAGCCGGCGGTAGCAAGCACCCTTGATACCTATATATCGGAGATTAATCGCTTTTCTGTCCTGAGCGCAGAAGAGGAATTCCGTTTGGCCGTGAAGTTTAAAAAGTATAACGACATGGAGGCGGCGGAAAAATTAGTGGTATCGAATCTGAGATTTGTCGTGAAGGTTGCCCATGAGTATCGAAATTACGGCATCAAGTTGCCTGATCTGATTCAGGAGGGGAACATCGGTCTCATGCATGCCGTGAAAAAGTATGACCCGTACAGAGGATACAGACTCATTTCCTATGCGGTATGGTGGATAAGAGCGTATATACAGAATTTTATCATTAAATCGTGGAGTCTTGTAAAAATCGGTACCACGCAGGCGCAGCGGAAGCTGTTTTTCAAGCTGACCCAGGCAAAGAAGAAGCTTCAGGCCATGTCGCAGAAGAATCCCGAGTTTGGTGAAATTGCTGAATCTCTCGGAGTGAAAGAATCCGAGATTGAGGAAATGGATCTCCGTTTAACCCACCGTGATCTGTCTCTCGACGCGTTTATCAATGACGAGGGGGCATCGACTCATATCGATTATCTGACCTATGAAGGTGAAGATCAGGAAATGGCTCTGATAAAAAAGGAGGAAATGGATCTGGTGAAACGGGACATTGCCGGTGCCCTTACCAGGCTCAGTGAAAAAGAAAGCTATATTGTCAAACATCGAATCATGGCGGAGAGCCCCAAGACCCTTCAGGAAATTGGGAATAGGTACAACATCACGAGAGAGCGGGCGAGACAGATTGAAAAACAGGCACTGAAAAAATTGAGACTTGCCATTCCGTATTTCGGTGAGGCGCAGGCGTTGCTGGAGTCTAAGTAGCGGTAATGTCGATACCTCTGGCGAGATTTTCAAAACGTGCAAATTTTTCCTGGAAGGCCAACTTCGTCAAACCGGTAGGACCGTTTCGCTGTTTTCCGATAATGATCTCTGCCATGCCCTTTTCAGGATTTTCTTCGGATTTGTTATACACTTCATCCCTGTAAATAAAAGCGATCAAATCGGCGTCCTGTTCAATAGCTCCTGAATCTCTCAGGTCAGCCATCTGTGGCCGTTTGTTCGTCCTGTCCTCCACTTTCCGGTTCAATTGTGAGAGGGCGACCACCGGAACGCTTAACTCTTTGGCCAGTGCTTTCAGGGAACGGCTGATCTCTGATATTTCCTGCTCCCGCGATTCCTTATACCCCCCGCTTCTCATGAGCTGCAGATAGTCGAGGATAATGAGACCTAAATCGACCTCCGATTTCAAGCGTCGTGCTTTTGCTTTTATCTCCAGGACAGTGACCGCTGGCGTGTCATCTATGAATATGGGAGCTTCTGAAAGCCTTCCGGCTGCGGCGACCAATTTCGGCCAGTCCGCTTCCCCGAGAAAACCTCTCCTTATTCTCTGGGAATCGATCCGTGCTACGGAGGAAAGCATCCTTAGCGCGATCTGTTCCTTGGCCATTTCCAGGGAAAAGAGGGCCACAGGGATTTGCGCCTCTAAGGCGGCGTACTCGGCAATATTGAGGGCAAATGCAGTCTTGCCCATACTCGGACGGCCTGCGATGATGATCAGGTCGGACCTCTGCAGTCCTGAGGTCATGTCATCGATTTCCATAAAGCCCGTGGGGACACCTGTGACGAGTTCTTTTCTCTCGTGCAGCTTCTCTATTGTCTTGAAGCTTTCCTTTATTATTGTCTTGAAGGGGCTGAAGGTGGGCCGTATCTTGTTTTCCGATATTTCAAATATGGCGTGTTCGGCCTCATCGAGGAGCGTATCCACTTCGGCTCCGGAGGTGTAACTCTTGCTTAGAATGTCGGTGGCCGTACCGATCAGTTTCCGGAGGATAGATTTTTCTTTCACGATCCGCGAGTAGTGGCCAATGTTGGCGGAAGAGGGAACGTTATCCGTGAGGGAAGCGAGATAGGATATCCCGCCTGCCTGATCGAGCTGATTTTTACTCTTCAAAATATTGCTCAGGGTGATGAGGTCACTCGGCTGGTTTTTATCGTAAAGTTCGATGATGGCTGCAAAGATTTTACGATGCGCTTCACTGTAAAAATCGCTCACATTGAGTATTTCCAGAACAGAATTTAAGGCGTGGTTATCAAGCAGTATCCCACCGATTACAGACTGTTCCGCATCCATGTTCTGCGGAGGTACCCTGTGTAAGGAAGAATCGATATCCATCATGGGGCATTACACCTCGGCTTCAACGACTACCTTGATTTCTGTAATTACTCCCGGTCTCAGTTTAATCCTCACCGGAAATTCTCCTGTTGCTTTTATCGGTTCGTCTAAGAGTATCATTTTTTTGTCGATTTCGAAACCCTGTTCATGAAGAGAATGTTCAATATCCTTGGTGGTGACTGAGCCGAACAGTTTGTCCTGTTCCCCAACGCGGCGTATAATCGTGCAAGTTGTTCCTTTCACCCTCTCCGCGAGCGTTTCGGCTGTCATACGTTCTCTCTCTATTTTCTGCATAATCTGTTTTTTTTCATGCTCAAATGCCTTCAATGTCCGGTTGCTTGCTTCGACTGCGAGTCCCCTGGGAATGAGATAATTCCGCGCGTATCCATCAGAGACTTTGACGGTATCACCTGCTTTTCCCAGGGATTCAATATTATCCTTCAGTATGACTTTCATAGAAAATCTCCTTGTAATGAGCTCTTGCTCCCATTGTTATGATGTTGTGTCCGTGGCCGGTGTTATATATTTTCTGAAATCGATCCAGAGATCGAATATGCCGAGAGCGATTAATGGTAACAGCATATATTGTTGTATCGCTATCACAAAATAAAAAATAAATCTGACAGGTCTGGGTATTTTTTTTCTCTTGAAGAAAAAACTCGTAATGGAAAATCCCTGGAGCAGATACACAAATAAGCATACGAGCAAAAGATTAAGGCCTGTGAATATTACTTCCGAAACCGGTATCAACAGCGTCCCTGCGGCAATGATCAGCAGCCATATCAGCCTGTCAGGTGTTTTCCAGCGGGAAAGATCTCCGAAATCGGGATACCATATCTTGTTTTTGTGAAAGAGTTCTCTTGCGAACAGAATATTGATCCACATGGTGAACGATATGCCTATCACGACAAAGGCAGGAGAGATATTGGTAAAGAACTGAGTAATATGTGTAGCATTCTCCCTGATCTCGTTTATCTGTTCCGCGGAGATACCCAGCTGGCTGTAAATCTGAATGCTTTCCCTGATGTTTTCAGCGATGTGGCCCTCAATAAGATGCCATGGCGTCTTGCCAAGGTGATAGCCGAGAGTAATGAGAAAGAGAAACCATAATATTGAAATGGTTGCAACGGGATAAATAACCGTCTTCTCTATCGTGTAATTCCTCTTCAAAAGTTCTGCGAGGAAAACTCCCGTAAACCCTGAAAGATACAGCAGGGGAAGATTGGCAGTTATCCCTACAAATATATGAAACAGCGTGACTGCAAGCAGGGATATGATGAGTATTGCCATTCCCTGGAGCCTGCCCGCTTTGTAGTAAAAGAAAAGAATCGGCAGAGGGGTGAAGAGAGTGATCAGTGTTCCCACTATGGGAGTGGTGGATGCAGCGAGGAGTGTCAGGGATGAGATGGCGATACCCGTATAAAAGTTTCCGTTGAAAAACACGCCCCTTTCTTTTTCCAAAGTCTGAATCCGTTGTGTTGAACCCCTGCGAGGGTAGTTACCACTCAGTCACGACGAAGGGAAGTAACGCGATGGATCTTGCCTTTTTTATGGCCAGTGTGACTTCCCTTTGATGTTTGGCGCAATTCCCCGTGATTCTCCTGGGTATGATCTTACCTCTGTCGGTTATGTAATCTTTAAGAATGAGAGGATCCTTATACTCGATCTTTATTTCAGAATCGGTGCAGAATCTGCAAAATTTTCTCTTGTGGTAAAACTTCTTTTGCTGTTTTGGCTCGGTCTTTGAAGGTTTATGGTCTCTTGATGGCGCTGGCATCTCTCGTTGGTGTCTCCCTTCTTTTTTCCTGTCCGTCTTTAATTTTCTTTTACTTCCGATGAGATAGAATGCGGGTCGATTGCCGCTGTCTTGTCTGATAAAATGATGAGCGGTGATTCAGGAGCTGCATCTGCAGGGGGAGTGGAAACCTGTATTTCTTCCTGTCTTTCTTTTTCCATCTTTTCCAGATCTACCCGATCTTCCTTTTTTACCGTCATGTATTTCAGGATTTTGTCATCGATTTTGAAGTTTCTCTCCATTTCTGCAATGATACTACTCTTTCCGACAAAATCTAAAAGGATATAGAATCCATTTGTCTGCTTCTTAATTTCATAGGCGAGTTTTCGCTTTCCCCACTTTTCAATCTTTACAATGATGCCTTTCAGGTCAGTGATGATTGTGCTGTAGCGATCGATTAAGCTGTTGATTTCCTCTTCGGTAAGGTCGGTATGGACAATAAAAGGAATTTCGTACCTTTTCAACGTTGCACCTCCTCACGGCTCTAAAGTCCGGCATATCTATCCGGACAAGGAGTCCTGTATGTAAGATTTAAAATGAAGATGCCTTCTATAATATCCTCACGAAGAAATCAAGATTTTTATGTAACCTGTGTCGGGTACCGTCTTAAATCTATTGGCGGGCGATACGGGACTCGAACCCATGACCTCTGGTTCCGGAGACCAGCGCTCTATCCACCTGAGCTAATCGCCCGCTGTGAGGATATGGATAACATTGAGTGAAGGCAACAGGACGTGACCTATCAGGCAGCGCTCATTACAATGTAATCGGTGAAAACTCAATGTTTTTTTATGAAATGCATGGTTTCCTTAGCGAGGGAGGGGTAGCTCTCCCAGAATTTTTCTGACCGGGTCGCTTCTATTCATTGTATAAATATGGAAACCGGGCACCTCGTTGCCAAGCAGATTGTACATCTGGTTTATGGCATATTCAATTCCATATTTTTCAATCTCTCCGGGATTATCTTTTAGCTTCTCAATTTTATCAGCAAGCCGGGAAGTGATTTTGGCACCATAGAGCGGCGATGCAATCCGTATGAACTGGTTGTAGTTGAGGACCGGAAAAATACCGGGGATGATCGGTACCCTGATTTTTAATTTGAGGGCGCGATCACGAAACCGGTAAAAGTCATTATTGTTGAAGAAAAGCTGCGTTATTATGAAATCGGCGCCGGCGTCAACCTTCCGCTTCAGATTCACTAAATCAACGTCTATACTCGGTGCTTCGATATGACCTTCGGGGTAGCCGGCAACACCTATGGAAAAATCATCATGCGCCTTTATAAATTCTACCAGTTCATTCGCATATCCGAACCCCCCTGCGATCCTCACGAATTTTTCTGTACCTTCAGGCGGATCGCCCCTCAATGCGAGAATATTTTCCACGTTTTCCTCTCTCAGCGCGTCGAGGATAGCGGCAATATCGTCTCTTGTTGATTGAACGCATGTCAGATGGGCAAGGACTTCCATGCCGAAGTCGTTCTTGACCTTAGAGGCAATTTCAATGGTCTTGTCACGTGTGCTCCCTCCCGCCCCGTATGTGACAGAAATAAAATCGGGGCTGATTACGCCCAATTCTTTTATGGTAGTATATAAGATTTCGAGATTACCTTCCCTCTTTGGTGGGAATACCTCACACGAAAGGGTCAATTTTTTTTGATCAAGAATGTTTTTTATTTTCATGACCTGTACCATTGGTTTTTGGGGAAAATGTCACTAAGGACGATCATTGTCAATATATTTTCTATATCTATATTGAATTCATTGAACAAATCTGATAAATTGCAAAAAATTGTGGAAAATTGGTGAGAATGAACCGTATACGGAAAAACATAATAGTGTGTGCTTTGTCCGCAATAGTTTTGTCTCCCCTTCACGCCTTCGCATTAAATAAGATCATTAACATAAGACACTGGACCGCACCGGATCATACGAGAGTGGTGATTGATGCGAGTGATGATATTCCGTACACCGTTGAGAAATCCGGCAAAATAGTAAGGATCGATTTTAAAAACACACAATTACCTGAAGACCTTCCCCGCGAGCTTGTCCTGAAGAAACCGGGAATTGATAAAATCATTCTGGAAGTCCCTTCTCAGGATGCTGTCAGGGTACAGCTCATGCTGACGGATCCTGTTGCGGCAAAAGTCTTTAAATTAAAGAAAATTCAGGAGAAACCGGATCGTATTGTCATTGACATAGAATTTCCTGAGGTGGAGAAACAGGAGAGCAAGGAAAGGGAGCAGGTGAAGGTATTAAGGAAGGACAAAATAGTAGTGATTGATCCAGGTCATGGGGGTGAGGATCCCGGTGCGGTCGGAAAGAGAGGGACGCAGGAAAAGCGTGTTGTTTTGGAAATCAGCAGGAAATTGAGAGATATTTTAAACAAGAAGAAAGGATATCGTGCCTTTCTTACGAGAAATGGTGATTACTATGTACCATTTAAGAAGAGATTGAAAATTGCCCGGGAGTACGGCGCTGATCTGTTCCTGAGTATTCACGCAGACGCTTTTAAACTGCGTGGTGCCAGGGGAAGTTCCGTGTATTGCCTTTCCCTCAGAGGTGCCAGCAGCGAGGCCGCGAGAATTTTAGCGAGAAATGAAAACCTCGCTGATATCATTGGAGGAGATCCCAACGGAGAAAGCACGGAAGAATCAGATCCCATAATCCTGAACATGTTTCAGACAAATACCATCAACACATCAAAGATCTACGGAAAAAGTGTCCTGAAACACCTCGACAGGGTGAGCCAGATAAAGTTCGGCAAAGTTCAGGAGGCTCCTTTCCGGGTGCTGAAGCTTCCCGAAATACCGTCTTTGCTCATAGAGACAGCTTACATATCGAATCCGAGAGAAGAAAAATTATTACGCAACAATCAGTTTCAAATGAAAGTCGCGAGGGCCATAGCGTCTTCCATTACTGAATTTCTTCCTGCTCAGCCTCCAGCCCCCAAAATAGTGCTCACGAGAACTGAAAAGGGAGGAGATGCTGAGAAAAGCACTGCGGAAGCAGTGAAGGACGATGATTCTCCACGCAAGGAATATGTCGTTTCGTTTTCCCGGGAAAAATCCCCGTCGACGAAGAAATCCGCAGTGACCACGCATACAGTCAGAAAGGGTGAAACCCTTGGCGGTATCGCCAGAGAACACGGGACGACAATCAACGTGTTGTTGAAGCTGAATGACATGAAACGGAAAGATCCTCTGTACGTGGGGAAAAAAGTAAAGCTCCCAGGCAAAGAAACAGAAAAAGGGAGAAATGCAAAATCTTCCGTGGCAAAGTCGAAAACATATACCTACAGGGTAAAAAAAGGTGATACCCTCGATAAGATTGCGAAAAGGTGTGGTGCGAGCGTCACTGAGCTTTGCAGGTTGAACCAGATGAAGCGGGATGATGTGCTGTACGTCAACAGAAAACTGAGACTTCCGTCAGACCCGTCGATGTGAGAGGGGAGGGTGAAATGATGGGGCGGATATATATCCCCACGTATCTGCAGGTTCTTTTTTTTCTCTTCTACCTCCTCATAATGAGTCCATCCGGGGCACAATCCGCGGGAATAATAACCTCCTGGGAACAATTTCAAATCAAGAAAGAACTTGAGCTCAAGGTGATCAGCCATGAACCGGATTATAAGAAATTTCTCTCAACGGAGGAGATGCCGGTGACCGATGAATTCGTGACCTTATTTAATGTGCGTGAAGAAGAAGAAAAAGACAGGACGCCGGACGGTTTCAGGATTGGCAGACTGAGAATATCATTTTCCCGGATTGTCATTGATCGCATGAAAACGGATCTGGACAAGATATCCGGTGACGAACAAGGTACCATGGAGACGATAAAATCAATCACCACTCTGTTTCGCAGCGGGCCTTACCGCGACTCATTTGAATCGATTGGCAAAATATTTGAACCTCAGGTGAACCTCGGCATAGAATTCTGAAAGATTCACTCCCCGGTAGCCTGTCTGCTATTGTCTTGAGGAACATCGTGTGAAAGTATTCGACGGTCTCTACGCCTTTCCCTGGCGCACGTACGCACAGAACAACTGCAATACCTACCTCATTGATGGCGACTTGAAGATGGGGATTTGACGATCGGTGAGCATTCGTTCCAGGTAATTGTAACACCCGGTCACTCTCCGGGCTCCACATGTCTGTACTGGCCTGACAGGAAGGCGCTCTTTACGGGAGATGTGGTATTTTTTCAGGGGATCGGCCGTACGGATTTACCATTTTTTCCATGATAAGTTCAAGGGTGCTTTTTATTTCTGACATGTTACTTATTCGCAACGAGGGAAAACATGAAAAGGGGCGGAGTTTGCTCTCATGACACATGCATGCATGAGAGTGACTCCGCCCCTGCTTTTCAAAAAATACCGTTTATGCCTTAACCGTTTTCGGCGCCGGCCTCTTGAATCCTAAGGCAAGGAAAAGACCAGCAATCAGGAGCCCCGCCGCAACGTACAGGGCGATTCCCTTGATGGCGGCAAAAACGAGCGGTCCCGCAATTCCCGCAGCGCCCCACGCGGTCAGCATGATTCCATACACCTTTCCGATATAGCCGGGCCCGAAGGAGTCCGCGGCAAACGCAGGCATGGTGGCAAATCCCCCGCCGTAGCAGGCAAGCAAGTAACAGGCGATGATGGTGAATATGATCTCGCTTCCGATGTAGGGCAGGATGACGTAGAGAATAGCCTGGGTGATAAACATGGTGATAAAGACGTTCCGCCTTCCGATGGCGTCGGATGTCCAGGCCCAGAAAAGCCTTCCCAGACCGTTAAAGATAGACGCATAGGCAAGGATCGATCCGCCGGCGAGCGCTAATGCCGCAGCCGTTGCTTCGGGATTGGCTTTCTTGATCACGTCCTGGGCCATGGGTGAAAGCTGTGAGATGAGACCGAGTCCGGCGGAGACGTTCAGGAAGAGCATTCCCCAGAGCATCCACCACTGGGGGGTCTTTACCGCTTCGTCAAAGGTAAACGATTCCGCTGCAGAAACGCCGGTCGCTGCTTTCGGGGTGAAGCCTGCCGGGAGCCAGCCCTTCGGGGGATTCTTGTAAAGTTGGGCCGAAGCGGTCACTAACACCAGGAAGATCACCCCCCAGATGTAGAACGTCTGTGCCACACCCATGGAAATGACCATGGGAGGGGCAATCTTGCCCATGAAGAACGCGCCGGCGCCGAATCCCATCACGGCAAGCCCCGTCACCAGACCTCTCTTATCGGGGAACCAGCGGATCAGGGTGGCAATCGGCGTGATGTATCCGAATCCGTTGCCGATACCGGCAATGACTCCGAAGCCTAAGTACAAAAGCCAGATACTTCCCATCTGATCGGCCAGACCCGAGAGGAGCGTTCCGATACCAAAGAGGATGCCGCCGATGGTAGCTACGAATTTAGGACCTTTCTTGTCTACCAGTGTTCCGCCGAACGCGGCGGCAAGACCGATAAGTCCGATACAGATCATAAACGTCACCTGGGTCGCCGTCTCACCCCAGCCGTGTACTGTCATGAGGGGCTTCTTGAAGACCGACCAGGCATACACCGTCCCCAGACAGAGTTGCATGACGATTGCGGCAACGGCAATCCACCACCTCTTTCCTTCTAAATTTTCATTACTCATAAATCCTTATTCCTCCGTTATTTGAATTTATAAACTTCTGATTTAACGTTGCTCCGCAAAAAGCGGGGCAACTTGCATTATCATTCATTTATGCTGCTTCAACTTTGACCGCGCAGACCTTGTATTCAGGAATCTTTGCGATCGGGTCAAGGGCAGGGTTTGTAAGCAGATTGACGGCTGCTTCCTTGAAGTGGAAATTCATGAAGATCACACCCGGGGGCACCCGCTCCGTGACCGTGGATTTTGCCTGTACGGAGCCGCGCCGTGAAGAAACCTTGACGAACTGTCCTTCTTTCACCTTGAGTTTCTTCGCATCTTTGGGATTGATCTCAACAAGGCTCTCCGGTGCCCTTTCCGTGATACCCTGGGAAAGACGGGACATGGTTCCTGTGTGGTATTGGTAAAGGACGCGACCTGTTGTCATCATGAACGGATATTCTTTGTCCGGGAGTTCCGCCGGTGGAATGTATTCAATGGCAGTGAAAAGTCCCAGGCCTCTGGAGAAACGATTTATATGGAGATATTTCGTTCCCGGGTGATCCGCATTGGGACACGGCCATTGGAGACCTTCTTTTTCAAGCCTTGCGTAAGTGATACCGGCGTAGCTCGGGGTCAGTTGATTGATTTCCCTCATGACAGCTTCCGGGTTTGCATAGTTCATGGGATACCCCATCTTTGTGGACAATTCCGAAATGATTTCCCAGTCGGCCTTGGCCTGGCCGGGAGCCTTAACCGCCTTCCGGACCATCTGCACCCTTCGTTCCGTATTGGAGAAGGTGCCTTCTTTTTCCGCGAAGCAGGCAGCGGGAAGTACCACGTGGGCAAGCTGTGCCGTTTCGGAGAGGAGGATATCCTGTACCACCAGGAGATCCAGATGCTCCAAGGCCTCCTTGGCATGGTTCAAATCGGGGTCGGACAGCATGGGGTTTTCACCCATCACATAGAGGGCTTTGACCTTTCCCTCATGGGCGGCATTCAGTGTTTCCACAATGGTAAGACCTGGTTTGGGCGGAAGGGTTACTCCCCAGGCCTTTTCGAACTTCGCTCTCGCTTCGTCACTCCCTACGGGCTGATAACCTGTGAAGACAACAGGCAACGCCCCCATGTCGCAGGCTCCCTGGACGTTGTTCTGGCCCCGGAGAGGGTTCACACCACCGCCTTCGACGCCTACATATCCGCAGAGCATGGCCAGATTGGCAATGGATTTGACGTTGTCAACCCCGGTGGTGTGCTGGGTGATACCCATGGTGTAGAGAATCGAAGCTACCCGGGCCTTCGCGTATAACCTCGCTGCCGTTATTATATCTTGAGCAGGTATGCCGGTTATCTTTGAAGCATGCTTGGGAGTGTACTTTTCTACAACCTTCTTCATGGCCTCGAAACCCTCAGTGCGGTTTTCCACATACTCTTTGTCATAGAGACCTTCGGAGATGATCACGTTCATCATGCCATTCAGGAGGGCTACATCGGTGCCTGGTTTCTGACGGAGGTAGAGGGTGGCATATTTCACCAGATCGATCTCTCTCGGATCGGCGACGATGAGTTTCGCGCCGCGCTGGCGGACGGCTCTCTTCACCTTCGCACCGATGACGGGATGGTTTTCCGTCGTGTTGGTTCCGATGGCGAAAATGGCATCAGTAAATTCAATTTCATCGATGGAATTGGTCATTGCACCACTTCCGAAGGTAGCGGCCAGACCGGCCACTGTGGAAGAGTGTCAGAGACGGGCACAGTGATCCACATTGTTGGTACCGATCACCGCCCTCAGGAATTTCTGGAAGAGATAGTTTTCCTCGTTGGTTGCCCGGGCGGAGGAAAATCCGGCGATACTGTCAGGGCCGTGTGCTTTCTTGATCACTGAGAGTTTTTCTGCAATGTAGCTGTACGCCTCGTCCCAGGTTGCTTCTTTCAACTCCCCGTTTTTTCGAATCAGGGGGGTCTTGAGACGGTCGGGACTGTGGACGAAATCCATGCCGAACCTTCCCTTGACACAGAGGCTTCCCTCGTTGGGCTGTCCGTACTCGCGATTCCCCGTAACCTTGACGATCTTGCCATCATGAAGATTGAGATCCATCTGACAACCCACGCCGCAGTAGGTACACGTTGTGCGTACCTTCTTGAGTTCCCATGGCCTACCCTGGAAGCGGGCCTGTTTGAAGGTGATGGCACCCACCGGACAGGAATCGACACATTCACCGCAGAAAAAGCATTCCGAGTCGATGTAGTCCGTGTCAAAAGCAGGACCTACCTTCGAACGGGAGCCCCGCCTGGCATAATCTAAAACTTCATTTACCTGAATCTCATTGCATGCCCTCACGCACCTGCCGCAGAGGATACATTTATTGAGATCTCTCTCAATCATCGTATTGGTTCTCTCGATAGGATATCCGGGCGGTGAAATTGGAAACCGGGGCTTTTCTAACTGCAGCCAGTACACCAGATTCTGGAGTTCGCAGTTTCCGTTCTGCTCACAGGTCAGGCAGTTATGATCGCCGGACGACCAGAGGAGCTCAATGATCAGCCTCTGGGCATCACGAACCGCCTTGGTGTCTGTCTTGATCACCATTCCCTGATTCACCGGCATGCAGCATGAGGCAACCAGGGTTCTTGCTCCTTCAACCTCAACCACACACACGCGACACGCACCCACATTTGTGGTTTTCGCGTACTGGCAGAGGGTCGGAATGTTTATCCCGTTTTCCCGCGCTACCTCAAGGATCGTCTGTCCCATGGTGGCTTCCATCTGTTTTCCATCGATGGTTAATGTGAGTTTGTTTTGTCCCATCTCGTGCTCCTTTCATACAACCATATGGCAAACCATAATTTGTTAAAATGCTCACTGCGATAAAATTGCAAAAAAAGTCCCTGCTGTTGTTCGTCCTTGTATAAAGATGCGAAGCAATAAAACGTTGTTATTATGAATAATTATGATGGTGGGGAGTGGATATGAATGGTTTCTGTTGGCATATAAACCACTTGTGATCTGATTAGCAGCGCAGTTCTGGAGGAGTGGTTATCGAGAATTTATTTATCAGATAATTGCCAATCAGTCAAGGTTTTTGTATCTCAAAACGAGGGTCACAGGCGGGTGGCGGGTTGCTTCCTTGATCTGCAATGAGTTCTATACGGGAAAATATCTGAGAAATAACGGAAGGATGAGTTCCACTGCCGGTTCAATCAGAGCCATGGTATCTGAAGAGAGGTTACGGTGGAAGTTAAAGTCGTAGCCGCGGATGGACACGATGTGTCCGGTAAGTTCCCGATGGTACAGTGTCTTGAGCAGTGCCAGAAGTGTCGCCGGCGTCATATGGTGAGTCAGCATTGACGGAGCGTATTCCGGCACTACCTGCATGCTGTGGAGATCATCCATGGTTTCATCGACGTGGGCATCCACGAAAATGACCCGGTCGTAACCAGAAAGCAAATCCAGTAACTCCGGCACCAGTTGGGAAAGGAAAAGAGAATCAACTTCTCTACCCAGCTCCTCCATCCCTGAATCTCCTTCAGGCAAGGTCTGATGGCCGAGGCGCCGCCGCAGGGCGTTGATCACGTGATAGGCGACACCGTCATCGGCACGATATATATTGCCATATCCGATAACGAGGGTTCGAGGCATGATCGAATACTTATGGACGCTGAAAAAGATACGAGCGGATGAATGTACTCCATTCACCCGCCCGCATTTCACAGAAATCGATTTCTATTTTATCGGGCAACGCGGTCAACGACCTTCCCGTCAGCCGCGATGAGCAGTACTTCCAGCGGCATCTTCCCGATGGCATGGGTGGCGCAAGACAGGCACGGATCGTAACAGCGGATGGCTGCTTCTACGCGGTTCAACATCCCCTCCGTGAGCTTGTTCCCATCCACACACGCCTTCGCAACCAATCCCGAAGCCGTGTGCATCGCCCAGTTGTTGTTTCCCGTGGCAACGATGAGGTTTACCCTCGTCAACAAACCGTTCTCGTCTGTGCTGTAATCGTGGAAGAGGGTACCCCGTGGTGCTTCGATCACACCCACACCGTGGCTAGGAATTTGTGCCGATGAGGGAGCAGTCCGGATATCTTTGGACATAATGTACGGATCATCCA
>Ga0194110_10000514_pt1 | contig 49982 bp, 49 predicted proteins | sample TA2Kig1200mmetaG_FD_146192 | JGI IMG/M metagenome (GOLD analysis project Ga0194110, IMG submission 146192) | Freshwater microbial communities from Lake Tanganyika, Tanzania - TA2015032 Kigoma Deep Cast 1200m | ecosystem: Environmental > Aquatic > Freshwater > Lake | place: Tanzania: Lake...
CTTTAATTTCAGTCTCGGAACGCTTGTAAAAATGCGCGGTATCCGCAGCGTTTTCGGTCACAATCACCCGCTCATTACTTAGGTTAAATTGCGACATTAACTGCTGCTTCATAGTATGAGTTACCGTGGCGATTTTAGCAGTTCGTTTAATTGTTTTGTCTAGGGTATCCTTAAGAAAAGCTGCATTTGTGTCATCGACATATTGCGGAACCTCTATAAAAGATAGATCGTGTACTGTCGTAATTGCCCTTGAACCCTCGCTAAGCGGCCACGTATTGTAATCTGGGAAAAAATAAACGCCTTTTCCAAAAAAAGTATCCATTTTGGGCAGCGAATCTTTTACAACCAGTTTACGAAACACGCTCATAGGCAAGGGGATTTTTTTAATTGTAATATTTTTAAAGTGGTATTTCTCCAAGCGATCAGCTCGCTTATACGGAACTACAATTGATACATTTAAATCTCTATTTTCATCTTCACCCAACTCTTTATCAAGCTGCTCCACAATTCCCTGTAGGTAGTGGCCAATTCCGCTAAAATGATCCGCTACTAATACGCTTCCGTCGATAATTAAATTCATCATTCCTCCTACTGTATAATTTTGCGTATTTTATCGGTAATTTTTTTATGCACTGGTACTATGTCTTGCTTCGATTCAATAACACCTAATCGTTCTTCTATTTTAGCAAAACTATCCTTTGATTGCTGCGCAATATGTTTAGTTTCATTCACTATGTATTCGGCCTTGTCGTTTAACTGCCCTTCAAGTTTGCTTGATTCTCTTGTCAGCTGCATCTCTATAGTCTCTCGTTGGTAACGAAGATTATTCATAATATAGCCGACACCTAAGGTGCCATTTTCAAGATCTTGACGGAGATATTTATTCATTAATACATTTAAAAAATGTAGGTGCTTATCTTTTTCTGCAAAAACCGTATTACCATTAACACCTGTTGCCGAGGGCCTATGGTGATAGTAAGCGAGCGCCTCTTGGGTGTTTAAATAGTCAATATTATATTTACTTAAAAACCGTATTGCAAAATCCCAATCTCCAGCCACAGGTAATTCTTCATCATAAAAGCCGATTTGTTTATATACGTCTCGTCTGTACATGAAAGTTATTGGAGTAGCAAAGTTATCGAGGCACTGTCGATACAGGCTTATCTCTTTTAAATCTGGCAACCAGCGCTCGGTAGATAGCAGTTTAATCTCATTATCAGCAATCTCTTCAATGATACGGTCGGTCGTCACAACCACACCCATTACGCCGGTTGATTCCATATGGTCAACACAGTACTTTAAAAAGTTAGGGTGCCAAGAGTCATCATCGTCGTGAATAGCCACATATTTCGATTCAACACTTTTTATAGCTTTATTAGATGCCGCCTCCATACCGCGTGAATCGGTATTATGAATTACTTTAACACGGCCCTGCGTTAACTCTTTATACTTTTCAAGTAACTCTTCTACCGGCTGTGGATCTCCTGCATCATTTATTATTACATGAGTAAAGTTTTTGTATTCTTGGCTATGCACCGATTTAATTGCTCGTTGTAAAAATAAAGGTCGATCTTTAGTGCGTGTGATTACCGCTACACTTGGATAAGTAGTCATATTAAAGTAATTATATCATTTTTAAAAAAACACTACACCAATACCTTATAGACGCTATACTATACATATGATTGATTACAAAAAACAAATTGCCTCAATTTTATTACCCCTTCTTGGTGGTCATACCTCGGTTTCACTTATTATTTACCCGCACCATTGGAATGTTGGTGATAGCGCCATATGGTACGGCACTGTTGAGACATTAAAATATATGGGAATAAAGATAAACTATATTGCCGAGTACCGCACCTATCTAGCTGACGACTTAAAAAAACATCATCCCGACGGTCCAATCTTGCTTTGCGGAGGAGGAAACTTTGGCGACATCTATCCTAACGAAGCTAGTCTCCGTAAGCGCATTATTACCGACTTTGCCAACAGACCTATCATTCAGCTGCCTCAAAGTATTCGATTTTCATCAGAAACTGCTTTAAAAGAAATGTCTATCTTGCTGGAATCACATAGTAACTTTACCTTATTAGTACGTGAAAACATGAGTCTAGAAATAGCACAAAAAAGCTTTAATATTCCTACGCAATTGTGTCCCGACATGGCAATGGCGCTGTTCGGTCGCCTGCCAGTAAATAATAAGCCAACTACACCAGTAATAGTTCTTCGGCGCGATGACGGAGAAATTAATGAAAGCAACAAAAATTTCGAGTTTTCCGCTAATACGCCTGTGTTCGATTGGCAACAAGAAAACTCTAAATACATAAAGCGCTATTGGTCAATCACGGGTCGCGTGTGCTATAAAATAGTCGAAAAATGGATAGGTTCAACAGCAAGACTTCATTCTCGCACCTCAATGAGACTCCTTGTGTCTGCAGCAAACCAACTTGCTAAAGAGCGTACAATTGGTGGCACAAAACTCTTGTTACCTGCCGAAGCTATTATAACCGACCGTTTACACGCCGCCATCATGGCTCGTATGGCTCAAAAGCAGGTTATTGTAGTAGATAATTCTTATCAAAAAAATAGCTCAGTTTATAAGGCTTGGTTTAGCGAGGACGACAAATTTAGTTTAGCAGACACATTTGAACATAGCATCTAGAGGCACTTTTTTAATCTACACTTACATCCGCAGGTGCAATAATAGGATAGTAAGACTCTGACTTAGTTACTTTAATTTCGGCAGCATTATCCCATTGGTCGCATATAGTAACACCGTCACCAAGTCTAGCAGTAGTACTTAAAGTAAAAGTACCGTTGCCTAGTACATTATTAATCAAGAAACAAATATCTTGCTTGCTATCAGGTTCGAGGAAAAGTTTTTTTCCATTTTTAGCGTTAAGATTATTGCCACCCATAACTAACTTACCCTCTGAATCATACAGTTTATACCCAACTACATAGTTTTCCGCCCCGCGCTTGTCCGACTGTATTGATATAGACAGAGATATTTTGTCATCCGAAGTATCTACATCTAAATTAGATACCCTAACTTGACCATTGCCCCATCGTTTCGTATCAACGGCCGATAAGCTTGAGCTATTATTCTCATTGAATAACTTTAAATATTCATTTGCAATAACGTCGGCAGTATTTTCATGAGCAATCAAACCGTCTTTAATAAGAATAGCTCGGTCGCAATATTCACGTACCGCGCTCATATCATGTGTCACAAAAATAACCGTTTTACCTGATTTTTTAAGCGATTTAAAATAGTCGTAACATTTACGCTGAAAGTCAGCGTCGCCAACCGCAAGCACTTCATCAACAAGTAAAATATCTGCCTCTGAACGAGTAGCCACCGAAAACGCTAAGCGTACTTGCATTCCACTAGAATAATTTTTTAGCTTTTGATCCATAAATTCTTCAAGTTCAGCAAATTCTACAATATCGTCATATTTTTCGTCGATTTCTGCACGGGAAAAGCCTAAAAGAGCCCCATTCAAATACACATTTTCGCGTCCCGTTAGCTCAGGGTTAAATCCTACCCCAAGTTCAATAAACGGAACCAATTTACCAGTTTTTTGTATAGTACCTGAGGTTGGTTGGTAAATTTCTGCCAGTATTTTAAGAAGCGTACTTTTTCCACTACCATTGCGACCGAGTATTCCAAAAAACTCACCTTTTTCAATTTTAAAAGAAATATCCTTGAGCGCATGCTGTACTTCAATAGTGCGGTCTTTTGGCTTAAAAATATTTACGATACTCGACTTAATCGACACCATTTTTTCGTGTGGCAGCAAAAAGTTTTTCGATATATTATTAACACTTAACACCACTTCAGAGGTGTTGTCTTTTTGCTTCGTCATCTTATACATCCTCCGCAAACGTTGGTGAGCGTTTTTTAAACACATAAGCACCAACTATTGCCGTAATTATCACAATTGAAATTGGTATTAATATCAAATACCAACGCTCGCCGCTCAACTTCACCAGTGTAATTGCATCTGAAGATATTAAGGCATACCGTGCATCTTGTATTGCTTGAGCGACCGGATTAAGAAGCAGTAATTGGCCAAAAAACTCACCTTTCGCTAGTACAAGCGTAATTGGGTAAATTACCACCGAACTATAAAACAGCCCTTGCATTATTATTTCCCAAATATAGTTTACGTCTCGAATGCGCACAAAAAGCGCACTTAGTAGCAAGGCTAAGCCTAGTGCAAATACAAACAGCTCCAGTATAAATAATGGAGCGAGCAGAATTTGCCACTGTAGTTCTACACCGCTTACTGCCATAAATATAAAAATAACAACAAGGTTGATTAAAAGGTTTATAAACGCAGAAATACTACTAGCTACAACAATTACGTATTTAGGGAAGTTGATTTTTCTAATTACGTCGCCTCGGCCAACAATTGAACCAACACCGTTGTTCGTTACCTCAGAAAAAAAGTTCCACAGCACAATACCAAGCAGCAATTGCACCGGCCAAAACGGTACGTCGCCACCAATTTGTAAGAAGTAAACAAATACTACGTACATGATCATAAACAGGAATAACGGGCGCATAACCGACCATAAATAACCTAAAATAGACCCTTGGTAACGTAATTTAAACTCAGTAATTACTAACTCTCGCAACAAAATTAGCGAGTAGCGATACTTGTTAAGAAAGCTCTCCATATATGTAGGTATTGTAGCAGTTTAAGGGCTACAAAACAATTTATCGCCGGTAATCATCCTGTACCCGCACAATATCATTTTCATCTGAAAGTGTGTCAGGGTCGGTGTGCTGCCAAATTTCGGCAACCAGAGTATATTCGTTTTCGCGGCCAATAAGGCGATGACGCTCGCCGGTTTTAAACTGTACAACCTCGCCCTTTACTGCAACCATCGGCTCAACCTCTTCGTTGGTAGAACTTTTACAGTACGCGCCATCAGTTAAAAAGGTCCAACGTTCAGCTCGGCGATCGTGATACTGCCAGCTAAGGCGTTGGCCGGGAGACACCAATAAAATTTTTGGACTTAACTCAGCCTCAGAATTACCAAGTCGAGCATCTTCTGGCGAGAGACCAGGGAAAAATTCTGCAATAAACTTATTGGCGTTTTGGTTATTAAAGCGCAAATAAGCACCCCAAGGTTTAGCAGATTCAACCTCAACTACCTCGTAGTCGTTTGCTTCGGCCTCGTGAACTAGCATATCAACCAATCCCTGCTTATTTTTAAAATCGTGTGATAAATGCGCAACAAAATCTGCCATAGTATTCCTCTCTCTTTATGCTCTCTCTATTATACCGTATACTAAAGGTACTTATGGCTCACATTGCAATTGATGCGCGAATAATAAATTCTTCTACCGGCACCTATGTTGAACGGTTGCTTCATTATCTGCAGCAGATAGACACTACTAATTCTTACACTGTTTTGGTGCGCGCCAAAGACAAGGACTATTGGTCACCAAATGCAGCAAATTTCAAGGTAAAAATTGCAGAGTTTGACAACTATTCTTTTAGCGAGCAGCTTGGTTTTAAGCGCTTTTTAGATAAACTTCAGCCCGATCTCGTTCATTTTTGCATGCCGCAGCAACCACTTTTTTATAAAGGCAAAAAAGTAACGACCATTCACGATTTAACTCTGCTGCGTACCTATAATTCCGACAAAAACTGGCTTATGTTCCATTTAAAGCAGCAGGTGGGTCGGTTAGTCTTTTGGGTAATTGGTCGCACAAATTCTCACCTTATTACTCCATCGCACTTCACTAAAAAAGACTACGTGACATTTAGCGGCATTGCTGATACAAAAGTGTCGGTAACGTACGAGGCGGCCGATATAAACAAGGGTGCTATGCAAGAATACCCCCATCCCTATTCACGTTATTTATTGTATGTTGGACAACAATCTGATTATAAAAATATTCCAGCGCTAGCTCATGCCCATCAAAAATTACTCCCTAAATACCCCGATTTAGGACTGATTTTAGTTGGCAATAACAATGCCAGCGCGCAAAAAAACCAACAACTTTTTACGCAAAAAAACTATAAAAATATTACCTTTACTGGCTTTATCCCCAACGAACAGCGCGACTGGCTCTACACTCGCGCCAGCGCCTACATCTTTCCTACTCGTATGGAGGGTTTTGGCCTACCCGGTCTTGAAGCAATGGGTTATGGAGCGCCAGTAGTTAGCAGTAATGCCACGTGTCTGCCTGAAATTTACAAAGATGCCGCACATTACTTTAATCCAGATTCAGTAGATGACATGGCACGAGCAATAGATGAGGTGCTCTCTAGCGAATCTCTACGTCGCACACTAATTAGTAACGGCAAAAAGGTTCATGCAAGTTACTCGTGGCGTCGCATGGCCGAAGAAACACATGCAATTTATATACGTTCGTTAAAAATTTTAGAATAACTATTTCTTTGCAATAATCAGCCGACGCTCGCGACCTTCGCCAACTGAATAGGTTGTTATGTCGCTAAACTCGCCCGCAACGTGATGCACAATTCTACGATCGGCCGGATTAAGCGCACATTCACGCGACTCACCAGTCGAACGTACTTCTTCAATCCACCCTTTAGCGGTGTGTGCAAGTTTATCGGCCCGCTGCTTTTTATACTCGGCAATATCTACATTTACTCGAACAATCGCGGCGTCTCGGTTACGAAGCGTTGTTGATATAAGATATTGAATACTGCGTAGTGTCTCGGCGTTATGTCCAATTAGTACACTATTGCTATCGTTCGACGGCACCATCAGCTCAATTACTTCGTCGCGTAATTCTACTGTCACCTCTAAATTTAAGCCAAAAAAACTAAGTAAGTCTTCACAATATTTTTTTGCAAATTCAAGTGATTGTTCTGCATTCATACTACGACTCCTTTGGGGTACTTTTACTGCTACCAGATTTTCGCTTAGCAGACGGCGGATTAACTTTAGCGCGCACTCTTGTAACACCCGGACTCGCAACCACCATGGCTTCTTTAGCTTTTTTAGCCTTATTTTTAGCGGTTGGCTCGTTTGCAATCGCCTCCATTTCCTCTACGTCACCGCCAAGTACAATCCGCTGCTGAATATAGGCTACGGCATTGGATACGAGCATGTAAAGCGCAAGTGCACCAGGTAAATTGATCATAATAAAGAACAACATAAACGGCAAAAACACCATCATTTTGCGCATTACAATAGCGTTAATTTCCATCTGATCAGCCTCTTTGCCTTCGGCTGCCTCGGCCATTACGTCACGCAACCGCCGCGTGGTATCGGTTGTAGGCATGGTCTGCTTAGCCAAAAAATATTGTAAAATTGCCGCCGCTAACGCAATAAGTAGTAGTGCCAGCGAGGTTGTGGTAAAGCCGTCGGCCGAAATTGCTTGTTTTGTAAGGTCAACAATCCCAAAAAGTTCTTCGTTAAAGCCAGCCGGATTCTCGATAATGGCTGCAACTTGAGGTAAAGACTCAAGGAAAGAATAGGTGTACCGCTGAACTTGATCGAGTTCGGTAGTAAAAATTTGCACCACCCGGTAAATAGCAATAAAGATCGGCAACTGAATAAGCAGCATAAGAATTGAGCGAAACGGCTTAATATCATGCTTTTTATATAGCTCCATCATGGCAAAGCCGCGTGCCTGGCGATCGTTTTTATATTTGGCCGACAGCTTTTTAAGCTCGGGCTGCATACGCCGCATAGCTTTGGTTTGATGGAACTGCGCTTTAATGAGCGGCCACAGCAACAGGCGCACTAAAATTGTAAACAAAATAATACTCAGGCCAAAATCACTACCTGGTACAAAACTATATATCGCTACAAGCAGATTGAAAATCGGCTGCACGATAACGGTGTCAAAAAATCCCACAAGAATCCCTTTCTTGTTTATATACTGCTTTTAAGTATAGCAGATTATGATGGTGGATTATAGAGACCAGCATCGGTAAAAAGACCGATAATAATACTCCTAAGCTCATCATGTGGCATAGTCATCGCCTCACTCGAGAAAATCATAATTGCCACGTCGTGTGGCGCGGTAATTTTTGGCAGCTCTAAGCGCACAACCTCGTACACACGTCGTCGAATACGATTCCTTCCTACCGCACTTTTTAGTACTTTTTTACTTATAACTACCGCAAATCGCGAGTGCTGTCGGTGAGGATTTTTACTTACCTTAATAGTTACCACGCGCGAACGGAATGCGGTGCCATTTTTGTACACATAGCGCAAACTACCGTGTCCGTGAAATCTATGAGGAAGAGTTAACATATGATCAGTATATCAGAGTGTAGCTACCCTCTAGCGACCAGATACACGGTATAACAACAGTACAGCACGACAAAAAGCACCCCTTCGGCGCGGGTTAAATGGTGCTTTTTACTGGTAAACATAAATAAAAATAATAAAAATGTAGCGCCAATTGCCACCAGAATGTCGGTTTGTAACGCTCCAGAAATAGAAAGTGGCGTTAGCGTACTGGTAGCTGCGAGTACAAAAAATATATTAAAAATATTTGATCCCACCACGTTACCAATTGCAATATCGGCTTGCTTTTTTAGTGCTGCTACTACTGAAGTAGCTAGTTCAGGTAGCGAGGTTCCTATCGCTACTACAGTAAGCCCAATAAGTGCTTCAGAAAGCCCCATGTTGGCTGCAATTGCAATTGCCCCCTCTACAAGTAATTGCCCGCCAACCACTAACCCTATCAAACCACCAAGTGTTAAAATAACTGCCATTAAGCCTGAATATTGCTTTATAGTATCCGTATCATCATCAGGTACTGCATCGCGATCGTTTTTCGCCATACCAAAAATGTAGTACATAAATATTACCATTAGCGCTAAAAGGACGATCCCATCTGTACGGGTAAGACTATTAATAGCACCGCCATCTAGCAATATGTCGTTAGCCATCACCCCTACAAGCACCACGCCCAGAAGTGCGAGTGGAATTTCTTTCCATACAGTAGAAGACTTAACAGAGAGCGGCACAATAATGGCGCAGATTCCAAGCACAAGTAATATATTTACTATATTACTCCCTATCACATTGCCAATAGCTAAGTCTCCTGACCCTTGCAGTGCGGAAATAAGATTTATAGTAAGTTCGGGGGCAGAAGTTCCAAACGAGACTACCGTTAAGCCGATAACTAACGGCGAAATATTAAATTTTACAGCAATTGACGAAGCGCCACGAACTAACCCTTCGGCACCTAGGATAAGTATTAATAGTCCCGCTAGTAAAAAGAAGCTTGCAAGTAACATACCGAAAAATTATAGCGCAAAAACATACAAAAAAACCAGCCCTTATCGGCTGGTTTTATGCTCTTAGATAGAGACTTTTGCGCGTCCTTTAATGCGACGACGCTTTAGCACGGCACGACCAGCTTTTGTGGACGTACGCGCACGAAACCCGTGAGTTTTAGCACGGTGTCGGGTGTGTGGTTGGTGTGTTCGCTTTGGCATATCTGTACCATCATACTGTTTTTTACACCTTTTCGCAAGTAGCCGCGTGCAAAAATTGTAAAAATATGGCTTAATCATCTTTAGTTATCCACCTTGTACAGCGCTTTTTCCACAGATATAACAGAGGTGAGATAATTCTGTGGATAACTATTACCTCATAGACCTATTATTAAACAATTTAAAATTACTACAGATGGCTACTTGTGGAAAACTCACCTGTCTCGTACAATACAAAGTATAGTAAATTTGGGTGGTGGTAGTGTAAATAGGGGTATTTTTTTGATGCAACAAAATGTGTGGCAAAGTGTATTAGGAGAACTTGAATTAACGATTCCTAAACCATCGTTTGATACGTTTTTAAAGGATACTGAAATTCTTAGCCAAACACATGATGAAATTACGATTGGTGTTCGTAATGTATTTATTCGAAACACTGTAGAAAAACGCTATCACGAACAAATTAAACAACTTCTAGTTAAAAACGGCCTTACCGCGCCAAAAATTACCTACGTACAAAAACCAAGCCAAGGTAAAAAGACTGTTATCAATCGCGAGACAACCACGCCGCTCAACCGAACCCCTATTTCTTCTAGCGCTGTCGATGATCTTCTCTCCTCGCCCTCTTCGGCACCTACCGTTCATACCAACACGCTCAATCCACGTTATACTTTTTCTAATTTTATTGTGGGCTCTAGTAACGATCTTGCGTATTCCGCCTGTCAAGCGGTGGCGGCTAATCCGGGCGTAAAATATAACCCGCTATTTTTGTATGGTGGCGTAGGTCTTGGTAAAACTCACCTTATGCAAGCAGTCGGCAACGAAATCGCCAAAACTCAGCCCGATTCAAGAATTCTTTATATTAGCACCGAAACATTTGTACAAGACTTTCTTGATAGTATTCGCTTTAAGAAAAAAGGCTTCTCAACAAAGTACCGCAATGTCGATGTATTAATTATTGATGATATGCAGTTTATTTCTGGTAAAGAAAAGACACAAGAAGAATTTTTTCATACCTTTAATGCGCTGCACCAAAACAATAAACAGATTATTATCAGTTCTGATAAACCTCCAAAAAGTATCCCCACCCTTACCGAGCGTCTTCGTAGTCGGTTTGAGTGGGGCATGGCAATTGATATTCAGCTACCTGATTACGAAATGCGCTGTGCAATTGTAGAGGCTAAGGCGTCACTTTCTGGCGTCCAGCTTGATAACCCAACTATCGAATACCTTGCCACAAACATTAAAACCAATGTTCGCGAACTTGAAGGCGCACTTAATCAGCTACTGGCCTACGCCGAAATGCGCGGTGTAGCGCCGGACGCATCAATTGCCGAGGGATTAATTGGCTCGGCTCGCCAGAGTCGCCCACAACACGTAACGCCCAAGCAAGTTATCGATAAAACCGCCCGCTACTTTTCACTCGACTCTACCGAAATTTGTAGCGCCAAACGCGATAAACACATTGTATTTCCTCGGCAGATTGCCATGTATCTCCTGCGTAGTGAACTGCACTTAAGTTTTCCAAAAATTGCCCAAGAATTAGGAAGGAAAGATCACACGACCGCCATTCATTCAGTCGAAAAAATCGAAAAAGCCTCTAAACTAGACACTATTTTGCGCGAACAATTATCTGAAATTAGAGAGAGACTGTATACCTAATGTATGCTGCACCTAGGGAAAACATGTGGACAACATGGGGAGCGGAGCGCGTAAAACCCGTGGACGTCTATCCACAGAACTACACAGCCGTACAATTGTCCCCGCATTTTTGGTGGAAAAGAGGTATCTATCCACCTATTTATCCCCTGCTATTCTCCACATCTATCCACAGACAAAATAACCCTTCTCACCCCCGTTTGAACACTATTTTTACCCACAATCCACAGCGCCTACTACTACCCACTACTTTTTATAAATTCTTTAATACTAATAATAAGGGTACAATATAATTATGGAACTATCAGTTACTCAAGAAAATCTCTCACGTGCACTCTCGACTGTTGGCCGAGTAGCAAGCGGTAAAACACAGTTGCCAATACTTAGTAATATTTTACTGCAAACCGACGGCTCACAACTATTGGTTGCTGCGACAAATCTTGAAATCGCCTCTACGCTTCATGTTGGGGCAAAAATTATATCGCCAGGCTCAATTACTGTGCCAGCGCGCCTTGTAAGTGAATTTGTTAGTAGCCTGCCGAAGGCTACAGTAACTCTTAAGGTAGAAAATGACCACCTGCTTGTCTCGTCTGGTAAATTTACCTCAAGAATAAATGGCGTTTCAGCTGAGGAATTTCCAGAACTCCCTACTATTAACGAAGATGAGGCGATTCGCTACACTTTAAATCCGGGTGATTTTAAGCAGGCACTAAACCAAACAATTATTACTGCTAGTAACGACGCCACCCGGCCAATTCTGACTGGTATTTACTGGCATTCATATGAGGGTGCGTTGTACTTAGCGGGAACCGATGGCTACCGTTTAAGTGAGCGACGACTTGTAGAGACCGACTCGGAAGTTGCGGCAATTGTACCGGCTTCTACTCTGCAGGAGGTGCTGCGCAGTATGCACGATGACATTAGTGAGGTTGAAGTGCTATTCGACGAATCACAGGTTCGCTTTAGAGCTGAAGGAATTGAAATTACCAGTCGGCTTATAGATGGAAATTTCCCAGATTACCGTCAGCTAATTCCGGCAACTTCTGAAGTCTCGGCTAAGATTGACCGCTCGGAGTTTATGCGGATTGTAAAGGTGTCGGGGTTATTTGCGCGTGAATCTGGCGGAAGCGTGACAGTGACGGTTGATGAAGACGCAGGTAGTTTGGCGCTGCACTCGATAGCTTCGGAATTAGGTGAAAACACCTCAGAAGCTTCGGCCGATATTCGCTCTAGCGGACAAGTAACACTTAATTCACGATATTTAGCCGAAGCGCTAAATGTAATTGAAGGTAGCATGGTGGAGTTTCGATTTAGCGGTAAAATTTCGCCATGCGTAATGAGTGAACTTGGCGAGAATCCAAACTACATTCATATTATTATGCCGCTTAAAAGCTAGATTATGCAGCTTACTTCTGTATCGGTTCAGCATGTTCGTTCGCATAAAGCGTATCGCTTAAGGCTTGATTCGTGGGTGACTATACTAGTTGGGAAAAATGGTACCGGTAAGACCTCTTTACTTGAGGCGGTGTATATTGCCTTGCGCGGGTCGTCGTTTAGAGGTAGCGACCGAGAAGTAGTTTCGGTGGGCGCGGAGTGGTTTCGGATTGATATTGAGGCTCGTAGCGGAGATTCTAAGCAAAATCGTACCGTAAAATATGAACCAGCAAAAACCAGTGGTAAAAAACAGTTTGTAATTAATGACCGTAGCTATTATCGGCTCCCGCAGGCGCATAAATATCCGGTTGTATTATTTGAACCAGATGATTTGCGACTATTAAACGGTTCGCCTACCCGGCGGCGCGACTGGATAGATCATAGTATTATCCAGTATAATTCGCAGTATCACACGCTACGCCTGCGTTACGAGCGCGCACTAAAGCAGCGTAATAATGCCCTGAAGCAACAGATGGGTGGTGATGCTCTATTTGTATGGAACGTACTTTTGGCGCAGTATGGTGCGCAAATTATCGCCGCCCGTCAGCAAGCGGTAACTGCTTTTAATGATCAACTTGGTGTGCAATATAGAAAAATATCCGACATTGCGGACAACGTTGAGATGATGTACTCTTTTACGGACACCGAGTCTATTGAACAGCTGCTACTTAGCGACTTAGCGGCTAGCGAGGCGCGTGATTTAGCGCTAGGTTTTACAAGTACTGGGCCACACCGCCACGATATTAGCTTTTATTTTAATAATCAGCCAGCACTTACGGTGGCTTCACGTGGCGAGGTGCGCAGTATTGTACTCGCCCTAAAACTATTAGAAATTGAAGTAATTACGCGTGAGAGCGGTGTTGCGCCGGTGGTATTGCTCGACGATGTGTTTAGTGAACTTGATGAAGATCGGCAGCGACGATTGTTAGAGCAGACAGCGGGCAGTATGCTTATTACCTCAAACTCCCTGCCCTCTGGCTTTGCTGGCAACGCTGTAAAATTAGCGTAGTTTTACAAACTAATATCTGGATTTGAACTGTACGCACGACGTTCTGGATCGAGGTAAATCAGCTCTAGTTTGTCGAGCGGATAACCGGCGTCTTTAAGGCTAGCGGTTACCCTATTGTGGAAATCTTGTGCGTTAATGTTTTGGTCTCGAACTTCGATTGCTAGGATTGGCGTAGTTAAACTAGCTTTTGGTCGGTGCGAGACACGAAACGCATTGTTCGCAAGTACAGTGCGATCGTCTGGGTTTGTATCGATATAGGTCTCATACTCATCAAGTTTAAAACCTACATACTCAAGACCCAGTTTAGCATTCTCTCGTAACGACTCATCTGGCAAATCGACGCAAATAGCACGCGCCGTTTCGGTATCGGGCTCAAGCAGTGAGCGACAGGTATAGGCGTTAAATTCTCTGGTATATAGTGGCAACTGAGAAAACAGCGGATTCTCCTCTGTAATCGCTCGATGAACGCGGCTCATTTCGGCCGATGCGGCACCTTCAAGTAGGACATTTTCTTCACCCAACACAAGGTTACGGGCGGCATCGGTGAGCGGAGTTAACTGTGCAGTGAGTGAAGTCTCCTCACCTTTTTTAATTGTTACTTCGGTGGTATAGGGGGCAAATTCATCTCGCGTTAGTGATAGTGTATGAGAGCCAGCAGCCAGGCGAATAGATTGGTTTTGTTCAAACTCACCAATAACAGTACTGCCAATAGTAAGCGTCGCATCGGTTGGACTGCTAATGATACGCAGACTGCCCTTTTGGCTCTCACTGTAGGCATATACACCGCTTGCGACGGTAATAATCGCCAGTAAAGCGATAAGGGCAATAACAATTCTATTACGAGTAAATAACTGAGAATTCACGTGAGTCTCCTTATTAATTAGTTGCTGGCGCACCTTTGTAACGGGCTAAGACTGATTGACCTTGGCTCATAGTAACAAATTCTTGCATCATGTTGTGCTGCGACGGTACACGCCCTTGGCCATCACGTACATGGAGCGAGGCGTCAACGGTATCTTTGCCACTTACACCTGTAAACATTGCGGTATGAGCCGGCCAAATTATAATATCACCCGGCTGGAAGTCGCTTAAGGTTGGATTTTCGATTATTTGATAAAGATCTGGCTTGCTGCGAACGTACTTTTCTTGCACCGGGGTACTAACAAGTGGGTAATCTGGGTCGGCACCACTTGAGCGCATTACATTCGAGATAAAGCGGCCGCAATCGCTAAATGGCGCAATGGCGTCGGTATCTTTTGTAATGTTGGAGTGCATAGCCATGGCAGTTACGTATTCTTGTTTGGCATCGGCTTTTTGCCACTTACCCTCATCAACTACATCTGGCCACGCAAAATTGAGGGCAGTTTGTAAAATATCACCGGTTACCGCGCCGCCAGTGGCGCAACCACCCGAACTGGATTGGTTGCTGGTTGTACCTGCCGAGTTATTTTGCCCCTTAAACTGGTCAAGGTACTGTTTGGCGTGTTTAATTCGCTCATCGTTGTGGGCGAGCGCCGGATTTGGTCGTTCGTATATTTGCGATACTGCAAGTGTAGCCTCTTCAACAGTGCCCGATTTAAACCTTGGGTCATTCATTACTGCCGATTCGGCACCTTCAAGTTCAAACTTTATATACTCAAGTTGAAACTGTAGGTCGGTTGGGTCTTTACCTCGACGCGCCGCCTCGGCCTCTAGTGCCGTACGTCGATCAAAGCTCCATTGTGCTAGCCCAAGACCAATGCCTGTTCCACCCTCAATCCTTGCAGGGTCAAGACCGCCCGACTCCCAGTGAAAGTTACCAAGCAGCGCCGACGCTTGCACATCGCTCATTGGCTTATTGCCGTTAGTAGAGAATGAGTTTTGGGTAAAAAAGTCAAAAATAATTTTTGCCGTCTCACCCGTGCTAAAATTTAAATCTCCGCCACCGGTACTGCATACGGCGCTCGATTTTTGAAATGTGCGGTCGTAAAACGGAATATCGTTTCCCGACATAAAATCGCGATCCATTGGCGTACCGACATTAGCGTCTACTGCCGCTACAGACAGCGGCAAACTGCAAACGCCAATCACCGCCATAAGCGCGGCGAGGGTAAAAATGTAGCTATTACGGATGAAGTGGTGCATGGTCTTGGCCTCTCTCTAGGTACTCACTAGGAAATTTATCGTGGACGCTAAGCGGCGGGTTGAGGTAGCGAATGTAATAATTTTCGGCAACATAGCCCTGAGTTTTTAGTGACGATTCAATCGCCTGATCGCTATAGGTATCGGAATTATGCAGTGTTAGAAGAAGCACTGGCTTGTCGAGATCAAAAGTGTGTGCAACTTCAGCTCGCAGTATGGTGTCGGTGTATAAAAGTTGTGCTGTCGGTGAAGTGCCAATTTGAAATTCTAGGTAGCGGGCGCGTGGATTTGATTGAATAAATTCGGCGTACTTAGTAGGAATATCGCTCGTAATGCAGATAGCCTGAATTTGGTTGGCACTAGGAAACCTAACTGAAGGACAGCGACTCATGCCGGGTGTTAACTGCGAAAAACTCTCGCCCGGCAGTGCCGCTATTTTTGTAAGCAGTGCTTGATTTTTCTGATCGTAAAGTGCGGTGGTAGCACTCTGAGTTTGTGGTGTAAGAACTACCGGAGCAATCGCTGGCGCATTGCTGGTTGCCGATAGCTGAACGGTCTCTGATTCAAATCCCTCACGCTCCACACGTACACTGTAGGTGCCAGTAGCGAGCCTAAATGATGTGTCGTTTGCAATTTGCTTCTCGCTCTCTACTAGAGTTAAGGTGGCGTTGTACGGTACGGAGATAACTTTAAATTCAGCTCGCGATGCGGTAAAACTTGCGAGCGCCCACCACCCAAGCAGTAGCACTACAAATGCACCGGCGATAAGAATTAAGGTACGACGAGAGAGCTGCATATTTTTACCTACAATTTGCCGCCGTAGTTTTACCGGCAACCCCATTTGGGATATTAACTAACCTTAAGGGGTCGCTTGTATTAGATGTATCGGGAAAGTACGGTGGTTGAATGCTACTCACCTCAAAGTGAAGGTGAGCCCCAAAAGAGTTTCCGGTATTTCCCACCAGTGCTATAACTTGTCCTTTCGAGACTTTGTCGCCTACCGATACTCGGTTGCTGAGGTTATGAACATACGTTGTGTAAAGGTTGTCCTTATGCTTAATTGCTACCGCGTTACCATACGACGGATACGCACCGCCAACCGAGTGTGTCCAAACTACTTCACCGCCATCGGCTGCAATAATCTCCGTCCCCTCTGGCGCACCAATATCAAGGCCTAGATGACCGGTAGAAAACGTACCTGGAATGTAGCAGCGGCTCATGCTCAACTTTGAGTTATCGGCCTCTTTAAAAGGCCAGCCAAGATCGCCTGTGGCATTACCGTCACCTTGTTCATCCGAACCACCATTTTCGCCACCTTGGTTTGAGCGAACAATTTCATCTTCCGCCATGCCCGATTCAATAGATTGGTCGATGTAGAATACGCGGAAGTTGCGGAACATCTCACCCTGATCCCAACAGACTTCACCGGTGTAATATGGGTCGGCTGCGTTGCCGCCACCTTCGCCAGTGTAACCAAACGGATCGGTGCGGTTCATACAGGCAGCAAGGTAGCGTTCGTAGTCGCTGCCTGCTACAGGATTCCCCTCTTCGTCGGCGTAGTTGTTACTTATCATGTAATCAACTACTCCCAGCACATCCATAGCCTGCTCTTCTTTTGATAATCCGTAGCGAAGATTACAAAAGACGTCAGCTTTCATACCATATTCTTGGTAAATAAAATCATCACACTGATCAAACCGAGCCGAAGTATAGCTAGATTGTGCACCGGCCACGCTTGAAATTGTTTGGAATGGTAAACTTGCCAATTGAGAAAGTTTAGTAAGCGGGCTTGGTGATGCTGGCAAAGTTACGGTGGCTACTTGGCGAGTTAAAGCTCCAAGGAATGAGTATTGGCTGTAGATATTAAGCGGGTCACTTCGAGCCTCGTGCTTTTCTATGGCAATGTATTCGTTTTGGACCTCGGCAGTTTTCGCAAGATAACTCTCGAGCGCTTCATCGGTGGTAAGTGGGCTAAGGCCGCGGGTTTGTGCCACCTGTCCCATAAATCCAGCGCTTCCGGCAAAGATGGCATTGCCCGAGTCTACACTGGTCATATCTTCGGTAATTATATTACCAGCCAGTACGTCAATCAACATACCTTCAATAAACGGAATTGAAGCTCCAAGCGCCGCGCTAAATGCCGCACTGGCAATTACCGATGTTCCACCAGAAAGAATACCGACTCCAAGACTTAGTAAAATTCCAGCAACCTGTACAAATGGATTTTGCACTACGCCGCAGGTGCGTGCCAATGATTTAAGTGTGCCATCACCGCCAAATCTATTAAGCCCAATCTTTTGCAAAAGCTCTTTAACGCCAAACGAGCCGCCAAGACTATACATTTTATCCTGAGCAGTTAAGCGCTGCGGTTTTTTATAGGCAGCAACCTGATAACCGGGTGAATCAAAGGCGTTTTTACCGTAATGTGGATTTGGTATGGCTTCAAACTCGTTTTGTCCAAGTGGCGTATTAGATTTTTGAGCCATAATAGTTTCGCTTGAGACTGCGGCCATTAATAGGTTTCCGGCGGCATTAGTCTCGCGTTCGGTGGCGTCGCCATATTTAATTTTGTCGGCTAGCGTTAAAAACTGATGGGCGTAAATAGCCATTTGCGCCATTCCAACAAGTTTTACCCCATTCGACACAGCTACGCCGGTTTGCATGGCCACGCAACCGGTGTCGGCGGCACCAAGAAGTGACAGCCCTTTGAAGCCGCCTTTTAAAGCTCCCGCGGCAACTCTGGTTCCAGAGTCTTTGGCGTCAAGCACCTGACTCTGAATGTCGGAGTCTAATCCATCAGCCAGTTGGTTTTGCTCTTCGCTTAACTGGTCTCTATCGCGATTAGAATTATTAAGACGATCAGTACTACCTTGAGTTCCCTCTCTGGCGGCCGTGGCGAGAGTGCGTTTATTTTCGCGATCATCATCGCTTGTAAGAATAAAATCTTTTCCTATTCCAAACCGGTCGTATACCCGCGTGGCGACATTATCAATAAAACCAACTACCTTGGGGTTATAGGCTCGGCGTACCGAAGCGCGCAGATCGGTGTCACTACGTACGGCGCGCATAAAAGCGCCAGGATCAGCGTAGCTTTGACCGCGGTACGAAATGGCGTCTATTTTACTGTAGCGACCAAGCGCATTTTTAGTACATTCCCTGCCGCCGTCACAAGTGAGCGTAACACCTTGTTTTTTTAAGCGATCGGCTTGCTTGCTAGCCATAGACGAGTATTTACAGCGTAAATTAACCGCTTCACTACAAAAGCCCACACCTTTTTTCATTGAATCTACCTTGGTTCGCAGCACTTTGTCGCTTCGTATGTCAAGTGCTGTAAGTTGATCGTTGAGGTCGTCGAGAAGAATCTCTTTAATGTGCACAAGGCCAATTGCCGGTGTAAGAAGTACTGTTCCAACACTTCCTAGTCCAACTAGCGCAAGAATTATGGCCGACATGGGACCTTTCTTTTTTACAATGCCCTTCACCGCCCCACGAACTGTGCCGCGTCGTCCGGTAGAGGTAGAGCCATTTGAGCCGCGCCGTGAACTTTCATTTGCACGCGAACTGGCCGGACTATAACCCATTGGATTCTCTTCGGCCGAGGTGAGTTGTTCGGCAGCCGGTACCGAAGCGCCACTTGCCGAAGGGGCGTCGTACATCGCCTCGAGATCTTGAGCCTCGCGGGCGGCTCGTGCCTGTTGAGTATCGGCATTATTCGGATTGTCACCGTAAAGCTGCCGGTTTTCTGCCGGATTGTAGCGTTCACTTTGACGATCGTTTGAATTTGCCATATAAATTTTTACCTAATATTAGCGGTACCCGCCTGGCATTGTTTGCGAAGTAGCCGATTCCTGACCAAATTGCGGTTGCGGGTTGGTGCTAATAAGGCTGGTTTCGGTTTTGCTAGCGTAAATTTGAATATGCACATGGTTTTGTCCGGCAAAAAACAAGCCTTGCCCTACCGGGAAGTTTGAAAGTCGCTTTTTTTCTTCTTCGGTTAGTTTAAATACGTCGCTTAATACATCTACGGCGCTACTTGATTGCTTAAGAAGAAGCTGAATGGACGAGTTGGCAACAATCGCTCGGCCCATTTTACTGCCCATAAAGTCTTCTACGTCTTGGGTGATAGTGGTAAGACCAAGGTAGTATTTTCGAGCGCGTTTGGCTAGTGAAAATAAGAAGTTAGCTGAATCATCGTATTTCATAAGTTGCCACGCCTCATCTACAATCAGCATTCGCTTGCGGCGATCGGTACGAGTAATGTTCCAAATATGGCTTAGTACAATATACATCGCTACTGGTCGCAGCTCATCTTCAAGATCGCGAATATTAAAGACCACCATGCGATTATTAATGTCGATGTTGCTCTGTTGCGAGAAAATACCGGCAAATGTTCCAGACGTGTACTTACGTAACCGCTGGGCTAATTGCGGTCCGGTACCACCCATATGCAGCAGTGTGTCGTAAAGGTCGGTGATGGTTGGCGGCAGCGAGTTGTGAGTTAGCGGATCGCTGGTGATGCCAACTCGAGCATAGGTGTCAATCAGCGCCTGATCAAGATCAGCCTCCTCGGCTGGTGATAAGCCGCTAATTACCTGCCCGTTTGCAAGCGCCTGCGAACCACCTAGCATAAGACGGAGGAGTCCGTGTAAGGTTACAAGGTTGGCACGTAAGGCATCGTCGGCTTCATCGCTATCAATCACTTTTGGTAAATCAAACGGGTTAATGCGCGTGTCGCTAGTAAGACTGAGGCGGATATAACTACCGCCAACTGCTTCGGAAAGTTTTTGATATTCGTTTTCTGGGTCGATAATTACCACATCGGTTCCCATCATCATACTGCGTAATGCTTCGAGTTTAACGGTGAACGATTTACCGGCACCAGATTTTGCAAATACTACCATATTGGCATTTTCTAAAGAGAAGCGATCAAAAATAACTAGGCCATTGTTGTGCATATTTACCCCGTAAAGCACACCTTTGCCGTCAGTTAAATCGGCTGAGGTAAACGGAAAAGAGGTAGAAATTGCCCCGGTATTCATGTTGCGACGAATTTGTAGCTGATCGCTGAGTTGTGGCACGGTGCTGTTTAAGCCCTGCTCTTGCTGCGAGCTAGCTACTTTACTAAACACCAATTGCTGGCCAAAAATAGTCTCTACCTTGTGCTGAATGTAATTAAGTTCGTCCATACTATCGGCGTAGAGTGTAATGTACAAACCATAGCGGAAAAATTTTTCAGCGCCAATCTGCAACTGGTCGCGTAGGTTTTCAGCGTCCTGAATAGCCGCTTCTACGCCAGGGTCGCGAGTCTTTCCTTTTTCATTCGCAATCGACACGCTTGCCTCTAGCTGGGTTACTTTTTTACGCAAATTATTTAGTACCACTTGAGTGTCAACCGGGTACACAAACATGCTAATATCAAGCACTTCATCAATGTTAATAATAGAGCTGAGCCAGCCGGTGTAAATACGGCGTGGGTAGCCGTAGACGTAAATGGTGCGGCCGTATTTGGTGCCTAGGCGAAAATGGCTGGAGTGAAATTCTAAGCTACTTGGCGCTATAAGATCACGCAGGGTGTTGATACCAGTTAGAAAGGCTTGTTCAACTTCAGCTTGCTCTTTAGCGCGCTGTTCAGCGGCAATATCAACTGCGTCTTTTTTCTTTTTGGCCATTATACATCTCCCTCTTGTAAGTGCGGTCGCAGTGCTTCACCCTCGCCTTTACGCACAAAGGTGGTGGTTTGATTTTCAAAATTACCTAACGGCTGACGTACGGCGGTATCAGGATTGTATACGTTGTAGTAGAGTTCGCCCAGTTCGCGCGTAGTTAGCTGATAACTTTTTACACCAATCTGAAACAGGCCATTCATAACAAGATCGGTGCGATTACCAATTTCATCTTTGGCTTTTTCGTAGGTAACTTGGTCAATTTTTGTAACCGAAGTACCAACTTTTGCGCCACCAAAAATTTTTCCAACTAGCCCTGTAGTTTGTTCTTTAATGGCATTTACGTTGCCCACCGGGTAGTACGGTACAGTAATATAAAACGTTTTATCCATGATATTGGCTTCTTGAGAGAGTTGATCGATAAAGTCGATGTAATCGTCCATCAGCACGTTTAAAAGCATATTGTCTTGGGCTCGTCGAATAGTTACGAGGCGATCAATGTAGGGTCCAATATCAACTCGCTGCGAGCGGATAAAAATTTGCACCGGAAAATACAGGGAGTTAAGGAAATTTTGATAACTGTATTCAATTCCCTCACGCTCGCGGGAGCTCATAAGATCAAAGTTGATAGACTCGCAGGCGACCACCGCCCGAAAGCTGCCATCGTGCATAATTACCATATTTTCGCGTATCTCAGAAATAAGCAGGCTATTTTGTGTAGTATTTTGCTGCTTTGGTTGCGGCAACGGTTGCTGCTGGCCAGTTACGGGAGCCTGAGTAGGTAGCTGATTCGGTTGCTGAGCAGGCATTACTCCAGGATATCCCGGTTGTTGCGGGGCGTAATTTGGCTGGCCGAATTGCGGCGCCATACCGGTATTGTCCGTCGCTCGAGGCGGCTGGTCTGTTGGTTGCATGTATCCTTCCCCACTCTCTAATTTTTACCGCAGTGAAATAAATACTTCACCTGGTTTTTGTTGTTCAACCTCTTTTTGATGAATCCGATCGGCCTCTCTCTGAATAGCCTCCACCGACAAGTCGTGGTGGTTGTTTGCAAGATCAATTATATCAGGTGAGACACTATTCACGCTAGGGGTTTGGACGGCTGACGCTGGCGCTTGGTATTGCGCTGGTTGCTGGGCTGGTGATTGTGGCTGCGAGCTAAGGGGTTGAATGACTGATTGGTGCATACTGCTTGGATACGGGTTAAATGTTGGCGCTGATTGTGGCTGATACGTTTGAGTTGGTTGTACTGGTGGCGTTGGTGCAGCCTGCGGAGTGAAATACTGGGTTGGTTGTTGCTGTGTAGTTGGTTGCTGCATACGCCGAATAGCCGCCTCGCGTCGTTCGGTGTCGGCTCGATCGATCATGGTATTAATATTACGCGACACCTGAGCGGTATCATCAAGGATATCTTCGGTTTGTTGAGCGGTGTAAAATACGTCGGTGTTCATAGAGTTATTCGGCTCAATCACCCCTACTCCACGTACCGACCAACCTCGGCTATCAACAATATTCGCCAAATACGACAGGCGACGCTCAGCTTCATCTTCGGTAAGGTTTTTTGTCAACACTTGTTCAATCTTTTTTGGTGCGGTTACTTCTACTAGCGAGGTGATACCGTCTGGCTTCCAAAGGCGACGTTTTGGTTTAAGGTGAAACTGTACAATTGCCGCAAGGTAAGTTTCCATGGGTTGATCTTTTTTAAGCGGCAAGGCTAGTGCGCTAAAAAAGATAATAATAGGTAGTGGAATAATAGCGAGTGGTGGAAACAGCCCAAACAGCGCCCATGCTCCACCAAGCCCAATCGCCACAACTATTAGGTAAATAAATTGACGAAAACTAAACGGACCAAGAAGCTTGTCGTCCGCTTCGACATCTTGAGGTACTGTATACTCCGCCATACTGCTTATAGTATAGCAGTTTTGTGCTGCAGATTATTATTTTTCGCCACGATCGGCTGGACCGGTTGGTTCAGGACCCTGCGTATTTGTAGTGCTGTAGTCGGTAGTTGGGTCTTTGCCATCATTAGCGGCGCGAGCTATGTCACGAATTTGATCGGACGGTTTGTAATTGTAATGCTTGGTTAATCCGTTAAACATTTCGTTTAGGCTGTCTCGACGACTGTCGATGTTGGCCATAACGTCAGGGTTGGACTTGGCGGCATAGAGCGCATCCACCCACGACTGCATGTTCCCCTTAAATTCTTTCGCCATTTCTTTGTCGGTTCGCTCGAGGTATTGTTCAATATCGCGAACTTTATTGGGATTACCAAAAGCTGTCGAGACCTCTTTAAACCATGAGGCTTTCATCTTACCGATATTCTGCGGTGTGGTGTCGGCCAATGATTTAGACGCTAGTGCTAAGTTACGTAGTTCCCAATCACCCTTGCTCTCGCCTGGTTTAATGGCAAGATTCGGCACGTTAACCAAGTCCCAACCACCGGCTTCAACTAAACCTGATGCATTGCGAGCAATAACCGACCCTACGATTTCCTGGTTTAATCCCTCTAAACCACGAGCCTTTCGAATAGCCAGTACGTCTTTTTCGCGAGCTTTTTGCTCTAAGGCGGCCTCTATTTTTTGCATACCATACATTTTCATGGCCGTATCTGGATCGCCGGTTAAATCTTTTACAATCATGTTGGTGTAGTTTTTAAGCGTACCACCGTATTTTGATGGCTCTAAAATCGCCTGCTCTTCCATCAAATCTAGCACATTGTCGCGTGCCTCTTTGTTAATTTTATTAAGTGCCTCGGCAGCAACCGCTTCGGCTCGCAGGCGGCCATTCGGATCAACACCGGCGGCGGTATTAAGCAGCGATTCCTTTAGTTCTGAATCTGCTGTAAACGCCGTGTTAATGGTTTCTGCCCGCATATTTCGAGCCGATTCAGCCTGTTGTTTTACGGCCGAGTGCAAGATAGCGTTATGCGTCATATCGCGTGCAATTTCGCCAACTTCACCGTCGTGATTTGTTTTACCTGAACGTAGCTCTTCATCAAGCGCCGCCACTCGGTCGTTGGCAGTCGCCATGGCATCTTGGGCGCGCGTAGCTTTTACGTGCGCAAGGTTATGGTGAGAACCTACCTGAGCAGTTTGCTCGGCAATATAGGTGCCAACATTTCCCTCAGAAGTTTTAGCAATATCTTCAACATTTTTGTTCACATCTGCCATGCGAAGACCGGCCTCGCTCTGATTAAACAGTGCATCGGCTGCTTTATTATCGGCATCTTTAAGCCCTTGGCGAGTGCGTTGATCGCTATCCCAGTATGTAGCATATGAGCGCAGAGGGTTACGCCAGCGTGAAAGTTTGCCCTTATCATTCATCTCGTGATTCAGGCGCATATTTTTGGCACGGCCAGATTCGTAGCGATCGCGCGACCAGTTTTTAGCCTTGTCGATAAGCCCTTTATTAGGATCGTTAACCATACCAGCAATCCGAGAAAGCAGCGATCCACCAAGCTTAAGCGTAAGTGGTACAAGCGCGAGTGGAATCACCTGTACTGCCATACCAAGAATAATGGTTGTAATATCGGTGGCATTTTGAATAATAAGTACACCGGCCAACTGAGCACCGCCAAAAATAAGCGAAAATGCCGGGAATAGTAGAAGCATGGTGGTAAAAAGGCGGCGCCAACGGTTAAATAAATCTTCGGTATTTGGAAGTAAATAGGCTACGAAAGCTAGAGGTGATATGACTACTAAAATTGTTACCAGCGCCTGCCTGGCGGTAAGTACCACAAGCGTAATAAGCACCGCAAAAAGCACGTTAAGAAGCACCGGTACCAGTAGCATAGCCGAGGCAACACCGGCCGCACCAATAGTAATACCAGCTCCGGCTACGGCACCGGCCAGTACCCCACCGGCTAAAATAGCTTCAGCAAGCGACTTCCACGAAATCATTTCCCAGCTGTTGGTTGATGTTCCAAGCAGACTATTGCGGATATCAATAAACATATCTTGCAGAGAAAAACCAAGAATATTAGAGATATCTATAAGAATAGCGCAAAGCCAGTACGAAACATTCACCAGTACCGCGGCAATAATAAGGCGCGGCAACAGCTTTTTAATACCGTAGTTACTAATACCTAGGGAAGTAAGCTGTGAAGCGATAATGATAAGAAACGCCAAGACAAAGCAGATATTAGCAAATCCACGCATTACGTCCCAGGCGCGGCGCATAGCGGTGTTTTCGGTGGTTTCAAGGTAGCGGACTTCTAAAAAGGCCTGTACGCGTTCAAAAATCCAATCTGTACCAGCCGCTAGACCATTGGTAATCGGACAAATTAGCCAGCCAAGCCCGTCTATACGGCACGAGGAGCCGCCCTCTTCATCTACCGGCGCATTAGCTTCTTCAGATGTAGCGGTGTCGATAGTAACGGTTTGCGTATCGCCATCAACCACCACGCGTCCGGCACGTTCTACGTACGGTACGTAGCGAGCCGAGCCAGCGGTTGCTGGGTCTTGTCCAGGCTCGAACACTAACGCATATTGAGTACCAAAAGCTCCACCAGATGAGATATATACCTGTGCCCCTTCGGGAAATGCTCCGCGATCATCGGAGTTTATCTCGGTTGGGCCGCGGTAAGTACGACCATCGTATTGAAGTTCACCTCCCGACCACGAGGCATCGGCGGCAAAAGATGTTTGTGGAAACGCTATAGCTAAAAATGCGGCTAGAAGCGCCGCAATCAGCAGAAGTCCTCGAAACCTCGAGAAGAACATCCGCCACGGATGTGTAACTACGTATTCCACCATTACCGATAAATGATATCATGTTTATAGCTTAAAGTCAATACCACAACCATTATCACACAGCTGTATTTACAAAAAGTAAATTTTATGATAAAATAATGCTTGAATCATTGAAAGTCCTACAGACACTACAGTAGTGTCTCTTCCAGTGATCTACCTTGAGAGGAGGTGGCCTTAAAGTGGCTACCGCAATGGAAACGTCTTCCGATCACCGCGCCGCACGTGGGCGCACGTTTTGGGGTGTGATTTACGATCACGGGGCGCTGGTATTCAGCGCCTTCTCGGTGTGCATCTACGCCATTCTGGCGCTCTCGCAGAGCTCGGTATGGTGGTTCGTGCTCATTCCCGTACTGATGGTGGTGTGGGCTGGTCTCGTGTGGGCTGCATCGACCATTCAGATTCCCGGCATGGAGAAGCCCAGTTTTCGTCCGCAGGATTTCATCAAGATTTCTGTGCGGGCGGTGGTGGTGGCAATCATTACTGCCCTGTGGATGCTGTTTGGCTACTACTTCGGTACGGCTGACAACTACTGGGCGCTGGTTGCCGGCCACTACCTCTACGGCTCCAAGGGGCTCACCTATTCGCTTGGTCACATCCCCTGGTGGGGACTGGTGATCATCGGCGTACTGGTGGCCTCTCTGCTGGCCTGGAAGACCCGTCCCAAGTTCATGCAGGCCTCCGGTGCTCAGAAGATCGTCATTGTGATTTTCGGTGTGCTGGCACTGGTGGGCGTGATGTTCGCCTATACCTTGGTGAGCGGGGTGTTCGCTTTCTTCAACGGGTTTGTGGTGATGTTGCTGCTCGGTCTCCTGACCTGGTGCCTCATCTACCTCTGCCGGTGGAAGAGCGACCTGTTCGCGCGTGGCGACCTGCTGGCGTTTGCCGGTGTGGCAATCCTGACGGGGTTGCCGATCGGCTTTCTGCTCATGCAGATGCTGTACGCCGGTTCCGGTACGTAACCCACTCGCGTGGAAAGGCTGGAGTGGTGCGATGATCGCATTGCGCCACTCCAGCTGCCACGGTCATCTCTCTCAAGGGTTTTTACCCTAAATTTATTTTAATTATCTAGGCCGATAGTTTCGGGGCGGTTCTTGGGGCGAATTGGTTGATTGAGAGGCGTTAGCTTCAAAACGGTTTCGTAAATGTTCGCGAGCAGCGCGCTCCCCTTCTACCTTGTGGTAGATATTTTTTTGCTCGGTAGTATTAGAATTGCGTGTCGCATCGGCAATTCGCGCCAAGTCACCATCACTTAAGCCAGCTGGTTTTACGGTGTTTATAATATTGGTAATAGTTTGCGGGCGAGAAAGATCTTCCCCGACAGTGTAGCGCTGCGGTGTTGGTACGGCACCGGCGGCATATCCTTGGCGGGGCGCCTCGTTGTAGAGTGCTGCCCGTGCCTGTGTGGCTATCTCTGGTTGTACGGCCGTTCTTGTGTCGGGGTTATATGATCTAGCGTCGCTAGAGGACGGCACAATACGTGGCGCTTCAGGACGCGGTGAGCTTACACCGTGCGGAATAACTAATTCAGGGGCGGCCGTTGAAGGAGGCGAAGATGTAGTTACGGATACGGGAGCTGAACGAGGCGTTGAACTACCTACTGATGATGCAGACGACGAGGTGCTGGCACTAGAGGCTCCAACTGGCGCAGTACTACCACCTCCTGCCGCGGCAGTTGTCGAGGAGCTTGCTCCACCGCCACTCGCTACAATGTTACGCAGAATAGCTTCTCGTGGACTATTTAAAATTTTCTGACTAAGTTCTGGCGTCTCTAGAATAAACTCTGCGGTCGATGCATTTATGCGTCCATGCTGCGCTTCGGCTGCCATGGCAATGGTGCTTAGTCCAACAAGTTTCTCTGGTTCTAGGCCGCCGGCACTCATATCGGTGTTAGCGATAACTTGTCGATCGGTGCCATTAACTCTGACAGATGTAGGGGCGTTTGAAGTAACTCCATTCGCGTAGTCGGACAGCGCTTTGTCCTTTGGTCGCACGCTTCCAACATTTGAACGAATACCCATTGTTACAATTCTTTCAGTCTCCGAGCCGCTTCCAGCAACTGTACTTGCAACTACTTCGTTAAGCACCTCTACGCCTCTTACGCCAAAGCTGTTCGAAAGCATACTCACGTGCGCTTGAATATCAATCGCGTCTGGCACCTCTTGCGCAAGAGCGTCACGTAAGCCCTGTTCAGCTTGACTTAGGCTACCAGCATACTCCATTGTTAGCTGCGTTGAGCGATCCTTAATATCAGAATCTTCTTGCCCAGCGGCAATACCGGCAGCTCGCCGAGTAAGCGCACTCTGACTGGCCAACCATTCTTGTCGCCTAGTCGGTACTTTATCTGGCTCTAACCCAGCAGCCCGCGCGGCGGCGGCCTCAGCTACCACGTTTTTAGCCGTCTGTACTTCTTCGGCCCAACTTTCGGTGCCTTGGTTTTTAGCGGCTTGACGCATTACCTCTCGGGTTTGCTTGTTTCTTGCTCCCCGCTGGTAAAGACTGCGGCCTGCTGCTGCCCCTGGGTTCATCCAGCTACGTTTAGAATTTGGTTTATTTGCCCACATTTGTGCTCTAGTACCCCATTCATCGGCTCGGCGCTTTTTAGCCCGATCGATAAGACCGCGGTTTTTATTGTTTGCCATGCCCGCCAACTTACCAACCACACCACCACCAATTGCCACGATCTTAGGAATAAAGACCAATGGCGCAACTAGTACGGCGAGCCCTAACCCGACCATTATTAATCCAAGCACTTCTTGACCGGTACTGGCTTCATCTGTTAGTGGTAATGGGGCGCTTGAAATAATAATAAACCCAGCAATCTGCGAGAGCCCAAATATAAGTGAAAATATTGGAAACAGCATAAGACAAGCTACAAATGCTTTGCGCCAAAAAGTAAAGTATTTTTCGGTGTTTGGGAGTAAAAAGGCACAAAAAGCAATTGGAGCAACAGCGATAAGAATGATTACTAGTGCATGGCGAGCAGCGATAATAAGAAATGCTACTAATACAGCAAGTAATGCGGCCAGCATAAGCGGCGTGATTGCAGAGAAAGCCGCAACAATCACGCCCGGTGCAACTGCTAATAGAGAGTATCCTACACCAAGGATAGTTAGAGAGCTAGCACCGAACAATACCGCAGTAACGACAGTAGTCCACATTTCGGCAGAATCGCTTTGAGAAGTATTTATTAAATCGGGTCGATTAGCTTCAAGAAAGCCCTGAAGTCCCCAGCCAACAATGTTAGATACATCAACCAATATCGCGCATATCCAGTACGATAAGTTTACTAAAATAGCGCTAGCAATAATTCGCGGCAACATTTTTTTAATAGTGTAATTAGTTATGCCAATACTTGTTAAGTGCGACATAATAACCAGCAATATCGCAATAACAAATAGAATATTTGCAATGTTTCGGGCGGATTGCCAAATCACATAGAGTGAGTATGTTGGAGAGTCTTGGTCGCTCGTGTCGGTATTAAGCGGGGTTACCTCTAGCATTGAGCCGATAACGGCGTAGACACCATCGAGTGCACCTGCTATAAATAGCGAAACAGGACAGATAATCCAGCCAATGCCATCAATCTGGCATTTGGTCTCTTCAGCGGCAGTTTCATCACCGTCAGCTGCGCCGTTACCGTTAGCCGCCTCTTCTTCGGTTAATACCGAAAATGATTGATCGCCAGGACCTTCATTATCACAACCATTGCCGCCAATTGCATTGCCGGAGGTACGGTTCAGTACATCCATGCGCACCGAGTCGCCGTTGCGTGAAAAGCTGACGTTGTAGGTACATATTTGATCAGCATTACCGTATCCGAGGCGCACGTTGGCTACATCTAAGTTTCCACCATTGGCACTAATATCCACCACTTCATCAGTACATTGCTCGCCTAACGCTGCGGCACCCGGCTGCGAAGATATGTTACAGTTTTGATAACGAAACTCTAAACCATTATTGGCAGTTTCAACTACCTGATAATTTTTCGGCTGACCAACAGCCATGGAAATAGTAGAATAAAAAACTGACACGCCAAGCGACATGCCAAAAACCATGATGCTAAATAAAGATGCTTGTGTTAGCGCTTTTTTCATATATCCCACTCTGCTGTCCTCATTATGCCTAAGCATAAGAGAAAAAGCCAGAGTAAAAACACACCCCTTTTCAGGAGTGTGTTTTTTGATCAAATGCGTGTGGTTATTGCTATTATTTATTAGCAGACATAGAAATGTGTGTCACGCCTAGTCGGTGTTTACTTGGGTCATTCTCGCACATTTCACCCGTATCTTCAAGGTTCACAAAAGCAATCGTACTTACCGGAGCCTCTGGATTTGCAATATCCGGAGAGACTGTTGTAAGTTCGTTCTCACCTTCAGTTTCGGGAACACTTTGTGGGGTTAAAGACACAGGAACTTCGTTTATATCAAGAAAAGATACAAGCTGATACGGATCTTTTTTAAGCTCTGCTCGAGGATCTTGATGGATATTGTCGGCTGAAGTGAACTCTAAATTAACAGGATTACCAGCTTCGTATTGTTTATTTAGCTCGTGACTCATAGCTATAGCGGCCACTGGAAACTCACCTTCCATAACTGTACCGCTCGAGCTTCCTGCGGCCATGCCTAACGAGTAATTTGTGAGCATACTAGTAGATAATTCACGCGGATCAGCTTCAAGTACGTGAGATTCCTCTGGAAACTTTTTTTCTATATGATCTACAATAAGTTGATTAAATTCCTGATTAGGATTAACCGCGTTCTCCATACTGTCAATTACTTCATTGAAGGTTGCTTGACGATTTGGTTTTTCACTAGAGACGTCAATAGAATCTGGTGCAACACATATTTGGCTTTGTTCGGCGTGCGCTTCTCCGAGTTCATTTAGACCATCTATATTATCTAGCTCAAGCGTAAGTTCGTTTATAGATACAAAAGTTTTTTCAACCGTTGGCTCTGGCGTTTGTGGCATACGATCAGAATTTTGGATTTCAGTCGAGGTAGCTGATGGTTGTGAGCCGGGCTGTGATTCGGCTTTACTACAGCCAGTTACTGCTACACCGGCAATGGCGCCAAGTGTTGCTAGTCTAATCGCTCGCTCCTTAAAACTAAGGTTCTCGCGTGATGGTTGGTTGTGGTTTGGCATAATTTCTTAAGCACTCCTAGTTATGTATAAGCATTATTATACACATAAACGTATTAATGTCAAGGATAAGAGTTACTTTTATTGTAGATTTAGCCTATTTATCGTATGGTATAAATATGTATTTAACAAACATCAATAAAACAATATATATAATAGGAGCAGTACTGGCGATTATAGGCACTTCTCTCCTTTTTTTCACCCCAGCGTCTGCCGTAGAGCCAGATTGTAATGGCGACGCGGCCGGAACGGCTTATTGTCTCACGCAAAATAACGAAAGTATGTACGCCGATGATGCACCGAAAAACTGTGGTGGTGCCAGTACCTCTATTATTGAATGCGACAGCGAAGATGGCGAAGGGGCAATTTTTGACCTGCTAAATTTAGTTATATCAATCATGACAGCTGGTGTCGGTATTTTGGCGGTAATTGGTATTGTGTATGCGGGTGTACTATGGGCGTCGGCTAAAGATAGTTCTGATCAGGTTAAGAAAGCCAAAAATATTATATTTAACGTGGTAATTGGCCTCATTATGTTCTTCTTCCTCTATGCAATAACAAACTTCTTAATTCCTGGCGGAGTATTTGGATAAGCCTATGAAACAACTACGTATATATATAGCAACGCTCGGTCTTATACTAATTGGTTCGGTTGGTATGGCGCTGGTGTCACCGCACGCACCGGTTGCCGATGCCGCTAGCTGTGATCAGCGACTTCTTACAATTCCACCGTGGTATCGCGGGCTAACCACTGGTTCAGACTGCGCCCTGGTAAGCCCCGATGAAGCCGGCGGAATTTCAGCTTACATCTGGAAAATTGTACTAAACGTATCGGAAATATTCATTCAACTAATTGGTTACATTGCAGTTGGATTTATTATTTACGGCGGTTTTATGTATATGATTAGCCAAGGTTCGGCCGATGGAATAAGCAGTGCCAAAAAAATTATTACCAATGCTCTTATTGGGTTGGTAATAGTAATAGCAGCTACGGCGATAGTTAATCTAGTGGTGGGAGGACTTTCGTAATGGCGTTGCTGCAAATTTTACGACAGCAGGCTGTACAACGATTAAACGCCAGCGAGCTTAACATTCCTACAAATGAGGTAAGCAACAGTGCATTTAGCACCGCTCTAGAGGTTGTATATTTAGTGGCGGGCATTGTGGCGGTTATAGCAATTATTTACGCTGGCTTTGTTTATACTACGGCAAACGGTGACAGTGGCCGACTGGCGAAAGCTAAAAATGTCATCCTCTATACGGTAGTAGGACTGGTAATTATTGGTTTTGCATTCTTAATAACACAAATTGTCATAGGAGTATTTTAATGAAAAAAACGTATGTATACGGATTACTTTTGGGAGTGGCTACAGCTGCGTATCTTGCTGTTTCAACTGGGTCGATCGCCGGTGCTATGGATATATATGGGCCATGTAGCGGTAATAGTGATAGTACAATTTGTCGCGCTAGTAGCGATGAGGCAAGTTCGATTACCCTACCGCTTATTAATACCCTCCTTTTCATTGTAGGCTTGGTTGCAGTAATCATGATTATATTAAGCGGTATTAAATACGCAACCTCGGGCGGTGATAGCGGCAAGACGGCCGCCGCTAAAAATACTCTACTCTACTCTATTGTAGGATTGATTGTGGCGATTTTTGCCTACGCAATTGTACGATTTGTGGTTCAAGCATTTTAAGGCTGGCTAATATATTTACATCTGATATAATTAAAATGAAATTTTCTTAACGAAAGGAAAAGAATCGACTATGAAAATTAAAAAAATAATTACCTCGGCGCTTGCTGGACTACTAGTTGTTCCTGCGGTTGCTCTTGGTGTTCAGGCTGTAGCTGGTAATATGGCAGTTGCATCTGACTGGAACCTTAATGATTCAGTAGATCCAAGCTACACCCAAGGTGACGGCACACCAACTGATCTTGACGGTGATCAGGGAATTATCAAAATGGTAATTAACATCCTACTCTTCATCGTTGGTATCATTAGCGTAATTATGCTTATTATTGGTGGTATTCGTTATGCAACTTCTGGTGGCGACAGCGGATCGGTTACTTCGGCTAAGAATACGATTCTTTACGCAATTATTGGTCTTATCGTAGCAATCTTTGCTTACGCAATTATCAATTTCGTTGTAGACGCATTTGCAACAAGCTAAGCCTGAATACGTAAATAAAAACTTCCCTCTCCTGTAGAGGGATTTTTTATTTAACGTGTAAATAGTCACATATAAAAAAACTCTCCCAAGCATATGCCTGGGAGAGTTTTTTTGTTTAATCGCAAAATTATTGAATCTGGATTTTCTTTGCTTGTTCTTGCTTTACTTTTACAAAGCTTATAGTAAGAACACCGTCTTTAAGCTCGGCCTTTACCTCATCTTCTTTAATTGGCACCGGCAAGGCTAAGGTACGGCTAAATTCGCCCCAGTAACATTCCTGAATGTGCCAGTTTGTTGCCTCAGACTCATCGCCGCTTGAAAGCGTACCAGATATTGTAAGAATGCCGTCAGAAATGCTCACGTCAAGATCGTTACGATCAACGCCAGCGGTACGGGCTTTTACTACAAGAAGCTCTTCGGTTTCGTAAGCATCGACTGCTAACTGACCCGGAAAGTCTTCCTCTTCGTCCCACTGCTGTTCAGCGGCTGGCTGAGCGGTAGGTTGTTGGTTTTGAGCAGGTTGTTCATTTTCAGATGAGTAATCATCGTTCAGAAAAGCTGCTGCGAGTTCATCTTCGATCAATAGATCGTCATTCGATTGTTTACGGGCCATGTTTTCCTCCACTTTTCTCTAGGCTCTTTGACAAAAGTCTCTTTAAGTATAACGATTATGTACGGTATAATCAACATTACAGTACCTATAAACGTAAAAAATACAATGCTTGATACCCTTCTCTCTACACTAGCTCCTCACTACTGTTACGGCTGTGGTTTAATAGGTAGTGCGCTATGCCCTAATTGTATAAATAACATCATTAATGAACCATTTACGGTGTGTTTTAATTGCGGCAAAACGCTGCCGTGCACTACTCAATTAGCCTGTCAAAATACTATTTCTGCAAGCTGGTGTGTAGGTGCGCGCGAAGGATTACTGCGCCTATGTATAGATGAATATAAATTCGAAAGCGTGCGGGCCATTGCTAGTTCGCTGGCCGAGCTTCTTAATCAGCGAATACCGCTATTGCCTTCGTCGGTTGTGGTTACAAATATTCCTACAGCATCTAATCATATCCGCGCACGCAGTTTCGATCATGCAGCGCTTTTGGCACGATGTTTTGCTAAACGACGAGGATTAATTCACCAAAATTTACTGGAGCGGCGGCATAATTTGTCGCAGCGTGCAGCCGTAAGCCGTGAAGAACGAGCCTCTCGAGCGGCTAGCGCGTTTTGTGTAACGAGTAATGTAGAAGGGCTAACTATTCTACTACTTGACGACATTGTAACTACAGGCAGTAGTGTACGAGCGGCGGCGCAGATACTTAAGGCTGCCGGTGCACAGGAGGTGTATGTAGCTGCGGTGGCATACAGTCCGTTACTAAGCCATAAAGAGCCATAAAGACTCGACATAGCAGAGGTGGTTTGGTAATATTATAAAGCAACCAACAGGTAACTACGGAGAGGTGCCCGAGTGGTTGAAGGGAACGGTCTTGAAAACCGTCGTGCCGGCAACGGTACCGAGGGTTCGAATCCCTCTCTCTCCGCCATAGAAAAACACGCTTGCAATCGCAGCGTGTTTTTCTATTTCAAGAATGAGTAAGGCGTTAAACGTTGGTGCCACCGGTTGAGTTACCGGTAACAGCCTCTACAACAAAACGCACAATGGCGTAGGCAAAAATTGCCACTACAAGCCCAATGATTGCATAAAGAATTGTGTTTTTTGCGGCGGTAACCTGATCACTTTTGCCGCCCGACACCACGTAGCGAAGACCACCAATAATAAGCATGATTACGCTAATAATACCGATAATAAACAGTAAAATATTGATAATCTGCTGAATAACGCCGCCATCACCGCTAATTTCTGTTGGTACACCAGTTCCTCGTGCGCTTTCAACTCCACCTGGCGCACCCGCTTCGTAGTTAAAAGCCTGTGCGGCTTCTGGCACAAGAGCGCTACTTATAAGTGCGAGACTGGCAATTGTGGCTATAACTGCTACTGTACTTATAATAAACTGTTTCATCTAAAACCTTTCTTTGCGTATTTCTCTATTAGTATAGCAAAAAGACCCTTTAAGTATATACGAATCAGCATTAAATTATGTTATACTAACAGAGCTGGAGGAGTACCCAAGTGGCTGAAGGGGACGGTTTGCTAAATCGTTAGTCTGGGGAGACCTGGAGCGGGAGTTCGAATCTCCCCTCCTCCGCCAAATACAGCAGCCAACTAAATACGCATTAATATGGCGTATTTTTTATTTGGCAAAATGACGCTCGTGGTATACTAGCTATATATGAATCCAGATCGACAAAGTAATTACTGGGCGCCGGATGAATCGGCCGAGCCTGAGCTGGCGGTACCGGCAGCAACACTCGGTGTGGACGGTGAAAAAATCGAAACAGCATCAAACACTGACTCTAATAGCCAACCTGCCTTGACTAACGACGACACCCCGCTTACATGGGAAGCCCCTGAGTTTATCTTTCGTCCACGCTCGGCAATGTGGTACGTATGGTTCACAATTGCCTTGGTAGTAATGTTGTTTGTAGCGATTGTCCTTATGCGCTCAATCACCTTTTCTATCTTGCTGGTTGTTATGGCGGCAGCAGTTATTATTTACGCCAAGCGCCCACCGGCTATGATTACCTACTCGGTTAGTCTAAAAGAAGGTATTTTTGTTGGCAATAAACTGTATCCGTTTGAAAATTTTAGAAGTTTTGGTGTGCAGAATGACATGGGGTATTATGCGCTTGTATTTATTCCGACTCAGCGATTTCACCCAAGTCTTACCATGTATTTTCCCGATGCAATTGGCGAAGAGTTAGTTGATACTGTAGGTGTGCGTCTACCGCTTCAAGATATACACCCCGACGTAATTGATCGAATCATTAGAAAACTACACCTTTAAACTTGCTCTTAAGAGGTGAATCGTGGTATTATAAAATACGTTCCTCGAGCATTTCTCGAGCGAAAGCACCTTCTAGTTATGTGCGGTCATCTAGTAATTTATTGCTTTATGACTGCGTTTGCACCCGTAGCTCAGCTGGATAGAGCGTCGGCTTGCGGAGCCGAAGGCCATAGGTTCGAATCCTGTCGGGTGTACCAATAAAACAGACTCACTTTTTAAGTGGGTCTATTTTATATAGAGAGGCTAAGTAATCTGTTGAGTACGGTGCGCTTAGTCGCAAAAAAGTATTACAAACAATAAAAAATAAGCACCGCGTTATGCAGTGCTTATTTTAAATGCTTAGGTGCTATTGCATTCGTTCTACAGCATCAGATGCACGATTAGCCGTTCCCTCGGCTTCCCCTGCTTGATCAAGTGCCATGATAGAGAGTGCTAGTGCAATTACCGATGCGATCAGCGCAAGTGTAGATAGTAATTTTGCCACCTTAGCATCAGAGTGTGCCTCGTGAACATCTTTGCGAAGTTCGTTGTTGCTTGTGTGGTGATAGTTATTGTCGTTACTGTATGAGTCTGCCATTGTTGACCTCCTTAATTGCTATCGTAACTAAAACTATAGAGTATTTAAGTTAAAGGTATTGTAATTATTTTAACATTTAGGCACATTGCTTTTATGTAAACTGCTAAACCTGAGGTTCAATATATTCTTGCGCATCATCAGGTAAATAGTCGGGATATGACTGGACTGCATTGCCAGCAAACATAACGGCCACCACAAAGAAAATAATTGCCAGCGCAATAAGAATAAGCGAAATTAAGGTGGTAATTCCACCCATAATAATGCCGGCTATAGCAAGGCCACGGTCATTTTTATTGCGGCGAAGGCCAATCCAGCCAAAAATAACCGCTGGCAAGCCGGTAATTATAAGTGGTCCAGTAAGCGAGATTGCTCCAAGAATAAGCGAGGCAATGGCGAAGCCACTACTCTGCGGGGTGTTAGTGGTAGTTTGCGGAGTTTGTGGTGCTTCAGGAGTTGGTGCGGGTGTTGTCATGGCTATAGTATACCACTGCTAGAGTTGAGCGTAAAAACTTGCTATACTTAAAAACGAACAATTTGGAGAGGTGCAGGAGTGGTTGAACTGGCTTGTCTCGAAAACAAGTGTGCCGCAAGGTACCGAGGGTTCGAATCCCTCTCTCTCCGCCATAAACTTATTTAGTCGACGTACGTTCGGCTTTTTTTGTCTGTTGATTGGTTAAAGTGGCCGATATTGAAGCATATTCTTTATGAAGTCCACCAGAGGTTTGTATAAAATTTTCCAAAAATGGACTACGGCGATAGCGGACAAGATCAAACACAACGCGCCCCACTAAAAGCGGGTACGGGGTACGCACAGTTTCAGCCACCTCTTGCACATGAGAGATAAACTCTTTTGTAACCTTTTGCTGTTCAAGACTTAAGTTGGGGTGTAATAATTTACTTATGATATAACCAGCTAGCAGTACAATGCCGATAACTCCCGCCACTACAACTAACGGGATAAGTAAAAGCCAAAATAACTCATGTACGTGAGTAGCCAAAAGCCAAACAATTCCACCAAATGCTGTTACCGCGGCAAGATAAATAAAAAATAACGGCACTACAAACGACAGTACAAGCTGCGATGCGATCGCTCGAACGGCAAAGATGTGTGGTTTCATAGTTGCTATTATACGCTACAATAGAGGTATGAAGAGCGAAAAAAGCATATTTACTAAAATTATTGATGGCGAAATTCCGGCTCATAAAATTTATGAAGATGACCGGGTGTTGGCCTTTCTTGATATCCATCCGCAGACCGAAGGTCATACGCTGGTAGTGCCAAAAACTCCGGTCGATCACCTGTGGGATATGGAAGATGGCGACTACAGCTACCTTATGCACATAGCGAAACGTATCGGCGGTCATATAAAAGGAACGCTACATGTGCCGCGTGTGGGCCTTGTGGTGGAAGGCTTTGGTGTGCCGCACGTGCATGTACACCTTATTCCGCTTTATAACAGCGAAGATTTAAAAAAGCCACAAGATCTTTTAGGTGAACCGGACCACGGTGCGCTGGCCCAAATGGCGTCATCCCTAGCGTTGTAATGGCAATCTCTATTATTGCAGTTGGCAAACGACATGAACCATGGCTGGTTGATGGCATAGAGCGTTTTGCTCAGCGACTGCGCACTCCCTATGCAGTTGAATGGCGACTTTTAACCCACAGCCTTAGTGATGGTGATAGAGCGCGCGAGGAGGAATCGACACGTATATTAGCTACGCTGAATGATCGAGCATTTGTAGTGTTATTAGATGAACGTGGCACTAACCTTACCTCTCCGGCGTTTTCAGATACATTAAGCGATGCTTTTAACGACGGACGTGAAGTGGTGTGTGTAATTGGTGGAGCATACGGTGTGAACGAGGCGGTGTGTGCGCGAGCCAATCTGGTGTGGTCGCTTTCTAGATTGGTATTTCCGCATCAATTAGTGCGGCTACTTGTAGTTGAGCAGTTATATAGGGCTCAAGAAATCGCTAAAGGTTCAAAATACCATCACCAATAAAAAATAAACTAATGCTACAATATTGACAATTTTAAAAGCTTGTGCTAATATAAGCATATTACCCTAATGCGGTAGCAATAAAACAAACACACCTTAAAGAAAAGAGAGTACATGAACACCATTGCCCTTTCGCTTGCCTCTATGTTGGTAAGCTTTATGACAATCGGCGGCCTATTTATCCACGAAACAAGCATTGACGCGTCGCTTAGAACGGCGGTGCGTAAAGCAAACGTTTCGCAGCTTGATGACGGTGGTTCGGTAAAGTTTGGCTCACAGCCGCATACGCACCCCGATCACAACCCACTTAAGCACCTGCGTCAAGCTCAGGCGGAACGCACCCCAGCCCGAAGCGAAAAGCGATTTATGTCTGCAAAACGCGACACTCGTACGCTTTCTCCCTTTGATAGCTTTCTGTTGCAAGTCTAACGGTTAAGAGATAACCGACAATTCATTTACAAGGCGTTCAATCGTCGCCTCGGTAGCTGCCAGCTCATCTTGTGTTTCTTTTACAAGATGGGTTGGCGCTTTTTCTAAGTAGCTTTTGTTTTCTAAACGTGCTTTTAATTTTTCTGCCGCAGTACGAGTTTGAGCTAGGCGAACCTCAAGGTTAGACTGATGCTCGTAAAGTGTATCGGCGTCAATGTCAATCCAAGCTTCGCGATTAGAATTTGCAAGGCGAAGTCCTCGTGGGGTGTCGGTGTAGCAAACCGCTTCGAGTTTAATAAGATGTCGCAGCACTTCCCTGTTGTCATCTATAAGCCCATCGTTTTCGTAAAGTAGCGTGTAGCGACGCCCAGATGGCAAATCGGCAATTACATAGCGTGCCTCGCCCACTAGCTCTTGTACGCGCTCAAATGCGCTTGCAGCAATATCATCGTAGTCGTTGGCGGTTGGCCACGATTCGGTAATAAGTAAGCCTGTAGTAAAATTAAGCGACTGCCAAATAGTTTCGGTAACAAAGGGTGCAAATGGGTGTGCCAGTTTAAGACAGGTTGAAAGCACCCACGAGAGCATTTCATTATTCGGATTTATCTTTGACGCTTCAACGTACCAGTCGGCAACGTCATCCCAAATAACGTGATACATGGTTTCAATCGCTTCAGAGAAACGATAGTTTTGAAGGTGAGTTTCGATATCTTGGGCGGCAGTATTTAGTTGTCGAATAATCCAGTGGTCGGCGGTTGAGGACGGCTGAAGCTCGCCGATCACATGGTTGTCGCCAATCTTATCTTCAATAAAGCGAGCAATATTCCAGAGCTTATTGCAAAAGTTACGTCCGGCAATTACTTTGCTGGTAGCGAAAGCCTGATCTTGACCTGCACTACGGTTAGACACGACGCCAATTCGCAGAGCGTCGGAACCGTACTCGCTAAGCACTTCCATTGGGTTAATTACATTCCCCTTACTTTTGCTCATCTTTTGATTGTGCTCATCGTTTACAAGACCGTTAAGATACACATGTTTAAACGGCACTTGATCGGTGGCATATAGGCCAAGCATAAGCATGCGGCCAACCCACTGATACAAAATATCGGCGCCAGTTTCCATAACGCTGAGCGGATAAAAGCGCTTTAATTCACCGGCGTTAAGGTAGTCGGTGGTAATAAATGGCCACTGACCGGAACTAAACCAAGTGTCAAAAGTGTCCTCTTCTCGTTTATACGTTGTTCCGTTAACAACAATGGTCTTTTCTTCGACTCGCTCGTCATAAATCCAGTCGTCGGGGTTAACGATGCTTTGAAAGGCGGGAATTGGAATGCCCCACGGAATTTGACGGCTAATATTCCAGTCGTGAACGTTGTCAAAGTACTGCGCCAGTGCTTTGGCGCGAGACGCTGGAGTGAAGGTCACTTCCCCGCTCTCAATTGCCTGCTTTGCCCGCTTGGCAAGCGGCTTAATGCGAATAAACCACTGGTCTTTTACGAGTGGTTCGATTACATTTTTACATTTGTAACAGTGTCCAACGCTATGCTCAAGTTCAGACTCACCGCGCAAAAGCTCGGCAGCTTTTAATGCGCCAAGTATACGAACGCGTGCTTCGCTAGCGGTCAGACCGGCAAACTGACTTGGTACATTTACCATGCGTCCGTCAAAGCCAATCACCTGTAAAACTTCAAGGTTGTGACGCTGCCCTATTTCAAAATCATTCGGATCGTGACCCGGCGTTACTTTAAGCGCACCAGTGCCATAAGCGGCATCTACGTACTCATCGGCAATAATTGGTATCTCGCGCTCTAAGATTGGTAATAGAACCCGTGTACCAATAAGGTGTTTGTAGCGTTCATCATCGGGGTGAACGGCAATGGCGGTGTCGCCTAAAAGCGTTTCTGGTCGTGTTGTAGCAATTACAATCTCACCAATTTTATCGAGGGTTGGATAGGCGATTTTCCATAGCTTACCCTTTTCGTTACTGTATTCTACCTCAATGTCTGAAAAGCTAGTTTGATGAGTTGTACAGAAATTAACTATACGCTCACCCCTGTGAATAAGACCATCATTCCACATTTTTTGAAATGTGCTGTACACGGTTGAAATGACTTTCTCGTCTAATGTAAAAGTTAAATTCTCCCATGAGGCACTTGCACCAAGCGCTCGAAGCTGTAACTCCATAATACCGCGTTTCGAGGCTACAAAATCCCACACCTGAGAATAGAGTTGTTCTCGGGTGAAATCAAAACGACTTTTGCCTTGCCGCTCCATTTCGCGCTCAAATACCACCCATGTCTCAAATCCGGCATGGTCGGCACCGGGAATGTAGAGCGCGTCCCTTCCCTTCATACGGTGGTAACGTACTAATATATCCTGAAGACCAGTGATGAACGCATGCCCAAGATGAAGATTGCCGTTAGCATTTGGCGGGGGCATAACAACCGAATACGGCTCGCCAGTTCCTCGTGACTTAAAAGCACCGCTTGTCTCCCAAAGGGCGTAAATATCGGGTTCGTAATTATTTGGTTCGTATGATTTAGCGAGTTTCATGGAATGTCTAATAGAATCTTTCCGTATTTCACGTGGAAAACCACAAAAGTAACCATACCTATTTCACATGAAATGGCTACCTCGATAAACAGTTTCTCACACGTGTTTATTTTATATCTTTAGTATAGCACAAAATGCTCTTGACACTAGCGATTTTTAACTGATTGGTAGGTGCGATATAAATAGTAGGAAAGTGGCCGCAGTGGCTTGTCCCAGGCGCCGGAATACTCAACGTCGCTACCACCGAATGAGCGTTTAAATTTTGAGAAGCCAGCCCATGGATGATCTGGCTCTGATTCTGGCGCAACGCCGTAAAGATCAAAGTGCGTCTTGTTACTCTTTTTAGCGTCTAATATGGCATAGGCTAACAGGGCAGTGCCAACAGATAGCTTACGGTACTCATCGTTTGCGGCGGCATGAGCGTATATACGTGTAGAGGGGGAATCGAACATTAGACTGGCGGCAATAGGTGTGTCGTGGTGGTAGGCAATAAATAGCGATGCAGCACCGATTGGCAACAGGGTAGAGGCTTGGGTACGGAAGTACTCGTCGCTATGAGGGGTAATGTGGTTGCGTGTTGCTACAGAATGAAGAAAGCCGAGTAGTATTTCAATGTCTTTAGGATTATGCGAGACTACAATACGCACGTCTTTTTTGTGGTAATTCCGATAAATATTACGGGTATTTTGACTCATATGGGCAATAATGTCATTTTCTGACTGGGTGAGATCGATAACGCTGGTGTGTGCAGGCTGAAGTTGATTGTAGGTAACGGGTTTAAAGCCGCGCTCCTTCAGTTCGGCAGGCGATAGGCGATAGGTAGGTTCGATACGGATAAAACTCGCTTTTGCCTGTTTGGCATCAGTAATAAGTGAGGCCGTAGCCGCATCGAATGCTGCTAGTGAGTTACATTCAGGCCCGTAAGGGGTGTAAAGGCGAGTATTGCCAGTTCCGCGCTCAACGATTGCTAAATAACGCCAGTCTTTATTGGCGCGAATAATTACCGTGCGCCCTAATTTTTTTTGAAAATCTCCCCACGCTGAAGATTGTAAAAAAGACACCACTTACCTCCTAGCATTAGCCTCTTGACATATCAATAGATATATGATAACATTTTTATTAATCATTGTCTATGCCGAGCTCGACATTGCACAACGATTCTCGCCACTAACTGGTGACGAGTCGCTGGCCTCTTGTCATAAAAATCCTAGAGACCAACAAAAACACGAAAGGGGATGAAGAGTCATGTCGCTCATGGCTTCCGAATCCATCATCCGTACCCGCCACGAGAAGCTGTACAAGATCAGCGACCTCACCGAGAGGGACGACTTGACGTACGACCTGACGGCCGTCGACTGCGTCACCGGTGAGACCGAGCAGATCACCGTCACTCGTCACGGCTTCGAGGACATTCACCCGTGCTGCCGCATTTTCTGCTTTCTGGCAGAAGTTCACGGTCGCCCGGTTCGCATTCGCCTCGACGTCGACATGAAGGACGGCACCATCTGGTCGATGGACTGACCCTGAAGAGTGCACAACTCCAGCACTTGTGGCAATTCCCCCCGGTAATTCAGCTGCGCTGCAGTGTGAATGACCGGGGGATTGTCATATTTAAAGTATGGCTATGCCCACGCAGTGTCGCGCATCGATCGACTTGGTATAACTTCGAAAGCGAAAGGATTGGCAGGCTGCACAGATTGCGCCTGATAAAAGGCTAGAGTGGCAATCATAACGGCGTTATCGGTGCAAAGTTGCATTGGCGCATACTCAACCTTAAGTGGCAAGCGTAAAGAAAGTTGTCTACGTAATTCGCTATTGGCGGCCACACCACCAGCAATTACTACCGATTTTGGAGCAAATTCGTTAAAAGCTTTCTCGGTTTTATCAATTAATGTTTCTATGGCAATACGCTGAAAACTAGCCGCCATATCTGCCTGTAGGCTAGGTGAGACAAGAGCGGGTAGTTCAAAGGACGGATAGGTATGATCGACGCCAACTTCGCGCTGGACGCTTCTAAGTACAGCTGTCTTTAGACCAGAGAAAGAAAAATCGTAAACACCAGTAGTTTTGGCTTTAGGAAGGGGATATTTATGTGCATTGCCACTTTGAGCGGCATGGGCAACTGAGGGTCCGCCAGGATAGGGCAAGCCAAGAATTTTTGCAACCTTATCGAACGCTTCGCCCACGGCATCATCGGTCGTTTCTCCTAGTAACTGGTAGTTGCCATGGTCGTTAAACAACACAAGCTGTGAATGTCCTCCTGATACAATAAGCGCCAGCATTGGAAAGAGTGGCTGGGTGGCCGGAAGTGTCGGCAATTTAACGCCTGCACCCTGTTCGACGACAAAATTAGCGTAAACATGAGCCTCGACATGGTGAATTGCGTAAAGCGGTTTTTGGTGAATAATAGCAAAACTGCGGGCGGCAAGTGTACCAATAAGAAGTGAGCCAACTAAGCCTGGAGCGTACGTCACTGCAATAGCGTCAATCTCATTCCACGAACACTCTGCCTCGCGTAAAGCCTGTTCAATAACTGGATTAATTACCTCAATATGACTGCGCGCGGCAACTTCTGGAACTACGCCGCCGTAGCGGGCATGAATATCAATTTGCGTATGCACTACATTTGATAGAACACGTCGTCCATCTTCTACCACCGAGGCGGCGGTTTCATCGCAACTGCTTTCAATTCCAAGTATCTTCATAACTAGGGTTATTATAGCAAAAAACTGTCCACAAGACGTAGGAATGGTGGTAGAGTAGAGATATGAAACAGAAGTTAGTGAGGGGTGTACGACAATCATTGCCGCCGGCTACGGTAAAAACGCTCGAGGAGTCGTATCGACGGGGACGCGTCAAGTTGGTGCGGGCTCGTTATGGCAATCCTGCCAAACACCTACGAATTATTGCAGTAACCGGAACAAACGGTAAAACGACTACTGTTAATTACATTAACGAAATTCTTAAAGAGGCTGGCAAAAAAACCGCATTATATTCTACGGCGGTGATTGAAATTGGCGGCTCGCGGCAGCTTAATGATACAAACTCGACCGTGGGCACGACTGCTCGGATGCAGCAGTTTTTTAGAGACGCCAAAAAAGCCCATGTTGATTTTGTGATTTTAGAGATTACCTCGCATGCACTTGATCAGCATAAACTTGCTGGCGTGCCAATTGAGGCTGCGGTAATGACTAATCTTACTCAAGATCACCTTGATTACCATAAAACGATGGACGCCTACGCGGCAGCGAAAGCAAAATTATTTAAGCTTGAGCCGCGTTACGTGGTGCTAAATCGGGACGATGAGTGGTATGACTATTTTAATGCCTTTTCGGCGCGCGATCAAAAAATTACTTACGGAAAGCATGACGATGCGGAAGCAAAAATAGAGCAGATTACCTTATATAAAAAGGGCAGCGAGGCACGCGTGGTGATAGACCACCAGACAACACTCGAACTTGCAACGGCGCTACCGGGCGAATTTAACGTGGCTAATATGACCGCCGCTGCCGCACTATGTTACGTGCTTGGTGTAGGGGTAGATGACATTATTGAAGGCGTCGCTAATCTTGAAGGGGTGCCGGGGCGTTTTGAGCGCGTGCCGATTGAGGCACCGTATGAGGTAATCGTTGATTATGCACATACGCCAGACGCACTCGATAAACTCTTGGAGGCTGTGCGTGCGGTGACGAAAAACCGAGTTATTGCAGTGTTTGGCGCTTGTGGTGATCGCGATAAGCAAAAGCGACCAATTATGGGTGAAATTGCCGCTAAGCGGGCTGATCGGATTATTTTGACTGATGAAGAGAGTTACAATGAAGATCCGGACGAGATTCGCGATATGATTCGCTGTGGCGTTGAAGCTGCGGGTGGTGAAATAAAAATGACCGAAATTGCTGATCGCAAAGAGGCAATCGCTAAAGCTATGTCGATCGCTAAACGTGGTGATAGTGTCGTTATTACTGGCATGGGTCACGAAGTCTTTCGTATTATTAACGGTGAACGTCAACCGTGGAGCGATGTTGCGGTGGTGAAAGAGCTGACCGATCAAAAGACGTAAACATTGTTTACGAGCTACTAAAAACCAAATATTGTGGCCGCAGTGCGGTATACTAATAGGAGTATGCATGCACATATAGCCAGTCTAAAAAAGAAACTCTATTTTTTTGTGGCCGCGTATTTTCGCTTTTGGGCTAATTTGTCGCTCAAGCGCTGGAAGCCAACAGTTATTGCGGTTACTGGTTCGGTTGGTAAAACAACCATGCTTCACCTGTTAGAATTGCAACTAGGCGAGCGCGCACACTATTCTCATTTTGCCAATAGTGCCTTTGGTATCTCGTTTGACATTGTAGGAACGCGAGGTGTGGGCGCCTCAAAGTGGCGCTGGTTCAAATTGGTGGTTATCGTTCCGCTACGAGCTCTAACATTCACCCATACGCAACCTTACTACGTAGTAGAAATTGATGGCGAACGACCGCACGAAGCTGAATTTTTAGCCTCTTGGCTAAAACCAACCTATACACTTTGGGTAAGCTCAGGGCGCTCGCATGCCATTTATTTTGATAGCCAAGTGCGTAAGGGTAAATTTACAACAGTCGAAGAGGCAATTGCCTACGAGTTTGCCAGTCTAGCCCGACACACTACTAATACGGTGTATGTTGATGGCGAGAATGAGTTAATGCAACAGCAGGTGGCGAAAATTACTGCTCGAGTGGTGCCTGTAATAAAGAGTGACTTAAAGATGTATCAGGTAACACCGGCGTCTTCATTGTTTGAGTTTGTTGGTGGTACGTTTACTGTACCGTATCCTCTTCCTAAAGAGACTTATGTGCAGCTTTCAATGCTTGAGCTAATTTGCACCGAGCTAGATATAAAGATAAATTATTCACTTGATAACTTTGTAATGCCACCTGGGCGTTCAAGTTATTTGCAGGGTAAAAATGATATTAATATTATTGATAGCACTTACAATGCTCACCTTGTAAGTATGCAATCAATGTTTACAATGATGCACGAGATGCGGGTTGAAGGTAAAAAATGGTTAGTTATTGGTGATATGACTGATCAGGGTGAAGGGGAGGCTGATCAGCACACTAAGCTTGGCGAGGCGATGGCAAGCGTGCCAGCTGATCGCTACGTGCTGGTAGGTCGTCGCACTGCGCGCTACACAAAGCCGGCACTTGAGGCGGCGGGGATGGGTGAGCTGACAGTAAGTTTTACCTCTACCCGAGCAGCTCTTGAATATATTGAGTCGCATAACGAGGGTGGTGAAACCATGCTTTTTAAAGGCAGCCAGTACCTAGAGTGGGTAGTGGAAAAACTTTTGAAAACTCCTGATGATAGAAATAAGTTGGCGCGTCAAGACGAAGCAGCGAGGCAGCGACGCGCTAAATGGGGGCTTGAATAAAATTATGGCAAACAAAATTATTATTATTCATGGCTGGACCTACACCATTGCGCCATGGGAGACAACTGTTGGATTATTAAAGCAGGCGGGCTACGACGTGCTACAGCTGCGCGTCCCGGGTTTAACAAGCGAAAGCAGTGAAGTGTGGACAGTTGAAGGCTACGTACAGTGGCTGCACGAGCAGCTAGAGGGCGAAGAGACACCAATTGTGATTGGTCACTCTAATGGCGGGCGAATTGCGCTTAATTACCTACAAAAATATCCGGAATCTTTTGCGCATTTAATTTTACTTAATAGCGCTGGTGTATATGTCGACCCTAAGAAGCAGTCTCGCAAACGTAAATTGTTTCGTCTACTTGCAAAAACTTTTGCACCGCTTGCACGGGTGCCGCTTCTGCGAAAAATTGTCTACCGTCTGCTAAAAAGTGATTACGGTAGGGCGCCTGAAAACATGAAGCAGACTTTGCACAACATGCTAGAGAGCGACGCGCAGCTTGATTTATCTAGGGTTAAGCAGGCGAAAATATCAATTTTATGGGGAGAGAATGATGCCGTTACGCCGCTTGGTATGGCGCGAGTATTTGCACGTGAGCTACCGCATGCTAAGCTGGCGACTTTTCGGGATTGGGGACATGCTCCCTACATAACTCACCCTAAAGAGCTAGCCCAAGCAATTACCCGTTCACTTGGTAAGGGGGATATTCGTTAGCTATGTTATTTCAGTCGGTAGGGTCACATTATACGTTACGGCAAGCGCTTGCTCATGCCTTTAGGCTAGGGCGAAGACAGCACACCAGCATCCTTGAGCGAACACTATCAGACCGTTACAAGGGTAGAGCGACCTTATTTTCGCGTGGACGTGCAGCACTAGCCGAGGCGGTACGTGTAGCAACTGGCGGTGAAGGCGCGGTTGTGGTGAACGCGTTTACTTGTTATAGCGTAGTAGAGGCTGTGCAGTCAGCTGGCTGTACGGTAGTGTACTGCGATATTGATCTCTCTAGCCTTCATTATAACGGCGAAACGCTGGAACAGGTACTGTTGGATCATCCTGAGGTAAATGCGATAATTGTACAAAATACTCTAGGTATGCCATGCGACATAGAGGGAATCGAGACGGTTAGTCGACGCCATAACGTAACTATTATTGAAGACCTTGCACACGGGGCTGGCTTGTTGTACGGTGATGGCCGTGAGGCTGGCACAGTTGGCGATATTACAATGCTCTCGTTTGGCCGTGATAAATTGCTTGATAGTATAAACGGCGGCGCGCTAGTAATGCGTATGCCAGATAAGTTGGCGCACGTAAAGCAACCTGTGCAACAGCCTCAGCTGCGCGATCAGCTGCGAGATCGAGTCTATCCGCTCCTTGCGGTAGCAATACGCACAGGTTACCCAATTGGTCTCGGTAAATATTTGCTTGCTATTGCGTATAAGTTACATATAGCAGTGCGCTCAGCTGATGGGTTGCTCTCAACCCGTGTTGCATTACCAAATTGGCAGGCAGCGCAAGCCTATGCACGATTTTCAGCTCTTAATGGAGACCTTGAAGCACGTCGCAAAAAGCGCGACAGCTATCATCAGCAGCTTGTTGGTATGCGATTACCAGAAGCAAGCCTAGCAGCAAGTGCAGCACCTATTCGCATACCAGTATTATCCCACCGGCGTGATGAAATTGTTGCAGCACTTAAAGAAAAAGGTTACTTTTTTGAAGATATTTGGTACGATCGCCCGGTGTCGCCGGCGCGACATTATGATAAGGTTGGCTTTGATGAAAGTCTGTGTCCACGTGCAACACTAGCCGCTAAAACTATTTTTAATTTGCCAACACACCAGCTGGTTGACGACGCTGCGATAGGAGAGATTTGCGCAGTAGTAAACCGTTTTGCGCCTGACGTTAAAACCGAGGAGGCGGGTTGATGCCGTGGCTATCGGCACAATCGGCGCAGTGGCAGGCGTTTCAGGCTCAGTTTAGCGAGGCAAATTTTTTGCAGTCGTGGCAATGGGGTGAAGTAAACGAACGAGCTGGCCATGTGGTAATTCGCGAAGTTTATTTAAGTTCACAGGCCAATAGCGTGGCCACTGTGGGTTGGATGGGTTTTGTAAAAAATGCGCGGAGAGGGCGTTATTTAGAAGTGCCAGGAGGTCCGTTGCTTGACTGGACAGATCAGGTGCAAGTTTCTGAGGTGCTAGAGCGGATTAAAAAGGTTGCAAGACAGCATGGGTGCGTTTTTGTGCGGCTTCGGCCACAGGCGGAGTCTAATAAGAGTATTGAGGCGTCACTCTCTCGTTGCGGAGCGCGAAAGGCGCCGATGCATTTACATGCTGAGCATACTAACGTTATGTCGCTTACGCCAACAGAAGACGAGCTTTTGGCGGCAATGCGCCGACAAACTCGTTACGAAATACGCCGCGCTAGTAAGCGAGGCGTACGGGTTGAAGCAGTTACGGCTAACGAGGCGATAGATGAATTTTACACATTACAAGCCGATACCGCACGCCGTCAAGGATTCGTACCGCCGTCTAAATCGTTTTTAGCCTATCAGGCGGCTGGTTTTAAAAAACAATTAGTGCTGTACCGTGCGTATAAAGACAAGCAACTGCTTAACGCGGCACTGGTAATTAATGACGGGCGCGAAGCTGTGTACCACGAGGCAGCTAGTACTGAGGCGGCTCGCCGAGAGCCGGGTGCCTATGCGTTGGTGTGGCAG